>ENA-ORDI01000510-ORDI01000510.1-marine-metagenome-genome-assembly--contig:-NODE-510-length-26267-cov-5.109469_pt1 | contig 26267 bp, 13 predicted proteins | sample MGYA00248628_ERZ508525 | MGnify/ENA primary metagenome ERZ508525 (study PRJEB26195, sample SAMN05422138) | marine metagenome | isolation source: East of Porto Seguro, South Atlantic Ocean | place... | reverse complement strand
ATCTGTCATTGACACAATTCATTCCAATTTTAATCGGCACATCCCTTACTCAAATTACACCTGGTCTCTTCCCAATGAAGTTGTTTTTACAGATAGTGCTTATGGGTGGGATATGTTTGTTTTCGATCCACCCATCCATCCTGGCGATGAATTTTCATTGGAATTTTCCGGTGAAAGAAGACGAAAGGGGTTTTCCAATGACGGGGTGAATAAGACCGTGGTTGAGAATGGTACCATGATCTGGAGTGGTTCAATATTTCCCACATTCGGGTATGATCCGGGCAGGGAATTGCGAGATAAACGGACACGGAAAAAATATGATCTAAATGAAACCCAAGACCCCATGCCGAAATTTGATGACCCGGAAGGGAATAAACATGGCATCCTTGGGGATGATGCAGACTGGGTGGATTTTGAAGTTATCATCAGCACCGATCCGGACCAAATCGCCATGGCGCCGGGCTACATCCAAAAGGAATGGGAAGAAGATGGCCGACGATTTTTCCATTATAAAATGGATCAAAAGATCCACAACTTATTTGCATTTGTTTCTGCGCGATACGAAATAGAAAGGGAAGTTTGGAATGGAATCAATCTTGAAGTGTATCATCATCCGACCCACAATTATAATGTGGACAAATTGATGACCGGCATGAAAAAGTCTATCGAATATTATACTGAGTTGTATGGACCTTATCCTTACCGGCAATGCCGGATCTTGGAATTCCCACGATATTCCAGTTATGCTGCTTCATTCCCCAACACAATTCCCTTTTCTGAATCCATTGGGTTTGTCATGGATGTGGATCCGGACGACCCTGAAGATCTGGATATGCCGTTTTGGGTGACGGCCCATGAGATGGGACACCAGTGGTGGCCCCATCAGGTCTCTGGTGGAAATGTGCAGGGATCGGCCTTCTTGAGTGAAGGATTGGCGGAATATTCTGCAGTTTCACTATTGGCAAAAGAAAAAGGCGAGAAGCAACTCCGAAAATTCCTGAAATATGAATTAGACAAATATTTGGGCGGTCGCGCTATGGAACAAAAGCATGAGCCACCTATCGTTCAAACTGAAGGTCAGGCCTATATACATTATAATAAGGCCGGGCTCATGATGTACACCTTATCTGACTTCATTGGGAAAGAAATATTTAATAATGCACTGGGAAGATTTATAGAAAAATTTAGATATCAGTCTGATCCATACACCAATATTGGTGAATTTGTAAAAATGATTCGGGAAGATACACCGGATGATTTACAGTATCTCATAACGGATGTTTTTGAAAAAATTACTTTGTATGAAAATAAGGCTAAGGAAGCATCAGCAGTAGAAAATGAAGATGGTACATTTACGGTTACCATGGAAGTGGAAGCGAAGAAAGTTTATTCCGACAGCCTTGGAAACCAAACCAATACAGAATTAAATGATTGGCTGGAGATTGGCGTTCTGGGAGAAACGTTGGTAAACGGCGAAATGGAAGAAATTCCAATTTATTTAGAGAAGGTCTTAATTACAGATTCATTGACTACCTTTACGGTAAATGTGGACCAAAGACCAATCAAAGCAGGTATTGACCCTATGCACAAATTTGTGGATCGGGATTCAGATGATAACTTGGTTCGGGTGAGTATTCGTGCAGCAGATAGCGCTGAAAGTGAAGAAGCCCATCGGGAATTGATTCGTAAGAACCTTGAAGGTGGCAAAATGATGTTTAATATGCCGGAGGATTTTGATCCAGCTCGTGGACAGCAAATTCTGAAAGAAGAAATGGAGAAGAAGTTTGGTGGGAATGTAGAGATGAAAACGATGACTGTTGGGAAGGGTGATGAATGATTTCAGTATTTTGTAACCCCCTTTTCTTTTCACTCAAAATGGGGGAAAGAGATTGGGAGATCAATACAATACTATTCCTCTTTCTAATCACTGCCTGTTCACCTACAATTCCCACGTTGGAATACAATCCAAAAGGTGAATATGCTTTAGAGAAATACATTTATTCCGTTGATCTCAATGAAGTAGAAAATGACCGTGTTTATGTCCATCTTCATTGTCCGGGGCTCAATCAGGATACTGTTATTTTCCATTTCCCAAAAACAATTCCCGGGACTTATAAAGAATTGGATTATGGAGAAATGATCCCAGGGATTGAACCCAGAGATAGTAATGGCGAATTAGTTCCTGTAGAAAAAATAGGGAAAAATATTTTTCAGATTACCCAGGCACAGGATCTTACCATGATACATTACTGGATCGACGATACCTGGGATCACCCAAAAACCATGAGACGGATTTGGGCAATGGGCGGCACCAATATTGAGGAAGATGAGAATTTTTTGATCAATTCATCCGGTTGGTTTGGGTTTTTTGACGGATTGGAATTGGTGCCCGTCCAGGTTTCACTTGTTCAACCGGAAGGGATGAGATCTTTTTCAGCCTTGCCTGTAGAGACTGAATTTGAAAATACAATTATTTTCAAAGCCCGGGATTACCATCATTTGATCGATTGTCCCATTATGATTTCTGAACCGGATACAGCCACATTTATGGTGGCCAATACAAAAGTATTTATCGAAACCCATTTTAATGGGGAAGAGTCCGGATATGCCAATTTGATCAAAAAGGAGATTCAACACCCCATGAAAGCGGTGGCAACCTTTACAGATTCTCTTCCCGTGGATGAATACCATTTTATCATGTATATAAGAGATGGTCGTGATTTTATGGATACATTACATTCAAAGGATATTAGCTTGTTTAAAAAAGCAAAAACAGTGATAAAAAATGTATCAATGTTCAGTATAGGCGCATTGGAGCATGGGAATTCGTCTTTTTATACATTGACGGATTTTGGCGATTCATCATACACATCCATGATCAAACGGGTGGCGCTCCATGAATTCATGCACATTTTTACACCCCTAAATCTTCATAGCGAATACATCGGGGAATTCGATTATGTGAATCCTAGAATGTCGAAACATCTCTGGCTTTATGAAGGAATTACAGAATATTTTGCTAACCTAATCCAGGTACAATCCGGTTTGATTACACCCTTGGATTTCTTTGCGGGTGAAATGAGCGGCAAGATTCGTCGTGCATCAAAATATCCGGAAACAAAAATTCCATTTACAGAAATGAGCGAAAGAGTCTTCGAGAAAAAATATGGTCGCCACTACAGGCAGGTTTATCAAAGAGGCGCCATTATCGGACTCTTGTTGGATATTGAGATCATCCGACTCACAAATGGTGAAAAAACATTAAAGGATATTGTGCTGGCATTATCTTCAAAATTTGGGTCTTATACATCTTTTAATGAAGAAACAATCTTTGATGAATTCACAGCTTTAGTTCATCCGGATTTGCGCAAATGGTTTGCCGATCATGTGGAAGGAACTGTCCCATTGGATGTAAAAGGTGGACTTGCGAAAATCGGTATAGACTATTCTGAAAAAGGGAAGCACAATGCTCCAAAAAGAATATTGAATGATTTTGGATCAAAGGAATTCCGGATATCATTTGGGAAATACAGGAAAGTTAGAAAAGTTGGGAAAAAGGACCCCGTTGGTTTCGAAGTCGGGGACCAAATTGATACGGATAAAATTCGGGAAGAATTTTATGATGATAAGGGATTTCCGGTGGAGGAAGGGAAAGAAGTCAATATCATTATTAAACGGGAGGATGAAATAATTAAACTGCCTTATTTCATGGAATTAAAAGAAAGAAAATATAAGCATCGCTTACGAATTATGAAGGAACCGACAGAAATACAATCCAATTATTATGCTATCTGGTTGGGACAATAAATATTAAACGTGGTTCTTTTATCCGAGGAGTCATTTAATGTAAATTGGGCCTCGCCTAATTACTATAAAACGACATATTTACGGGGGAAATGTACATGTCAAATTGGAACAAGAATCAATTTATTAACCATCTTCGGGAAGAGTGTAGCAGGGAAATCGCAAAAGTCGGTGTATCCATCATCGATTTTACCGAACGTCATGCTGATGATATTTCCTGGGGTCGCGGGGCAGATCATGGCACACTTACTTTCAGATGCCAGTCTGATGTGGGTCCATTGCCACTGTTTCACATGACATCCACAGGTCAGTTGAATCTTCAGATCAATTTCATGCGGAACAAGGAAATTCCGCCCATGGTTTTAAGAGACATCGTTTTGAAACTGGAATCCAACTTTCTCCGGGATTATAATGTAAATGAATATCCCAGTGATGTTTTTGTCCCCATGGATGAATTGTTTTATACAGAGAGCCAAGTGGAGAAATTCCTGAAAACAATGGAAGGCTGCACCTACAGGCTGAAACAGTAATTTTATTAAACAAATCGCCACAAAAGCCCCATCCCGATATCGGGATGGGGCTTTTTTTAATGATGTTATACCAGTAATTTTATTATTCCATACCACTGGTACACTCCGATCTGCTCGTAAGAAATTATCAGGAATCAATTCAGTGAGACTCTTTATTAGTTAATCAAATGGATGCCGCATCTCCTCCGTCGCCTGGCAAGACAAATTCTTTTGACGAACATGAAAAACCATCTTTCAACCCCAAAAAACAATAGGTTTAGTTTTATCATATTAACGAGGAGAGTGTTTCGAAAAATTAATTAATTTTCCTCTCGCGATCAGTAAATAATTAATGAATAAACTTTTTCCACTCTTATTTTTATTAGAATATTTATTTGGTACAACCGGATCACTTTCCGGCCATGTTCGAGATGCATCCACCCACCAGCCGCTGATCGGGGTTAATGTTATCATCAGCGGTACGGAATTGGGCGCTGCTACTGATATGGATGGCAATTTCAGGGTAGACAGTGCACCCGTAGGCAGCTACAATGTTCATGTATCCATGATCGGTTACGAAGCAGTGACACGGCCTAATGTGCATGTCGTTCCTCAGCGGACCACCACCATCAATTTTGACCTGCACCCTACCGTATTAAAAAGTGAAAGTGTGACCGTTACAGCAAAATATTTTGAACAAACACGGGATGCCATCACCAGCAGCCGGACGATAGACATCGAAGAAATCCGCTCCGACCCTGTAGGCGTCTACGATATTATGGCCATGATGCAGGCCTTGCCATCCGTAGTGTCCGGATCGGACCAGTACAATGAAATCATCGTTCGCGGTGGGGCACCGGGAGAAAATTTGTTTGTCATGGATTACCTGGAAATCCCTTACCCCAACCACTATCCTGAACAGGGCAAAGGCGGGGGTCCGGTAACTATGGTGGATACAGACTTTATTGAACGGATTGATTTTTATGCCGGCGCTTTTCCGGCACGATATGGTGAAAAGCTTTCTTCGGTGATGGATGTTACGTTAAGATCCGGAAACCGGGAGAAGCACTTGGGAAAAGTCAAAATGAATATGGCTGGTTTTGGTGCAAATGTGGAAGGGCCGCTGGCGGATAACGGATCTTATTTGTTCTCTTTAAAACGGTCCTTTCTGGATTTTGTCATAGTATCCACAGGGATGCAGGCTGTACCCCAGTATTGGTCGAGTCAAGGCAAGATCACTTACGATCTGTCGACAACAAAAAAACTCATGTTCAATTATATTGGCGGAATAGATGCCATCAATATTGAGGGAGAAGACAATCCATCGCTGCGCGGAGCGGAAAACGTGGAATTTGATTCTCAACAGGCTACCGTGGGCATGACGTACAAAAACCTGTTCTCTAAAAAGGGTTTCAGCATTCTTTCGTTATCTAAAAGCCTTGTACAATTGAATACGGATGTATACGAACTGGCTGAAAACAATCAGCGGGATATGTACCATCAACGACGTGACCTGGAAAATGAAACAACTTTCCGGAGTGAGGTAAATTATCAGATCAAGCCCGGGATAGATGTCAACACCGGATTCAGTATCAAAACCATCAACCTGGATTATGATAACTGGTTTGAACCAAGACCTACGATCCTTTACGGCTATTCCCTATCATCTGCCGTTGAACCTGATACGATTTCTGAATATGTTTTTTATGATACCTATTTCCAGAATCCAGCAACAATCGTTACGCCCCTAGATACTCTTGGAGTGGCGGACACGATCAAAACAAATGCAATTATGGATTACCGGAAAATGGGTGGCTTTCTTCATGTTTCTTTTCAGCCGATCCGGACTCTGGAAATTTTTGTCGGAGGACGCTACGATCATCTGGATTTTACAGGGAAAAGTAGTGCCTCGCCCCGATTTGGTTTATCCTATCATTTCAGTGAAATGCTGTCTTTGAATTTCTCTGCCGGGCGTTATTTTCAGCCACCTTTCAATAAATATCTAAATTCGGTACGGGGTACTCCCAGTAAATTAAAAAACTATTATGCCGATCAGGCCGTCATAGGATTAGAATATTTTCCAGCCGTAGATACACGTATAACTCTGGAAGCATTTAGCAAGGAATACGCTGATATGGTTACGTATGAGATGCTTGTGGGTTCTGATGGCAGGGATAGTTTGAATTACTACAATACCATCAATGGCGGCAGCGGCAGGTCAAAAGGTGTGGAACTATTCATCCAGAAAAAATATACAAAAAACTGGTACGGATCTTTGTCCTGGTCCCATTCCATTGCTGAAGGAGTAGATCCCCGCTCCGATCAATATTACCCCTGGATCTATGATTATGGAGATGTAGTAAACATCATCGGCGGGTACAAAGTCCGTTATGCTGATTATGACTGGTATCGGCAATTCAGGGGGAATGTCTGGGCCAAGAGTTTTTCCTGGCTGCCCTTCATGCCCAGTGATGAATTCGAAATCAGTTTCAAGTTTCGATATATGGGTGGTCGGCCTTATACACCGAAAATTTATGATCACACAGTCCGCGATTGGTATGTGGAATCATTCCAGCCCTGGAACACAGCGCGGCATGAACCCTATCTGCGCTTGGATCTGATGTTACAGCAGCGATTTTATTTTAAACGGGTGAATATGGTTGTCTTTTGGGATTTTTTAAATATCTTTAACATCGATAATCCCTGGGAATATATTTACTTGGCAGACGGGACAAAGGAAATGTACTCGCAGTATGGAACAATGCCCATTGGAGGTGTTATCATAGAATTTTGATTATTAACTTATCCCGCCTTGCGGTATCCATCGCTTCTAAGAGAGGGGTTGGGGGAGAGTTTAAAATAAGTAATTTCAACCACACCGTCGTTGATTAATCGATGAAAAAAGTATTCCAAATTTTATTTTTCATTTCAATTCTTCTAGCCAATGATCGTTTCAAGGGCGAACTTCCCATTGGCCTAACGGACGAAGAAAAAACCCGGATCCATGAAATTTACACTATGGGCAGGGAGACAGATCCGCCTCCGGAACCTATCCGAAATGTAGCAGAATACGAGCGGATGCAAGGTGTTTTGATTCGCTATCCTTTTGGTATTTCTACTGCCATGATCGCTGAAATGTCTGAGGATGTAATTATTTACTGTCTTGTTTCGCCCGGGCAGCAAAATTCAGCCAACAATTCCATGGCCAATGGTGGTGTGAACATGGACAACGTGGAATTCGTTCTTGGCTCAACCGATAGTTATTGGACACGGGATTATGGCCCCTGGTGGGTGATAGATGGTGACCGGAATATGTCTATCGTGGATTTCACGTATAATCGTCCCCGGCCAAACGATAATGACGCACCTACGAAAATGTCGAATCATTTAGATGTGCCTTACTTCGCAACAGACCTGGTCCATGCTGGTGGGAATTATATGACCGATGGAGTGGGCGTTTCCGCTTCAACGGATCTTGTCTATGCAGAAAATGATATATCCAATGAAGAAATTCATCAGGTCATGGTTGATTATTATGGGATCGAAACCTATCATGTGGTGGATGACCCCAATAACACCTATATCGATCATATCGACTGTTGGGGAAAATATTTGAGTCCAACAAAAGTATTAATTCGGGAGGTGCCCACGAGCCATGCCCAATATGATGAAATAGAAGCAACCACTGCTTATTTTAGCAACTCCACAAATGACTGGGGCGAGCCATGGGAGGTCTATCGCGTATGGACACCCAACAATCAACCTTACACCAACTCCCTCATTTTGAATGAAAAGGTGTTGGTGCCCGTCATGGGGAGCAGTTGGGATGACGAGGCATTAGCATCCTACGAAGAAGCAATGCCGGGATTTGACATTATACCTTTTACTGGATCTTGGGAATCCACAGATGCTTTACATTGTAGAATAAAAGGGATTCCTGATCTGGAGATGCTCCAGGTTTTTCATAATCCGATAAACGATAGTACAGAAGCAGTTGACAATGGATATCCTGTTGAAGTGATCATTGATGACTTAAGTGAAACAGGATTGATTGAAGATTCCATCATGGTTTTCTGGAAAACGCCGGAAATGAATGATTGGAATTCTGAACCCCTTTATGGATCCGACATCCCTGAAGAACCGGATACATGGAGCGGATGGATTCCATTTCAGGGTGAAGAGGGGACATTTCAATATTTTATTCAGACTGCGGATTCTTCAGGAAGAATCGAAAAAAGTCCATTGGCAGGCTGGTATGAATTTTGGGCTATGCCACCAAATACATGTTTGGAATGGGATTTAGGAGACATGAACAATTCGGGTAATCTTGATGTAATGGATATTCTTCTTTTGGCTGATTATGTTGATTCCGGAGATTTCCCCGGTGCTTGCCCGCAAACAGTTTCAGACATTAACGGTGACGGTAATTTGAATGTGATTGACGTAATCTTTTTGGTGAATTTAATTATTAACCCCTGATTTTTCAGTTAATTGGCTGAACCTATTTTATTCTTTAATTTCCGACAGACTTTCACTACCGGGAAGCGAGAAAACTATGTCAGAAAAACAACCCTTGCTTTACGAACCTACCACGGCCATCACCGATTACATTCTATTTATTCTGGGTGTTTTCTTCGGATGGTCCACTCTTGCCATTCAAGATTCACAATTCCACCAACTTTGGGGAACGGCTTTTTTCTCTGGTGGAATCGGTGGATTGCTTGGAGGCACAAGCCACGGGTTTGGTCCCAGGCTTGAGGGTATTTATCAGACAATTATATGGCGGGCGACGCTGATCTTTGTGGCCACGACAGGTTTACTACTTGCCATGTCCTCCGCGTTGATCTTTGTGACTGGGAAAGGAGAAAATGCACTTTACATAACGGCCGGCGTTCTGCTGATCATCTATTACAACCGAATCCGCACCCACGACAGTTTTCGATCTGCCGTTACTTTTTATTTACCTTTGATGGGAATTTCCCTAGTGGGTTTTATTGTCGCGTTTTTTAATTACGGTATGACAGGCGCGTTATCCATCTCAATTGGATTGGCGGTGAGTCTCGCTGCATCCTGGGTGCAGATGATGAAAATATCCCTTCATGAGAATTTCAATCACAATGATCTATTCCATGTGATCCAGATGCTGGGGATGTTTCTAATGTATCGGGGCGGACTGGAAATCCCGGCTTTTTAACTATCAGAGATGGTCACACCTTTTTCCCCTTCGACCAGCCTGCTTCCAAAGGGCTGGCAGGTAAGCTCAGGGAGTAAAAAGGTTTTACGATGGTTTCTGAAAGAAAAATTTTATTTATCCCAATGTAAATTTTATTTCATCAATCGCAATAAAATGGAGATTGCCCTTTATCCTCATCCAAATTTCCTCATAAATTTGCACGTTATTTTCAGGAGAAAACGTGAAAGTTGACGTTAAAAAAATTAATGATTATACCCGGGAACTCTCGATTGACATCCCGTGGCCAGAATTGGAATCCGATTTTAATTCCATCCTTAAAAAATTCAGTAAAAAGATTAAAATTCCGGGCTTCCGCGCAGGCAAGATCCCAAAGAACCGCCTCATGCAGCAATTCCTGCCCAATATTGAAGCGGAATTCATGGAAGATAATATTCAGAAATTTTATCTCATGGCTGTCCAACAAGAAGAAATGATCCCCGTAAACCGGGCAGAGATCAGTGATGTCCATTTCCACATGAATGAGCATTTTTCTTTCATGGCAAAATTTGAGATCGAGCCAGAAGTGCCCTTGCCGAAACTGAAAAAGAATTCTCTCAAAGTCCAACGAACAAAATACGTTCATGATGAGCACGATATAGAAAATGCCATCACTCAATTGCGTAAAACGCATGCAACCATTACCACGGTGGAAGAAGGTGCCATCGAAGGGGATTATCTCATTTGCACGCTCCAGAAATTGGATGAATCCGGTGTACCCATCATTGGGAAAAAATATGAAAAACAATATCTCAGGATAGGGAAAGGGTCTTTTACTGATACCCAAAAAGATAAATTGATCGGTTTAAAACCGGAGGATACCACTCGGATTATGTTGCTTATTAACAAGGAAGAGGGCGAAGCGGAATACGAACTCACGGTGACAAATATTGAAAGAGAGATTTTACCGGAAGTGAATGATGATTTTTTAAAATTGATCAACCCTGAACTGGATTCTGTAGCGGCACTGACCGCTGATGTGGAAATGAAGATCGAATCCAATTTTGCTGAACGATCCAATACCGCTTTTAACCGGGATCTATCCGATGCCCTGATCGATTTAACCAATCCATCTTTTTCGCCATCCATGGTGGATAATTATCTCACCAACCTGGTTGAAGATGTGAAAAAACAGAACAAGGGTGAACCCTTAGACGAAGCGCAAGTCCGGGAACATTATAAATCATCTGCAGAACGAAATTTGAAATGGTATTCCCTGCGGAATAAATTGATCGAAACAGAAGGAATCCATGCCTCCAAAGAAGAAGTGAACGTAGAGATTAAAAAATTGGCAGCACGGACACCCCAATCAGAGAAAGAAATCCGCAAATTTTACAAGAAACCGAGCAACCGTCAGCGCATCGAAGACGATCTTGTGGAAAAGAAAATCTTGGAATACCTGGAACAATTTGCTAAAGTCAAAGAGGTAGAAATACACACAAAAGACCTCCGAGGACAAGACCATGCACATTGATGAAAAGACACTGAATCAACTGGTTCCAATTGTCGTAGAACAGACGGGACGATCGGAACGTGCCTTTGATATCTATTCCCGCCTTTTAAAGGAGCGGATCGTTTTTCTCGGCACACCCATTGATGATACCATCGCTTCTTTAATCATCGCCCAACTCCTTTTCCTGGAAGCGGAAGATTCCGAGAAAGACATTTATCTTTATATCAACACACCTGGAGGTATCATTACCTCTGGCTTGGGAATCTATGATACCATGCAATACATCAAACCTGATGTGTCAACAATCTGTCTCGGGCAAGCTGCAAGCATGGGCGCATTTTTATTGGCTGGCGGAACCAAAGGGAAACGGTCGGCCTTGCCCAATTCACGGATCATGATCCACCAACCCATGGGGGGCACAGAAGGGCAGGCGGCGGATATCAAGATCCAGGCAGAAGAAATTCTTCGGATGAAAAAGCAGTTGAATACAATTTTGGCAAAAAATACAGGGAAAAGTTTCAAAAAGATCGAAGCCGATACGGATCGGGACAATTATTTAACATCTAAAGAAGCCAAAGCCTACGGCCTGATAGATTCTATTTTGACGAAGCGGAAATGAACAGGATCCAAAAGGGGAAAAACCCGAAGATTAACTTGGAAACAGATATGGGTCAGCCCCAGAACGGGTTTAAGGTTACACTCCAAAAGCCTTCCAAAATAAAATCAAATCTTGATACCCACATCATCGGGCAAGATAATGCGAAAAAAGTGATCGCTGTTGCGGTTTACAATCATTATAAACGGATCATTCACCAAGCGTACCACTCGGATGTTGAATTAGACAAAAGTAACATTTTGTTGATTGGTTCTACGGGTACTGGAAAAACATTGATCGCCCAAACGTTGGCTCGATTTCTTTCCGTTCCATTTGCCATTGCCGATGCCACGACGCTGACAGAAGCGGGATACGTGGGTGAAGATGTGGAAAATATTTTGGTTCGGCTGCTCCAGATTTCTAATTACAATGTTGCCGCAGCGGAAAAAGGGATCATCTATATTGATGAGATCGACAAAATTGGCAGGAAGAGTGCCAGTGCATCCATCACGCGAGATGTGAGTGGTGAAGGCGTTCAGCAAGCACTCCTTAAAATTCTGGAAGGCACCCTTGCCAATGTGCCCCCGAAAGGTGGACGGAAACATCCGGAACAAAGTCTGATCCCCATTGACACATCCAATATTTTATTTATTTGTGGTGGATCTTTTTCCGGGTTGGAAGAGATCATTTCCAGGAGAGTGGGAAAAGGTGAGCTGGGTTTTGATACCAAAAAGAAATCCAAAAAGAAAGACTCCAACGCCATTTTTGCCGATGTAAGGCAGGAAGACCTGATCGCCTATGGAATGATCCCGGAACTGGTGGGACGTTTGCCTGTGGTGAGCACGCTGGATACATTAGATGAAGATGACCTAATGCAGGTTTTGGTAGATCCAAAAAACTCATTGGTAAAGCAGTATAAGAAACTCTTTATGTTGGAAGGGATTGAATTGGAATTTCGTGAAAAAGCATTAAAAGTCATTGTTCAACTCGCCTTTAAACAAAAAGCTGGTGCCCGGGCGCTTCGTGCAGTTATGGAAGAACACCTGTTGGATATCATGTATCATATCCCGGAAATGGAAGGTGTAGAACGGGTGATCATCACCAAGGATACAATTTTAAAGGGGAAGGAGCCCCTTTATAAACATAGCCGAAAACGGAAATCGGCTTAAAACTCTTCACTTCATACCACCCGCGCTGTCATTCCTGACGACGCAGGAGATCAGGAAATCATTTGATTCACTGGTGGATTATCGCTCGAAATGGATTCCGGATAATTTCTTATGACCAGATCGAGCTACTTTGAAAAATCTTTTTAGCGAAATTTCCGGAATGATACCTTACTTTAAAAATGTGATCTTTTGGATCTCTCGTTTAGAGCCGGATTTTAATTCTACAAAGTACAGCCCCGATGGAATATTCATGGGGTGCCATTGGATTCGATGGTTTCCCGGTTCGAGATTCTCATTGATCAATGTTTCGATCAATTGTCCTTTTAAATTAAAAATTTGCAGAGACGTTTGGCCAGTCGTCTCTATAGTAAAATGAATTGTTGAAACAGGATTGAACGGATTCGGATAAATTCGATTGATGGAAAATTCAGTTGGGAATTGGGTAGATTCATCCGTAGATAAAACGTCATCAATGGTGACCATACCTTCACCATTTACAAATGGAACGCCTTCATGGCCCCAAGCATCGAGAAGAATCATCACATTTGTAACTACAGCAATTTCCTGATTCAATTGGGCTTCCGTGCTCACAGCACAATTCACACGAAATAAATTATGTAACCCTGTAATTAAAGGCGTTGGCCAATTAAATAATCCCACGGTCAAATCGATTCCGTTAAGTGTAAAGTCATATTCCCAGGTTTCATCCAGATCAATGGGCTCAATCATGGGCGACCAAATTTCATTTTCATTCCAATCTGTGAACGGTTCACCTTCATCATATTCACCATTTTCGTTGCTGTCTTCGAAGGGCTCATCGCTGGGGGTGAGCAAACCGGGGGAATTGGATAATTGAAACACAGTCATTGGAATGGGAACCGTGTTATAAAGTGAAACAACATAGGAAGCACCGCCGCCCGCTGTGCCGGTTCCGTCCTGGATATTAAAAAATTGGTCCAGAGCATCAATATGATAAGTTGCCCCGTCTGTTGTTGTTATGCCCACTTCAACATCATTATCCGAAAAGGCAAGACAATAATCAAAGGAAACAGTCACATCCGTTTCAACACCGGTATTATTAAATAAAGTCAAATCCAAAATAGCTCCTGATCCTGGAGAAATAACAGGATTTACAAGTGTGACGGTATGATCATTGAAAATAACAGAATCATAGCTTGTTCGCTCTGTCGGTGCTACCTGAATAATATCCGGTACATTTGGATTAAAATTGAGTTCGAATTCCAATTCACCCAAACCCATTTCATTGCTAATGCCAATCGAGAACATACCCTCATTATTTGCAACACCGGAGCCATCATATATGAAGGCTGTTGCTAAAATGATTTCTCCATATTCCACATCGAAGGTCATGAATTCACCCGGATCAGAAATATTATCAACCCGCAGCATGGATGCTACCCCATATAGGCTGGTGGTACTTGGTGTTGATGAATGACTGAATTCACGATTATCCGAATCGCCGGGAAACACATCCCCGCCATCGCTCGGTCCGCCATTTTCCAAAGCAAATTGGCCGTCAGCCTGTTCCAGTCCAATCCCGTAATAAGGCTCATTAGCATTTGGTGACCAACCCTGGGCGATATTGTCATTGATGTGCCAGATGGCCAAACCCGGGGCGGGCATGAGCGTATCGGACCCAATTTTTTGGCGATTTTCAATGAGCCAATATTCTGCTGTGGCTTGGGGATGATCTACCTTAATAATTGTATTATTAGAATAGGATTGCTGTAAAGAAATCCCATCCGTGTCATCAATCATTTCAACAACATTCACCCACCCCAATTCATTTTTACACCAGCCAACCATAGTGGCCGGATACCAAGGTGAATTCCCACTAGTTCCCCATGCACCGCTCCCCATGAGCGCCAATTTGCCGGCGCCGGTTGAAGAATAATCTGTGTCATATAAATCCGGGAGTCCCAACGCATGGCCAAATTCATGGGCCAAAACACCAATAGCAACAATGTTGCCGCTTTGGATTTCCGGATTCATGGTATAACTACTGATGGTGACACCATCATAAGTCACTGATAGGTTTCCCAGGCTTGATTTGTGAGACCAGATATTGGAATGATCTCCCTGTTCAGCACCTTCACCCTGGTGAAGTAAATTCAGTGCATCCACATAGCCATCATTGTCATTATCATATTGTGACCAATCAAATCCCTGCGCTTCCAATGAGTCCACCATGGCTCGTACCAATTGCCTTACATGATTCCATCCGTTGGGATTGTTATAGCCATAATAATTGTGGTCGAAAGGTGCGGTGATCCAATTGCCTACTTCCGAAATGGGTAGGAATTGCCCATAAGAAATTTCCTGGTAAAAATCCCGAAAGCTGCCTGTATTATCATAATTCAAATGAGAGTATCCCGGTTGATTCATGATCATTTCAAAATCGACAGAATCGTATGTTGCCGGGGCATCAGGGAACTCGATCAATATTAAGGGGACATGGAATGTATCCGTTCTTGCAGACTGTAAATCTGGAATGGGAGCATCATCTTCGAGAACACGGCGATCCGGGCGGATCCCTTTTTGAATTGAAGATGAAAGCGGATTGGGCTCAGGATCAATCCCAACTTTTAAATTTGATGGGATGAGTTGAAAGCCAACATTTCCTGCGGCGAAGACCCACCAGCCTTCAATGTTTTGGACAATGGTCCATTCATGGTATTCATGCCACCCTTGGAGATAATTCCCCCGATTATAAATTTCAATTTCAATCCCATTGGGCTGAGTAGCTTTAAACGGAGTCGGGCTGGCAAGGTCAGCTAGGCAAACGGTAGGTATAAAGCAAGTGAGTAGAATTTTTAAGTATTTCGTATTGATCATAATCTCTGTTTAAGGGTTCATAAAAAAACAACGACTGATTTGCCATTTTTACTTAAATTGACTGCTTCATTTCTGTTTGGAACGCGTAAAAACTACATGAAAAACCTTTTTCCCTTATTCCTGTTAATCATCAGTTTTGCTCATTGGGCCTGCGAAAAGCCGGAGGATTCGACCCAAGAGGATGAAAACATATCATTCAGAAATACCTTGAATGAAGACCTGACAGACACTCAAGGTTCTATTACGGATTATTTCTACAATTTCGAAGACGAAATTGATGCCAAATTTTTCCGGTACGATCCTAGCCTGATGGCCGCATTCGATCATTACCTTGATTATTATGAACTTTCTGGAGATACCCCGCCGGAGTTAGGATTCCGTACCTTCCAGAACCACTTGGTTTCCATGACCCCTTCCGATGAATCACAATTTACCCAACGACATTATATTGATTCTCTTTCTGTACAGGATTCCATTGTGCCTGATTCGGTACTAATGACATCCACATCTTTCAAGAACCTTGAAAAATTAGAATGGGATCTCTTGGCAGATCCATCCCTCCAACGATATAAATTAGTGAATTCCGACTGGGTACAGGCGGACACCATGTTGTATTATTCAGACACCTTTGATGTGAGCGCTTATTGGTCTGTTGTTGATACGCCCTTTATAGATGAAGGTTTGCTCTTTGTTGATTCTTCTGAATGGTTTGATACGAATTATGTTTTCCTGGCTGATAATCAGATTCGGTTTATTACCAATTTTGAGTTTACCAAACAACAATTGAGTGCTGATTCCCTAGTGTTCAGGATCAATACAGATTGTAACGATAATGGAGAATGGGACGCGGGAGAGGAAGCCCTTGTTGATTATAATGAAGATGGGGTATATGAAGCACTTTATGAGTATGCAGACAATAATAATAATGGTGAATATGATGCCGGTGATGATATAATTCAGGATTATGATGGGAATGATACAATTTCCATCGCCTATGAATTTGATGATAGTGGCAATGGGATTTGGGATCCGGCAGAACCGTATTTCGACATCAATGGGAATGAAGAGTTTAATAACAGTGAACCCTACCAGGATCGAAATTGCAATGAAATATGGGATGATGCTGAGCCTCGGGTAAATAATGAATCAGATTGTGCTGGTATCGGAACATTTACTGAAGATACAGATGGTGGATTTTGTGATCGGGGAAATAAAATATTTGACTTGGATGAGGAATTTATTTCAAAGGACTCTGACGGGGATGGGACGTTAGAAAATTACTTTTATGTCATTGGTGATAAACCCAATAATCTTATTGTTGATTACAGTGATCCTGAGGATCCTGAGGTTCTGTTAGAAGTTGGATTAGGAGATGACATTACCGATCGTTGGGGGAGGGAATACACCGATCTGATCGAAACCATTGAATTCAATGACCTTAAACAGCAGTATGTGGATGATGTTGATTCCCTGATAACACTGTATACACGGGAAAAAATTGGGCATATTACCGGGAGTTCCTTATCGCCGGATGATTATTATATCACGAAATCCGAATGGACTAAAACATCCGGTAACACATCGGAACGGTTCTATAATTACCACATTTTCCACGAGCCAAAACATTTAAACCAGGTGGTTTATCCCTCCTATTTTCTGCCGGTTGGGTTTTATTTTAATCCCAAGGAAATCCAAAGCGGATTTTGGAATGAGCGGCATCTTGAAAGTGAAGTTCTTTTTTATACCCATCAAGGATCGCTACGGGATGGAGAGCATGTGGACACTGCCTATTATGATACCACCGAGATTGCAGTTTATTTTATTGAAAAGAGTTACGATGTTGAATCATCCAGTGTAACTGTTCCTGCAGCCATTAAATCCTTTACCTCCACCAGTGACGGTAATTATGAATGTCTTGCCAATAATTCTGTTGTAGCGGATGGCAGTGAATGTCCACCGGCTGATACCACCTTTAACGATTGTTTTAAGGTGACACAAATCATGACCATGACCATGCTGGGCAGTGGTGTTGAGTTTGGCCAGCGGACTGAAACGTGGCTTGCGTATAAAAAGGGCCTGGTTAAAAGTGAAATATTTATTCGCTGGACTGAGCATTTCTACAATTCTGACTGGACACCAAATGGTCCCCCTGATGATAATAATGAAGCGTGGGTTGGCTTGAATAAAATTGAATTAACTTCGATTGATGTGACCCCCGGCGCAGGCGTATTTAGAAAATTAACCCAGCCGATTCATAGCATTGAACTTCGGGATATTGGAAATCACCCGGATTTTGATTTTGAACCTTTCCGTGTCAGCACTCAAAAAGGGATACAGACACTTGACCTGCGGGAGTTGGACGAATGATGAAATTGAAACACTTTTTCACACTCTTTTTTCTCTTATCTTTTTTATTGGGTGGTACGGATGGGACTATCCGCGGGAAAGTGACGGATGAGGAGGGTGTTCCCCTTCCCGGTGCGAATGTCATTCTGCCTGAGCTAAGCATAGGTGCTGCTACGGATATTGATGGGAATTATCTCATTTTGAACATTCCTGTGGGGGAATATGATGTCGTTGTCACCATGATGGGATATGCAAAATTCACCAAGAAAGAAATCCAAGTTATGATGGACCAAACTGTTTGGCTGAATTTTAAATTACCTTTAGAAGTTGTTGCCGGTGATGAAGTGGAAGTGATTGGAGAGCGACCCCTGGTAGAGAGAGGGACCACCGCTAAAAAAATCACCGTGAGTAAAGAAGCAATCCAGGCATTGCCCATTCGTGACTTAACTGAACTTTATACATTACAATCCGGGGTGGTTAAGGTGGAAAGCCGGAATAAATCGATTCCCAATCATGAAGAGCGCGGCATCGAGGAAATCCATGTAAAAGGGGGCCGGTCTGGACAGATTGCCTACATGATGGATGGCATGTACCTGCGGAATCCGATCTTTGGTTCCATCGGATCCGGCACACGGTTAAACTTGTTTGCTGTAAAAGAATTTGACTGGCAGCCCGGCGGGTTTAATGCTGAATATGGTGATGCCCAATCTGCTGTATCAAACTTTCATACCAATTCGGGTGGAAAACTGATTACTTATAAAATCAAGTATGAAACAAGCCAGGTTGGTGCCTTGATCAATACTGCAATGGGGAAAACCGACGAAACAGAAAACTTTGATCTGATCCGTGGTTATGACGATCTAAATATTGGCATAGGCGGTCCTATTTTAGGAATTCCCAAACTGACTTTCTGGATATCGGGGCAGTATACAACAAAGGATAATTACGGTGTCTATGAATTTGATGACAGGGTATTTACGCTACATAATGGTGATTATTTTTATCGGACAGATACGGATCTAATCGAAAACCTGGAAAATATTTCAAAAAATAAAAAAGCACTTGTTTATCCTTGGGACAATGTGGCCGGATTCCGCGGATTTGGATTTAATAAAACCTGGGATGTTTTCGCAAAATTGACCTTCAAATTAACCAATAAACTACGTTTTCATGGTGCCTATTGGCAGGTTGGGAACCATCGTCAATCTTTTAATCCAAGGTATTTATACTGGGATGAAGGACGGAACGAACTTTTTCGGGATACTTATAGATATAATTTTGAAGTAAATCACTCCTTGACCCAAAGAACATTTTATACAATAAGGACATCAAGGTTTACACAGGATCAATTCCAGGGAGTTCGCTGGCGGGATAATGATGCAGACGGGTATCCAAACTGGTTTGAATGGCGCCATCCTGCGGGGTATAATGATATTTCTGATCCGGAAAATAGAAATGTAATCCCTTATAGTATCGGGGAAGACGGAGATACAATTCGCTACACGAATGTGGATGAACGCACCGGCTGGTACCACGGGGCAAAACCCGGTTTATATAGCTGGGAATTGGCAGAGAATTTCAGAGATGGAAATGGAAACGGTGTTTGGGATGTGGGCGAGGACTTTACCGATGCTAACGGGAATAATATATGGGATGGCCCAGAATTGGTCAAACCTTTAATTGAACGGGATGGCGACTATTGGCTTGAACCGGAAATGTACGAGGACTATGAACCTTTTTATGATTATCGTTCAGTAGAACTTCGCTACCAGAATGTGCCCGGATACTTTCGTGTACCTCTCAATGTTAGTTTTATCCCGGGGGTTCCGAATCCCTATTACTATATGCCGAATTATGCTCAAAGTGGCGTTGCCTGGGATGAAAGCCGTACTTTTGGCGGCCATGATACTTTTTATGCAGATTCTCGTGCCATTACAGATGAAATACGATTTGATCTCACATCGCAGATCACTGATAAATGGAAAGTGAGAACCGGTATTGACTATAAATACCATAAACTCAATTTTTATGAAGTCCAGGATCCCTGGCTCGGTGCCGGCGCATTTATACAAACCTTTGCAGAATACTGGGAAGACACAGGACCCGATAGTTTGGTCCTTGGAGACGAGGGCTATACGGAAGCGGATGAAGGTGAAGGAAACGGCCGTTGGGATAAAGGTGAAGCATTTACGGATGCAAACAATAATGGTCAATGGGATGAATTCCGTGAACCGGAAGAATTTTCGGCTTATGTCCAAAATACATTTGAAGTCCCCTGGATGGTAATCAATTATGGTATCCGGATTGATATGGTAAACTACAACACCCAGATCTGGGGGGTACCGCTACCCTTGCAGGATTCTCTCGGGGTATATAGTCCCGGCCATCCTTATTTCTATTCTGATTTGAATAATAATAATAAATGGGATACGGATGAAGAATATTCAGATATTGCCGGGCTTTCACGCCAAAAGGTATTCCTGGAACAATCCGGTTGGTTTTATAAGATCAGTCCTCGTCTTGGGTTCAGTCATGTCATCACAGACAAATCCACTTTTACATTTAATTACGGTTTGTACTACCAAACACCGGTTTACCAGAATATTTACCTAAATACAAACAGGCTTGAAGATCCGGAAAAATTATTCGAAGAAGGCGAAGGCCAGGTTGGTAATGCAACTATCAGCGCAGAAAGAACGCAGGAATATTCTGTGGCCTTCAATGTGCAGGTCGGGGAAAGTTGGGCCTATTCTCTCGGTGCATGGGTTAGGGACATGGATCAAATGACGCGCTATACCCATGAACGTTCCGGTGTTTATTCGTACCAGATCTCCACCAATGGAGACTATGGTTCTGCTAGAGGGCTTGATTTGACGATTGAATGGCGAAGAGCATTTTTTGGATCCATGTTACAGTATACATACTCGATCTCCAAAGCAAACAGCGAATATGCCTGGGCCAGTATCAGTGGGCAATATGTGGACGCTCCCAGTCAGGAAAATATCACTTATTTCGATCGACCACATGATTTAACCTATTATGCCTACACCTTTTTACCGTTTGGTATCCAGGCAGGGTTAACCGCTTTTTACCAAAGTGGCTATCCTTATACACCCATTATTTTCCGTGGAAAAGATCCGGTGGAAGATTTGAGACATCGCAATTCAAAACGGGGACCCGGTTATAAGAATGTGAATATTTCATTTTCTAAATATTTCAAATTTATGGCCCATAAATTAGGTTTAGGGCTGAACGTTTTTAATATCCTGGATATCCGGAATCCGGTAGATATTTATGCAATGACGGGTAAACCCAATGACCCGGGAACCTATTATACCGATTATGTAGGGCTTCCTGGTTTTGATCCCAGTGGTCAAGGTAAATATGCAAATAAATCCAGTGCTTACTATGACCGGCCTTGGCGATTGTCATCCCCTCGAGAAATTAACTTTTTTGTCCGAATCGATTTCGATTGAACCAAATGAAATATAATAATCTTTTTAATATTTTACTCTTGAGTTCATTACTTGCTATAGATAAGACCTATGTACAGCAACATAAGCCTAGTATTGATCCATTTCGCCAAACCAGCATGGCAAAGATAGGTGATAATCCGTTTCCTCCAAACCCCATGAGCGACCGTGCCAAAGGGTTTGTGGATCAGGGGCGTGTTAAAACTGCCATTACCAATTACGGCAGTTTCATCAATTGGGATAACCATCCATCCGGTATCTGGGGCGATTACTCCTACTTGCCGGCTGTTTCCTTTATTGCCGGGGTCCCTGGTCATTCAAATACAGCGAATTACACATGGGAAAACCTTGAAACCGTTGTGGATGAAGAAGGCGTTCCTAAATATAGTTTATGGGCATCAACCAATGCCTATGAAGCATGGTACCCAACGTCCGGCGACACTGTATTTAAAGGGCTTCTTTTTGATTTGGGTAATGATGAAGGGATCTATCTTCCCGATAATGAAAAATCATCATTGGAAGAATTTGATTCCGATCGGCTATTCATGTTTGATCATGAAAACCATAAGATCATATTAAGTACTTTTGGTGAAATGGATCCAAGTAAATCTAGCACACGGATTGGGTTTATATATCCCTGGGCACTGCGCCCTAAATTGATCAGCCGCGAAAGTAGTTTTGATTTTTATGATTATGGTGAAGATTTGGAAGAATGGACCGCGGATGACAATTATGTGTATTATGGTGCCAATGCCGCTGAATCTCATTTTATTGCCGCTGATTATAAAACGGACTGGCATGCTGCAACCATGTCCAGGCTCAATACCCACCAAACAGAATTTAATACGGGAGATATATTTGGACCTCCCTGGGTTCCAGGTGAAGATACCTACCCGGTTTTGGCTCATTCCGGTTTTTCTCAGACTTGGCCCAAGAAGTATAATGAATTAACAGGTGAAACAGAATCCTTTTGGCCGGGTTGGTGGGCACAGGATTATAATATCAATTTGCCTGGCTGTTCTCAATCCCGGAAAGATCCGGATTGTTGGGAAGAGGTCCCGGGCCGGTTTGTTTCCGATATGGATGTCTATATGGAATTTGATGACCGCTGGTCACACCGCGCCAATAACATCAATACCAACAATGCGTATGAGCAAACAGGCTATCCTATGGGATTGCGCGTCATGGCCTCCGCCCATTCTTATGGTGTCTCATATGCAGAGGATATTATGTTTGTGACGGTGAAAGTCCGAAATGAAAGTGGTGATTTTTGTGCCGAAGATGAAGATGGAAACCCAGTTTTAGATGTGGATGGAAATCAAATTTGCGGCGAAGCCATGATCATGCCCGATGGCACGAAATTGAATCGTGGCAAGGGATTCGATTATAGTGGTACGGCACTTGGATTTTACATGGATGCAGATGCACTCATGGGTGACTGGGATGGTTATAATGGCTTTTATCATACCAATGATGATGATTTCATGAAATACTATTGGGATGTGTTTGAGGTCAATAATGAAAGAATGCTTATCAGTATGGCCATGATCGGTGATCATGATGGTGTATCGGGCGCTCTTGGATATGCATTGGATGAGCCTTCTGCAACGGTGCACCCCGGAAACGAATTCGGCGTGGTTGCAACCCAGTTATTGGATTCACCGAAGGCGACAGACCCGGTAGATCTTGATCAGGATGGAACCATTGATATTTTTCCTGGCGAACCCTTAAAAATGACAGATTGGCATTGGGTGGATTGGTATCAACGTCCGGGGGTAACCCGACCGGAAGATTCTTCACCACCGTGTTATGCAGGAAGTGAAGGCTGCCCTGTTGCCAGGAATAAAGAAGAAATTTTATATAAACTCATGGTTGGTGATACATCCAATCTGAGTGAAAATGAAAATGCCTGGCATTTCCATACAAGAAATCCCGGAACGGATTTTGGGTCTGAACTTAACCCGCATTTTGACTCGGTCATTGGGCTCAAGGAAGAGCCCGTATATCTCCGGGAATCTCCCGGCTTGGATTGTGTACTGATCATGAGTTGTTCTCCTTTTGATTTACCCGTTGGGCGGGAAGTGCCATTTTCATTCTGCATTATTTTTGGACAGACTGAAGATGACTTGATCAATAATGCCCGCTTTGCGCAGGTCATGTATAATTCACGATATCAGGGATTCACACCGCCGACCCGACCCACGGTGTATGCTGAAACAGGTCAGGGTGAAGTTCGAATCTATTGGGATGATCGGGCTGAATCTGCAAGGGATGTTGTAACGGGATATTCTGATTTTGAAGGCTATAAAATTTTTAAAAGTTTGGATGGTGGAAGTGCCTGGGGAGAGGCCAATGATATGATCTTTGATACAGATGGCATTTTTGCCGGATGGCGTCCATTTCAACAATTCGACCTCACTGCGGTAGAAGATTCACTTCATTGTATTTATTCAAGCGATCCTGACGATTGCGCAGATGACCCATCCCAACAGCGTGGGCATGCCATCCATGGCGAAGATCCTTATTTTCCATGGTTCAATATCGGGACGGATACAGGGATGGAAGCCATTCGTCTGTCTGAATCCAAGGTTATTAATGGCGATACAATGACCTACATGTATGTGGATAAGAAAGTTACGGATGGATTGGAATACACCTATTCAGTCGTTGCCTATGATATGGGTGTTGAGCCGCCTTATAAAACAACCTATAAAGATATTGGGGAAGGGTCTTTTGAAGCCGTGGTTGATACCAATTATTCAAATCCGGATAAATGGGCTGATCCTGACGGATATGCTTCAATTGAGAATTCAAAAGGAACCACGGTTCTGGATCGGAATTTTATTCAGGTTTATCCCGGTGTGATGCCTGCTGCTGATGCAAGTAATATCGGTGTGGTTCCCAATCCCTATAAAGTTCAATCGGGGTTCAAGGAAAGTGAACATTTAAGACAGATCAGGTTTACAAATCTCCCTGAAAAATGCGCCATCAAGATTTATACATTAGCGGGTGAACATGTGAGCACCATCCACCACGAAAATGCAGAATCCGGCAATGCCTGGTGGGATATGCGAACCGTGAATAACCAGGAAGTTGCACCGGGACTTTATTTATTTTATGTAGAACAATCTGGAAGTTCCAGCGAACCCTTTATCGGTAAATTTGCGGTGATTCGATGAGAAAGACCTTATTGATACTATTGGTGATCCCTGCCCTGGTCTGGGGTCAATACCGTGATATTCCTGATGTGGTGACGAAGGTTGCCACCGCTGCAGGGAGTTTCTTAAAACTGGAGACTTCCGCCAGAGCTATCGGGATGGGTGGCGCTAATGTGGCTTCCGGACGTGGCGTAGCGGGGATTCCCTATAATCCTTCCAGTATCGGTTTTATCCAAAAGAGTGAAGTCTATTTTTCACAAGTCAATTATTTAGCCGGCATTAAACACGGTGTATTCACCTACGGCACGCGGTTAAGTCCCTCGGACTTTGTGGGGTTTCACCTGTTCTATTTAGACAGTGGTCCCATGGAGGTAACCACAGAATTGTTTCCGGACGGCACGGGGGAAGATTTTCAGGTGATCTCCATGGCCGCTCGTGTTACCTATGCCCGTTCCTTAACAGACCGTTTAAAGATTGGTGGTTCCATCAATTATATCCGTGATAAGATTGCGGAGACCGGGATGCAGGCCGTTTCCTATGATATTGGGTCCAACTTTGATACGGGGATCTATGGCACCATCCTGGGCATGAGTATTACCAATTTTGGTCCTGATGTTGAATATGCCGGTGAGGATTTAAGTGTTCAGGTTCCGGATACCATAGATGTGGATGGGAGTTTAGAGCGTATCACCAATAAGTTTCCCTTGCCGCTGATCTTCCGTTTAGGGATTGAAAATGAGCTTTTGGGTCCCAACAGTACATTTATGAAGAGTGATAAGCACAGGCTCATCCTGAGTATGGATGGGATCAAACCCAGTGATTATATTGTTTATGGGAGCATGGGATTGGAATATGGCTGGCAAAACCTGGCCTTTGTGCGGGCCGGCACCCATTTAAAACATGACACGGCGCGCTTAAGTGCAGGTGTGGGTGTGAACCTGCGTCTTGGCAGGATGGCCTTGCGTGTGGATTATGCCTACGTGGATTATGATGTATTGAAACAGACCAACCAGATCGCCATTGGACTGGAATTTTAGACGACTCTTTTTATGAATAAAAAAATTAGATTTATTTTATTCCCCATCCTGCTTTTTTCAAATCTCCTTTCAGCCCAGGATCCACCTGTCGCTGATGCCGGTGATGATATTACCGTCAGTTCCGGGTGTACAGAGTCGGTTATTCTGGATGGGAGATCATCCAGCGGCGATAGCCTGAGTTATCTCTGGCTGGCAATCAATTGCACCGTGTTAACAGATTTTGATGAAGACACCTTGAATTTTGAAATACCCCAGACAGATTTTGATTACGATTATTATTTCTCACTTACGGTGACTGATGGCAGCGGTGAATCAAGTACGGATACAGTGATGGTGACTGTTTTAAGTGACAATATTCCTGCAGCCGATGCAGGCCCTAATTTTACAGCTTGTGACCTGATCGCAAATGGGGATGATTATCGTGTTTATTTAAATGGTAGTAATTCATTTGATCAAGAGGATAGCACCGATTTAGATTATTTGTGGACCGTTATAGATACAGGTATTACAATTTCAGCGGGCCAATCGACAAAATCCAAACCCTATTTTAATCACCCTTTTGATTTAACAGAGGATACAGGATTCAGAATTGAATTGAAGGTGACCGATGGCAGTGGATATTGTTCCGGCTATGATA
>ENA-ORDI01000508-ORDI01000508.1-marine-metagenome-genome-assembly--contig:-NODE-508-length-26295-cov-6.128766_pt1 | contig 26295 bp, 30 predicted proteins | sample MGYA00248628_ERZ508525 | MGnify/ENA primary metagenome ERZ508525 (study PRJEB26195, sample SAMN05422138) | marine metagenome | isolation source: East of Porto Seguro, South Atlantic Ocean | place... | reverse complement strand
AACTTTGAAAGCCCGCGCATCTATCCTCCAAGCATTATATCAGGATTATGAATTGGATTCGCTTATGAATGAATATCCGGAAACACGCGTTCGATTTTTTATGATGACCTGTTTTAAAGAGAAAAATCCAGATTTGGTTTATGAATTTCAGTCCATGATCCAGGATATGAGACAAGAGAAATTGAGTCCATGGAATCTGCAGGAACGGATCACGCAAATTCAGTCCAATGTAAAATTAAGCGAAAAAGAAAAATTTTACTTGGCCCGGATGCTTTTCCCCCATGTTGATGCTGCCGATTATGTTGAGTTGGTCACCACAACTCATGGCGAGGATAATCGGTTGAATTTGGTATTTCAAACAGAAGGAATGGATGGTCATGTTTATCGAATTCGTCCACCCTTTTTGCCCAAGGAGATCGGTCAATTCCATTCCCTATTATCGGAATCATCTCTATCCGGGACCTTTACTGCACAGCACGATTTCCTGTTTATGTTTAATTCCCGTAATCGAATGGTCGGTGGATTGTATTGGAAAAACATGGAAAAGAATCGCATCCATTTGGAATGGGTTGCTGTTCGGGAAAAATATCGCGGGATCGCATTAAGCAAACGATTGATGGAGGATTTTTATAAACGGATGAAGCATCGGGGAGTTGAAGTCATTACGGTTGGTTTTTATGTGGAGAAATTCTTCTTTGGACATGGATTTGAGATTGATAAACAATATGGTGGATTGGTGAAGAAATTGTAATTCTTTTTTCCATCAAACGTCTTTCGCCACCCATTTCAAATCCAATCAACCATTCAACCAGCTACACAAAACCAATCACCATCCTTACGGCATTCCCAATTCTTTACAAAATGTCGTAAATGGTAAAATTCTGCATCCTTTTTTTAAGACATCCTTTGTCCCAGTATGAACCTGATAAAAAGATGGTATTTCGGTTCGCTCTTTAAAATTATTGATGGCGGGACTCAAATCTCTTTCGCTGGTTTTACATTCAACGGCAAAAAGTGGTTTTTTATCTTGGAGAATAACAAAATCAATTGCTCGTTTATCTGTATCCCGGATGAATCTCAATTCCATATTATATCCTACCGTATCTTCTTTTAAATGACAACATTTCAGTAATTAACACGCAACAAGATTTTCAAATTTATATCCTATCTCTTCCAGGATAGACCAGTCTCATAAATAGAGTTTTTGTTCTTTTTTTACAGCTCGAATTTTGGAGTACAAGGAATAATACTCATGTTTATTAAACTGCTAATTTCCCACCAATCCAATATTCCATTCATCCAGCAATCCAATATTCCAACCACCCTTTCACCACGGCTCACCAACTGCCAATCACCATTTCCCATCTTCCTTCTCCCATTTTCTATCCAACAATCCATTCATACGTAATTGTGATATCTCAAAACAAAAAAGGCTCGCAAATGCGAGCCTTTTTTATATTCGTAATCAATCTGGAATATTAATTATGCTTGTGCTTCCAGTTCCTGAACACGATTCCGAAGGTATTGAACCTGTGCAATCAATTCATCAACCAGAGCAGATGTTGCACCTGTCGGAGCGTGGGATGTTTTGCCAAGGTCAAGTTCGGGAGCAGGATTGCCAGTATCTTTAAACTGAACATCATCCTTTTCAGCAAAGAAGGCTTGTTTTCCCAGAGTTTCAGCAATGTGATTCACCGTAGCACGTTTTGGACTGTTGACTCCATTTAACCATTTATGGATGGTATCGCGAGTAACACCCAAAATTTGGGACCATTGTTGAATGGTATATCGGGAGTTATTTAGGGAATCAATTACGATTTCTGATCTTGTCATGATTACCTCTTTTTTTGTTGATAGGTTATTTGTTTCTTAAGGTAATGGACTATATATATGAATACAAATATAATACAAGTAAAAAATTATGAAATTCAGTACAACATAAGATAAATCATAACACCAGTAATAGATACATATAACCAAATGGGAAACGTGATTTTTGCAATTTTTCGATGTTTATCAATCTGGAAAGTCCACCCCCTGTATAAGGTCAATAATGCCAACGGAATAATGCTCACAGCCAGAATGATATGCGTTAATAGAATCATATAATAAAATATCGAAAAATCGCCGGTATACATTTTGGGGCCACTTTTGAACCAGTGATAGATCACATAGGATACAAGAAATAATGATGATGTTCCAAATGCTGTTAGCATCACATTTCGATGATGGTCCCTTTGCTTCTTCTTAATCAAAATAAATCCATATATCAAGAGAGGAATAGTTAATCCATTCAAGGAAGCATTAACCAACGGTAGCATAGATACATCCAGTGAACCTTCAATGCCCTCGGGTCTTGGCCCTAAAATGAGAAATGCCACAGCTAAACTGATGACAGCAGACACAATAAATATAATACGAGTCCAAAATTGATCTGTTTTCATATCAAACCATTTTATCCAGGATGATCATACCAAACAGTGCCGGTAAATAAACCACAGATACTTTCAAAAGAAATTTGGCATTTCCCAGTGAATAATTTTTAACCAAAGGGAAACCAGATACAAGATACCCTATTCCTAATAATAGCGCACCCCAAAAATAGGTCATGCCCAATAGGCCGATGTAAGACGGCATCAAGGATACGGGGATTAATAACAGGGCATGCCAAATAATCTGGCGGTTGGTTCGTTTCCCATCCGTTTCGAGGACCGGGAGCATTTTCAGATTCGCTCTTTTATAATCTTCTTTGCACATAAACGCGATGGAATAAAAATGGGGATGCTGCCATAAAAATAGTATTCCAAAGAGGATCCATGCTTCCGGGTTAAGCGTTCCGGTGGCTGCCACCCAACCGCCCAAAGGTGGAAGGGCACCGGGAATCGCTCCGATAGATGTATTGAGCCAGGTAATTTTTTTCAATGGAGTATAAATGAATAAATACAACAAAGTTGTAATAAGAGCCAGGATCGCTGTTAATTCATTGATCAGGAAAAAAAGTATTCCCACACCCAAAAGCGTGATCGCAATTCCAAAGAACATGGCGTGATTTGGAGAAATCATTCCTGTTGGAATAGGACGGGATTTTGTCCTATTCATGCGTTGATCCGATTCCTGCTCCGCAAAATGATTCAATGCACCTGCACCGGATGAGACCAATCCGGAACCGATCAAGGTGATAAAAAATCTAGACCAATTATCAATTTCACCGGCTCCGAGATAATATCCCAATGCGGTTGAGACCAATATCAAAAAGGTGATGCTGGGTTTGGTCAACTCAAAATAAGCAGCTGGCAAAGAATTGGCCTTAGGCGGGACACGTTTCATTTAAGATCGAATTTCCTTTACCAGATTGTTCAAATCATTTCGCAGGACAGCTATACTGGCTTTGTCCGTCCCGTCATAATACTTCCGGATTCTTCCTTTGGGGTCGATCAATACAAATTTGATCGCGTGTCCACGGGGCAATTCATCGGCATACAACATGAATCCATTTTTCTTCAAATCTTTGATCGCATCAATGTCCGAAGTTAGGAATTGCCAGCGGTCATCATCCACGCCATTGGCGTTTGCATATTGTTTCAGGATTTCTTCATTATCCACGGCTGGATCCACCGTGATGGAAACGAATTGGACTTCCTCAACATTTGTGTAATCTTGATAGAGATGTGCCATGTTATTTGTCATGATGGGACAAGGACCTGCGCAAGTTGTGAACATGAAATCTAACACGGTGATCTTCCCTTTCAGCTCATTTTCAGAAAATGATTCTCCATCCTGTGTTTTAAATAAAAATGAGGGAACATCTTTGATCACTGGGAGATCATGGGACGAATTTGCTTTTTGGATCACCCAGGTAGCGCCGGCGCCCAAAAGAATGACAGACATTAAAATGAGTAGACTATTTTTATTCATGTGCCAATTGTGATTGGTTCCATGCGGTGTATTGGATCATAACAAGCCCAAGTATCCAGGATGCCACCCACATATGAAAAAGTTGAATGAGCGGAATAACATCGAGGAATACCAATAGTTCCCCCATGATGATCTGTGTTATGACCAATCCTAAAATAGCCGTGGATGATTGAATCATAATTGTGGATGGATTTTGGGACTGCTTCACTAAACGGAGCCAAAGTAATCCAGATAATCCCGAGATGATAAATCCAAGCATCGTATGGATGTATTTGAAGGGGCCTAACATCCGGAGTAAAAATTGGCTGTCCAGCATAGGATTATCTTCACGGATCATTTCCAATCCACCCCGAATCTCTGTCCCCAATACAACTTCAGCGAGCAAAGTGATAGACAGGATGCCGAACATCCATTTCATATTAGGAGGATATCGGCTTCCCTTTTCGGAATCATGATTTTCCAAATAAAAGGCTTCCTGCGCGGAATAGAGCAAAAGCATTACAATGACCAAGGCCAATAATAAATGGAGTGTGATCGTGATAGGATTTAATACGGTGTCCACCAAAACAGAACCGAGCCACCCTTCAACCAATGTGAGAAAAAATGCAGCAAGGACTGACCACGTGATCCGAATGACATTTCTATAATATTTAAAAGCTAAATAAGTAGTTATCATGATGGCTAACCCAACCAATGCACCCAATAAACGATTGCTGTATTCTATCCACGCTAAAACGATATTGAATTTGGCAGGATCGATATGATCCGGCAATTGATCCAGGCTGGTTGGCGGGATCCACCGGTCGAAACATTTGGGCCAATCAGGACATCCCATTCCAGCACCGGCAACACGGACCAATCCTCCAACGAATATCAGTAAATATGTCATGGCGGTGGTGATAAAAGAAAATGTGCGAAATGTGTTCATAAACAGCCGGCAAAATTAGAGCCATTTTTAGTGAATCGAATGAAACTTTTCCGCTTCAAATAGGAGATGGTAGTTATTAAATTCAGGGCTGGGTTGGGGACAATTTTCACCAAATTAAATCCATGGAATCATCAAGGAATTTAAAATGCATTTAAACCGGATTAATCTGGGCACGCAGTGTACCATTCGCGAAACAGGCGAAAGCGGCACGCTAAAGAAGATCTATTTCTACCCGACCAAGTATGAAATAGAATTTTCTGACGGAAATATCCGGCATTATTCATCGAAAGATCTTGAGTTTGATGGTATCGCACAGCCCGAGGCCAAACTTCAAGCTCCACTTGTTCCTAAAAATGGTGTAGGCGAAAGTTGGACATCCTGGGAACCCTTTGACGGCGAAAGCATCGTCAAACATCATTTTTCCACCACCAAAGAGATCATGTGGAAAATGCTCACGTCCTTGAATATGTATAATGTGTGGTTCTATGGTATTCAGCGTGCCTTACCTGTTATTGATATTGACCGCTATGTTCACAAGTATTCTTTTACCCATCTTGATTTAATTCCCGGATCATTTTTTAAGATCCGTCCCAAGACCATCGCCCCTTATTTCAAGTGCCGGATCATGACCTTGGAAAAAGAAAAGGAGTTCGGATTCACTTTCAGAACATCTCCACTGACCAGCGAATATGTTCATTTTACCATTGAAGAAACAGAGTTTGGGGTTTGGGTTACCTGCAAACGGACATCCAAAGGTCTTTTTTCATTTTTAACGCAATTTAACTGGCCCGCCAAATCACGTATCCTGCAAAAATTAGATACCGTCGTTCCCAAGGTAGAATTTAAGACCGAAGAAGATGAAGCAGGCAGTGTGGATAGCGGTGCAAACCAATTTGGCGGATTTGCGTCCCGACAGGATTATATTGATTATGGTATCAACATGGGGTTGGAAGGCAACATGGATTTTGTGAATGCCATCCCTGAAAAGCCCATCCGCGGCATGGCAAAAGCTGGGATAACGAAAGCAAAACGAACTGGAATTACTCCCTCGAAGCCAGACAAACCTGCCGGTGGCGCTGCACCATCCAGTGGCGGTGGAATTGCTGCATTATCCCCGGAGGACCTGGTGGCTTATTTGGTGAATAAAGGATTAGAAGGGGACATGGATACGGTGAATGCTCACACGGATAAAGTGACCCGCGGAAAAGCCAAAGCCATGATCGTTAAAATTAAACGGGGCACGATTGATCGGCCAGCCATGCCGGAAATTCCGGAAGCAACAAGTGGATCTGAAGATGCAGACGAAACAGATGAACAATTGATGGAACGACTCATCGCCAAAGGATTGGAAGGCGATATGGATGAGGTCAATGCTCTGGATAACAGAGTTTTACGCGGAAAGATCAAAGCAGCAATTGTCAAAGCAAAACGGGCAGCGAAATAATGTCTGAAGCACCCAAAGTAGGCATGACAAAAACACAGGTTATATCTATGATCATATGCACGCTCTTACTTTTAATTTATGTTACGTTAGTGACATGGGTACTTTAAAATAGATAGTATGGAATGGTTAACTCTCGAATGGCTTATGCGAAATCTGGAATGGGCGGTGGGACTGCTATTGGTTGGATGCATACTCCTGTTTTTTTTTCCAATTCTTTTGGGATTGCAATTAAAACAGGGAAAAGATAGCGAAAATGAGTCGTAATGGATACATTACCCATGATCTCCATTCTGGTTCTGGTCTTTGCCATGATCCTATTAGGTGAACAAATGAAATTGAAAAAGGAAGTGCGGCGTCTTCAAAATTTAACAAAGCATTTAAAAAATGATATTGAAAAATTAAAAGTGAAGGGTGATTTAAATAATCAAGTCTGAAACCTATTGAAAAACATGAACGAAAAGACATCAACAATATCTAAAGAAGAATCTTCCCGGATCTATACCTTGTTCTATTCTTTTTTCCTGATCCCATTTATGATTGCCATTTTTGGTGCGGTTTTCTTTCTCCTGTTCCGTTTTATTACCCTTGAAACAAATGATGCGTCTGCTCTTTTAAACCAGGTAAAAATTGGATCAGCATCCAAACGTTGGCAATCTGCGTTTGAGCTATCAAAAGTATTTAATGACCCAGATAAGATTCCAACAAACGCATCGTTCAAAAACCAGATGGTTTCATCTTATAATCATTCTATTCATGATGATCCACTCGTTCGTGCATATCTTGCATTAGCTATGGGTGTGACTCGGGACGAATTCTATACCGATATTCTCATCGAGGGGTTGAATGATGAGAATCGGGAATCACGTCTTGCAGCTGTCCAGGCCGTTGGTTTGATCGGCGCAAAAAGTGCCGGAGCCCGTTTGAAAGAGATCTTAGAAAATTCCGATTATTCAAATGAACGCCTTGCGGCTACAATCGCGATAGGTTTAATTGGAGATACAGAAGCTATACCCCTCCTTAAGGATTTATTAGAAGATGATGAACCAAATATTCAATGGGATGCAGCAGTTGCTTTAGCTAAAATGGGCGATCCATCAGGTGCCTTCATCATTGAAAACCTGATGGATAGACATTATTTAAATGCCTTTCCCCAAGTGGATGAGGCCGAAAAAAATCAGGCGATCCTTGTTGCTATCGAAGTCTCCTCCATATTGAAACAGGATCGATTTGAAACAAAATTGGTTTCATTGGCTGAATCTGACGAGAATCTTCGGATTCGGGATGCAGCCATGAAAATCCTTCAATCTGCATATAACAGAGTCATATAATAATGAGTGAAGAAAAAATAACACCTTCGGCTTCAGTGGGGGCATCAACGCAGGATTCCGGCAAAGCAAATGAAATGGGCCGTCGCGGTTTTTTCAGATGGTTGTCAGTAGGCTGGATCGCTTTTGCCGGTGCGACCGGTGGATTTTTTACCGTAATGATTCGGTTCCTTTTCCCGAATGTCCTATTTGAGCCACCCCAAACAACTAAAATTGGATTTCCGGATGATTATGCAAAAAATTCCGTGGATATCCGTTTTAAAAAATCATTTAACATTTGGGTTGTTAGAGATGAAGAATCCATCTTTGCCCTATCAACTGTTTGTACACATTTGGGTTGCACTCCCAACTGGTTGCAGACAGAAGCAAAATTTAAATGTCCGTGTCATGGAAGCGGTTTCCGGATGACGGGGATCAATTTCGAAGGTCCGGCGCCACGTCCATTGGAAAGATATAAAGTATCCCTTTCTAATGATGGACAAATTCTCGTTGATAAAACAAAGAGTTTTAAATGGGAAAAAGGCGAATGGGAAAATCCTGAATCCTTCTTAAAAGTTTAATTCATAAAAATAAAATGGCTAAAAACGATAAACAAAAATCATTATTAGAGCGGATGGGTGAATCCCAGGTTTGGAAATCCATCATTCGATCTGGTGTACCCCGAACACGTCGCCAGCGGATGCATGCTATCCTGGGGAGTGTTTTTCTGCACCTCCATCCTGCTCGTTTACCTAAACATGCTGTTAAGGTCGGCTATACATGGTGTATGGGTGGTCTTTCTTTTTTCCTGTTTGTGCTTCTCACGATAACGGGGATCCTGCTAATGTTTTATTACAGACCCACTGTGGAATATGCCTATACAGATATTATAGATCTGACGGAACAAGTCCCCTTAGGGATCATGCGAGAACTTCATCGATGGGGTGCACATGCTATGGTCTTGACGGTATGGCTGCACATGCTTCGTGTATTCATGACGGGTTCTTATAAACCGCCAAGGGAATTCAACTGGGGTGTTGGCGTTCTGCTCATGACTTTAACCTTATTCCTGTCATTTACCGGTTATCTGCTCCCTTGGGATCAGTTGGCAATCTGGGCAGTTACTGTTGGAACCAATATGGCTCGAGCTCATCCGTTTATTGGGCATGAAGGCCCTGGTGCATCGCTATTAGCCATTGGTGATATCAATTTGGTCCATATGGGATCCGATGTTCGATTTGCACTTCTTGGCGGACGATTCGTTGGCGAAGCAACCTTGCTTCGATTCTATGTGCTCCACTGTATTGCAGTGCCATTCATTGCAATGATTTTCATGGCAGTTCACTTTTGGCGCATCCGGAAGGATGGCGGTATTTCCGGACCCTTATAAACACTGTTTTGAGATTCTTATGATTGATACATTTAAATCTGTAATCGACGCACTTTCCACGCCCACAGTCAGTTTTACACTTTTGACTATTTTCATTCCTCTGGTCTTTCCACCCACGGATTTGTTTGATAAGATCAACCGGAAGTTTGGGATCTGGAGACTGTGGACCAAGCCCGGTCTTATTGGCGGCATGGGATTCATAACCTTCTTTTTTATTGTTGGATATTTTGACAAGAACTTCAATATTACGCTAACCAAACCGGATAATTTTCCTATTGTTTTATTGATTTATTCCATGTTCTTTTTCATCTGGCTTGGCATGAGTAAAGCCATTATAAACGATGACCGGCTGGAGCAAGGGTTAAAGCCCATGGAATATAACGACCCGGATGACAAGGTTTTGGTCTGGCCTGACCTGGTTTATATTGAATTCATTTCCCTGATCCTATTCATGGTTTTCCTGATCGTGTGGTCCATTTTGGTGGCTGCACCCCTGGAAGAGCCTGCGAATCCCGCCTCAACACCGAACCCATCCAAAGCACCCTGGTATTTTCTCGGACTGCAGGAAATGCTGGTGTATTTTGATCCGTGGCTGGCTGGAATTGTTTTTCCCATGTTTATCATTTTCGGGTTAATGGCTATCCCTTATATGGACATGAATCCAAAAGGGGATGGCTATTATTCATTTAAAGATAGACGTATCGGAATTTTTATTTTTATGTACGGTTGGCTGATTCTGTGGCTCTTCCTAATCGTGATCGGAACTTTCTTCCGTGGGCCGAACTGGAATTTCTTTGGCCCATTTGAATATTGGGATCCCCATAAGGTGGTTCCTTTGAACAACGTGAACCTGTCAGAGTATTTCTGGGTAAAGATGCTCAGCACAGGTTTACCAACAAACATAATGTTTCGGGAATTCGTGGGGTTTTTGGTGGTATTTGCCTACATGTTCGTCTTCCCTATTTTTCTTGCTAAGACATGGTTCAAGGACCTGTTCGCAAAAATTGGTCCAATCCGATACACAACATTAATGCTTTTCGGACTATCCATGTTTTCACTTCCTATTAAAATGTATCTTCGATGGTTTTTCAACCTGAAATACATTATCGCAATTCCGGAATGGTTTTTCAATATTTAGGTTAATATATGTTTAATAACGACGAACGCTATTGGGATATTCAGAGACTAAATAAATGGTTCGCCATTTCTTCCATCCTTTTCCTGGTGAGTATGGTCTGGACGTTCATTGATGATAACGATGATGAGTTCAAGGATTACCAGAGACAATTCCGACAATTGGAAATTGAGGTCACTGAAAAGAATCTTGAAAAAGAATTGGAAGTTGTAAAAGCAGATCGTGTTTCTTATGAAGAGGATCTTACTGACGCGCAATCCAAGTTGGATACTCAAAATGAACAATTAGCAGAATTGGAAGCGACCCTGATTACCTTGAAGGGTCGCTACTATAACGAGAACATGATCTATCAGGGTCAAAAGGCCGAAGTAGATGGACTCAAGTATCTTGTTGAAGCAGAAAATGCAGGTCATGATGAAGGTGGCCATCATGGTCCCTCCCATAAAGATGATCATATCGCTGCATTGGATCTACTTCATGAATACAAACTCATTAAGGAAATTTCCGAGATCGAGATCAAAGATACTGAAACAGCAATTAAAGATCTGAAAGCAAATGTTAAACTGCGTCGGGAAGAGTTGAATATTGTTTTGAAGAATGTAAATATCGTTGATAACAAACTCCTCAAAATTGACCGGGAAAGAATGTCCTTTGCCAACAAGGTTGGTGATGTTGTTCGTGACCTGCCCGTCATCGACTTTTTGGATCCTTATTATAAGGTGAATCAGGTTGTTGTTCGAGAGGTGAAATATGACGTGAATTTTGCAATCGTACCGAAGGTGGATCGCTGTACCAGTTGTCACTTGGGAATCGAGAATCCTGATTTTACCGATGCGCCTCAACCCTTCACATCTCACCCTAATTTAGATCTATACATTACCTCTGCTTCTTCTCATCCAATAGATAGCTTCGGATGTACCAGTTGCCATGCTGGGCGTGGACGAGGGACATCATTTGTTTCTTCTACCCATACCCCAAGTAATGAAGAAGAAAAAGCACGATGGAAAGATGAATACGATTGGGAAGTTATGCACCATTGGCTCCAGCCTATGTTACCAACCCATTATACCGAAGCATCCTGTTTTAAATGTCACAATAATAATTTGGATCTAAAAGGCGCCGACAAATTGAATCTTGGATTATCTTTGATCGATAAATCCGGTTGTAATGGGTGTCACCTCGTACAGGATTTCCCGCAACTAACCAAGGTGGGGCCGAATTTGAAAAACCTGGATGAGAAAGTTTCCCGTGAATGGGTTGCCAAATGGATCCGGAACCCGAAAAAATTCCGCCACAATACCAAGATGCCATCGTCCTTTGGTCAGGAAAACCAGAATTCACCTGAGGTACAAGCCTGGAATGAAGCAGAGATCTATGCTATAAGTTCCTACCTTGTGGATAAAAATGGCGGCCAGATATCCTCATCTGATCACCGCTTTGTGGGTGACGCGGAAAATGGACAACACTTATTTGAGTCCATCGGATGTATGGGCTGCCACGTGATCGAGCCCGATCCCACAGAATCTGAAACAACGCTAAAAGATCAAACAAAACGTCATGGCCCAAATCTGACAGGTGTTGGCTCTAAAACATCTGCTGAATGGGTTTATAACTGGATCAAGGATCCATTGGCTTATAATCCAGATACTCGGATGCCCAACCTCCGTGTGAATGACCAGGATGCTAAGGATATCACAGCTTACATTTTATCATTCAGAAATGAGGACTTTGAGAACATGCCTGATGTGGAACTGAGTGAGGACGTTTTAAATGAAGTTGCATTTTTACATTTGTCCAAACAAATGCCCGAATCCTATGCAACAAAAAAATTAGCAGGTATGAATCTGGATGAGAAACTGGATTATGTAGCCAAGAAAAGTATCACACATTATGGCTGTTTTGGCTGCCACATGATTGATGGTTTTGAGAAAAACAAACCCATTGGGACAGAATTAACAGCAGAAGGGTCTAAACCAACCCTAAAACTGGATTTCGGTTTACTGCACACTATTGACCATACCAATTTTGCATGGTTTGAAGCCAAACTGGCAAATCCGCGCGTTTTTGATCGTGGGAAGGTCGGTCCAACTTTAGATAAACTGAAAATGCCTAACTTTGATTTCAACCAAACAGAAATTGAGGCCATCACCACAGCACTTTTAGGGTTTAATGACAACAAAGTTAATGAAGGAATAAAGGCCCATAATCGCGTGGATGAAATGGCACAGGATGGGGCGCGATTGGTCAAACAATTCAACTGCCAGGGTTGTCACCTGATCGATGACTTCGGCGGCCAGATAGTAGATCACATTGGTGCTGCGGAATACGCGCCGCCGAACCTGAATACAGAGGGTGAAAAAGCGAATCCGGATTGGCTGTTAAGTTTCTTGAACGAACCCTCAATTATTCGCCCAAATCTTGAAGTGCGAATGCCCAGCTTCCACCAGATCACCGATGAACAGTGGAATGCCATTATCAAATATTTTCAGCATTTGGATAATGAAAAGATCTCCTACCGGGATGAATTAGCCATCAATGAACATTCGATCGAATTCAAAGGGGGCGAAATGCTCCACGAATTGGGCGCCTGTGACAATTGTCATTTCTATGGTGAAACATTTCCTAAACAAGACGCATCCACCTGGGCACCAAACCTGGCCTTGACCAAGGAACGACTGAATCCGGATTGGGTAAAAGAATGGTTGCGCGATCCTCAAACTATCATGCCCGGTACGAAGATGCCTGCACCCTTCCTGCCAACAGAAGATCTGTTAACGCTGGACGGTGCAGAAAATGACTGGGGCAAAGAACTTGTCAAAATGAATGGGGATATGGAAGCCATGCTGGACGGTCTCCGGGATTATGTCTGGAGCATTAAAGGCAAAACCAACATCGATAAAACAATCCAGGATTATTTTGATGAAAACGGCTATGAGTTTGGGGAGGATGAAGAAGACGAAGATGATTGGGGTGACAACGAGGACTGGTAGAAAGCTACTTTACATTTAGATTTAATAAAAAACCTTTCACTAAATAGTGAAGGGTTTTTTGTTTTTAGGATTGGTGGTAAACTTGGGTTTGCGATGAAAAAAGTGTGCCTGCTATTAAAAATGAAACTGGTTTATGTAATGGTTCAATATGCTGTTGGAATGGGTATGTTGATTCTTAGCTCAAGTGTCTCAACAGCCCAGGTCTATAACGTAGGTGATACCATTTCCCATAATGACCAGATCACTGCCTTTGAGGTCTGCTATGGTGATTATCCCCAAGACAGTATTCGTCTTGTTGATATGAATGGCGCTTATAATGGAGGGGACTATGCCATCACCTTTATTGCCATGCAAGTTGCCCTCTGACCTGGGTAAGTCGCCACTGCCGGTCTGGTAGATAGCTTAATAAATATTAAGCATCCAGGGTAGTTTAATTAAAATTTTGAGTCAATAGAAAAATTTCCTTGAGAATAATAGAAAAGATATAATTTAAAGGAATGTATTTTTATCAATTTATAATAGGTGGCTTTGTTTTTGGAGTAGGCCTCTATTTTGCCTTTCAACAAGGGTATTTTTCAAAATCGTACCATGGTCTTCGGAACCTTCTTTTTGTATTAATTCCCTTATTCTTCTATGTTGTTCTTCAAGGCTATTTACAATTTGGTCGATTTGAATCGGTAAATCCCACACCGTATCATGGAGTTAGGGATTATAAACAAAGCATGGGCACGCCTTTAGATTATGGGATCATGGTTTTTTATTTTCTCATGATCCTTATTATAGGAACCTATTTTGGTCGACAGCAGAAAACGGTTAAAGATTTTTTCTTTGGCGGGCAACGGTTTTCCTGGTGGTTAATTACATTCAGTTTAATTGCCACCACCATTGGATCTTATAGTTTCGTAAAGTATAGCCGTGTTGCCTATTCGTATGGGTTTGGGAGTAGCCAAACCTATCTGAATGATTGGATTTGGTTACCCTTATTACTTTTTGGATGGCTCCCTATATTATATTTTTCCAGGATTACATCCATCCCGGAATATTTTGAACGAAGATTTGATTCAACGATCCGGAAATGGGTCACTGCATTTATTTTGATTTATTTGATAGGTTATGTGGGTGTGAACCTTTTTACAATGGGTAAAGTATTAAATATTTTACTCGATTGGCCTATATTTTATTCAGCGGTATTGGTGGCAACAGTGTCAGCTATTTATGTGACCGCCGGTGGCCAAACCAGTGTGATCATGACAGATCTTTTCCAAGGTGTGATGTTACTCGCTTCGGGCATTATGATACTATTTTTAGGTATTAATTATTTAGGTGGCTTGGATTCATTTTTGCATCATTTACCCCGAACACATAAATTTGCATTTCCCAATTTTAATCAAGATTCATCCTTCCCCAGCGTTGGTATTTTTTGGCAGGATGGGATTGCCAATACGGCCATGTTTTATTTTTTAAACCAAGGCGTGATTATGCGATTTTTATCAACCAAATCACTTCAGGATGGCAGAAAAGCGATTGTGACTGTTGTGTTGGTATTAATGCCAATTGCAGCTATTGTGGTTGCATCTGGTGGTTGGGTTGCAAAATCCCTCGTTCATGCCGGAGTGCTTCCTCCAGATATTAAACCGGATGAAGCTTTCTTTATTGCTTCTGACTTCTTGAGTCGCCCTGGTGTATTTGGTCTAATACTTGCGACCCTAACAGCAGCACTTATGTCCACAGTTGATACATTAATTACGGCTGTAGCAGCAATTGTGGTGAATGATGTTTATCAACCTCACTTTAATCCTAATGCCAACGAAAAACAGTTATTAAAAATGGCAAGAATCAGCTCAATTTCTGTCACCCTTTTGGGCATTATGCTTGTGCCATTATTCATGTCATTTAAAACTATTTATTCTGCCCATGGTGCCTTTACTGCAGCAGTAACACCGCCTCTGGTCATTACATTACTCTTCAGTGTTTTTTGGAAACGGTTTACACGGACGGCGGCATTGTATACATTAGTGGGAGGAATGGGTGCCATTATATTTTCATTATTTGTACCGGAAGTGATCATCCCGTTTTCTCATGGCGTGCCCATGGTAGAAGTGGAAGATGGATTCTTATCCGGAATGAAACAATTTAAATTTATGAGAGCATTTTATGGGATTTCTGTGAGTGCAGGGATTGGAATATTGGTGACGTGTTTTACAAAGGCAGAGCAAGAAAGTAAACAAAGGGGATTAGTTTGGGGCACAGTGAAAGATGCAATTTTTCATTATAAAGGGTCTTATGGTGATGAAAATTCACAGAGTAAATCAGTCGCATTCCCAATGATTCTTGACCAACCCATGAAAGTAAAAGGGGAAGGGAAATTACCAATTGTGCATATTTCCCAATCCCTTTCAAATGAATTAAAAGCAAAGGAAGGGGATCTCATTTATGTAAGTGACAAACGATGGTGGTTGGGCGGGTTGAATTCATCCCATTTAATTGTAGAGTCTATTTACGAAGATTCAAAAAAATGTATTCAACTGGATAGAGAGACTGGAAAGGTCATTATTAAAAAGAATAGACTTCACCATCAAGTTCTGGTTGAAAAATTATATTAATCTATTATTTACGATGAAGATTTAACACATTTAAAACCATATTTAAACTATCGGGGTAATCCGTAATTATCCCATCTACACCTAATTTGATTAGCAATTCCATTTCCTGTTGATTATTAACCGTCCAGGGGATTACGGGGAACCCTGCTTTTTGAATTTCTTGAACAGTACTATGAAGAAATAGAGAATCCTCTGGTACAATTAACCGCCAGGATGGTGAAAAAATATCAACATATGATTCTGCTTCTTTCAGGATGCCCAATGCGGAACCATCCGTTTTAAAATAATGAATTCCATTTAACCACGGACTGGGGATTGAATCATTGACAGGTTCAAATGAACCAAACCCCAAAAGGCCTGCAGTCTTTATTTCAGGGTCGATTTGTTTTACCAATTCCAATGTACGCCAATTAAAGGATTGTAAGTTGATTTGTCTCGTCATACCACTTTCTTGAATAACTTTTACCACTGCATTCACAAATTCATCTTCAGGAATGGTTACATCATATCGGGGATCAATTTTCATTTCAATATTGAGACGAACTTTACTCTTCTTTTCTGTAATTAAATCAAACACTTCATTCAGCGTTGGTATTTGTTCACCGGGAATATTAATTCTAGGCGGTTCAGGAAATTGCGCAGTATCCGGATTAATGCTTCCACAATCAAACTCTTTGATTTTTTCCAGCGTTAAATCTCTAATAAGTGGCCCTGAATACCGGGCACCTGAATCCGGTTGAATAGGAGACCCATCTCCGTTCAAACATAAATGTGGAGAAACATAAGGGTTGTGGGTAACCACAACATGTCGATCTTTTGTTACCGCTAAGTCTAATTCCAGAGTTGTTACGCCAATGTACATGGCGAATTCAAATCCGGCTAGCGTATTTTCAGGACGAAGCCCTCGCGCTCCCCGATGGCCTTGCACGTCTAAATTATAGGTGGTGCAAGAAACAAAAAGGAGTAGTGTTAATGCTAAATAATAATGAATGGTATTTTTCATATTTTAATTTTGGGTCATGACTAGATGAGCGGTTTATTTCGAAAGATTTTCAACATAATTTTGTTCATATTTTCATGTTTGTAATTGAATCTAAACTCACATTCTTTAAGGTGATAGTAAAAGGAATCTTTCTTGATTCCACGGAACTTTGAGAGCCTTGTTTTAGCAAAACCCCAGAAGCTTTCAATCCCATTAATATGGCTTCTTCCCCTAACAAATTCGTTCTTTCCATGGTGTACTCTAAAATGTTCTTTATACCCCAAATCAACCAATCCATTATAACCGCGCCAGCCATCTGAATGAATTATTGTTTCCAAATCAACACGCCCACGTATGATATCCTGGAGAGTCTTCCGAGGAGCATCAGGGACAATTTCTGTATAAACCTTACCATGCCTGTTGAATATTCCAAATACAATTGTTTTACCACTGGCACCCCGACCACGTTTTCCTTTGACTCTTCGTGCTCCAAAGTAGCTTTCATCAATTTCAACTTCCCCTTTAAGAGGAGATTCCAGTTCACAAAATTCAGCAATCCGGTTTCGCATGGCAGCGAGATAACGGTTGATGGTATTGCGGTTGAGATGGGAAAGTGCACTGATTTGGACGGCGTCCAGATCCAAAGAAAACAGCTTGACCAATTGTCTAAATTTCTTCTCAGAAATTCGGGAACGTTTAACATACCTGTTTCTCATAGTTATTGTGGAACTTACAGCTTTTCATGTTAAGTCAACTTGTCTTGACCCTAAATAAAAAAGGCCATCCATCTTAAAATGGATGGCTTTTATTATATCTTTTACTCACTCTCCCTGTCAGCCAAAAGGCTGACTCATCTCTCTTAAAAGAGAGGGGCTGGGGTGAGTTATTTCATCAATAATTCAATCGCCGTTTTCACGTTTCCGGCTTTCCAGTTATCCCCTGGCCAGGAGCCCAACATTTCCCTGTTTGGACCAATCAATACTGAACGAAGTGTGTGGCCAATATTGTTTTCTTCGATTCCCCAAAATTCACAACCGGATTGTTTTGCCAACCGATAAACATCTTCTATCCGTCCTGTACTGGATAACACTTTCCAATTATCATGATCGCTAATGGTTGAGCCATAAAAATCTTTTAAGACGGATGGCGTATCATATTGATAATCAAAACTCACCATAATAAAATTAATAACATTTCGACCCTTAAATGACTTTACCAAATAATCATTCTTGATCACCACCGCTGGACACATATTCGGCATCGGGCACCGGGTAAAAATGAAAGACAAAAACCGGTATTTTCCATCAGAATCAGACAGGCGAACCAATGAACTATCCAGATCCAATAAAGTCACATCATCAATGATCTCCCCTTTGTCCCGTTCAGAATAGTCTTCATCTTCAAAAAAATCTTCTTCTTCTACTTCCGGGAGTTTCCCTTTTCCCACAATCTTGAATTTTCGAGCAAATGTGATTGTATCTGCCCAAACAAATTCAAAATGAACGCTATCGCCGATAGTTAAACCATTGATCTCTTTCAAATCGATCAAGTCAAAGGGCATGACCATGGGCATCATAAGATTGGGGATCGTATCATGGTCAATGATGATCAGCATGGAATCCGGTTTGATCTCATAAATAGTCCCTTTTACAGGATACACTTTTTCCGGCGCACCGCAATTAAATGCAATGAAGTTGAATATTAAAAATAATAGTTTTTTCATAGTTAAAATTAAGCAAAAGATTCTAAAAAAAAGGCGGAGCAAATACTCCGCCTTTTATCAAAACCTAGTTGGTTTATTTATTTTTTCTTTTTTGGACGAGTAAAAGTGAAATCCTGTGTGGTCTCACCATCACCGATCGTCACCGTGGCATTCAACAAAATAGGATTTTTCTTTTTTCCACTGAATTTTTCCTGCCAGCAAACCACTTCATAGGTTCCTGCTGGAATGCCATCAATAGAGAAATTCCCATTCGTATCTGTTACGGCAAAGTAAGGATGATCTGAAACCAGGACCCAAGCTTTCATCCAGGGATGCACATCACATTTAATATAAAATGGATCTGGTTCAGATTTCGCAAAAGATGATTTTCTTTCTTTAACCACTTTCGGCATTGCAAAATTGAATTCCTTATTCACTTTTGGCCTGGAATGGATATTGTGCATCGTGGCATCACTGTTTTTGATCAGCAATTCTTGTCCTGCAACCATCCCCAAAACGTGGGGGTGATAGATACAGCCATTTTGATCTAAAACGACTGGATCTGCCGGTGCTCCACCGGAATAGGAAACATTCCTTAAATAAACGAGTGCTTCTGCCATGGAGCCATCAGCTCCCATTTTAAAACTTTCACTGTAAACGGGGCTGGAGTGAGATGCGCCGCAAACTGGATCAGCATCCATTTTTAACCGTTTTGATCTTGGGGCTTTACCGTCATATTTCACATGGCCTTTTAAGGTACCTGCATCCACAAATGCGACTGCAAGACTTAAGGCAATACCGCTGATGATCATATTCTTAAGATTCATGTTATTTTTCCTTTTATAATACGATGATTTGGGGCGTGAAATTTACCTGTTTTCTTTAGGGATGAATAGAAAAATTAGACGTATGATCCTATGAAAAGTAAAGGTGAATTTTGTATCTTCTGCCCCCATTTTTTAACACGGAGAAACAGATTTAATATGTGGATCTTTATGATCACCTGCTACCTGCTCATGTTCATCAATTTTATCAATTTATTGATGACCGGGATAGGTGGCTATTTTCATTATAATATCTTGGGTGCGAACCATCCTCGGTTCGCCATCTTTATGATCCTGATCTTTATCATTACAGAAACGGTTGTCATGTACTTTTTCATTTCAACGGGAAAAGGAATCAAGTCAGCTATTGAGAAGGGCCTGGGTGAAATAACACTCTGGGATCGGGAAAAACAATTGAAAGGGAAGGTGTTTCCACATCTCATGTTGACACTTTTTTTGGTGGGTGGTGTTTTTATTCATGGCGGTGCTGTGGATAATGAGCTGCCATCTGCCTGGCTGCACGGCCCTTTATTTCTCATGGCTTTTGGTCATCATATATGGTCGCTGGTTATCAAGAATAATGCGTTTAGGGAACAACTGGCTATTATTTCAGAATTGGAACCAGAGTTGGAATCAGAATAATGTATTACGCAGCCAAGGGATTGGAATTGCTGGGCATGACCCTTATCGGAATTGGATTTATTATTAAATTCCCTACTCTCATGGATCCGAAATTACTTTTGGGTGGACTCATTTGTTTCGGAGCAGGTTGGGTCATAGAAAAATATATTCTGGGGTAAAATTCTTGCCTGTTTTCGGGTTTGAAATGTGTAAATTTTGTGTCTGAATTCCGTTGGGAAACATGGCAAAAACATACAACTATTTTAAAGGGATTCCGGATTTACCGGATGCGCCTCGAGAAAAAACAAAACGTCCGAAGCTCATGGCTGTTGTGGATGAAGACAATTGTACCGGTTGCCTGGCGTGTGTTCCATTTTGCCCTGTTGACTGTATCGAACCGGTGGCAAAGGATAAGTATGAAATTCCAATCCCACCTGTCCAGGTTCGCTTCAATGAATGTACCGGCTGCCAGGTCTGTGCCCGTGTTTGCACCAAGATGACATGGGACGCTATAAGGATGCTCGATACGGAAACTTTTGAAAATGCCTATGGCTTGCCCATAGACTGAACGATTTTAAACCAATTTTAATCAACCCTGGAGAAATCACGTGAGTAATGATACTCACCACAAAGAGAATTTTTTATGGAAATATATATTTTCTGTAGACCATAAGATAATCGGACTTCAATACGGGATCACTTCACTGCTGTTCCTGTTGTTTGGATTTTGCCTGATGATGGTTATGAGATGGCAATTGGCTTACCCGGAAACACCTGTTCCCATTGTCGGTGGACTTTTGGGTGAACCCGGTATTTTAATGCCGGAGACCTATAACATGCTGGGAGCCATGCATGGGACGATCATGATCTTCCTGGGTATCGTACCTTTGGCTGTTGGTGCTTTCGGAAACTATATTGTTCCTTTGCAGATTGGCGCGCCGGATATGGCATTCCCAAAACTGAATGCAGCCAGTTACTGGTCCTACTTTGTTGGTGGTGTCATTATGGTCACCAGTTTCTTCATGCCGGAAGGTGCTGCAAGATCCGGCTGGACATCTTATCCGCCACTGTCGATCTTTGAAACCGGGCAAACCATGTGGCTCATTGGGATGATCTTTTTGATCACATCTTCCCTGCTGGGTTCTATGAATTTTATTGTAACCATTGTTCAACTCCGGGCACCCGGTATGTCTTGGTTCAGACTGCCCTTTTTTGTTTGGGCGCAGTTTATTACAGCTTTTTTATTGGTCTTGGCTTTTCCACCCCTTGAAGCGGCTGCAGTTCTGCAATTGATGGATCGATTAGCAAGTACCAGTTTCTTCTTGCCCAGCGGATTGGTTTATAGTGGCGCGACCGTGGATGTTTATGGCTCCGGTTCGCCCCTGCTCTGGCAGCATTTATTCTGGTTTTTGGCTCACCCGGAAGTATATGTATTGATCCTCCCTGCCATGGGAATCGTGGGAGAAGTGATCGCCAATAATACACGGAAACCGCTCTGGGGCTACAAAACACTCGTATATTCTCTCGTTTTCCTGGGGTTTATGTCTTTCATCGTTTGGGCACACCACATGTTTCTCACAGGAATGGGACAGGCTATGAGTGCTTTTTTCCAAACCACCACCATGATCATTTCCATCCCTTCAGTGGCTATTTTAACCGCATTCTTTATTTCACTTTGGGGGGCCTCAATACGCTTTACAACACCCATGCTTTTTGCATTGGCATTCCTGCCCATGTTCGGGATCGGTGGATTAACGGGACTTCCCCTTGGAGTGGGCGCATCGGACATTCACCTGCATGATACGTATTATGTGATCGGTCATTTCCATTATGTTGTGGCGCCGGGAACGATTTTCGGCCTTTTTGCGGGGATCTATTATTGGTTCCCAAAAGTGACGGGACGCAAAATGAGTGAAGCACTGGGTAAGCTCCACTTTTGGCCTTCCCTCATATTTATGAATGGTATTTTTATGCCCATGTTTATCCAGGGCTTTGCAGGTGTTTCTCGTCGTTTGTACGATGGCGGACAACTTTATGCTCACGCACAAGATGTATTACAATGGAATGAATTCATGTCTATTTCTGCATTTTGTCTTGCAGCAGCACAGATACCATTTTTAATCAATTTCTTTGTCTCCTTATTTAATGGTGAAAAAGTGGATCGGAATCCATGGGGTGCAACCACCGTTGAATGGTCAGCGCCTTCTCCTCCCATTCCACACGAGAACTTTGAAGGTAAAATAAAAGTGTACCGCGGACCTTATGAATACAGTGTCCCCGGTGCAGATAAAGATTTCTCACCGCAAACAGAAAAATAAAGGAATCTGACGGTGCAACTTCCATACATCATTGAAGAAAGACCTGATACAGGTTTAAATAATGCTAAACTGGGAATCTGGGTTTTCCTGGCTTCCGAAATCATGCTTTTTGGCGGGCTATTCTCTGCTTATGTATTTTTGAGAATGGCTGCCCCCGTTGGAGATTTTGCCTATTGGGGTAGCAAGTTGAGCATCCCCATGGCAACGGTGAATACCCTGGTATTGATCTCATCCAGTGTGACGATGATCATGTCTTGGGTTTCCCTGAAAATGAAAGATTTTGAAAAATATAAAATGTACATGGGGCTTACTCTTTTGTGTGCATCAATATTCCTGGTGATCAAATATTTTGAATACACGGGGAAATTTCACCATGGGATCTATCCATCATCCAGCACTTTCATGGGTATCTATTTCACCCTGACTGGATTGCATGGGCTCCACATCATCGGCGGCATGATCGTTATGGGCTATTTCTGGCTTCCTGCGGGATATAAAATGTGGGAGAGTGAACCGGAACATTTTACAAATAGAATTGAAGTGGTGGGGCTTTACTGGCACTTCGTGGATCTGGTCTGGATATTCCTGTTCCCGATCCTTTACTTACTTTAGGGGACGACAATGAGCGATCACGACAACGGGCATATTGAAGAGCACATAAAGGTTTATTTAACCGTATTTGGTGCATTGGCGTTCTTAACACTCTTAACAGTGGCAGCATCCTACATGGATATTTCCACCACCGAAGCCATCTTTTTGGCACTATCCATTGCCACAGTAAAAGCCAGCTTGGTGGCGGGATATTTCATGCATCTCATTACCGAAAAACAAACCATTATCTGGATCTTAACCCTGACCTTTATCTTTTTCCTGTTCTGCATGTTCATTCCCATGATCACTGTCATTGACCACGCAAGTCTTTCATGATCTCCCTTAAACAATTTCATTTCTTTTTCATCGCTGTTTCTATCCTGATCACGGGATACTATGGCGTGTTTGAGATCACACATCCTTCCAATCCCGGTATGGTTTCGAACCTGTTGGCTGGGATTTCTTTCTTGTTAGCCGTGGGGCTTGTTGTTTATGGGATTTCTGTTATTAAAAAGTTCAAACATATCTAAGCCATGAAAAGAACCCTGCAAACAATCATTCTTTCAATCATCGTATTGTTTGTTCCGGAAACGGCACAGGCATGCGCCACTTGTTTTGGCGATCCCAATGCACCGGCAGCGCAAGGAATGAATTGGGCAATCATTACATTGCTGGGTGTTACGGGTGGTGTTTTGGGTGGTGTGATCGCTACGATCATTTCGATCGGAAAAAGAACGAAAAAATTTCAACAATTGAATAAACAGTAGATGATCTTCTTTTGATCGATATTCTCCATAAATTAGGTTTACCCATCAATATGTCGGTGCAGGGCGCCGCTATTGATGAAATTAATGCAATTGTCCATTGGCTCATGCTGGTCTTGTTTGTTGGTTGGGGTATATTTTTTATTGTCAGCCTGGTCAAGTTCCGGGCATCCAAGAATGCGAAAGCAGATTATGTAGGCGTTAAGTCTCATTTGTCTTCTTTGCTGGAAGCAGTTGTGGCTGTGATCGAAATTGTGATCCTTTTCGGATTCGGTTTTCCAATTTGGGCAGCACGGGTCACTGATGTTCCATCCACATATGAATCCGTTCATCTTCGTGTTGTAGCACAGCAATTTGCCTGGAATTTTCATTATCCTGGACCTGATGGCAAATTTGGTAAAACACGGGCTGATCTTGTAGATGAACAGGAAAACCCAGTAGGTTTAGATCGTTCCAGCGACAATGCATCAGATGATTTTTATACAGTGAACCAATTGCATGTACCCGTTAATAAAAAGATACGAATTGATCTTTCATCCTTGGATGTGATTCACAGTTTTACATTGCCAGAACTTCGAGTAAAACAAGATGCAATCCCGGGGATGGTTATTCCGGTTCATTTCACAGCTACCATGACGTCGGACGAATTCCTTAAAACGACCATTGGAACCAAACGGGAAGGAAAATCATTGGAAGTTACCTGTGCTCAGCTTTGTGGGTTAGGTCACTACCGTATGAGAGGTTTCTTCACTGTTCATGATGATGAAGGCTACCAGGCCTGGTTAGACGAACAAGCAGAATACCTTGAAGAAGAATCTGGCGGTGATGATTGGGGTGATGACGACTGGTAAAAAACCCCTTTACAGCTTTTAAAATCTAATTGTGGGAGAACTCGATAATAAAAATTTTCTTTAATTAAATTAATAAGTCTAGACTTATTAAAGTACCGCGGGCGAGACTCGAACTCGCACACCCAAAGGGCACCAGATCCTAAATCTGGCGTGTCTCCGTCGGTAAACTAAGTAATGCAAGTATATATGTAGCAGAAACAGTCATAATTCGGAGTAATTATGGCAACATTATACAAGAACCGTGATGTATGGTACATCACTGCATCCTATGAAAACCAAAGGCTCACTCGAAGTCTTCGTACAAAAAGTAAAAAAGTAGCTCTAAAGCTGAAATCTGGTATAGAGCTTGAATTACTTGAAGAACTGACTGGAGTTTCAAATCGTAAGATGAATCTACCTTTTGAAGAAGTGGTAAGTAGATATCTTTCATATGACCATAACTGGTCAAAGAGAACTAGAGAACTCAATACTTACATACTTAAAGCATACATCTCAGGTAAACCACTTCCTCCCCATCCTACCACTAAAGCAATACATAGAAGAATGATTAACATTTGTTGGAACTGGGGATTTAAAAATGGATTAGTGAAGAAAGCTCTAAAGCTTGAAGGCGACACAAAAGGTGAATCAAGGAACAGAGTACTAAGTGATTCTGAACTCAAGACTCTGCTTGATGAAATAAGGGATAATCGCTTCAATCTGTTTGTCAGATTCGCTTACTACACTGGTGCTAGAAGCGGTGAAATACGCTCTATATCGAGAGAAAACATATTCTCCAATCATATAGTCGCATATGGTAAAAGTGGTAAGAGATTAATCAAACTGAATCATCAAGCTCAGGAGATATTGGATGGACTTGATGAGCTCTGGGATTATACCAAGGACTTCGTATCACACAAGTTCAAGAAAGAAGCCAGAAGGCTTGGTATACCTGATATCAGGTTCCACGACTTGCGTAGAACCTTTGGGTATAATCTAATCAGGCAAGGCAGACCCATCTATGAAGTGAGCAAGTTACTGGGTCATTCATCCGTGACCACAACGGAGCGTCACTATGCTCCTTTACTTACTACTGAGATTGATGACTTCGTGTTATAGGATAATGGGGGGAGTGTAATGCTCCCCCTTTAAACAAAAAACCCCACGAATGTGGGGCTTGATGTTGTGAAAAGGGTAAATCTATTTAAGGACAATCTTTTCTTTTACCAGTGCCATCAAATTCTACACAACCACCACCAAAACCACTAAAAGATGTAGATTCTAATGCTACTGCAACAATAACAACAGTAACAATGCAAGTAACAGCAACATTATTAAACTTTCTTTGCCTGAGCTTTTTAGAATAAGCTTGCTTGTAGATTTCTTTTTCAGAATCAGTCAAAATTGATTTAGGAAAATAGTTTTTTTCTTTATTGTTTAAAACAACCACTGAAGCATCATAAATTGCTTTTTCTTTAGTACTAAATTTTTGATATTCTCCAAGACCTAAGGTATGTTTGTTTTTTTTAATTATGCCATTGTGTAGAAGAACTGTGCCATCTTTTAATTTTAGTGTTTGGATTAGCTTAACAGGAACTGGTTGGAACGCCAGTGCATCCTGATGTTTAAAATATACTATCTTTTCTTCAGTTTTTGAATATTCGCCCAAATATGTAGTACCATCTTTCAAAACTAATTCACCAAAATATTCATCATAGGGTAAATCATAATCATAAAAATCAGTCTGTGCCCACACAATGCCTGTAATCAAAAGTAAAACTATATATCTACGCATATCCAAATCTACTCATCATCCTTATAAATAAATACTACAAGAATATGTGTCAGCCTTTTTATCCGACACTACATCCCACTCATTGCCCCCTACCCTAACACTTTTTAGTTGAAACTGAATAGCCAGTGACAGGTCCAGTGGTTTCAGTACATTACAGGG
>ENA-ORDI01000507-ORDI01000507.1-marine-metagenome-genome-assembly--contig:-NODE-507-length-26378-cov-5.187027_pt1 | contig 26378 bp, 25 predicted proteins | sample MGYA00248628_ERZ508525 | MGnify/ENA primary metagenome ERZ508525 (study PRJEB26195, sample SAMN05422138) | marine metagenome | isolation source: East of Porto Seguro, South Atlantic Ocean | place... | reverse complement strand
TGATGCCTCCATGTGGCGATCCTACAACATGCGGTCCTGGTAAAGATGGTCCACTGTTCGTAAAAGAAAAAGCTGAATGGGGTGATTGGTTAGTCGCTAACTGTGATAAGATTTGGATTCAACAAATCAAGTCTTGTGATATGCCAAGGGATATTCTGCAAAATGACTGGGGAGATATGCGTTCTAATTCAGGAATAAGTAATGTTTGGGGTCAAAGTGTTGTCGATGAAGAGACTGGAATACTTTATTTCGGCACTGCTCAAGCTGGTCCTGACTGGAATGCTTCATATAGTCCTGGTCCTAGGTTATTCGGCGCATCAATTATGGCATTAGATGCTGATAATGGCGAACTATTATGGGCTCATCAAACTACTGCCCGAGACCTCTGGGATTATGATTGTTCTTGGAATACTATGTTGACTACAACTGTGGTTAAGGGTGTTGAGAGAAAAGTAGTAATCAAAGGTTGTAAGAACGGTATTGTCTATATACTAGACGCAGCAACTGGTGAAGCATATCACTTGTTAGAACCTCCATCTATCAAACGAACTCCTCATGCACAACTGTTAGATCCAATGAGCAGAGCAGATATGACCAAAGGTTGGCAGAACGCTCCTGATACAGGACCTACATATCAAAACTGTTGGGGTGCTGGATGTCTAGAATCTGATATTGTATTTGACGAAGGACGTAATATGCTATTCTTCGGCTCATATAATGCACCATCATTTGTTCAAGTACTTCCAGTTGAAAATCGTGGAGACATGGGTATAAACTTCGGAGCTGCTGCAGCTGACTGGTTTACTAAATGGTTAGCTGATACACCTAGTCTCCTCAATGCAACAATTAACGCATATGATGTAGATACTGGACAACTAAAATGGGAATATTCTATGCTTGGAACTGGTTTTCGAGGAGGAGTAATTGTTAGTGGCGGTGTAGTCTGGATGTCATCCGTAGATGGCTTTTCTACTGCACTAGATGCTGACACCGGCGAAGTCTTGTATAAACTAAATATGGGATTAGGATCTAGTGTCATGCCAACAATTGCCGCTGATTCCAACGGAGATATCAAACTATTCCGACCACAAGGTGCAGGATTCGTAGGTAATGCAAATTGGGGTCCAGGAATGACTACTTCACCTGGTGCAATTATGGTCTATGGATTGCCTGATGTTATTCCAGAACCAGAAATTGTCGAAGTTGAAGTAATTAAACAAGTCGAAGTTGAAGTAATCAAGGAAGTCCAAATTGAGACAGTAGTCGAAAAAGAAGTCGAAGTTACTGTTGAAACAATCAGTCCTATTTCATATGTGATAATCGGACTTGGTATTGTTGCAATAATCATTTCGGGAGTGCTATATCAAAGAACTAGAAGACTCTAAGAATTCTCTCCAATACTTAGACGTTGATTTCGAGGCGTATTGAAATAATACGCCTCGATCTAACTTTTTTGTGAACCATAATGTTAAATTATGAAAAGTCAGACTTTTAATTTCTATTCTCATTAAATATAAAATTTATTTTGATTTCCATATTTGGATTATTATAATATTATTAACGATAATTCTGTTTTACATGTTATGAATACCAAGTCTTTGGTTTACTTTGCTTTGTCTATAATTTTAATATTCATTTCACCAAGATTTCTTGTTATAGGTATCCCTGACGCAAATGTAATTGACTTCTTTCTGGCTTTCTTTGTAGTATTTTTTTCTTATCTGTTTTTATCTCTGGGTATATCTGACACAGTAAAGTAATTATTTTATACCTAGTGTGTTTCCAATGCCTGCAATTATGATATTCTGATTATCTTCTGAATGCTGTCTGATTGTTTCTTTTACTTTATTCAATAATATTTCTTCAGTTTTTTTTATCTCCGATTTCATTTCAGTAATTGCTTCTTTTTCCGACATCTTAGTAACTATGGCTAAAAATTTTATCTTATTATTTGTAGCAATTTCTTCAATTTTATATCTTTCAATTCCTGGTCCTCCTATTGCAGCTCCTATTCCTTCTGCAACCTCTCCAGTATCTTCTCCCTCGAGTTTTAATGCCGCATCAATAGTAATTATCAATGAAATTTGTTTATTTTCTTCTACTACTCTTTTTATTGCCTCGCCTGGTTTTCCTACATTTCCTCCTGGACCTTTTGCTCTAATAATGAATGCATTTCTGTTCTCTATTTTTACTTCATTTAATATAGTGTCTCTAACTACTTCTTTACTCTCAGATTCACCACTTAATTTTGATGCCACTAAAGGTCCTATTCCGTCACCTATTGGTTTTTTCGATTTTAAAGATGGTATTGCTGCATTGTAGGCTTCTGCTTGTTCCATGACCTGAGGTAATATCATTTGAATTTGCGCTATTATCATAATGTTTCCTGTCTTTTTTGCACTTATGTAGAAATGTCGAATAAATTTATGCATTAAATTAATTCCTAAAGATACTTCTACTAGATTCATTAGAACACTTATTTCTATATCGTCTTGATCTTTCGTCATTAACTTAATTTCATCCTTCATATTGTCTTCTTGAGTATTCAATATGTGTTCTAATTTAGTAATTATTCCCTTTGGATCTATTGATACTGGAGGTATTACAAATGAAGATAATAACCTGTCAAATCTCTCTTTTACAACTTTCTCATTGTCACTCTTTTCAATCAAACTCTTTAGAACTATGTTTTTTGAACTAACGTTCATATGTTCTAATCTCCGCAGTTTCTTTCCAACATTTCTAAGTATCATAAACATCTGTATTTTCTGACCGTATAATATCAGAAACATAAATATTGGTAACCATATAACATTGGCTATAGAATCAATCGAATCAAATGCTATGATTAATGAGTATGTCAATACTGATATTTTCAATAAGTAAAATTTAAGCCTTGTACTGAATTTTATATATTATTGGCATTTTTTTCAAATCGAACCCTTTTATATAGGGAACTTACTATATTGATAGAGTTTTGCCTAAGACTAAATCGATTATCAGTGTGGAAAATGTTGTTGCTACTGGCGACGTAAAACAAAGTTTTGATTTAATAAAAATTAATACTACTTTTGACAAAACCGAATATAATCCTGACAGATTTCCTGGACTAGTATACCGAATAAAAGTACCAAAAACTTCCACTTTAATATTCAGAACTGGAAAAATGGTTTGTACAGGTTCTCGCTCTGAGGAAATGGCTGTGATTGCAATCAATAAAGTAGTAAAAGAACTAAGGAAAGGTGGTATTAAAATTAAAAATAAACCAATTTGCAAAGTACAAAATATAGTCGCTTCTGTAGATCTTGGCGGACAGATTGATTTAGAAGAAGTTGCTAGACAATTACCTCGTTCTATGTATGAACCCGAACAATTTCCTGGCGTAATTCTTAGGGCTAGTGAACCAAAGGCTGTCTTTTTGATATTTTCTAGTGGCAAACTTGTTTGTACAGGTACTAAACAAGAAAAGGATATTTATACTGCTGTTAAAAAGCTTCATACTCGACTTGAAAAGCTTGATTTGATGATTTATTAGTACTTATTAATAATTTAACTATTCTTATTAACATTTAAATTCAAGTTCGAAGATAGACCATATAGTTTGAATTTCTTAAACAAATACAACTCGATATTCGTATTATTCTTATTGATAGTCGCTAGTCTATCTACATCTTATGTCATTGCTCAGCCTAATGAAGACAGAGGTTTTGCTTGGGTCTCTTCCAATTATGATATCAAACAAACCAATTATAGTCCACAAAACCAAATTACTAAAGATACTATCCAATACCTTGCTGATGATTGGACCAATGCATTTATGGTTCCTGCTGATATTCCTGGAATTGAACTATATCCAGGAATGCGTTCTCGTCCACTTGTTTATAATGGACTTGTCTTTTTAGTTACTAGTTTCAATGCAGTTTTTGTTCATAATGTACAAACTGGTCAGCCTTTGTGGTATTACACTTATCCTATGAATATGACTGATATAATGATCGATTATCCTCGAATTAGTCCTCATAGACCTGGCGTACTTGAAGAACTTACTATCTTTGATGATTATCTAATATTTCCTACAGCTGATTGTGGAATGGTATTTCTTGACTATCTTACAGGATCTCCCGATTTTCGAGGAGAACTTACAAGAGGTCAGATGTGTGATGGTATTGAAGGTAATAGCGGTTATTATGGCGGTCAATTATTTAGTAGTCCTGTAGTAGACTCCAACAGTAGAATTCTTGTAACAGGTACAACTGTCAGTGGAAACGGTGAATCAGGTAGAGGTTATATTGCAGGTTATAATGTTGATACCGGTAATTTACTTTGGAGATTCTATTTAATGCCTCCATCTGGCGGAGAAAAAGATTGGGCTATGAAGTATAAAGGTCTAGGAAATGTTGATCCAACTCCTGATGACTGGGGCACTGCAAATAATGTTGGTGTTGGAATAGCTACTGGTCAATGGGCAATTGACGAGGAAGCAGGAATTGTTTATGTAGGTACTTCTTCTCCAGCTCCAAATTTCAATGCAGCTAATCGTCCAGGTCCTAATTTATTCTCATCTTCAATCCTTGCACTTGATATTAATACAGGAGACTTGATTTGGTATTATCAAACTTCAAGTCATGATTTATTCGGACATGGATGCAATTGGAATACTGTTTTAGGAAATATTGGAGATAGAAAAGTAATATTCAAAGCATGTGACGATGGTCGATTATTGGCACTCGATGCCGCTAATGGCGAACTAATTTGGTCATTTCTTCCTCCAACTTTGAAATACTTGAATGTCGATAGCTCGCTTAATCCTGAAGTAGATCTTAATAAGAAATGGGTAACTGAACCCTCGTTAGATCCTTATTGGCAATGTCCAGGTATATCTGGTGCAACTGGCGGTTCTATTGCTTTTGCATACGATAAAGTGTTCTACGTTACAACCAATTATTGTGATTATATGATTCTTGAATCTGAAAATGATTTATCTTCATTTGGCGCCAAAGACATGACTAAACTTCCTTGGAAAATTCAAGTTAGAAGAAACCAATCTGGTATTATTCCTGATGCTAGATTAGACCGCACTGCTGAAATGCCAATTAATTCAACAATTTATGCAATTGACGTTAATACTGGTTCAGTTGACTGGGAATTTAGTATGGATCTCGCTCATCGTGGTGGTCTTATTGCGTCTGGTGAAATGGTCATTCTTGGAGGTATGGACGGACGATTTTATGGTCTTGATGTAAACACTGGAGAAGAAGTATTCACAAAGTACGTTGGAGCATCATTAGGAACTACTCCTACAATTGGAGCTGCTGCTTCTGGTGAACAATATATGTTTCAAACTGTTGGCGGATTAGATGAGCGATATGGACAGCCCGTTTCCGGTGTATTCATTGCATTGAAAATTCGTGGCGGCCCAATGGTTCCGATAATGTCAGATTCTATTGACGAAACTCAAGCACTTGCAGATGAAGAATTACCTCTTAATGTTGTATTACCTGTTCTATCATTGATTGTTGTAGTATTTGCACTTGCGTCATTTGGACCAAAAAGAATAATGTCTTTGATTAGAAATTAATCATACTACTGTTGACTTTATAAATAAGTTTAATCAAAAAATATTATCTAGGTGTAGCATGTGGGAGTATCTAAAATTACAAAAGTTTCTATTGTTCTTCCAAGATTGCACATGTCAAATGCCATGGAACAATTATCTAAATTTGATTACTTTCATGCCGCCCAACCTGATTCAAGTACTTATGACGAAACATTAACTGATTATTCAAAGCGCTCTTTCAAAATTTATATTCAAATTTCAGATATAATAAAAGAACTGGAACTTAAATTAACTCCTAGTGTAATGGATGTCTTAAAGTCTGGTTATAAGGAATCATCTAAAACCATTGAATTAGATCGGTGGGCAGATATGATAAAGACTCTTGAAACAAATGCATCACCTATAATCGATACTTTTGATAATAAACTCAAAGAATTACACAATCTTAATGAAGAAATATCTAAAAACGAAGCAAATCTTGAAGCAATTAAATTACTTTCTGAATATTCTATTGATCTCGATAAAATCAATCAATTTAGTTTATTTACAATTAATCTTAGTATTTGCAATACGAAAGATGCTCCTGAGATTGAAAGAAGTTTCGATAATGCTATATTTGCTAGTTCTATACTCTCTTCGGATAAGAGTCTTATTCTTATTGCAATTCAAAAATCAGACACAGATAATATTGATAAGGTTCTTCGCTTGTATGAATCAGAAAGTTTTACAATTTCCGAAGAATTACCTCAAAATCCCGTTGAGGCTAACAATCATTTACAAAAAACCCTAAAAGAACAAAAAGATTTGGTAAAATCTCTTGATGATGAAATTCAATCTTTATGTAAACAAAATGAATCTGATATTCTTTCATATTTTGAATTATCTAGAACTTTGTATGATTCATGTGAATTGGTAAAGAGAACTGGCGAACTAAAATATTTTGTTGTAATTAATGGATTCATTCCTACTAATCTAAAATCAATATTTGATAATTTATTTGCTAGCTGGATTGTAATTTATGAAGACATAAGTAAATACAATCATCATGATCCTAATCACAAAGATGCTCCAATATTAATGAATAATCTTTCTATAACTAAATCTTTTAAATCTGTAACACTTAATCAAGGTTCTCCAAGTTATGGTGAAGTTGATCCAACATCTCTTATTGCATTATCATTTCCTATATTCTATGGAATGATGTTTGGTGATGTCGGTCATGGTTTAGTACTGTTATTATTCGGACTGTTTTTACTTTATCGTAAAGCTCCATTTCTTAAATCCTGGGGACAGATGTTTTCAATTTCTGGAATAGTCGCTATATTCTTCGGCATCATTATTGGAGAGGCATTTGGTATTGAATTGCATAAAGTTATCCCAATAGAGTCTATTGCACAACTCGATTTCATAGAACATCCTATTATACACTTTATTCATCGTAGTGAAGGTCATTTGGCATCAATTGAAATCGCTGCATTACGCACATTCTTGAAAATTTCATTACTTTTAGGTATTCTACATCTTACTATTGGTAATTTGATATCTATCTATAATGATATAAAAAATCGAGAATATGACGAACTTATTGTTGAAACATTTCCTGTATTCGTAATGTTTGTTGGATTTGTATTTCTTATGTTTTCATTTATTGGCACTGAATTCAAAATAGATCAATTATTTATCTCACAAAGAGAAGCTCCATTATTCTTCATTACGGAAAGATTTTTGTCTGGATTTACTAGTTATCTTACTATACCTATTTCTACTCTTTCATTGTATTCTACTTCTTTACTTCTAGCTGGTTTCTTCGTATTGGTCATTGGAAAGCCAGTTCTTATTATTATTGGCCGAGCTCCAAAAGAAAGTATTCCTATGACTATATTAGTTCAAGTAATTGACGGCGGCATTGAAAAAATTGCAGGTACACTATCTAATATCTTAAGTTATACTAGATTGGCAGTTCTACTTACTGTTCACTCTTCTTTATTAATTGTTGTAAATCTAGCACTAGATCTTCCATTATTTATCGCTATTCCTATGTTTATCCTTCTAAATGTTATAGTATTATTACTTGAAGGACTGATAGTTTATATTCAAAATCTTAGGCTCCATTTATACGAATGGTTCAGTAAATTCTATTCAGGTTCCGGTTCTGCATTCAGAGTATTTCCAAGTTCTCCAAATAATTATATTAATTCACATATCAAGTTGAAATGGAAACACTCAAATTAATATATGGTGAATGTACGAGGTTTATGTAATGTCCGATAAAAAAATAGGAGTTGAAAAAGTTATTAATTCATTATCAGACTTTGAAAGTGAATTAGAAGAAATAAAGTCTAACTCTGAAATAAGAAAAAATGAACTAATTAATATGGCTGAAACTGAAGTAGATAAAATCCAAAATGATATAGTCAAAAAGGCTATTCAAATTAAGGACAAAAATATTTCTGAGAATGTTAAGAAAGACAAAGTAAGCGCAGATGAAATAATCAGTAAAGGAAAATCAAATACTGAGAAATTACAGAAAAAAATTGATTCTAAGTTTGATTCTGCAGTAAAAGATGTTGTTAAGAAAATCCTAGGTGTATAAGCTATAGTATGCGAAGTATTTTAGACGACGTTACATATTCGGCAACTAAAGCCTATTCATATCGAGGCGGTATTATAGATGCACAAGCAATTACATCATTAACTGAATCTTCTGATCTTGACGAACTTGTTACTAAATTAAAGGCTACACCTTATAATGCTGCAGTATCACGTATTTCCACTCCTTATTCTGCTAGAAAAATTGAAAAAGCTTGTTATGAACATGTTTCTGACATTCATTGTAAATTAATGAAAACATCACCTGGAGGTGAATTACTTTCTGCATATTACCTTAAACATATCGCACGAAATCTCAAAATTATCCTTAAATGTAAAGCACTGGGTAAATCTGAAACTGAATTAGAAGAATATGTGGATTTATATACTGAAGAACTCATCGGAAGGAGAGATCTTTTAGTTAAAGTAATGACTGCTGATACACTACAAGATGCAGTTGATTCATTATCTGGAAGTGAATTCTACAAGGATATTATTACTGCATTAAAAATGTACAATGATAATCCACAAATTAATGTCTTTGACGTTTATATCGATAAAGCATATCATACTCAATTAGTTAATACCTATACTAAATTGGATACAACTTCAATTCCTATAGTGGAATCAATTTCTATTAAATTAAGACCTATAATTTCACATTATATAGATTCATACAATGTAATTTCTGTTTTGAGGGCAAAACAATGGAATTTTGATACTGAACAAATTAAAGAAATTTTGATTAAACCAACATTTGATATAAAACTTAAAAAATTGAATCAAATGGCATTAACCGACGATGTGGAAACTGCAATGAAAATGCTTGAATCTACTTCTTTCAGAAGATTCATACCAACATCATTTGATAATCTTGCCGATGCTATCTCATTGCTCGACAGTAATATTAAAAACTATGAATATCATAAATTCAATAAAGTTTTTGTCTGGAATGCGTTTACTGAATTAGTGTCTCTTGCATTAATACGAATTAAAGAATTTGAGGCTGCAAATATTGCAACTATTTCATTTGGAATAGAGAACAATATCGAAACAAAAATAATTCAAGAAAATCTAACTCAATAAAATATTTTAAATTATTGTCTACTTTAATTTTAAAATTGCCTGGGCAAGATCCCCGTCTGATTCTTCAAGTGCATTTCTTGCTACTTCTTCACTGACATTTGCTTGCTGTGATACTAATAATACATCTTCTTCACTTATTTTACTTTCTTCTTTAATAATTTCTTCAGTATCATTTCCCATAATTTGATACATGTCTATTCCTTTACTTTTTAATTTGGAAACTTGAGGGGTTTTAATAATCAAGTCTTTTTCTTTTGTTTTAATTATTACTTCATCAACATTTGGCATTTCTTCTAGATTTAAACCCATCTTTTCGAGCATTCTTTTACTTTGTCTGTTATCTCTAAATCCCATGCAATAATTACCTCAATGTATCTTATTAAATATGCCTGACTTTTATTGCAGCTCCAATTTTAGATCTTTTCATGATATCGTGTGATGTTAGTGCCTTTCCTACTCCGATTAATTTTTTATTTTCATTGATTATTATGGCTTCTGAATCTAGTAATATATTCTCTCCTGCATCCATGATGTGTTTGTTAAATACTGATCCACCAACTTTGATAAATTGTTCGATTTCATTATTTATCATAACACAATTCTTCATATAGTCTGAATAATTAATTAAAATACTTGCTCCATGAATAGTTAATGCATATGTTCCATTGGCTCTAATAGTGGCAAATAATTTATCGTCTACATATATGAATCGTAATCTGTTTGTATTATTCGATAATTCATATTTGATTTCTCTTTCTTCAAATAATTTACTAATATTGTCTCCAAATAAATAATCCATTGTGAATAAAATCTTATTAATAAAATATTTTCCTGTCAATTTATAATCATTTATAATATGTTGGTATAAATAATTTACTTACTTGAAAATTAAACTTTTACGTTTAGGACACAGAATACATCGAGATCATCGAACTACTACTCATTGTGCTTTAGTTGCTAGAGCATTTGGATCGTCTGAAATGTATTATTGTGGAAATGAAGATGATTCACTTCAAGAAACTATTGAAAAAGTTAATGAATCTTGGGGCGGAGATTTCCAAATTACTTTTCTTAATAGTTGGAAATCGTTCATAAAAAAATGCAAAAAAGAGAATCATTTTGTGATTCTTTGTACTATGTATGGACAAAATATTCCTGATATGGAGGATGAACTCCGAGAAATACTTCAACATCGAGATATAGTTGTAATTATTGGTTCAGAAAAAATTCCACCTGAATTGATTACACTGTCTGATATGAATATAGCAATTTCCAATCAACCACATTCTGAAGTTGCAGCGCTTGCTATATTATTAGATAGACTATTTGAAGGAAAGCAGTTGGAATTTAAATTCACTGATCCTAAAATTAATATTATTCCACAGAAAAAGGGAAAAAAATCAGTCTATAAGTTATAATTACTAATATAATTAGTAATGTATTCTCCAATCTGACTTGTACTGGATTTCCCACCTAATTCTACTGATTTAATATTATTTTCTAAACTATTTTCTACTGCTTTTTGGATTATTTCAGCTGCAATTTGGCAATCATTATCATTGTTAGTAGTATACAACCATTCCATCATCATCTTTATTGATAGAATCATTGCAATTGGATTTGCAATATTCTTTCCTGCTATATCTGGCGCAGCACCATGAACGGGTTCGAATAAAGCAAAATCATCTCCAATGTTCGCAGATGGCGCTAATCCTAATCCACCAACAACTTGGGCTGCTTCATCAGATAAAATATCTCCAAACATATTCGTTGTAACAATTACATCAAATTCTTTTGGATTTCTAATTAAATTCATTGCACAGGCATCTACATATAACTCTGAAAATTTAATATTAGAATTTTTTTGCGCGATTTTATTCACACATTCTAAGAATAATCCGTCTGTCATTTTTAATACATTAGATTTATGAACAGCTGTTACCTTATTGTTTCTTGTTTTTGCTATATTGAAGGCGTATTCTGCAATCCGCGTTGATGCTTTTTCACTTATTGTTCTTAATGCAATTGCTTTATCTCCTATTCTAAACTCTTGTCCTTTGTAAAGATCCTCTGTATTTTCTCTAACTATTAGCATATCTATATCATCATCTAGACCTTTTACAGTGGGAAATGTCTTTGCAGGTCTTAAATTCACATATAAATCGAATAGCTGTCTTAATTTTACAATTACTTCCATTGCTGATTCTCCCACTGGAGCTTTGATACAAGCATTTGTAGTTTTTATCTTATCTATTGCTTCATCCGATAACGCAATTCCATTATTCTTTAATGCTGAGTCTCCTGCTTCTATCTCCAATAATTCAAATTCTATATTTAGTTTTTCTTCTAATGATTTCATAACATCAATACTACATTTCATGATTTCCGGTCCTATTCCGTCACCTGATATGACTGATATTTTGTATTTCATTCTAATTGTAGTTAAATTGCTGATTATTTATCTGATTCTGCTATTATTTGATCGTTAACTAGCCCTATTATTCTGCTTATGTTATATGGTTCTAATATCACATTATTTGCTTTATTATACTTAAATTCTAGATTTCTGCCAATTTCATGCACATTTTCTATTATGAATTCTGAACTAGGTATCTTTCTTGATACACGATTATTGTTCTTGTCAATTAATACTAATGTTATTGTATCATTTTCTGTTGATATTTCAATTTTCCATTCTTGATTTTTTTTCTTTACATCGCCCATCATATTCATCGTTCTAAGAATATCTTATTAACGTAAAAAGTTTTATCCTTTAAATTCATTGTTAAGGATTGTTTGAATGACTTTATTGATGTATTAATTGTTGGTTCCGGTATTTCAGGTTTACGTGCAGCACTTGAGGCGTCTAAGTATTCTGATAATGTTAAAATTATTTCTAAATTACCAGTTATGCGTTCACATTCAGTTTCTGCAGCAGGAGGTATAAATTCTGTGTCTGTTTCTCATGATTCATTAAATTCATTTATTGCAGATACGATAAAAGGCTCAGATTATCTTGCCGATCAAGACGCAGTTTCAATATTAGTTAATCATACAACAGAAGAAATAAAATATCTTGAATCAATTGGTGTGAATTTTGATAAATCTGATGAGGCTTACTCCGTAAATAAATTGGGCGGTGCAGAATTCTCTCGAGCATTAAACTCATCATCACAAATAGGATTATCTATTATGCAAAGATTATATGAAGAAGTAAAAAGAAATGATATTCAGATTCTAGAGAATTGGCACGTATTAGATTTAATTCATAAAGACGGTATATGTTACGGGTTGATTGCTTTCAACAAAGATCACAATAAAATTAAGGCATTTTTTTCCCGTATTGTTATACTTGCAACCGGTCCTGCTGGCCATATTTATTCTAATACCACTAATTCAACAAATTGTACAGGAGATGGAGTTGCTATTGCATATCGCGCTGGAGCTTATCTCAAAGACATGGAATTCGTTCAATTTCATCCTACATCATTAATTGGTTCAAATATATTGATTACTGAAAGAGCTCGTTCTGCTGGGGCTTATTTATTTAATAAAAACGGCGAACGATTCATGACAAAGTATGCTCCTTCTTCACTTGAACTTGCTCCTAGGGATATTGTTTCTCGTTCAATTATTAATGAAATTAATGATGGTTTTGGATTAAAGGATTCTAAATATGACGATTATATCGAATTATCATTTACTCATTTGTCTGATTCTGTGTTGAATGAAAAATTATCTGACGTAAAGGATATGGCATCTTCATTACTGAATATTGATATTAAAAAAACTCCTTTGAAAATAATTCCAGCTCAACATTATATGATGGGTGGAATTCTCATCAATATTAACTGTGAAACATCAATTCAGAACCTATATTCTGCAGGTGAATGTTCATGCCTTAGCGTTCATGGAGCCAATCGCCTTGGCGGAAATTCATTAATTGAATGTTTAGTCTTTGGTAAAATTGCCGGCGAACAAATATCTCATTATGATAAAAATACTAAAGTTGATATTAATTCTATCGACTTTGATAAATATATTGGTCGCCCTGCTGAACGTTATATAGAAGATGTTGAAAATTTATTAAATAATATTGATCTTGAATATGTTAGCAACTCCTGTACTAAACTTCAATCTTTAATGACATCAAATGTTGGAATTCTTAGAACAAATGAATTATTAAATAAAGCTCTCTCTGAATTATCTATTATCAAAACACAATTGTTGTCTAATAGTTCAAATAATCCTAATAATTTTGAATATTCTGTTTTTCATTATTTTGAATTATTGAATATGTTGGATGTTGCTGAAGCAATTGTCTCTTCTTCATTATTGAGGGAAGAGAGTCGCGGTTCACATTTTAGATTGGATTTCCCACTTCGTAATGATAAAGATTGGTTATCTCATGTTCTCGTTCAATTATCTAATTCCAATCTTAAAACCTCTCTTGAACCTGTTATAATAAATGATATTTTTCCTGATTCGCGTACTTACTAGACTGTATAACACTTTTAAATTATAGAAATTAGCCGGTATTATCTTGACAAAAAAAGCCATAATAATTAGAGGTGATGGTACCGGACCAGATCTTATTTCTTGCACTATGAGAATTATTGACGCTGTTAGTCCTAATAATATTGAGTTTATTGAATGTGATGCTGGTGTAGAATACTGGGAAAAGAATAAAGGTTCTAGTTTAATTCCTTCCGATACGATGGACTTGCTTGAAAATAGTGATGCCTGTCTTAAGGGACCTACTGTTACTCCTACTATTCCTGGGGCTCCTCGAAGTGTTGCAGTTACTCTGAGACAAAAATTTGATTTATACGCAAACGTTCGACCTATTAAAAGTCTTTCTAAAGATGACTCTAATTCAATCGAACTGTTATGTATTCGTGAAGGAACTGAAGGTATGTACAGTGGACTTGGATTTCAAATTGACAAAGACACTGCTATTACTATTAGAAAAATCACTCGTTCATCTTGTACTAGAATTGCTAAATTTGCATTCCAGTCTGCATCTGAACGTAACTGGAAAACAGTTGTTCCAATTCATAAAGCGAATATATTACGTGAGACTGATGATATATTTCTAGACGAAGTAAATAATATCTCTAAACAATATCCTGATATTGCGATTGAAGATTATTTTATTGATAACATGGCTCAACAATTGTATAAAAATCCTGAAAGATTCCATAATAAAGTGCTACTAAGTACAAATCTATTCATGGATATTATTTCTGAAGAAGCCTCTGCATTAATTGGAAGTATAGGAAATGTTTATTCTGCTAATATAGGTGACGATTATGCAATGTTTGAACCTGCTCATGGATGTTCACCAAAATATAAAGGTCAAGATAAAATAAATCCTACTGCCACAGTATTATCTGCTGCATGGATGCTTCAATATCTTGGCGATAATAAATCAGGTAACGCTATCTTCGAAGCAACAGAAAGAGTAATTTCTGAAGGTAAAAATGTAACTTATGACCTTGGCGGAAGTTCTAAAACATCTGAGATGACATCTGCAATAATAAAATATCTTTAATTTATTTGTCAAATATATTCTAAAATGCTTATACGTTTCTTTCCATCATAATATATTGTATGAGTTATTCTGATGATAGTTTAAAGAAAGCTGCTGAAACAAAAGAACGCCTAGAACAAAAAATCGTAAAATTAGAAGTTGAATTAACTCATCTACAGGACACATTGGCAGTTGTAAATAGTATGTTGAAAACTTCTAGTTTTCAATCAGCGCACTCTATTAGTACATCAAAGAATGGAAAAGATTATGTTGACGAATCTATTTCACAGACATCAAATGATTCGTATACGAGACCATGTAATGTATGTAACATTGAGATAGAAATGCGAAAAATTGGCGATCGTTGGGGCGCATATGCGCCTAATAGCGAAGAACGTCATAAGTGTGAGAATAATGAATAGAGAAAATATTATAGTTCTAGATTTTGGAGGGCAATATTCACATCTTATAACAAGAAGAATAAGGGATTTATCAGTTTATGCTGAATTATTACCTTATGATACCTCTGCTGACAAAATTACATCAATGAATCCTTCAGGTATAATTCTCACAGGTGGACCAAATAGTGTTTATGATGAAAATTCTCCTAAACCTGATTTTAAAATATTTGATTTAGGAATTCCTATTCTGGGAATATGTTATGGCTTACAAATAATCGTTGATAAAATGGGTGGTTCCATTACTAGAACTGATAAAAGAGAATATGGTAAAGCAATGTTATCTATATCGTCTGAGCAAAAATTATTTCAGGGTTTAGAATCAAATACCGATGTATGGATGAGTCATGGCGATGCTACTAAAATTCTCCCTGATAATTTCGAATCAATTGCCACTACTGAAAATTCTCCATATGCTGCTATTCGTTCAAATAATTTATTCGGCGTACAATTCCATCCTGAAGTTACTCATACTAAGGATGGTCGAAAAATTTTAAGTAATTTTATTTATGAAATATGTGGGTGTAAAGGCCTTTGGACTATGGATTCATTTGTAGATAATGCAATTGATAAGATAAAGACTCAAGTTGGAAAAGATTCTGTTTTATGTGCATTGAGTGGAGGAGTAGATTCATCCACGGTTGCATTATTGTTACATAAAGCTATAGGTGATCGATTAACTTGTGTATTTGTTGATCATGGTTTATTACGTAAAGACGAAGCAAAAAACGTTCTTGAAATATTTGATAAATTAGATATTAAGATCATTTTTTACAATGAAGCAGATAGATTTCTTGATTTATTGTTGGATGTTATCGATCCTGAAGAACGTCGTAAGCTTATTGGACGAGAATTCATTAAAGTTTTCGAGGAAATTAGCAAACAAAATGGTTCATTTAAATGGTTGGCCCAAGGAACACTCTATCCTGATGTAATTGAAAGTGCTTCAACTAATGGACTTGCAGTTACTATTAAGACTCATCATAATGTTGGCGGCCTTCCAGAAACTATCGATTTTAAATTAATTGAACCATTTAGAGAATTATATAAAGACGAAGTACGTAATGTTGCTCGATTAATTGAATTACCTTCTGAGATTCTTGAAAGACATCCTTTTCCGGGTCCCGGTCTTGCAGTTAGAATAATTGGTAAATTCACACCTGAAAAATTAACTATTTGTAGAGAGTCCAGTAGTATCGTTGAAGAGGAATTAAAAAAATCCAATATTCATAATACAGTTTGGCAGGCATTCGCAATTGTCGGTGATGACAAAGCTGTTGGAGTTTTAGGCGACGGTCGTAAAATGGGATATATTGTAACTGTTAGAATTGTAGAATCAACTGATGCTATGACTGCTGATTGGGTGAAAATTCCTTATGACGTACTCGATAATATTAGTACACGAATAACTAACGAGGTTGATAACGTAAGTTGGGTGACATATGCAATATCAAGTAAACCTCCTTCTACTATTGAACCCCAATAAAAATTAATTATTTAATAACTTTTGTATTTTATCACTTACTATCTTTCCATCAACTTTTCCACGTAGTTGTTTCATCGCTTCTCCCATTAAAATACTAAATGAATCATTTCCTTTTTCTTTAATAATTTCTTTTTTCATATCAATTATTTCTAATATTATCTTTTCTATATTTTCATCAGTTAATTTATTTTCTTTCATTTCATTGATAATCTCATCTATTTTTTTATCATTTCGACACATATCTTCAATTATCGTTTCGAATGACTCTTTTGCAATAATCCCACTTTCAATTTCTTTGAATATCTTTTCTAATTCTATGTCTGTAATTTTTGTAATATTTATTTTATTTCTACTTAAATTAATCATTGTTTCAGTTAACTGTGCTGCAATATAATTCGCCGGTATGTTCACTTTTTTTATTAATTTCTCAAATAATGTTTTGTATCTTGAATCAAATATCTGAACTGATAATTTATCATTTAATCCTATATTGTGTTTATAATTGTCAATTTGCTCTTCATATGACCTTGGTAGAGATTTCTTAATTGCAATCCTTTTTTCTTCATGTATTTTAACTGGAATTATGTCAGTTTCTGGATACATTCTGGCAGATCCCGGTCTTGGTCTCATAAAATTCGTCATTCCATCTTCTGTTGGCATTCTTGTTTCTGCAGGTATGCCTATTATGCATTGTAATAATCTATTTTGTATACTTTTCACTGCTACGTCCATATTTTCTGTATTTCCTATTAAAATAATGAATCCATCATCCTTTTCATTTTCTAACTTATCAGTGACTCTTTTACATTCATCTTCTGTTATTCCATAATTTGGCAGTTCATCCGAATGAAATATTCCGCCGAATCCGAAAAATTTTACCAGTGAGGATATGTCTCGCCCTAGTCTTGTTCCTTTATAATCTTCTTTCCCAATTAATCCTCTAAATTTTGGCGCTTTAATTGCAATTATCTTGCCATTGTTTTCTAGAACTTTTTTAATTAATTTTGAATTAGTATTGTTAAAAATATTCGTTATTTCAGTTGATTTTACATTAAAATTATCTTCTTTTATACCTCTTTCTATAAGTTCTTCTTTTATTTTTATTAAGTTTGATTGCCTTTGATTTTCAAATTCAATAATATCCGTTAATATGTCCAGTTGTTGAACTCCTTTTACTTCGATAACATTCTTTCCATCTATGGAAATATTCACGTCTTGTCTAATTGTTCCTATTCCTCTAGCCACTTTTCCTGTCGTTCTCATTAATCTACCAAGTGTTAATGCAATCTTTTCTGTTTCTTTTTTCTTAAATTTCATTGGGGCAAGTGTTATTTCTATTAATGGAATTGATAATCTGTCTAAGGAATAAGTTGATTCTTCTTTGTTTTTATTAATAATTCGTGATGCATCCTCTTCTAAACTTATTGATAGTACAGGTATTGTTAAATCCTGAACATGTAATTCGCCTCCTGTTGCTATGATTACTGTTCTCTGAAAACCCGTAGTGTTTGAACCATCTATGACTAATTTTCTCATAACATGTATCTCGTCTACAGGCTCTGATCCTAATAGATATGATATAGTTAGTGCAATGTCTAGCGCTTCCTGACTTATTTCGTGCGGAGGTTCTTCATCTGCTTCAACCAGACAACTAGTATTTGTGTCTGCTATATAGTTCATTTGTTTTGATTTTTTTGACTCAAATAATGCTGCAGGATCTGTTTTTCCTAATTCACTCTGTGTTGGCCGTAAAATTCTTTTAAAATATATTTCATTCCCATTATCGTTGAATCCATTACAATTACAAAATAATTTAGTTGAACTTGCAAGTTGTTGATGTATTTCTAGTCCTACCTTTAATTCATAATTTTTTTTATTCACACTATTTATCTCCCTAGTATTGATCTCTCTGTATATTCTCCCGCAATATTCTTTAGCATGATATTTTTAATTTCTTTATTCTCATAATTTCCATAAGCCCACATTAATTTCACCAATGCTGTTTCTGGAAGCATATCTTCTAGTGGTATTACTCCGATATTGAGTAGGTTTCTACCTGCAGAATAAACTGTCATCTTTATTCTTCCCTGTAAACATTGAGATGTCATACCTACAAACATTCCGTTGTCTATCGCCTTTTTGATTGATTTGTTACAACGAGAATTAACATGACCTAAACCTGTTCCTTCTAGTATTATTCCTTTTGTATCTAATTCAATTATCTTATTTATTATATCTGAATTGAATCCTGGATGAAATTTTAGAAGAGAAATATTCTCTTCAAACTTGATTTTTGGATTAAATTGATTATTATTTTTAATGGATTCTTCCCCAATTGTAACTTTATCTTGATTTACAATTGCAATTGGATCTACTCCGATTGATTGAAATGCATCACGTCTTGAAGTGTGATTCTTTCTTACTCTTGTTCCAGAATGAATTGAAACTTCATTATCTTCAATACTTGAATGCATTGCTAAATATACTCCATTGAGAACTTTTTTAGACGCCATAATCACTGATGAAATCATATTCAGTGAAGCATCAGACGACGGCCTGTCTGTCGATCTCTGTGCCCCGGTTATTATGACTGGTATTGGACAATTTTTTAATGCAAAGCTCAATGCCGCAGATGTATATGCCATAGTATCAGTTCCATGCCCGATTATTATTCCTTGATTACCTTCATTGATCTTTTCTATTACTTTTTTTGCAATATTTGTCCAGTCTTCTGGATTCATTTGTTCACTTGCAATATTAGAAACTAATTCTGTGTTTATGTTTGCATATGCTGATAATTCTGGTATTATTGAATATAGTTCTTCAGCAGAAAATGCAGGATTTACCGCTCCTGTTTTGTAATCAATTCTTGATGCAATTGTTCCTCCAGTTCCTAATATTGCTATCTTTGGTAATGATTCTTTCACGTTTGGTTTTTCAGGAGGAATGAATTTTGGTTTTTCCCCACTCATTATTTTCTGTATATTTGTGATATTTTTTGCATCTATTCCTATGTTATATCCATTTGATAATTTAATTACAATATAATTTTCTTCCGAATATTCATATCTTGGTAGAAGATTTCCTGAATATTCAGTTGTTTTTGTTATAATTTTGATTAAATCTCCTATACTAATTCCAGCATTGTTCAATATCTTTAATGATTCATTTTTATACCCACTTAATTCGGACAATTGTTATCACTAAACTTAGTATATGGTTTGAAATAACTATTTTATTACTGATTTAATGGTCTTACACCTAGTGTTAATTCCATATTTATTACCTCGCCATTACGAAATACCTCTAATTTGATTATATCATTTGGCGCAAAGAAATGATGTAAAATATATGATATATCATGTTGCGCTCTTAGTGAATATCCTCCCATTGAAATTATTATATCTCCTTTCATCAATCCATGTTCTTCTGCCGCAGTATTTGGTCTCACAGTTTGAATAATTACTCCTGAAGTTATGTCGTCAGGCAATCCTCTATCTTTGATTTGTATTGGATCTAAGAATGACGCGCTTATTCCGATAAATGGATGTTCATGGAACCCATTTTCAATTAAATTTGGGATAATTATCTTTGCTATGCTTGAAGGTATTGCAAATCCTAGAGCTTCAAATTCACCTCCTCTATATCCCATTGAATTTATTCCTACTACCTTTCCATCGACATTTATTAATGGCCCCCCTGAATTTCCTGGGTTTATTGGCGCATCAGTCTGTATCATTGGTAATATTAATAGACCTGTTCTATTTGCTTGGCTTATCACTCCTGCAGTAATTGAACCTACTAGTCCTGCAGGACTGCCTATTGGAAATACCTGCTCGCCTATAGTTATATCACTCTCGAGTTCTAGTTTCTTTACAGAATTCGGTAATTGTGTTTTAATAACTGCTAGATCTCCTAGGCTATCCCTTCCAATTACTTCTCCTTCACTCATTGCTCCGTCAAAGTATACAATTACAAAGTCGCTACCGTTTTCAATAACATGATTGTTTGTTACAATGTACCCTTTTTCATCATAAATGAATCCTGAACCTACTGCAATCTGTTGTCCTGATTGATATACTTTAATGAATACTACACCCGATTTACTTTCTTCATAAACTTTCTGAGCATAATAGCTCGGCGGCATTCCTTTTTGACCCTGTTTGCCATCCTCTCCTTTCATTCCTTTAGGTCCTATTTCTCCTTCTAGTCCCTGTATTCCTTGTGGTCCTTCAGTACCTTGAAAAATAGATGGATTAATTATTATTATATATAATAATAAAATTAATGTAATACTGCTTACTACTAATGAAGAATATGAAATTAATCTGAGATTATTGATCAAAATATTCACTATGTATATGGCGAAATCTTATATAAATTCAAATTTAAAATTTCCTAGTTGACATCATTGGAAATAATTAATTATAAGAACATGTTTTATGTTTATATGGAAATATCAATTGAAAATTCTCCTGACGAATCTAAACTTCAATCGTTAAATGTATATGATTGGCCTATTTGGACAAAAGAAATCTCTGAATTTCCTTGGGAATATGATCTTCAGGAAATGTGTTATTTTCTCGAGGGGGAAGTAATTATAACTCCTGAAAATCAATCATCTGTTAAATTAACTAAAAACGATTTTGTTATATTTCCAAAAGGTATGAAATGTACTTGGAAAATTATAAAAGATGTTAAAAAACATTATAAATTTAGTTGATATATTGTTTTGAAATTAAAGCAAATTATACTGATTTTTGTATTTTTACTTTTTATTACATATAATTTCCGTGATTCTTCATATCTCTACTTTGGTCCCACTTATGATAATGTATTAAAACCTGGTAGAAATAGTATTTCAATTGAACATGACGGAATTAATAGAACTTTCTGGGTTGAAACACCTTTATCATATTCTTCAAACCACAAATATCCCGTTGTAGTATATTTTCATGTCTTTGGAAGTAGTGGAACTGGCACAAGCATGTTAGAAATGATAAATAATGAAAATTTTATCGGCATCTATCCTAATGGTATTAGTAATTCTTGGAATTCTGGAGTGATATCTTATGACGAAAATCAAAGTCAAGCTGATGATTACGGATTCACAATAAAAATGATTGATTGGATAAAAACAAATACACGTATTGACGAAAATAGAATTTTTGCATTTGGTCAGTCTGCTGGCGCTATGTTTCTCTATGAACAAGTTGTTTCTCGACAACATGATTTCGCGGCTATTGCAATAGTGATGGGTAATTATTTTGATTGTGATTTATCATCTGTAAAAATTGAACGTTGTATTGATGAACGACCTATATTATATCCAAATCAACCTGTATCAATCTTACATATTCATGGGCAAATGGACAATTTAGTTCCATTTAATGGCGGACCTGTTGGTCAATCTGACGACCTTTATGTCAAATCAGTTTATGACACAATAACTATCATAAGTGGAAATAGTTTATGTAATTTTGAACCCCGAATTGACACTTTTTCAAATGGCGTTACTCGGTACAAATATTATGGATGTAATGATTTTCGTGAAATAGTTGTTTATGCTGTATATTCTGCTGGCCATGGAAATTTTAATGAATATCTTCCTTCTGGTTTAATCGGAGATGGAGTTATTACTTTGGTGTGGGATTTCTTTGAAAATAATCCAAAGAATAAATTATTTGATCTTAATTTATAGTTTTTTTCCATCAATTTATTACGATTATTATTATCGCCCATAATAATTTATTGTATTTAATGTAATAGAGTACTTGTTTAAGATGACAAATTCCCTCTCTGAAGATAAAATTATTAAATTATTTAATCGTATAATGCCTAAAAATATGCTTCTATCTGACGATGATGTATCAGGGATTGAATTTAATAATTCAAAAATTTTTATCAGTTCTGATATGCTTGTTGAATCTACTGATATTCCCCCTTCTATGAATCTAGTCCAAGCTTCTAGAAAATCAATTATTATGTCTGTCAGTGATTTTGCATCAAAAGGTATAATCCCCAAATATTGTATTCTGTCAGTTGGTATACCTAGATCCTATTTTGAAAAAGATATAAAAAATTTGGTAAAAGGTATTGCTAAAGGTCTTAAAGAATACAATATCCAACTTATTGGCGGAGATACAAACTCTAGTTCTGAATTAATTATTGATTGTACTATCATTGGATTCTCAGATGTTCGTATACCTAAACGAAAATCTGCTCGTAATAATGATGTTGTTTATTGTTTGGGTACTTTTGGTTTAACTGGTTCTGGTTTGTTTCTTCTAATTAATAAAATTGAACCTTCAAATAGTTTTGAAAAAAAAGCAATTCAATCAGTTCTTAATCCTAATGTTGATCTAGACATATTTGTAAAATTAGTTAATCGTCAACTAATTAATTCTAGTATTGATTCTAGCGATGGTCTTTGTTTGTCATTGTATAAACTCGCAGAAAGTTCATCTGTTTCTATATATATCGATAAACTTCCATTCTCTAATGGCCTTAAAAAATTCGCTTCAAAATACGATAAATGTATCAATGATTTACTTTTGTATTCTGGCGAAGAATATAATATTGTGTTTACTGTCAAGCCATCTAATGTAGATAAATTGGAGCAAATTCTCAATAAATATAATATTAATTTTAATAAGTTTGGAACAGTTCAAAAAGGCAGTGCATCTGTTTATTATAAAAATAAATTACTCAAAAAACGTGGTTGGGATAGTTTTATTCAATGACTAAAAAAATTAATAATTATAGACCTACATACGATTGGTCTAAAAAGAAGGCATTTGGCTTATACGAAAATTCGCATTTTTCTTTTCCTATGAATACTGTCCATTATCTTGATTTTATAAAATATTCTGATCTTGTACCTGATAAATCAGTTAATTGTATAATTGCGGATCCGCCATTTGGAATTTCTTTCACAGGAAAAGAGTCCCTCTATAACCGCAAATCATCTAATGTACAATCTGGTTATGTCGAAGTCGACAAATATTATGATGAATTTTGTAAATTATGGATCAGTAAACTTTTTAGAATGTTAAATAATAAAGGTTCTGTTTGGATATTCAGCGGATGGTCTAATTTATCGTCGATTCTAAACGCTATTTCTTACACTAATTTTAATTTAATCAACCATGTAATCTGGAAATATCAATTTGGTGTGTATACCAAACGAAAATTTGTTAGCAGTCATTATCATTTATTGTTTCTTACAAAATCCAAAGACTATTTTTTTAATAAAATTGATAATTATCCGCTTGATGTTTGGGAAATTAATCGAACATATTCTCCAAATGAGTTAAAAAATGGCACTAAACTTCCTCATTCTCTAGTAATGAAATGTATTGATTATTCATCTAAACCTGGAGATTTAATTTTCGATCCATTCATGGGTAACGGAACTACTGCAGTAGTTTCTAAATCATCATATAGACATTATTTGGGATTTGAGATTAACAAATCAATGGATAAAATTATTGATAATAATTTGAATCAAGTTGACGTTGGTTCTTCATATTCTCCTTATTATTCAAGAATTCATTCCTGATGTTTTTTACCACTATTATTTCCTTTTTAAATAAATATTAATACGACGAATTCTCCTTGTAGTTTGATGTCTAATATTAATCCCAAATATTCTATACTTATATTAATTCCTCTTCTTTTGATTGGAGGCTATCTGTTTCTTGGTTCTAATGAACAAACTGAAAGTGATATGTCTAACGATATTGTTATAGTTGAACCAGAATCAGTTCCAGAACCAGTTGTTGAACCGGTAGTAGAGCCTGAACCAGTTCCAGAACCTATTCCAGAACCAGTTGTTGAACCGGTAGTTGAACCAAAACCAGTTCCAGAACCAGTTGTTGAACCGGTAGTAGAGCCTAAACCCGATATGGCAAATCCGCCTCCTGCATCAAATCCTAGTTCTATATCGATTTTATTATTAGATATTGAAACAAATAGCATTATTGTTAGTGTTGACATTGAAGGTGAATTTGATCATTGGCATATCAATCTAGACACTCAATTAAGTGAATCTGGTATGGCTGGCGGAGTAATGGTAACTAATTCTTATAATTATAAGTTTGATGATATTCAACCAGGCGAGCATACCGTATATGTTGGCGCTGTTGATTCATCACATTCACTGCTTGGCGAACAAGTCAGTCAAACATTTACTATTGCAGACCTTGTTGTGGAAGAACCTGCTCTTGACTGTGAATTTGGATTTGCTAAAGTAGAAGTAGATATGGTTGAATTATGCGATTTAATTGTTATTCGCGAAGATGTATTTATGGAAATTAATGGTCTATTTCAATACAAAGAATTAAAGATCCAAAAAGGTGTTACAATTACTTGGAAAACTACTGAAGACAATCTAGGAGCTGGCGGAGATGTAAACTTCCATCAAGTCTATGAATTGAATGGATTATTTGATTCTGGCAGCCTAATAAAAGGCAAGTCCTGGAGTTACACATTTAATGAAGTTGGTGTATTTGAATACACTTGTCCACCACATCCTTGGATGATGGGAACAATTATAGTAGTAGATGAATAGTAGGAATTTATAGCCCCGCCCAGATTCGAACTGGAGTTTCGAGGAATTTCCTATTTCCAGAACCTCGTGTCCTTAGTCATTAATTTGACCAACTAGATTCTGCTGGATCTAATCCATCGACAGGGCTTTCGGGGCTATTGTTGATTAACAAAAGCTTACTAATATAGAGTTCACAATACTTAGTAAATTGGGCCGGTAGTCTAGCGACTAATTTCGGATAATCTGGTTAAGATGCCGCTCTCACAAATTATATTGGGCAAACAGCGGTGATCGAGAGTTCAAATCTCTCCCGGCCCATTTTAAAAATTATTTAACTATCCTTTCTTGACGCCTACTGAACGGTTCTTTAATCTTAGATCTTTCTTTTTACATTTTCTACATCTTATTGCTGTAATTGGATTCTTTCCACCACATTTCAAACAAATCTTAAAGAAAAGTCTTCTTTTTTGCGCTAATTGTTTCTTTTCTAAATCAGTAATAGGCATGTTATTTTGATAAGTTGTCTTCTTTATATGAACCTTACGGAAATTTACTCTATTACTATCATACTTAGAGTGGAAGTTACCCCTGTCATTTTTCTTAAAGCAAATATGTCTATTTTTAACTCGTCTTGAGTGGAAGACTCCATTGTTATCATAAAGTCATATTTTCCATATATTGCATGTGATATTGTAACACCTCTTATTTTTTTTAATGTATCTTTAATACTGTCTTCATAACCTGATTTCACATTCAATAAAACAAATGCTTTATTCATAATAGTTTATGCAAATCCTACTATTGAAGTATATTGGATATTCTACAATTAATCATAATCATGCATAAAATTTATAATTATTTAGAACAAATTATACTATAAGTGAATTAAATGACTGAAGAATCTAATCAAACTAACAATGAAGAAACACAACCCCCTGTTGATCAGGATGCTCCATCAACAACTGAAGCAACCACTCCTGAAACAACTGATGTAGATACATCAAATGAAGTAAGCAATACGGCTTCTAATGAAGCAAGTAGTACGGCTTCTAATGAAGCAAGTAGTACGGCTTCTAATGAAGCAAGTAGTACGGCTTCTAATGAAGCAAGTAGTACGG
>ENA-ORDI01000506-ORDI01000506.1-marine-metagenome-genome-assembly--contig:-NODE-506-length-26391-cov-6.264004_pt1 | contig 26391 bp, 29 predicted proteins | sample MGYA00248628_ERZ508525 | MGnify/ENA primary metagenome ERZ508525 (study PRJEB26195, sample SAMN05422138) | marine metagenome | isolation source: East of Porto Seguro, South Atlantic Ocean | place... | reverse complement strand
TAATATCAAATGTTAATTGTTTGTTATTCAATAATAATTCATCTATATTAATTAGTAAAATTGACACTTAATAAGATACTAACTAATTTTTTGTTTTTTGGATAACTTATATTTAAGTATTTATTGAAAACAGTTCTGATTTAATCATTACAAAAAATATTAAAATCGACTATCTAACAGCAGTACGATTAGGAATAACTGATCTGTTTGCTGGGTTATTGTGCAAAATTCAAAGGACAAAAAGTCGGCAAATCTCATATCGTGCAAAACCAGGATGTTGTCACCCTTATAAAAACACAATAGTTATATCCAAAATTTACTATAATAGTAATCAATGAAACCACTGTATGCAGCTTCCTTGATATTTGGAATTTTAGCTGCAGTTTTATCTGGCGTGCATGGAGTTGGTGAAGTCATGCAAGATGGAAGTCCAGATAGTATTATGATAAACGCATGGGGTGCTCCGTTAAGTGGAGAAGGTCCATGCATGGACGCAAACAATCCAGATGGAGGCATGTGTTTCCCTGCTATGACCATTCTTACATTCTTACCATTTTCAATAGTTGGTATTCTGACGATATTTGTTTCCATAATGCTTCTTATTATGACAGTATCAACGTATCGTGAAGGAGAGAAAAACGTTCCAGACGTTCCAAATACTGCACCACCCCCACTCAACAAAATTCCATACAAACGCGGCCAGCACATTGCAATCGGTTCAATCCTTGTACTATTGATCGGCGGTGGATTCTTGGCGCCAATCTTAGGACTCGTCTCTATAATTACAAGATATCTAGGTTCACGATAATTCTTAATTGATTCAATTCTCATAATCTTATCATGCCCCTAATTTCCAGACCAATACTAGCCGAAGGTGCCATAATGGTTTCAATCGCCGTAGTTCTTGATCTAATATCTACAATTCTTCCATCATTACCACAAGGCGGTTCCATCACATTGGGCGCTATGGTCCCACTATTACTCTTTGCAATTCGTAGAGGATACACTTACGGAATAGCAGCAGGCATACTTTTTTCGATCGTAACACTTGCATTCCGTCCACCTTTCATAGTCAGTCCGATTCAATTTCTGTTAGACTATCCATTGGCGTTCGGTGCACTAGGCTTGGCAGGACTCTTCTCAAGCAATGTCATACTCGCTACATTTGTAGGAATCTTTGGCAGATTCCTAGCTCATTTCATCTCTGGAGTTATCTGGTTTGGAGAATATGCACCTGAAGGAACCCCTGTTGCAGTTTATTCAGCAATCTATAACGGAAGCTATTTGGGAATAGAATTTGTTACAAGTACAATACTGTTGTACATAATACTCAAACGTAACATCCTGGAAATTAAACAATCAAATAAAACAAAAATTACAAAAACCTGACTGGATTAAAGTAAAAATAAAAAAATTTTTTGGAGGACATTGTCCTCCACGTTGTAGTTATTTCGTCAACTATGCATCGAAGTACAATTGGAACTCATGTGGATGAGTTCTTGATGCAACATCGAAGTGTGCGTCTCTTGCGAATTCTAATATTGTTTCCAATAGATCTCCATCGAAAACTGGTTTCAAGAAGTCATGATCGCTTTCTAATGCATCAGCAGCTTCTGCCAAGTCTCTAGGCAAAGATTTGATATTCAATTCACGTTTACGATCCTCGGAAAGCGTATAGATGTTTTCATCAACTGGATTTCCACAATCTATCTTGTTCTTAATTCCATCAAGTCCTGCACATAACATTGCAGGGAATGCAAGGTATGGATTTGCAGTTGTATCAGGACATCTGAATTCTATTCTCTTTGCTTTTGGATTGCCCTTGATGTTTATTGGAACTCTAACATTTGCAGATCTATTGCTTCTGCTCCATGCTATGTAGATAGGCGCTTCAAATCCGGGCACAAGTCGCTTGTATGAATTTGTTGTAGGTGCTACAATACAGGCTAATGCTCTTGTATGAGCCATAATGCCTCCAATATAGTACCTTGCTGTCTGGCTTAATTCTGAATGTTCATCAGTCTCATCATAGAATATGTTTTTTCCATCCTTCCAAATACTCTGGTGACAGTGCATCCCTGAGCCGTTATCACCAACTAATGGCTTTGGCATGAAAGTTGCAACCATGCCTTTCTGATGTGCGACATTCTTGATAACATATTTGAATGATTGAGCGCTGTCTGCTTGGTTTACCAATGTATCATACATCATGTTGATCTCACATTGTCCTGCAGTTGCTACTTCATGGTGATGAGCGTCAACCATGATTCCGAAATCATCTTCCAATATCGTTGTAGCATCATTTCTAAAGTCCATCAATGTATCCTGAGGAGTTGTTGGGAAATATCCCTCTTTATGTCTAATCGGAACATTTATTCCACCTTTTCCGCAACCTTGTTCAGTAGCCGGTCCACCTGGCTTCCAAGCAGCTTCTTTACTACGTATAGAATAACTTTGTCCTTTTGCAGGTGTATTTACATCCCATGTTACACCATCAAAAACGAAGAACTCTAATTCAGGACCCCAGATTGAGTAACCATATCCACTTTCTTTAAGGAATTCTTCAGCTTTCTGCGCAATTCCTCTTGGGTCTTTAGCTAATGGACCTCCCTTATGTACAGGATGACCCATGCCCCAATTTATTGAACATAAAACTCTCGCATATTTTTTACTTGGATCAGACCAAGGGATTACTACAAATGTATTAGGATCAGGTTTCAATAACATGTCTGATTCACTGATACCAGTAAAACCTCTAATTGACGAACCATCTAATTTTGGTATACCTTTTGTCCACGCATCTGCATCAATTGTATGAGATGGTACAGTTACATGTTGTAATTTTCCAGGTACGTCAGTGAATTGTAGGTCTATAAACCTAATGTCTTCACTTTGAATCTTGTTCATTACATCTTGGACATTCAAGGATTTTCTTGATAATCCTTCTGCTGTTCTTACGTATGGCATAATATATGTAAAAAACTAGCTATATATAAAGAATAAGCAAAAAATTATGAACATTCATTCAATATTAATTTAATATTCTGGACATATATATATATAATGATTTATCTTTTTGTTATCTTTTTGAGCGGTGTTTTCCTATTCCAAGCTAATCCTCTCTTGTATCTGTATATGTCATTTTTGAGATATTGGACGTCCTCTGTTGTTTCTTTTATCTTCTTTTCTAAACGTCGTTTTCCAAAAAACCCGTTTTCCGTAAGAATCTTTTTCTTTAAACTGACTAGTTCCTTTTTCTTTTGCTTTAATAGCTCTCCAGCTCTTTGTTCATATGGACTTTCCATTATCTTATAATATTATGATATATTCGTCTTTTTTAAGATATCTATTTTATTGAATTATTATAAGAAACCAAATACTATAACCCTATGATAACTATATTGAATTATATTATCGGCGAAGATGACGAATCAAAGTATCCATTTCTACCGGAAGTAGGAAAACAAATGTCTGGACATAATATTCAAGACTTTCTCAATTCCGATTTACCGATTCTTGAAAATGCAAAAGATCGCATCATTTATGGTCTTAAAAACGGAACATCCCCAGAATTCAACGAAACCATCGAAATGAAAACCATTGCAAAATTCTCTTTTCCAATTGCTATGTTGATTATCAAGTCTACTAATCAAAATTATCTCATCTCAAGGTTTGCTTTGGCAGAATCACGTCGTGTTGAAGAACTATTACACAAAGAAAACCCTGATGTCATACCACAAATTTTCAAAACCATTTTAAACATACAACTTAGTCAAAGCAAAGACGTTACTGACAAATCAAATATAACCTCAGATTTCCTCATTAAGAACCGATTCAAATATAGAATAGATTTAAGCGATTATTTGTCTCGCTCAATATCTCTACCGAAAAGCCAATGGAGGCTTGTTAACAGATCAGTTTCAGGCGGCTATGTATTTATTACGCAAGATGAATTGATTGCATTGCTTAGGGAAGAAATTTATCAAATGATTCGCTCAAAGATTGACGATTTAAAAATTCCTCCTGAATTACTGGAGGAAGCAGCATTGAAATCGACTCTTGAACAGATATTGAAGGTAGCTCCAAGGCCTCCCAAGGCTAAATTACGCGTATTTTCTGGCGAATATCCTCCGTGCGTAGCTAAGGCCATTGAGATGATTCAAAAGGGTGACCAAGTTTCTCACTCAGGTAAATTCCTTATGACTACTTTTCTTCTACATGCAGGAAAAACAGTTGATGAAATTATAGACATGTATCCAACAAATCTTGGTTTTAACCCGAAAATAACACGATATCAAGTCGAACATATTGCAGGCTTAAAGGGCGGCGGTACAAAATACGAAGTGCCGAGCTGCAGCACAATGAAGATGAAAGATTTCTGCTACAAAACTGATGCATGTGGCACAATAAAAAATCCCTTGCAATTTAATGGCAAAACACAGGTGAAAAAACATGGAAGATAAAACAGTTAATCTTCTAAAGAAAACATTCAGCGAATATTATAAACGAAATAAATCTCGTATATCCGAACCATCAAGATTCACTGAAAGGGAATTTGGGTACTGGCCTTTTAATGGATTTATGCAGCGACATATGGCAGTAGTGAAATTCTCCACATTTATTGACGAGCTAATATTAAATGCACCAAAGGGAGTGTATGCTTCTTGTTCATACTATGACGATCCTTCACTTCCTATGGAAGAAAAAGGATGGAATGGAGGAGATCTCGCATTTGATATTGACTGTGATGACTTGGAACTAAAATGTAAACGCGAACACGATAGATGGATATGTCGGGACTGTAAAAAAATTGGTATAGGTCTAAGACCAAAAGCATGCACTAAATGCAAAGAAAATAAAATCATTGTTCTTAACTGGTCATGTGTTATGTGTCTCGATGCAGCTAAAGAAGAACTCATAAAACTAAATGATATCCTTATGGACGACTTTGGAATTAACAAAAAAGAAATTTCAATATTCTTTTCTGGAAACAAAGGCTACCACTTGACCGTGGAAAGTTCAGTATACGAAAAATTGGATAAGCATGAACGAAGAGAGATTGTTAATTATGTTCTAGCCAAAGAACTCGATCTAAAGTATATGGGATTCGATAAAAAAACATCATTTAACGACCTAATTTCACGCCTGCCTCAATCTAACGAACCTGGTTGGCGAGGAAGACTGATAGAATTCTTCGAAAACTATGAAGACAGTTCTTTGAAAAACTTTAACAAAACCGAGAAAGTTGCAAAAATCTATAACTCTAAAACTATAAAATTTAATTCACTTTTTGAAGAGGGAATAAAAAATGTTCGTTCTACTATCGATCCATTAGTAACTTCCGACACCTCGAGAATCTTTCGATTGCCAAACTCTTTACATGAAAAAAGCGGTTTGTGCAAAACTCTGTGCAACAGTATAGATAGTTTTGATCCGTATACGCAATCAGTGGTATTGGACGACGAACTAATAAAAATTAATATTAATTTCTGTCCCAAATTCACGCTAAAAGGCATATCGTACGGTCCATATAAAAGCCAAACATTGCAATTGCCCAAATACGCGGCAATATATTTGATGTCAAATAAACTAGCACAGGTCGCCTAATACGATTTCTTTTAAAAAATACACCCGCTATAGTTATATCTAATTTAGACATTAGAATAAATTACATGTCTTCTCAAGAATTAACAAAAAACCTCTATTCTATTTTGGAATCAGAACGAAAAACTAATGAACTTACTAATATTCCGGAAGATCTTTATTGCAGCATTACCGATCATATTAGTTCAATTACTAATGAAGAAAACACCAGTTTACAGAACATACAAGAGATGGTAAATAACAAAGAAAAAGAAATTCTGTCCAATCTATTGCAAATCCTTCTTCGTATAAGGCTTGCAAAAGCTCTTAATGATCAAAATAACATCAATGTTAACCTCCTCACCAACGAAGAAAAATATGTCCTAGAACCTCTGATTAATGCATCCAAAAGAAACGTCAAATTACTCAAAGCGATAAATGACGGTAGTTTGTCATTCCTTCATGGATTAGACAGACACGACGTAAATCAATATCTGGCAGTTAAATTCCGTGAGGACTCGCCATCTGCCGTTGGTATAGATTCTCGTACATATGGCCCATTCAAGCAAGGAGATATGGCAATATTGCCCACAGATAATGCTAAATTGCTTATTCAGCAGGAAAAAGTAGAAGAATTAAATATGGAACTTTGATAAATTATAAAAGTTCAAATAAGATATTTTAAGATAATTCATTACTGATTTACCGACCATGAAAATAGGAAAAGAAACTAATCGGCACTGTCCAAAATGCAACAAGCATACAGTCAATGTTATTTCTATTTACAAAGCAGGCAAACAAAGAGGAAGCTCATTGGGAGCCCGTACACACGAAAAAGATCGCAAGGGTTATGGTGGCCAAAAATTCCCAGAACTCAAACGTACTGCAAAAACAACCAAGAAAATAACGCTGCGTTACAAATGCAAAGAATGTAGTAAAGTGGTCATGGGTCGTGGATTTAGAATTCGAAAACTGGAGATAATAGCATGAAAAAATCTAGAATACATATTCCAGAACCTAGTAGTTCATTTATCTCAATTCAATGTCCGGAATGCGGAACATCTCGTGTTGTATTTTCGGCTTCAACAAGTAAAATAAACTGCGAAAAATGTAATACTCTTCTTCTAGAAAATACTGGTGGGCTTGCAAAAATCCACGGAACAAACGCTTCTCGAGTTGATTAAATGTCTATAGTTGATTCCATAAAATCTATTAAGCTTGATTCTATAAGACCCGTAACATCAAGACAAACACTTGTAATTGTAATGACTTTGTCTATTATATTCTCTGCAGCACTTATGCTTAGAATCTTTCCTGTAAAATACGGTTATTTTCTCAATGAATTCGATCCCTTCTTTGACTATTATGCATCAAAATTTATCGTTGACCATTTTGACGCAAGTGGAATTAGTGGTTTATTAGATTATTTTAGTTGGCATGATTACAGAACTTGGTATCCAGAAGGAAGACCTGTAGCTAGAACTTCTCAGGTCGGTCTTCACTTTGCTGGTGCATTATTTTATATTGTGGCAAGGGATATTTTTGGATTAACTAGTTCCCTATACGATTTCATCGTCATCTTTCCGCCAATTGTTGGTGCACTTAGTATAATTCCAATCTACTTGATTGCACGTCGTGTTACTTCTGAAGGAGGAGCACTTTTCGCCAGCTTGATCATTGCATTCTCAACGTCAATAATCCAAAGAGGTAATCTTGGTTGGTTCAAATCTGAGCCTTTTGCACTATTTCTTTCTCTATGCGGTAGCTATTTATTCCTAACAATGTTTGACTCCGATCGCTCACACCGTAATATTGCGTTACGTGCTGTATTGGCAGGAACACTTATGGGGATATCACTTACAGCATGGGGAGGATCCCAATTCTTTAACATTGTATTCGCTGTATTGATTCTTGTTATACCGTTCCTCAAAGTTGACCAACAGAAAGCCATTTTTACCACATCAATCTTCGTAGCATTCTATCTTATCGTAGCTGCAATATCGCCAAGACCAGGAGCAGCTCTGATTCTTTCTCCAGCAGGTCTAGCATTATTAGGTTCACTCGCTTTTGCTATTCTTGCAAATGTTATCAGGCATTATTCACATGCATTTGAATATGTTAATATTCTCAAGAATACAGTAATTGGGTTGTTCTTTGGCGCAATTGTAATTCTAAGTTTAGGATTATTATCTGAAGTAAGTGGACGCTATCTTACTGTAATCATGCCATTTAGAAGAAGTGGAGTTCCGTTGGTCGAATCTGTAGCAGAACACTTTGTTCCAACCGGAGCGCAGTTCTTCCAAGAATATTTGATTTTATTACCATTTGCCGTGTTTGGAGCTATGCAATTACTTAACAAACGTGACATTAGTTCTGTTTTCGTTCTCGTATTGGCAGCTTCGGGTTTTTACATATCGGGTTCATTCTCCCGTTTAATGATCTTCTCGTCAATTGCCATTGCTCTTCTTGCAGCAGTAGGGTTCATCACAGTTACATCATCTATATTTCGTCCATTATTGACAGGCATTGGAAAACAAGCGACCGGTAAATCAGAAACCCGGACAGGACTGAAAATTATGTATTCACTCTTCATGATTATAGTACTATGTTTCCCAGTTATTACACCGTCTTACGGATACAGTTGGGTGCTATCCGCAGACATACCGACTAGTATTTCTAATTCGGGCAGTACGTACAGAGGACACGATCCAAGTTTCCTTGAAGCACTTACATGGTTGGAAGGTTCTACTCCAGAAGACTCTATAGTTGCTGCTTGGTGGGACTATGGATATTGGATTACTGTCATGGGCAATCGGACAAGCCTGGCGGACAACGCAACAATTAATGGCACAAGAATCGCAGTTCTTGGTCAAATGTTTATGTCGCCAGAGGAGGAATCATTGGAAATTCTAGATTCACTTGACGCAGATTATGTTTTAATATTCCTAGCTGGAACAAAAACCGCAAACCAACAATTTGGAGATCTATATCTTCTGGGCGGAGGCGGAGACGAAAGTAAGAAACAGTGGTTTATACGAATTGGAGGATTTGAAGACGCTGAATTTATGGAACCTGATGGATTTTCACCTAATGATAATTTCTGGGAGAATTCATTCCTTGGTCGACTTATGCCATTTACATGGGAGCTCGCCGTAGATGCCGAAAATAATGTCTATCAAGAATACGAATTCAATCCTGAAAGGACTAATCTTTACGCATATAACATGAAATATCCCGCAGACGGAAATGGTCCTTTAAGACTAGCATTCGCATCATCAAGTTTGCAACCAGATGCGCCACCCGGTCGTTTTAGTGGTGTATTGATCTACGAAATAGTAAAAGACTAGTCATACTTTTCAGCAATTCTCAACCTTGAATATTTGTCATCAGGAGAGAATTTAGCTGGATGAGGAGACAATGTCTTTTCATTACATTTAGGACATGTTTCCTGTAAGCTATACTCTGAACACTTTGGACATTTCTTTAAAAGCTTTTTCATTATGTCTCCTCCTTCGAGAATGAAAATGAAGCTTTCTTTCCCATCGACTTTTTTATCTTTTCCAAAGCAGATGTAAGATTCTTTTCTGCCGTTTTGTAATCCTCCGCGTACACAGTTATTTTATATTTAGGAGATCCTAGATATGATATCTCTAGTTTGTTTCGTGACTTGTTTGATAAAACTTCAGACATTGAATCCTTGATTAAATTAATTCCATTAGGATCGTGTGTTGTAACTTGAATTATTCCTGTCACATTCACTATAGGGATTGATATCTTGGTCTTCGAAATATTTACTAATTCAGTCGTTACTTCCTTCGGAATATCCAATTTATCAAATGCTTTATCCCCATTTTTTATCAATTCCTCTAACCCAGAGTAAACCGTTCCAAATTGATCTTCCATCATGTCGAAATATTGATTCTTCTGATTCTCAGTAATCTTTAATCTTGTCTGCAACGAATCGAATATACTTCTCGTTTTATCGTATCTCTTTACAAACAATAGCTTCTGTTTTCTATCTTCTCCAGAAACCTGTCTTAACGAAAGGTCTACTTCTGCTCTTGCAGAATCTATTCTGATGACCTTTAATACGACCTTCTGATTCATAGTAATAAACCTGGATATGTTCTTAACCCAACCAGTAGCAATCTCTGATATATGCAAAAACCCATACATGTTGTTGTATTCTTCTAAGACAACCTTCGCTCCATGACTAGACATGCTTGTAACTAAAGCTAGGACCAATTCCCCTAATTCTGGCATATCTTGATTTTCTATTTCTTGTTTCATCTATAGAGAGATGTACTTATAGATTAGATATAAAAATTTCATATTAAATAGAAGAAGTTGATAATAACCAAAGACCAAGTACAGTATAACCAACCATGAGCAGCAATATAGGCGCTTGACTTATGATTGATTTTTTACTATCCTTGAAAATTCTAAGAGATATTCTGTGTACTACATAAACTGAAAGTATGTGACCAATCACAATTACAACAACCTGATAATTCCATAGCAATATGAAATCTATTGTCCTAACAATCTCGTAAGAACTTGTTCCAAATATATCCCAACCAAAACCAAACGGATCAGAAATCAGCTTAATTATCAGCTGACCATTCAAAAAGAAATACGAAGAATAATGCGCTAAATGATAAACAATTGATATAGGCAGAAGAGCTGGAACAAATCTTTGCGCAAGATCGACAACCGTTATGTCAGTTTGCGTAATAATCTTGGCTATTGTTACAAACGAATAGAATACAGAGAAGAATACAATAAATGACAATAAAATTCCTACTGTATTAACATAAATTACATCTAATCGTCCACTTCCTCCAAATACATCTATTCCAATAAAATCATACCAAAACAAAGTAAAAATCAATCCATCGAATGACACCACGGATAATATCAAAATCAGAAAACAAAGTTGATCAAAACGGTAACGTACATCAAGTAGTCCAGATGCAATAGGACGTAACAATATCTTTCCATCTGATGTTACACGAGTCATAGAAAAACTCGAAACAAAATTAAAGAAAACAGTAAAAGGTTCACAGTTATCCAACCATTTGTCCTTTCCAAAGACCCGCATTCCTGCCAAAACAATTACCGAATAAACAAAAATTATGTTTCCGAGAAACTGGGGATATGCAGGTGTAGGATAGACCAACTCTATCCATGCAAATATGAGGAAAAACCCGAAGGCAGGCCATGACTTTAACTTCTCTGGATACTGTCTCAGAGGTTTCTCATCGAATTTGATTAGTTCAAAAATGTTCTTCCATGGATTGACAAAATTCCAACTGTTGCCAAACAGTATGTGCAGCCATATGAATCCTCCCCACCAAATTACCCAAACAAATGTTGGTGCAAAGTTCTTTATTGGAAATTGCGCTCCCAATACTCCAGTAAGAATAGTCAGTATGAACAATCCGATTGAAATAATTTTGAAAACGTTCAACAGTGATTTATTCTTGTATAACGTATCGACCAAACCAAGATTGCGCAAATTATAAGTCCAATACGAATCGTCGTATGACTTGCTCTTTACAAATAGACTAATTATGGCGAATGAAGCAATTACTGCAGCTCCACCACCGAACCAATACAGATATCCAGGAATAGGAAGATCTATCTTCGAACCAAAACCATGAGCATAAGCATTGGGCAGAAGCAATAATTGAAGTAGGATTATGATAAAAAATATTTTCTTCATTTCTTGAATGTATGTCTACTTGTGTAACCTCAACAAAAAAATTTATTGAATCAAGCCTTAGGCATGACTTCCAAGAATCCAATCAATATGGCTTTTTCCTCTTCTTCTCCAGAATGTATCTCAATATCAAACCTGCCTGGGAGCATCGCAGGAAAACTCAATACCTTAACCTCATCTGCCATGAGCATTGTCTCATGGTCGTATTCGTGTATATGAAACCTCAGATTCTCATCAGATTTTATATTAAGTAATACTTGATTTCCTACTTCTACTGAAATTAAAGGCGGATCTAAAGTCATCTTTCGATTAATTATATTGATTTCAAATTCCTTTATTTTCTCTACATCGACCTCTTTAGCAACTTCAATCTCTATTTGATTTCCAACAGATTCATCTTCTGTACCCATAAATGTGAAAGCAACTATTGCTAGAAAAATTAAACCAACTATTCCAACTAGAAAATTCTTATTTTTTTGTATACTCATTTCTAATATAGCACTTATTGTTTCTATAATAAAAATCTCACTACGTTAAAGAACTAATGCTAACGCTGTTAACGAAAATTTAGTTATTTAGACTAACCAGCGCCACGTGGTGCTTGACATACTCCAGCTGGGGAGTGACATCTACCAGTCTGTGCATTGCATACTTGCGCTCCTCCACATCCACAGTCGAACTGACATGTGTTGCAAAGTTCGTGAGCATCACATACACCATTACCACATGAGTTTGATAGAGTTGTACATGTTTCTGCATCCATCCAATTTGGACATTTAAATCTTGGTGCATTTGGAAGTAAAGGTGATATGTCGCCAACCGCAGAGATAGATAACGATTCATCTTCTTCTCCACCTATTCCTAATATTGGTACTCCACCTGTAAAGATCATATAACCTACTATTGCAGTTGCTATGAGAAGCGGAATAGGAATGAATTTTTCATATTGGGCTGACATGTACGACTACTGAGAGTATTTCACTAATAAATATTACTAAAAAATTATTAATTTTATCACTAGGTTATCTGGGTATTACGGTAATAGTTCCCATCATATATGGATGTGGTTTGCAAAAATACTGGAATGTACCAACCTCATCAAATACGAAACTTGCATAGTTCTGCCTCTGCATATCTATATTGAATATATTGTCCGGAGAATTCACTGAATGAATTACATCATCTTTGTTGTACCAAGTTACCTTTGTTCCTTGTACTATTGTTAATCCATGAGGCTCAAAATTATAATTCTCGATATCTATCTGAACTTCACCCGTTCCAATCACATCAAGAATCAAAAAGAATGTCTTGACCGTGTTCTGGCTCTTTGCCACAATAGTCATGTTGTGTTGGCCAACTGCAGAATCTTCCATAGGATTAAAAGTTACTGTTGCAACTTGTTCGACATCTTTACTGACAAAATATGCTGTATTGTCAAAATCAACCTTCACTCCAATCAACGGAGTCTTGATTACGAAGTTAACATCTGATTCAAAACCGAGTTCTGAAGAAAGCACAAATCTTGCCTCAACTTTTTCACCAAGCATCGTCTGTACAATTTCTTGTTCAGATTCTACATTGAAGAATCCTTTTTCCACTACAGGTTTACTTGTATTTTGTTCAGGACTGTCTACATTCCCAATCAAAATATAGCCGATACCTATGACAGCTAAAATAATGACGCCTATGATAATATAATTTCGCACAAAACTATTATTGCTGGTCATAATATAAAGATATGACAAAAAATATGAAATTTATTACTATTTTGTTGACGCTTCTTTTGCTTACCTTTATTCCTCAATCTATTTCACAGTCCCCTGAAGGGATTAACTGGACCCAACCTGCTTTTGATATTTTTAATTCTGCACACAACCCTCAACAAATTATAACTCGGGAAAATGTTCAAAATATAGAACTGAAATGGATTTATCAATCACCCGACAGACCAGCTCCAATCCCTGGAGCGCGTATGGCATTCGGTACACATGCCCCACTAATCGCTGTATATGGACTTTTGTATTTTGTTACTGAATCGAATAAACTGACAGCTCTCAACACACTAAACGGCGAAGAACTCTGGACATTTCAATACGATCCCGTCGAACTTGTACTTTCTGAAGACTGGTCAATGTTGGAGGCACAACATTCTATCAGTTTTTTCCATGATTTACTGTGGATGCAGACAAACGACTGCCATATCTTTGCGTTTGATCCATTCACTGGCGAAGTAAAAAATGAGATACTGAATACATGTAGCGACGTTCCAGGTAATTCAGGAAAGTATGTAGGGCATTACTCTCCAACATTTTTCGAGACTATAATAATCAGCAGAGTATCAGCAGGCGGAGGAGGCGGAAGAAGTTTCATTGCTGGTTATGACGAGTTTAATGGCAGACTCTTGTGGCAATGGTTCTCTGTCCCGCCAAGTGGCGGAGATCCAGAATGGGATTTTAAGGATGCCGCAAAAGGAAACATAAATCCATATCTAGGAGATTGGGGAGAGAACGATCTCATTGGCGGAGGCTCGATATTTTCCTTGGTAGCAGTCGACGAATCTACTGGAATAATTTATTTCCCAACTGGCGCTCCTGCATTAGCTTACGATGCATCACTTCGACCAGGTCCAAATCTCTACTCTAATTCAATTGTCGCTCTTGATGCGAATACTGGTAAAATGATTTGGTACCATCAAACAACTCCTCATGACATTAACGGTCATGAACCAGCACGCTCATTGATTCTTGCTAATGCTACAATAAACGGAGAAGAAAGAAAAGTAATACTCTCATCCACAAAAGGAGATTATGCATATGTTTTAGACGCTGCAACAGGGGAACTTCTACACAATCCTATAAGTTTCGGCGCACAAAAAATTAGTGCATACAACACCAACCAAGGAAACAATGCCGACATGAATCTATCTCAGGATGTTCTGGAGGGAAATGAATACTGTCCAGGAGCTTTCGGTGGAGTCGCCAGCACTTCGGCATTCGCTGATAACACTTTCTTTGTTGCAAGCCAAAATTATTGTTCGAAATTCAATGCAGGACAGATTCTTTACAAAGAAAAACTAATTAATGGTTTCCAAATCGAACCTTCATTGGCAGGACAGAGCTCTACAGTTCATGCAATCGATGTTTCCACCGGCCAAATTAAATGGACATTTCCAATCGAGTCCAGATATCAAGGTGGCATTACTGTAAGTGGCGGAGTCGTTTATCTTGTCGACATATCTGGAAACTTCTACGCTCTTGATTCCGAAACTGGCGATATGTTGAAAAAAATTCCTATGAATGGCGCAGGAAATACTGGCGTAACAATTGCATCAGATGCCAATGGCGATATGCGTTTATTCATTGCAACGGGCGGAATCAAATCAGGTATTATAACTGCATTAGGCCTACCTGAAGAATCTACTGTTGACAACGATGGAATTTCTCGACGTGGTATAATTGGTTCGCTAGCTCTTACATCGATAGTAGGAATACTGTATTTGGCATTCTTGAGATTCTACAAGAAAAATTAATCATTTTTTTAATAGAAAAATCATATTAATATATTATTAAGTTATTAATATTTTATTGAAAAATAATAACATTATCTATACAGTTTCTATTTTATTTATATTTTTATTGCTTATCCCATCTTCGATATTTCAGGTTACTGCACAAATGGAAGGTCTGAATTGGGAACACCCTGCATTCGACCGAACCAATACAGGATTTAGTCCACAAACACAAATCAACAAAGACAACATTGACGATTTAGAATTACGCTGGATCTTTCAAGTCCCTGGCTATTGGGGAAGTGGAGGCGGAGTACCTGGGGAAGTTATTTCTGTAGGAGACGACGGCCATGAACGTGGAGAAGGAGGTTTTAATTTTGAGGTACCACATGTACCTACTGGTGTGCAAACAGTTCCACTTGTTGTAAACGGAATTGTTTACATTGCTAGTGAATTTAATGTGCTTTATGCACTAAATGCAGAAAGCAGCAAACTACTTTGGCGTTTTGCTGCACCAATTGGTTCATTCGACGAAAAGAATTGGTGGGCAAAAGTGTATGCCCAACATGGCATAGATTACTTTGATGAAAAAGTTTGGATGCAAGCTAGTGACTGTACAATATACGGACTCGAACCACTTACTGGCGAAATATTGGTAAATATTCCTGATACATGCAAAGATATTCCTGGAAACACTGGAATATATTGGGCAAGTTTTGCTCCAATTGAATACAATAATCTTCTCATTACTAGACCTACAGGCGGAGGAGGATTCACTGGGGAACGTGGATTTATTGCAGCATACGATAAAAACACAGGCGAACTTGTATGGAGATGGGAGACCATTCCTCCTACAGGCAACGAAGAAAACTGGGCTGCTGATTTAGTTTCTAAAGGCAATCTCGATAATTATCCATGGGACTGGGGTAAATGTGAAGCACATGACGAAGACGAAGAACAACGTGAAGGACTTCATGATTGTAATTGGATTGGAGGAGGAAGTGTATGGACTCTTATTGCTTTGGACGAAGAAACGGGAGATATATTCTTCACAACAAATGCTCCAACACCTGATATTCCTGGTGATATGAGACCTGGCCCAAATCTCTTCACTGCATCGGTTGTATCATTGAAAGCCAATACAGGTGAAATGAATTGGTACTATCAGATTGTAACTCACGATATTTATTATCACGAATCTCGCTGGTCGACTATTCTTGCTGAAATAGAATCTGGCGGCTCCACACAAAAAGCTGTTATTGTTGGATCGAAGACAAACCTCGTTCATGTTATTGACGCAAAAACTGGAAAACCTATTTACGAATCAATTAGAGTAGGCCCTCCTCCAATTAACACACAACAGGCCGACATGGGAAACAACGCAGATATGGAACTGTCTCAAGCTAATTTGATTCGCAAACAAGTATGTCCAGGATTTCAAGGAGGCATTGATGCAGCTCCTGCATTCGCACACAATACAATTTATGTTGTTACACAAACTTTCTGTACTTCGTATATAGCTGAAGAGGAAATTCCATACAAGGACGGCGAAGCTGACATACTTCATCACATTGCCGGTCCAATGTACTTTGATTCATTCCATGTAGGTAACGCTTCATTATATGCTATAGATGCCTCAAACGGACGAGTGAAATGGGTTTACGAAATGGAAAATAGAAATCAATATGGTGCAGTTACGACAAGTGGAGGAATAGTCTTTGTGCCTGATCGACTAGGTAAAATTCACGCTGTTGATGAAGAGACAGGAGAATTGCTTAGAATATTCATTACTGGCGGATTAGGTGGCGCCGGAGTCTCAATCGGTTCCAATGCGTATGGACAAGCTACACTTTTCATAACTAGCGGCGGCGCAGGTGAATTCGGCCAAAGAACTACCGGAATATTACAAGCATATACTCTAGCTGATGGTTCTGAAGAAAATACACAGACATCTCAAACAAATCCAAACATTCTTTCCATAGTTTCATTGGGAATTGCCGTGATTGCAATTGCTTTCTCTATGTATGTCGTTAAAAAAAATCGTTCTAATTAAATGAGAAAACTTACATGAAAACTATAATATTTCTCTCAACCATCTTTCTGTTATTCTTTCTTGTAGAACCTATCTTTGCTCAAGAAAGTCCAATAACAGAATTTGACATTCCTACAAACGGAACTTTCATCAATCCGTATGCAATCACTGCCCACAATAAAGACATATGGTTTACTCAGCGTCTAAACCCCTCAATCGTGCATTTTGACATAGAAACCTCAAATTTCACTACCTATCATATCTATCCACCTGCAGAGCGTTATTTCTATCAGGAAACACTTCAGATGTGGGGAATAACGGTAGGCCCTGATGGAATGATCTGGTTCACTGATGCTACAGAGAACAAGATAAGGACTCTGGATCCAGAAACAGGCGAATTCAACGAATTTCTTCAACTAAAAGATGATTCACTGCCTTGGGATTTGAAGTTCGATAACGAAGGTACATTATGGTTCACGGAATTCGGACGCAGTTTTCTTACAAGTGTGAAGATAAATGATGTAAATTCTCTGACCGAATACAGGATTCCGTCAAACATCTCCAGTCCAAGCTATTTTGAATTTGATAAAGACGGAAACATCTGGCTTGTCGAATCCGGTCCTGGAATTCTGACAAAGTTTGACACTTATACAAACAAATTTACGCAATTTATTCTTCCAAGTGACGGAGTTGGAAGTGAAACCGTGAATCCAATTGGACTTGCAATTGACAACGACGGTAATATCTGGTACAGCCAATTCAGAACAAGCCTCATCGGAAAACTTAATCCAAATACAAATGAAATTACGGAGTATGCAACAGGAACACTTACTTCAGGAACATACCAGATAATCAGTGACAACGCCGGCAACATATGGACAACGCAATTCCGAGCAGATCGATTAATCAAAATATCACCTCAAACAAATTCAATATCAGAGTTCAAGATTCCAACCGACAATACATTCACACAAACCTTGACCTCAGACTCTAACGGAAACATATGGTTCATAGAAAGAAACGAGAACAAACTTGGATTCTTCAATTCACAAATTCCCGAACCGACAAATATCATCTTCGACTCGAACAAAATCGTTGTTAGCAGACCCCAATCCACAACAACACAGTTTGACTTGTCTTCCGAAATTGACGTCTTCTTCCTTGCACGTGGAAACGAACGTGTGACAGGTATTCTTGATGGAATAACTGTTGAATTTACCCCATCACATATCGACCCTTCCGCCAAAACAATCGTATCCTATTCTGTACAAGCAGCCAGGAACCTTCCTACAGGCATAACACACCTGACAATCGGGGCTGCAACTATGGATCTGAGTTATTACACTGGTTCCTTTATCGAGGTGGAAATCTCTACTGGATTTACTGACCCTATATTTCTAATAGGAATATCATTGTGCGTATTGTCAGCTATTATTATCCTAAGAAAGTCAAGCTTCTAAATACTTGCTGAAAGATCTCAGCATCTTTTTGTGCTTCATCTCATCTTGGTCGATTGATTGCAGCAAAGCATGGACTGCTGGATGTTTTGTCTTAACTAATTTAATCATCAACTGTTCACTAGCATTCTCTTCCTCTTGAATCATCTGTTTTAGATATCTCTTTAATTGTTTATCTAATTTGAAACTGCCAACTGTCTCTTGATCTCTAATTACCTGAGACACTATCTCTGCATGTCGGATACTGTCTGACGCAAGTCCTTTGAAGAGCAGTTTTCCAAAACCATCTTCTATCTTGTTTGCCATATTCAAACTCGTTCTTGCCTCACGAAGTTCAGCTTCAACTCTGTTCTGCAGAATCCTAGTATTAGGATCCATCTTTTTTTCTTTATCCTTGATTCCTTGATTGTTAATAATGGCAAGTATATTTTCCGAAGTCTCAATAATCGTCATGTTCCTCCTCATTTCTCCTTCTTTCTTCTTCTTGTTTGAAAAATGCTCAGCAAGACTAGCGATTATGGGTCTAACCTCACGATTCTTTCCAAGTTCATCAGCGTAACTTCCCCTCTTGTTAGTTGTATATTGCGTTACCGCAGCAGGAGATATTCCCAATATCTTTGAAGCGTCTGCCTTTGTTACATTATGACTCTGGATTAATTCCTTTGCCAACAACGATCTAACTGCAGGTAGAATCTGTTCAACATTTCTTATTTTTTGCATAGACTAGTTATTGTTGATTTACGATATATAGATTTATTGTTAATTCACGCTGTTAACATATTTTATTTACATCGTGAACCTTATATAACGCCTGTTATTGAATTACCGTATGACAGACGGAATATCAATCGGTTCTGCGCTTGTAGCGCCATTCCTAGTTGTACTCCGTGAGTCAATCGAGGCTGCATTGATTGTTGGTATTATGTGGGCTTATTTGGACAAAACCAACAATAAAGAATATCAAAGATATCTAGCTTATGGTACTATCGGTGCGATAGCACTGAGCCTGGTTTTAGGTGGAGGAATTGTAATACTTCTAGGTGAATTAGCTGGATTCTGGGAGAAAATGTTCGAAGGAGTAGCTGCTATCTCTGCTACACTCGTATTATCTTATGTTATTATCTGGATGGCTAAACACGCTGGTTCAATGAAGGGAGAACTTGAAACAAAGATCGACTTTGCAATAACCGAACAGTCTGCTCAATCATTAGCATTCCTCGCATTTGTTGCAGTTACTAGAGAGGGACTGGAAACCGTCCTTTTCCTTGCCCCATTACTTTCAATTAATCTTGGTCAAACGATTATTGGTTCCGTTCTTGCTATTGCTGTTGCTTTAGCACTTTCATTGGCAGCTAAGAGACAAATTTACGCATTGGATATAGGAAAATTCTTCAATTATACTAGTTTGATATTGATAGTATTTGCAGCAGGACTTTTCGGCTATGGAGTTCATGAATTGGTCGAAGCAGCTGAAATTATGGGAATTGAAAGCCCGTTGTTTGAGAGAGCCTGGGACATTAACCCTGAATCAAAGGAACATCCTCTTCATGAAAATGGAGCAATCGGTGTTTGGTTCAAGGCATTAGTTGGATACGATGGTAATCCCGAATGGATACGTGTAATCAGCTATCTTGGCTATTGGGCGTTAGCAGGACGTTTCTACCGTAAAACGTTTGGAAGTTATTCATAATCAATTTTGAAAATTCAAAAATTCTTTATTATCTAGATTGAATCATGGTGATTGTTTGAATACAATATTGAATAGTTTTGTTACAGAATTATTTTCTAATTTATCTAGTATGCAAACTTCACGAGTCAAACTCATTGCATACGCAACGATGTTTACCGCTGTATATTTTGTCTTATCTTATGTTATTTCTGCAACAATTGGTCCTTTATTGAGAGGTTCAGGTGCACATTTCTTCCGTGCATTTTGTATGGTTCTAATTGCTTCCCAACTGAGAACACCGAACGGACCATTAGTCTTCAGTATAGTCAGTGGATTGCTACTGCTCATGGTTCCTGCCCCTGCTTCATATCTTTACCTTCCAGGTTCAATTGGTGCAGGTCTAGTCTATGAATTCTGTCTACGACGCGGAGATTATGCAAAAAATGCAATCTCTAACAAAATGATGGTGATTGGTTCCATGCTAAGTGGAGCTGCAGAATCTGCGATTGTTACTGCAGGTCTATTTGCTATTGGATTCTCCTTCAGTGAACTTCTTGTTCTTACAACTTCTACCGGTTTTCCCAATGTTGGAATATTGGGAATATGGATATTCTCTCTTTCAAAAAACATCTTGATGAGTACCTTAGGCGCATTCGTGGCGATTGGTTTCATAAAATCAAAACTATCACAACTAAGATAATCTATTTTTATTAGTATTGATTTGTAATCCTCAAGGGATGAACAAGAAAATTAATGTACTGTTTGTATGCATAGCAAATTCATGCCGTAGTCAGATGGCCGAGGCTCTGTTTAACGAACTTTCATCTAACTATGCAGTTGATACAACTGCTTCTAGCGCAGGTACAGTTCCAGCAGACGAAGTAAATCCTTCTGCATTAGAAGTCTTGAAGGAATTAAATATAGATCATCATTCCGATCCCAAGATTCTTTCCGATGAAATGATGTCTGAAGCTGATGTCATTATCAGTATGGGATGCATGGCATCAGATTTCTGTCCAGTTACTTTTATTCACAAAACGCAAGACTGGAGTATCGATAATCCTGCAGAACATTCAATTGAAAAATTCAAAGAAGTCAGGGATGTAATTAAAGAAAAAGTTAATATTTTGCTTCAGGAACTCCCTAAATCAGAAAAATAATTCTACTGCTTTTTCAAGTTCTCATCAATTGTCAGATTTAATACCACTTCGCCAATGTCCGCCGAATAATCCGACACACGCCTAATATGCTCCAATATAGAGACTACACATGCATCTTGATCCTTAGTCATCCTGAAATCTGAGTTCAAAATCTTTAGCTCCTTCTTTGGAGCTTCCAAACAAGTAGTAACAACTTTGTCGGCAAGCTTGTAGTCTTTATTCACTAACGCTCTCATGGACTTTTCTAAATTCCCTCTTGAAAACTCGGAAAATTCATCCAATTGAGCTAATATGGATTTTGGCAATGGTTTATTCAAACTCATTACTTGCTGTCCCATATCACTCGCGTGATCTGCAATCCTTTCCAAACTCTTCGCTATCATCCTATAACCTAGACAATCGATTTTGTCAACCGAATTCATTAACCCTAATGAGTTATCATTCTCTAAAGAAAATCGTAATTGTCGTATTATATAAAGACCAAATCTATCTACATCATCGTCTGTTCTAATAATCTCCTTGCACATCTCAATATCGTGTTTCTTCATTGCATAAATTATGTCACCGTGCATTCCTTGTGTGATGACAGACATTCTTCTTAACGTATTCTCAATATTAAGCTCTGATGGATCTAGAATTACTTGTATAGAAATGATCAAGTTTGAATCCTCTATTATCTCTGAACCAACTAGCTTATCGCGCACTAACTTCTTTATGATTGATCTTTGTTGCGGCGTCATTCTTTTCTGCTTACTTCGTATGTGAATCTGATTGTATCCCGAAATATACGTAGCAATAATCTTTCGTTCTATGTGTCCTTTTTCACTCGTTTCATCGAGTAGAATGTTTGTTTGCTTTTTGACATGAATTTTTTTCCTTTCGGACGATAATATTAAATTATTTGTACCATCTATGGTTACAGATAACTGATCTCCTGCCTTTAATTTTTGATTTGTAACCCATTTTTTTGGCAGTGCAATAGTAAACGATGATTTTCCAGAATATTGTATTTTTCTCATTTCAGAGTGATTGTTTTCTACATTTTTACGCTCAAACATCTATATCTCACCATATGGTTATAGTATCTATCTATATATCCCTTGTGATAAGCATATATATTATTTATTTTTAATTGAAAAGAATGGGTCTTAAAGATATATTAATTCCACAGGAAACAAAATTTTTTGATTTGCTTGAAGAACTTTCTAGTCAAGTCAGAATAGCCTCAACTGAATTGCCTCATGTATTTGAAAATCCTAAAAATTCATCATCTACAATTGAAGACTTGGAGCATGAAGGAGATAGAATTGTACATGATATCTATACTCTGCTTGACAAGTCCTTTATTACACCGATAGATCGAGAAGATATTTCTAAACTTACAATATTATATGATAATGTTTTGGACACTATCTGGGATGTTGCTAATCGAATGAATCTAATGGGTCCTATGGCCAAACTTGATTACATGGATTCATTTTCTGTCATAATTGAAAAATCTGTTTCTGAAATAGATGACGCTCTTAAATTAATTCGAACCATGGATCGTCAAGCCATTGAAAAACATGTGATAAATGTTCATACATATGAAAACCAAGCTGACAATCTACATGATTCAACCCTTTCTGAAATCTTTCAAATGAATGATATTAAAGAACTTCTTAAACACAAAGAAATATTAGAAAAATTAGAAAAAAGTGTTGATTATTGTGAAGATGTAGCTGACGTTCTACGAGATATTGTAACTAAATATTCGTGATCTAGTTTTGGATAGTGGATTCTTACTTATTTCTGGTATAGTAGTATTAGCACTTATTTTTGACTTTTGGAATGGAATGAATGATGCAGCAAATTCTGTTGCCACCATCGTTTCTACAAAGGTATTGAAGCCATTTCAAGCTGTATTGTGGGCTGCTTTTTGGAACTTTGCAGCAGCATTTGGTTTTGGGGTTGCAGTAGCTAATACCATTGGAAAGGGAATTATTAATCCTGAGATTATTACCGAATATCTAATTCTTGCCGCTCTAATTGGAGCCATATCATGGGTTATTGTAGCCACAAGGCTTGGAATACCCATTAGCGTCTCTCATTCACTGATAGGTGGACTTTTAGGAGCAGGTTTTGCTAAAGGTGGATTAGTTGCCATATTATTGACTGGGAAAGTCCAACTTGTATTATTATTTATTTTTCTGGCACCAATAATCGGCGCAGTTTCCGCATTTTTCTTCCATGCTGTTGTACTTAATTTAGTAAAAAATATGTCACAAAATAAAATGAATAATTGGTTTAGAAAACTTCAACTTGTGTCTGCAGCATCATATAGCTTAGGCCATGGTACTAATGACGCACAAAAAACCATGGGTATCATAGCTGTATTATTATTTAGTGCCGGTTATTTGGGTGAAGAATTCTATATCCCTGTTTGGGTTATACTTGCCGCACATACTGCGATCGCATTAGGAACTTTGGCAGGAGGTTGGAAAGTTATCAATACCATGGGAATGAAAATAACAAAATTACATCCTATACATGGATTTTCGGCTGAAAGTAGTGCTGCTTTAACCTTACTTGGAACTGCTACCTTTGGCATTCCTGTTAGTACTACACATGTAATAGCAGGTTCTATAATGGGAGTTGGAACTACAAATAGATTAAGTGCTGTTAGATGGGGATTGGTTCGTAAAATTATCTTAACATGGATGGTGACTATTCCTCTTTCAAGCGTCGTTGCATATCTAAGCTATAAATTTCTGATGATGATTGTATAAATATTGATTGCTCCGAACGGGATTTGAACCCGTGTCGTCGGGTCGAAAACCCGATATCCTTGACCTATGAATTGGCCGAGCTAGACGATCGGAGCACTCAAGTAAAAACTAACTAACTTTCTTATAATGGTTTTTTCTTTCTAGAAAACTTTTCTGGAGGTCCGAGATCCATATGTTCTGGCGGATTCTTCGGAGTGATGAATCGGATATATGAAAAATCATACTTGTCGTGATAATGATCAGAACCCTCGACAGCTTTCTTGTACGTCTCCTCGAACTTTTTCCAGTCCTCTGCTTCGATTGCTTCCTTGACAGTAGTCATAAAATGCTTCTCATACGCATCCATATCGGTCGTGTATTTTGGCCTAACAATCTTAATTTTCTTCATAATAGAAACGAATGACCTATATTGATAATGGGCAAGTTTCCAGTTTCCGCCCTTTGCGGAATGATACATGTACGTAAATCTTGTAGACATGTCATCCATCAGTTTTCCAAGGCCTGGCTGCAACTGGGCTAACTCGTCTATCGTAATCTCGCCGTGCTTTGTCTTGCCGACTATCTTATCCATGATTATTTATTACTTGGGAACTTAATTAATTTTAACTACATTTTATGGAAATCTAAGTGCGATTATCAAGCTTTGAAAGTTTTACTCGGGAATTGTGATTCACCGTCCTTTTGCAGTATGTCTATTTTCCACGATGTTTTCAGGGTCTTTTCAACTACATCATCAAATGTTATGATAATGAAAGTTTCATCTTCAATTTTCTCATGTTTGTCAATTAATTCCTGTAATTCAGTTATGTTATTTTCATGTTCTTCATCATTCGCCTTATACCAAATCAAAATCTTAAAATCAGAACTAAAATTCAAAAGTTTTCGAAATTCATCATCTTTAATTTCTTCAAATCTGGCACTGTTTTCGGATTCAATTCCAACAATTGGTCGTTCATCTCCACCAAACCAGACTTGATCTATTGACATAAATTCTTTAGGTTCAGAAGACTGCCAAATTTTCTCCTTAAATTCATTCTTGCTTGTGGAAATGGAATAGCCAAACCCTTTACCTATTTCAACAAAAATCTTTTTTGTTATTTTAGTCCAATTTGAAGATTTCTCTCCACTCTCCGTGTACTTGATTTTTCCTTCCTCTTTTTTATAGAAATTTGATAGCTTTTTCCCATTATTTTTATATTCTATTTTTATTGCCTTTTCAAGAGTTTTAGTAGTTATCTTTTTGTAAGTTGTCATACTATTATTTCTATTAATGTAAGAAACCTATATAATTCTGAATTTCACTTGCACACTGGCAGTGACGTCATAGTTTCCAGCAACGAGTTCGGTAGACATCATTGCATCTGCCATCTCTATTCTTGCAAATCTTGGCTCTGCAACCGAATATTGAGCATTCTCTGCCACGGCCACTATCTCTCCAAGTTTCACATCAGAAGCCTTGGCCAAAGTTCCTGCCTTCTCCTTTGCGTTTTCAACTGCATTCTCCAATGCAATGTTCTTCAGTTCGTTCATCTTCTCTTCATCCAAAAGAAATTGCACCATGGAGACGTCGTTTATTCCTGCCTTTGTTATGGCATCGATAATTTCTCCTGCTTCTTTTCCTATATCATCTGGATTCGTTTGCTTAGTTACGGTGACACTGTGTATCACTCTGTATCCGACTATCTCTGGAGGCCCTTCTCTTTGATAGTTGTAAACAGGCCCTAGATCAAAATTATTCGAAACAATATTTTCTTTTCTTATCCCTTCTTTACTCAAGCTATCCACCAGCTTGTCAAAGTTGTTAGCTGCAATTTTTGTAGCCTCTTCCGCACTCTTCGACTCTCCTCTTATGTCGACCCTTATGCTGATTATATTGGGTTTATCTGAAGCTATTCCTTCCCCATTGACTGCTATGATTCCTTTAGGTCTGTCGCCAAATTTTTCCATCGGTTTACCCATCTTATTTTCACCAGGCATTCCAACTCTTCGGTCATCGAAGTCCATGGAACGTGGTCCAACTTGTATTGCACCTATAATCAGTATGGTTGCTAAAATAATCACTACAATTACTGGAGATTGATTTTTTATTTGTTCAAGGCTCATTCACATTAACATTTGTTTAAACTGAATTTATGTATTTTATAATTGGCATTATTGTATTTCTTTCAATAGATTTAAATTGTTATCAAAATATGAGAATTTGTGGACAACCGCATTTATGTAATTATTTTAGTACTCTTATTATTAGGAGGAGTTGGACTATCTTTTTTAGGATCTCTTAATTCACAAGATGATCCACCAAATGCGGTAATTATCGATGAACGTGATGTTGTATCAATCAAACAGGATCAGGTCGTTGATATTAATCGAGCAGATCCCGTAGTTCCTGAACCAATAGTAGAGCCAGAGCCAGAACCAGAGCCAGAACCAGAGCCAGAACCAGAGCCAGAACCAGAGCCAGAACCAGAGCCAGAACCAGAGCCAGAACCAGA
>ENA-ORDI01000502-ORDI01000502.1-marine-metagenome-genome-assembly--contig:-NODE-502-length-26591-cov-4.463001_pt1 | contig 26591 bp, 28 predicted proteins | sample MGYA00248628_ERZ508525 | MGnify/ENA primary metagenome ERZ508525 (study PRJEB26195, sample SAMN05422138) | marine metagenome | isolation source: East of Porto Seguro, South Atlantic Ocean | place... | reverse complement strand
AAAGAAGCGGAGCCGCTGTAGGCTTCGCACTTTTCTCACCGTCAAATAAGAGGCGCACAAATGAAACACTACAGCCAGCTCACGCTGGAACAAAGATACGGAATATATTTGTTGCTTAAAACAGGCCTTACACAATCAAAGATTGCCGAAGTGATTGGCGTTCATAAATCGACCGTGAGTCGAGAACTTAAACGGAATCGAGGAGGTCGGGGCTATAGACCCAAACAGGCCGATGCATTTGCGAAAGACCGACGGCAAACTAAAGTCCGGCCCCGTATTGACGGCAGTACTTGGGCCTATGTCGAACGACTGATACAAAAGGAATGGAGCCCTGAGCAAATCAGCGGTTGGATGAAAAAGAATCTAAAAATATCCATCAGCCATGAATGGATTTATCAACATGTTCTCACAGACAAACTTGTCGGAGGTTCCTTGTATCTTCATCTACGCTGCAAAAAGAAAAGAAACCAAAACCATAAATCAGGAAACTGTGGCTCCTTGACTCATTTTACAGAATATTTTGGACTTGACCAAAAAACCTCATGATTTTATAAGGCTTTTTATAATATGAAATAAATTATTTTTCACCAAGAATTTCCAACAACTCCACTTCAAAGATCAGCAGACTGTTTGCTGGAATATTTGGTTTAGATCGGGAGCCATACCCCAATTTGGGATGAATATAAAATTCAAACTTGGAACCGACTTTCATGAGCTGCAGTCCTTCGGTCCAGCCTTTGATGACCTGATTCAGCCCAAAGGAAGAGGGCTCTCCACGCTTGATGGAACTGTCAAATTCAGAACCGTCAATGAGCTGCCCGGCATAATGGACTTTTACCTTGTCTGTTTTCCCGGGTGATTCGCCTTCACCTTCCCGAATGACTTTGTATTGGAGTCCTGTGGGTGTTACCTTCACATCTGCATTTTCAGCTTTATTCTTTTCTAAAAATTCATTTGCAGCTTTCAGGTTCGTATTCCCTGTTTCTTTAGCTTTATCACGAATATGTCTCTGGAGCGCAACCATCATTTCCCGGCGCTGATTATTGTCCAAAAGAACGACATCCGTTTCCATACCGTCTAATAGTCCCGCCATATAAACATCGTAGTCAATATCGACTTTCTGCTGTTTAAGATTTGTGCCCAAGTCTGCACCCAGGGCGTAACTGGTTGAATCTTTGAAGGTTGATAATGTCGTTACATTTGGCCGTTTGGAATCGGATCCGCATCCTATTACAAAAAGCACGATAAATAGAAATATTCCACGTTTCATTTTTTTTCCTGTGATGATTAAAAGATTTAATAAGGTAATGTTGAGTGGCTTATAGTGAATCCTGCGATTCAAAAGCCAAAAGAAATACACCGGCCCCAATGGCAATTAACGCTAATCCCAAAAGAGGGTGATTCCCAATGAATGATAAAATTGTGGTGACAAATGACAATAAAAAAATTGCCAATCCACCAAAAATAAGATACCATGCTAATTGTTTTTTTTGCATGTTTACTAGTCCTTTTTAAAACTGATCAATTGATTAATGTTTTAATAGTGTTATGTTTACTGCCTGAAAATTACAGAATTTTAATACATCATTCGACAATAATTCATGATACCAACGACCGATTTTTCAATTCGTTCTCTTTTGGGTGGATTTGATAAAAATTTTACTTATGTTGTTACCTGCAGCAGAACCGGCGCTCAATTGATCGTGGATGCAGCCGTAGAATTCAACCAAATCTCCCCATTCATTCATAATCAACCATGGGCCATTCTCCTGACACACACGCATGGGGATCATATCGCTTACTTGGATCAGTTGGTTGAAGCCTATCCTAAAATGATCGTTCTGGGGCATCCGGCAACGGTCGAAAATACGGGAAGTAAAAATTTTCAGACTTTGGAAAATAACCAGCCTTTCAAGATCGGAGAATTGCCCTTTGTTGCTATTCATACACCGGGCCATTATTATGATTCAATCTGTTACCAGTTGGATTCAATTTTATTCACCGGTGACACATTGTTCGTTGGCCGGACAGGACGGGTCATCTCTGTGAAAAGTGATATTGCTGATCTTCATGATTCTGTGTATAACAAGATTCTGACGATGGCAGGAAATACTCGGATCTATCCTGGCCATGATTACGGCGAAAAACCCACCATCACACTAAATGAAAACATTAAAATAAGCCATCTTTTGCAAGCCAAAAACCTGAAAGAATTTCAACAAAGAATGGATGAGTTTGAGCGCACCAGGAAACCGGGCTCATGACACTACCCGAGGAGTAAATATGAACCGAATTTTAATATCAATTTTTTTGTTATTCTTTCTAATAAGCTGTGGCGGCAGTAATTCCGATTCCAATTGTACGGAATGTGGCGGCGGATTATTGGATGGTTATCTTTACAAAGAAGTCACGTTCAATGATATTGCAGGGCTTGCAGAAATTGATGTTACTGTTGATGTTGGGAAATGCATTCGATTTAAAATGGATGGAGCAGATTTTTCCGATGCAGCACTTGTGGATGATTGCTGCTGTGTTGAATTTCAATAAATGGTTATAAATACCTTTTCCACATCCGATCAACCCAAAAGAGCTGTGATCGCTATTCATGGCTGGACAGGAGATGTTTCATCCATGGAACCGGTGGCCAAGTCTCTGCGCCTTCCGGATACACATTGGGCGATTCCCCAAGCACCCTATATTTCAGAAGAAAATGGCTTTACCTGGTTCCAGGGAACCAAAGAAACAGGATGGCAATACAAAGAATCCTTTGATTTAATATCACATATCATTCTGGAACTGCGTGAGGAGGGATTCGATCATGATCAAATCTTTTTGTTGGGATTTTCGCAGGGCGCCTGTCTCGCCATGGAATGGATGATTAGGCAACCTTTTTCCATCGGTGGCATCATTCCCATTGCCGGATTTATTCGGTATAAAGATCGATTTAAATTAGACACAACTCCTGAAAGCAAGAAGACCAGCGTTTTATTAATTCATGGTGACAGAGATGATGTTATCCGTCTTGAAGAAAGTGAAAAAGCATCGAAATTATTTTTAGGGTTGGGATACAAGGTTAATCTTCATTTTTTCCGATCAGGACATAAAATTCCAATAAAAGCAAATAACCACATTCGAGATTTTATTTTGGCAACTTAATTTTTAACCTTCTCATAGTTATGCATAGATAATTAGTCTTAAGTTTCCCCCAATGTCTAGTTTACCACTTTCCAGAAGAGCCTTTTTCAAAGGAGGAAAGGCATCCCGCCCCGACCTTGACCGGCTCAATCCAAATTGGCCCACAAAGCGAGTCGCTAAACTCATTCGGAATAATTTAAAGAAAAACTCTCCTATTTATCACCCACCAAAGGTGGATGAATTACCACCCGTCCTTCCAGTAACCCATAGTACGGAATCATTGCAGGTTGTTGATTGGGACATGGGCGCTGCAAGGCATCTATTATGCAGAACTATGTTTGGTCCTAAATACCCTGAAATAAAAGAGGCTAGTGAAAATCCCCTGGAGACTGAGTTAAGTTCGATTCTATCTACGGTGAGCCTACCAGACCCACCTGGGGAATGGGTGTATGAACCGGCACCGCAATGGGATGCTCTCACGGGAGAAGAGATCCAAGAGCTTATGAATCAATATAGGGAATGGATGGGGGAATTACGCTATTGGTGGATGAAGGGTATGATGCGGAACCCGATTAACATCCAGGAAATGATAACACTTTTCTGGCATAATTATTTTGCAACTGCCCAATCCAAAGTTTTTTTTCCACAAGCAATGTATCAGCAGAATTCAGTCTTTCGTCAATTTGGGCTTGGCAATTTTAAAGAATTACTGCGACAGGTCACTTTTGGCCCCGCCATGATGATCTGGCTGGATATTCATCAGAGCAAAGATGTAGAGCCTAACGAAAATTTCCCCCGGGAGTTACTTGAACTTTTTACCATGGGCGTGGATAATTATACTCAAGATGATATTGTTGAAGCTGCCCGTGCGTTTACAGGCTACAGAACGAATGGTGTTGAAACAAATTATAGTTTTGAAGAAGCTTCCGGCTCAGGTCCATGGTGGAACGAATGGCATGATTTTGAAGAAAAAACATTTTTAGGCCAAACCGGGAATTGGAATGGCGATGACATTATTAATATCATCATGGAGCAAGATGCCACCGCAGTGCATATTTGTACCAGACTTTATAAATGGTTCGTTTACCAAAATGTAGATGAAACAATTGTGAATGAAATGGCGGATATTTTTAGAAACAACGATTATAGTATTACAACTGTCCTATATTTTCTTTTTTCAACAGAACACTTTTATGATGAAAATTTCCGTGGAGCTGATATCCAGAATCCACTCACCTTAATGCAAGGACTCATACGAAAGTGCGGAATGGAAGAATTCCATTTTTCATTATATTATTTTATTCATTCGCAGGAATTTCTTGGAATGTTACCCCTTGAACCACCTGATGTAAGTGGGTGGCCAGGATACCGTTCCTGGATCAATTCGATCACCCTTCCTGTAAGGAAAGTCCAAGCATCTTCTGTCATTACCGGGCAAAGCCCTTGGGGGAATTTTGATGTAACTACGAATGTTCGTGCTTTGGCTCAATCCATGTATGATCAAAATGAAGAAGGGTATGCCTCCGAGCAAATTGTGAGAAAATTAGGTTTTCTTTTCTTCGGGAATCCTCTTTCTGAAAATCTCGAAGGACGAATGTTATCCGTTCTTTTAGATGGCGCTGAACCCTACGATTGGGCCATCAATGCACCTCCCAATAATCCACAGTGGGACCGTATGCGAGATCTAATGGTCTACATTATGCGCGTACCGGAGTTTCAGTTATCATGAAGCGGCGGGATTTCATTAAATCAGCTTTTGCTCTGTCTGCATTCGGCACACAGGTCCCCGTTATGGCTTTAGGACGGAAAAATCAATTCGGACGAATTGTACAATGGGATACAGATCGTATTATTGTCCTTATTAAACTCAACGGCGGTAACGATGGATTAAATACCATCATTCCTACCCAGGATGATATTTATTATAATGCGCGGCCATCTCTTGCCATTTCACCCAACGATGCGTTGACGATCGATGAACAAAATGGATTTCATCCAAACCTTTCTGCATTCCACTCATTGTATCAAAGTGGAAACATGAGCCTGATCCATGGCATTGGTTACCCACAACCTAACCTTTCACATTTTCGTTCTTCTGATATATGGGTTACTGGGTCTGATGCAGATCAATATTTACAAACGGGTTGGATCGGGCGGCTATTAGAACAGGAATATCCTGATTTTCCATCTAACGCACCGGAGCATCCACTGGCAATCCAATTTAACAGTGCGAATCTATTAGAATTCAAGACATCAGGGTCAAATACAGGTATGATGGTTTTTGATCCGGAAACAATGTATAATCTTATTAATGGCAATTACGTTGCAGGAGAGGATGACCCTGCTCCCGATACATATGGTGGAACAGAATTAGATTTTGTCCGGGAAGTGGATCTGCTTTCCTTTGAATATGCCGAAGTAATCAATGAAACAGCTGGACAGGGATCCAATTCGGTAGAATATCCAGAAACCAACCTTGGTTACCAAATGGCACTGACAGCTCAAATGATCTCCGGGGGATTGGGAACACCCATTTACCGAATCTATCAGTCAGGTTATGACACCCACGCAGACCAGAATAATGATCATTCTAATTTATTATTGGATCTGAATAATGCGGTTCTTGCTTTTATGGAAGACCTGTCTAACCAAGGGTTATTGGATCGGGTTATGGTTGTGACCACAAGTGAGTTTGGACGACGATATTTTGAGAATGGGTCAACTGGAACTGATCATGGAAGCAGCGCTCCGTGTATGGTTTTTGGGAGTCAGGTTGTCCCAGAAATGTTTGGTGAACAACCTTCTTTATCGAATTTGGATCAAAATAATAATCTTTTTATCCAACATGATTTCAGACAACTCTACACATCCATCATCACGGACTGGTTTGGGTTGGATACTGAAATCTCTACAAACGTATTTGGGCAGCAGTTTGTAACAATCCCATTTGTGCAAACACCTTTGTCTGTAAGGACTACACCCATTCCGGCTAAATTCAAAATGCATCCAGCCATCCCAAATCCATTTAATCCAAGCACCATGCTTTCATATACTCTACCAAATAATGGGAATGTGACTATTCGCTTATTGGATCTTCGTGGACATGTATTAAAAACTCATCCATTGGGAAAACAAAATGCAGGGCGGAATATATTTAAGTTAGACGGTAGAAATCTGGCTTCCGGAAGCTATATCGCCCAAGTTGAGGCGGCCGGGTCGGTGTTGAACCAAAAGATTACTTTATTGAAATAAATGTGTAAAAGGCATTCATCTAACAGGGTGAATGGCTGAATATTTCCCATAATCAACTAATAATGGTTGATTCACTATTACCCCAATTTTACATTTATCGCCTTATCCCCTCGCATGCCAAAATCAACATCGAAGGAAACTTTTTGTCCAGCCCGGAGTCCCCGACCTTTAAGGTGCTCCCGCAAACCACTCACATGAACAAAATAATCTTCTTTATCATCGCCTGTAATAAAACCAAATCCCTTAGAGGGATCGTAATCCTTTACTACACCCTTTTTCATTATTTCTTTTCGTCAAGTTTAAAATCCATGGAGACCGAATTAATGCAATACCGAAGTCCAGTTGGATCAGGGCCATCGTTAAATACATGCCCCAAATGGCTTTCACATTTGCTGCAAGTGATCTCGATCCGCTTCATCCCAAAATTGTTATCTTCGGTTTCTTCTACAGATTCCGGAAGGGCATCATAAAAAGCAGGCCAACCACAGCCGGATCTATATTTTGTATCAGATTCAAATAAATCATTTCCACACCCGGCACAAACATACATTCCTTCTTCAAAATGCCCATCATATTCTCCTGTAAAGGCGCGTTCGGTACCTTTTTCACGAAGAATACGGTATTCCTCTTGCGATAAAATTCGTTTCCATTCTGAATCTGTTCTTTTCATTGGATCGTTTGACGTTTGTTGATTTGAATTTACATTATTTTTAATGAGAAATTGATCTTGAGCAACTATTTGTGAATTCCATAAGAAACACAATAAAAACAGGTAAAAGATTCCTTTAATAATTCGCATTCGATTGATTTTCATAAAGGGTCTAACACACCGAATACAATTAGGGTTCCGGGGAATTCGCCATTGACATTGGCATGGGAACCCTGAACCGGGTTAAATCCGTTATTTTGAAAAAGTGGGATCCAAGTGTTCTTACTGATTATGTCTGTGGTGCTTTTCATTTCAGTCCTAAATCCCTATTTTTCCGTTTGAAGAAAATATTTTACGGAGGCAGATATTAAGGCAGAAAAAACAGGAAAAACGTTTTTATTTTGAAGAAATTTCTTCTTCACGATAATAATTCAATACACCGGTAGCTGCCATACCAATCCCTATAAAATACAGAACACCGGCAACTTCATCAGGTATGTTGAACATAGAATAGATCCATAAGACAAGCGCTGCTGAAATGCCCATCCATATGAACACCATTGTGAATTTTTTTATGGGAGAAACCATTACAAATGAGTATACCAGATCAATATATAATGAAACAATAAATAGCAAAGGCAAGCTACTACAAATAGTCGAATTACAATCTTTTTCATGGGTTGAAATTACGGAGTATTAACTCTTATTCAGGAAGAGAATACGTTTCAGGCCGGTCCGAATTTCGGACGATCTCGCCACGGGCCTCCATGTCCAATTTCACTGTGACTGTGTACCAATTGATGGATCCTTCAAATGTTGTTGATAATTCTTTCTTAACAAATTTTGTGATGGCTGTAAACGAAAGTGGTTCAGATTGAATCGATTGAATAACTGCACGTTTGATGATATCATATTTGTTTTTATCAATCCGGACGCCTTGTTTTCCATCGGGGTGAAGGGTTTGGATTTTATCACTCATTATCATAGGAATATTTAGGTGCCCAATTATTTTCCCCTTTGGGGAGCATCCGTAAAAAATCCCATTGCGAACAAAAATTATCACCTGGACCAAATTGGGAGGACACATGAAAAAAGATTTGCCCTGCTGAATCCTTTGAAAAAGTAGCCACACCGGGAAGATAATATTTGCCGTCCACTTTATATCCAAAATCTTCAGCAAAGTTATTTTTAGAATGGGATACCATTGGAAACCGCCAATTTCGCGACACATAAAATTCTTTCTGTACTTCAGGTGGATCCGGTGAAACAACCACGAACCCGGAGCGGTTATTCAAATGATCCGTGAATCCATTGTATCCATCAGCCCATAGGGTGCAGTACGGACACTCCTTTCCCATATTGAAAATGAGCAGGAGTTCGTCTCGTCCATTAAATAAGGCGGATAAGTTTATTTCGGAGCCATCGGGTTTTTGAAATGTGTAATCGGAAACAGGTTTAGGCTCGGCTGATTGGTAAAGTTCTTCCAATTCTTCCTTAAGAGATTGAATCGTTATTTCCAAGTCACGGATCGTGTTCTTGCTCATGATTTCACTTCTTCCTTAAAGATTGAAAAGTAAAAGTCCCCACCGCACCCACAAGGCAACAAGGATAAAATAGGCGATTCCAAATACACGGAGGCGGTGCGGAACAAAATTGGTGGTCTCCCTGATCAAACTGTGTATAATCCTGGCAGAAACGTAACTCCAAGCCAAAATGATATCCAAGAATCCACCGGGTCCAGTCAAGAATTGCCCAAAGAGAATAAAATAAAAAAGGATCGGCTGCTGATGTAGGTTTTTATAATGTTCCCGGGACTGGTGTAAATAATCAGGCGCATCACCGCTATAGGTTTTAAAATAGCGGTATTCTACATCCCGATTTTTTGCGGCCTTTTTCTGGGTTAAATAATGTCGGACCGTAATTAAAAATGTCCAGCCAACCAAGACAAAACCGGGGACTAGAATGTGTGAATTCAAATCACTCATTCATGGTGATAATACGCTGCACTAAAAAATATCCGATGAAAGGCTAACCGTTAAAAATTGTTTCATTTAGTCTTCAATACTATCCGAGGTGAGTAAAAGATCAAAAATAGAATGAGTATCATCCGTATCCAAATCACCAGCCCACCACTGGAATTCAGTTACATCATTCTCAATTAAAATAGACTCCATTAACACATTCACATCTTCAAGAGTAATAATACCATCACTATTCAAATCTCCCTTTGGACTGATAGCCTGGTGATCCAGAATCACATCAAATCCTGCAAATAAACAGGTGGGGGCCATTTCTGAATGGCCTCCCAATTCTACGGGATAGAGTGTCAGCGATACATCTGGTGCACCATTGGCAACAAAAGTATCATAGGCAACCTGGGCATTTTCATAAGGAACAATATCATCTCCCATCCCATGAAAAATGTAAGTTGGACTTTGGGGTGTCCAATCCAATAAGGTGTTTTCTTCCAGGGATACCCTGAAAAAATGGTCTTCATTGTTTGTGAATTCCTCCAGAACCTCTGGAATTAAAATATCCAACGGATTTTCAGGCATGAGGGCATCAATTTCACTTCCATAGTGCGTACCATCAAATAGGGATGGCAATGTATCTGCCCAAAACGGTAAAAAATATTCATTGAAATCAACATCTTCTCCCTGGTAATACCATAAATGGCTCGTAAGCACATAGGGAACATAAAATGGTTTTGGATAGGATGGAAACGAGAGAAAATAATCCACCATGGTTCCGCCTAAATCGTAAGGTCCTGCCATGGGACAGGAAGTGGTGATGGAAAATTCATCTGCATGGTTTAATTCAATCCCTCGTTGAACAGCCATGGTGGCATAGCCTCCCTCCGAATATCCCAATAAATGAAGCTGGTCATTAAACTGAAATGGATCGTCCAATTGCAACTCGTAGGATAGCTCTTTCACGGCACGAACCATATTCACAACTGCATGGGAGTATGATTCTGCTGTGATATAAGGATGAAACTTTTCCGGGTCTCCAAGTCCTTCATAATCAGGAAATAAAGTAATGAAACCCATGGGTGATGTTATTAGACTAATCAGTAATACTTCCTGGTTATCCACGGATAACCCCGTGATGGATGGTGCGCTTGCATCGTTCACCGCCGTTCCGTGCTGATAGCTTAGAATAGGAAATGCTTCCGTCATCGAATGCGGAAAAATAACGAGTCCTCCTAATGTATCCAGATACCCACCTTCGCCTTCTGTTTCATATTTGATATCATAGATCGAGACACCATAATCAGCCTGCGGATCCATGCCCGCAAACCACAAAATATAAATAATATCGTCCTGTGTAATGGAACCCTGCAGGTTGTATTCAATTAACTGGCCTGCCTCTGATCGCAATGAACCAAATTGGAAAAAGAGTAAAAGAAAAATAATAATATTTTTTATAGAATTCCTCAATAAATTTTCATGATAGTTTCAATTAATTCGGGATCGTCGGGTAATAACCCGGAGTCAACCAACCGTGGTGTCAATTTTCGCAATCTTGGTTCCCGATTAAAAACGTCCCTGAATATAGGCAATGCTTTATCTAATTGTCCCTTACTGGCTAATGTGATAGCAGACCAAAAGGACAGTTCCGGATTTTCAGGATAATAATGGGCTGCCATTTCATACTCCGCCAGGGCTTTTTCAATATCTTCCAATTCCAGGTAATGATCTCCTTTATTGGCATGTTTGTAAGCACGATTGATACGAATCAATCGACGCAATTCTTCCAATGGTTTTGGGTGATCTTCAACCCTTAGATCCAACACAGTATCTTTCCAGGGAACACCCGTAGGCTCTCCGGTGACAATCAGCATGGCCGCAGATTGTTTCCCCCGAATATCACCTCCCTCCGCTTCTGCCGCATCCAGGGTGGCCATCATTTTATCAGCCAAATCTCCTTCAGTGTTTTCAAAAGCTTTTGCCATGGCCGGCCAAACAGTTTCATTTTCCATGAGATTGGCTTGGACAGAATAATTTTTCCCAATCTGATGGCCTGCCGCATAAATGCATTTTGATCCTGTATGGGCAGCCACATTCCCTTTCACATCAATCATGGCCACTTGCCGGACAGCTTCGCCCTCATCCTCCGATACCAATTTCTGCAGTGCAGCATCAGCGGACATCCCTTCTTCCATGAGTTTTAATCCATGGGGACCGTAGTCCACTTTTACAAAAGATTGCGTGGCTACCGCACCGACCCCAGCCTTGGCCCAAGGGACAAGAAATCCAACGGAAAACCAATGGCTTTGAACGGCCACGCCTAATTCACCGGTTTCCTGATCGAATGCTACAATGGAATATGTATGGACCGGGATTGATTGGGAAATGGATTGAGAAAACAAAACACCCAGAAGAATTCCGGGTGTTAAGAATGGTTTTATAAAGGATCGTGTGTTAAAACGCATCTGGATCAGGTCCCTTTGTTACTGGCACAACAAGGTTTTGTGCAATCAGGGGCACACGCAGATTGGGCTTTTTGGGTGCAACATGGTTTAAATGTGTTTGTGCTAACCACCTTTGTTCCTTTTTGGGCACACCCGAATCTTGCTGAACCGAATGCACATGCTGGTGTGGATTTATCACCGGACACCTGGCTTGTGGGCACAATCGGTCCCGGTGTATAATTTAAAGAAGTGACTGCAAGCACGACTGCGAAAGACAGAAGGATTCCAACGGTTAGACGATTCATTTTGTTCTCCATATATTAAAAAGTCGGCGTCGAATGTAAGAATGGTTTACCGACCAATCAACGACGATAAGCGCTCATTTCAGGTAAATGGATTTAACTGTTTTTGTGTGGCCCTGAACCTGGAGAGAAATAAAATAAATACCATTGGGTTGCTTCGATGCGTTCCATTGAATTTCGTGTATTCCCATGTTAACAAATCCGTCGATCAAGGTGTCTACCAAACGGCCATTAATATCAAATATTCGTAGAGACACGGCATTCCTCGACTCCGCTCGGAAACCGTGCCGTGTCTCTACCGAAAACCGAATGGTCGTTGTGGAATTAAAAGGATTTGGGTAGGGCTGAGACAGTGAAAAAGATGCAGGGATCTTTTCTTCATCAATTGAAAGGTCCAATGGAAATGTCGTTGAAAATCGGATATGTCTCCCTGACCGACGATCTACCCAGACTGCATAAAGATAATTCTCTGAGTCCGATGCCAATTGGGGTGCAATTTCCTGGGATGAGGTGATACTGTCATTCACCGTTGAAAAACCAGACATGAAACTGTGACCCGATTCAAGAACGCTATATAGAATATTGCCATCATTTCTGCTGTCCTCCCAGATCACATGGATATTCCCATCTTGGGTCATTACCGCTGAAGGATGGTTTTGATAAAAATTGCCACCACTGGCCATTTCCATGGTAATCTTGACTGCGAAAGTATCTCCCAGGTCATCAGACAAAGTAAGAAAAATGCGGCCTTCTCCGTTTACCTCTGACATGTAAGCCATAGCCACGGTAGAATCCTGGCTTACAAGGCTGGGACCACTTGTAGGACAGTAGGTCACATAAAAGCCATCGTAGGACATAGGCGATAAATTGATCCATGTTGAGTCTTCAGGATGCCAATCCATTGAAAACATATCCCGAATGTCATTCTCATTGTTTCGAAATCCATTCATGATTTTTCCATCGGGCAATTCATGGAGTTCTATGGGGCAGCAATCGCAGGGTTCTCCGGGCTCATAATCGCTGACTATATTGAAATCTGACCAGGTGTCGCCCCCATCAGATGAAAAAGTGTGAGCCATGTGTTGATAAACCAAAGACCCCGACTGGAAATAATGAAACGATGCGTGAAGAATCCCCTGGGAATCCATCAATAGTTCCGGATAGAAATTGACACCATTGGGATGGCCGATTTGCGTTTCATCCCATGTCAATCCCTGATCGATTGAACGGGCATAAAAAGCTGATGAATGGTCATATCCATTCCGTTGATCGGACCAAAGGACATGAATTGTATCATTCAGAACTTCCACTTGGGGGCCGCTGAATCCAATAGTAACCACATGATTTGGAATCGAATTCACTGTAGAAAAATTAGTAAAAGTTTGTCCATGGTCATTAGACATGGTGAAATGAACATCGCCGCCACCTTGTGTATTCACCCAGACAATATATATTTTACCTGAATCGGTAACGACCATATCAGGGTAAAAATTATGGGAAGTGACTTCTCCGGAAACCAGGGTACTAGGTGAAAATTCAATACCGAAAACCGCCGCAGGCCATGACAGACCGAGTAAAATAATGATGAAATATTTTCTCATGATTTTTTAAATGGACTTTCTAGAAATTTTTCTAATCCTGTTACAGAGGCTTCGCCAAAACGCTGCAACGATTTTAAAGGCAGTAAATTAGTGAGCCGTGACAATTGATGGGGTTCGGTGGCAACTTCATTCAGGACAAACACATCCGGTTCTTTTGTTTCCCAAATATCAAACGGATCATCCTTCACCGCATCCCGAGCCTTATCCAAGCCTCTTTCCCATTCCTCCCTGGATTTCCACAAGGCCATGCCAATCAGGTCTCCGGAATGTTCATCCTCGAGTATATGGCCGCTGATGTGCCCTGGTTGCCCACGCATCCCTGACCTAAAACGATTCATGGATTTGATCAGCTTGGATTTATACTTCGGTTTTACATAATGAATGGAAAAATGAACCAGCATTAGAAATAGTAACGTTTGTTCACCTGAAATTTACCACGTTTTGGCTGAAAGTGTTCATGTGGATCTTACCAGTTCTGTCCATTCAATACCAACAATGTCAAAAGGTAATATGTCGTTCTTTAATTTGCTTCATATATCCAAAAGACAACAGATGAATTTTTGTCCATTCCGGCACAGTCTGTTGAACATCTACGGCGTTCGGGTTCATTCTGCATTTATTATAGATATTCAATCCCTCAGGGATTCGTGTATAAAGGCGACTCCGCAGGAATCAAATATTTATAACAACTATCGCTACAAATTCATCAACGCCGTAGGTGTTGAATGTTTATGAGACTTTTGTTGTCTAATTCTAACACTTTGTTAATATCCACCATTTTATGAAATCGTTTTAAAAAGATGTATAATGTTAAAAGTGGGTGAATTCAGATTTCCGATTAAAATTCAATTGATTTGATATTATCCCGTTCAATTCGTTCCCGTTTTTTTTCAACTATCACCAAGCAGTGTGTTTTTGTCATATTCACCACTTCGCCATATATCCTTTTACCATTTTTCAAAATCACTGTTTGGCGTTTTGGTGACGATTCCATTCTTCCAACCGTTCCAAGTTTAACAGTTAAAGTTGAGGTCCCGCCAACAAATTCCGCTAATGGAACCGACCAAGTCACTTTTTTACCTTTAAAATCAACCTTACCATGATTGGATTGGATATCCAATATATTCATGGGGAAATTGATCTCGTAATCCCAGGTCACATCGCCCACCATCCCTTTCATCATTGTCATATCTTTTTCTCGATCCGGTTTTGATTCCTTGGGCTCTTCTCCCAACGTTTTGGTAAAGGTGAATGAACCGTCACCGTTATCGGTGTATGTCATAGCTCCGGCAAAAGCGGGGAGTTGTTCATTTTTTATATTGCCAAGGCTTTCCAATGAAATAAACCGGGCAGTTGCTGATACCCATTTTAATTCGTCTTTTTCAAAATCTTTTGTTGAGAGAACAGTCACGCCTTCAATCCCGCTCAGATCATTTTTTATTTTTTCCGCTGAAAAAGATTTGTCATTTTCAACCATTTCCAGAGGCATGCCATAGGCCATGGTGATGGTGCCTGATCCATTCTTTTTTATAATGAGGCTTTCTTCGTATTCAATACATCCTGCACAAAATAGCAAGCAGGTTAAAAAGCCAATGAACTGTTTATTTGTATTATTCACTCTCTCTCCTTGGTATGAATTATGAAAAGAATTTATGTGCTGAATATTCTGTGGATTCTAGTGCTAATTCCAATGGCAAAGTATAAAGGTTAAATGCTAATGAGATTCGATTATCTGCACTTCGATTTTTCGAGACAGAATGTTCCAAAACTGAGTTGAATAAAATCATTTTTCCCGGTTCGGAATTGATGGAATATTCTTTCCAGCTTTCTTTTTCTTTTTTTCGGAAATGAATATCCCCGGAATTCTTTGGTACTTTCAGGTAATAAACACCAGAGATGACTGCATTTTTTTTATGATCGTGCCAGCCGGTCTTTTCACCCGGCTTGGCAACATTGAACCAGAATTCATTGATCGGAAATCCCAAACCTTTGTGTGGTACGATAAGCGGTTTTTCAGTTATATCTTTTGCATACTTGGCTGCAGCCGAAAAAACCTGTTTGACTTCCGGGATATGATCCGGATCAAGATATAAATTCTCCCAGCGGCCATTGATGCGATGGGATCGTTTCAATTGGGAAATATTTTTAGTAAGATGCGTTAAAATTTGATACCGGAAATTTTCTGAAAAATCAGGTTGAAATGGGTAAATAAGGTGATGAAGAAAAGCCATAGGTTTTCCCGGGACTCAATTTAGGTAGATGTTAAATTATTATTCACATTTTATTTCAATAAGGATATGAAGTTCAAAGGATTTTTTCCCGTACTTGCAGGACTCCTGCTTTGGCTCCTCGGTCCGCCCGAGGGATTGGATACTCATGCTTACCACCTGTTCGTCGTATTTCTCACGGTCATTGCCTCATTGATGGTGCGGGCTGTCCCCATGGCAACCAGTGTATTGGCTGGGTTGGCTTTTGTTGTCATGGCGGGCATTCTCCCTTTAAAAAGCGCGCTGATGGGATATAGCGATACAACAACTTGGCTCGTGGTCATCGCATTCCTGATCGCCGGTGCTGTTATCGAGACAGGATTGGGTCGGCGGATTTCTCTCCTCTGCATATCAGCCTTGGGACGCACCATAACAGGATTGGGATATGCTTTGTGTCTTTCTGAATTAATACTGGGTCCCGTGGTTCCATCTAACACAGCTCGGGGTGGGGGCATCCTGGCGCCCATTGTGGATTCCATGTCCCGAACCCTGGGATCTTCACCAACAAACTATCCGGAGAAAGCAGGACGTTATTTGCACCTTGTGGGCGCCCATGCCAACCTCATTACTGCGGCTATGTTCCTCACGGGCATGGCAGCAAATCCATTGGTTTCTAAAGCAGCACTGGACATTTTCCAGATCCAATTTGATTGGCTTACCTGGGCCAAGGGCGGCATCGTTCCCGGTTTGATCGGCTTGGCTGGACTTCCACTTTTGATGCGTTACCTGTCACCGCCCACAATCGATTCAATTCAGCCGATCCGTGAAAAAATTAAAGAAGATATTCAATGGCTGGGGCCATGGACTCGCCCGGAGATTATCACAGCTGCTACCCTTGGTGTGATGCTGGCTCTTTGGTCAACAAAACCTCTCCACGGTTGGGGAACCACCACTGTAGCCCTTTTGGGCTTGGTGATCATTTTGCTTTCTAAAACAATAACATGGGATCAATTGGTGAAAAATCATAAGGCCTGGGATGCGCTTATTTGGCTCGGTGGATTGCTGACCTTGGCTAACGGTCTGAAAGATTTGGGTTTCATTGCCTGGTTTGGTAATCATATAGAAAATGGATTGACCGGCGTTGCGCCCTTGGCTCTGCTCATCACCTTGGCCTTGATCTATTTTTACTCCATGTATCTTTTTTCAATGCTCACTGCACATATTGCCGCCTTGACAGGAACAATTTTTCTTGTGGCTTCTGGTGTGGAGTTGAATCCTTTCCTTGTGGTGGGTGTGATCGCTTATTTTTCCAACTTGTGCGGCTGTTTGACCAATTATTCTACAGGACCGGTTATCATTTATTTCGGGAATGGTTATGTCCAGCCACTGGCATGGTTTCGAATTGGATTTATTGTTTCAATCTATCATTTAGTGGTTTGGCTCGGGATTGGTTCCATCTGGTGGAAATTGATCGGATGGTTGTAAAGACACCACTTATCATTTTATTATATTTTCAACAGTGTCCCCTACCATTGATGGATTCCGGATAATTCATCCTGAATTTCCGGAATGACAGTCAAAATAACCCTCCCGCAATATGCGGGAGGGTTATTTATATTTCAGGTTTTTGTTAATCTATTTGAGTAGAACCATTTTCCGGGTTTGGCGATTGGTTCCAGAAATCAATTCTGTGAAATATATTCCACTGGCAAATCCACGGGCATCCCATTGCACTTCATAAGTCCCGGGTTGGAGCTGCCCGTTAATAAGTGTTACAACATTCCGTCCTGAAACATTATAAATACGCAATGTTGATTCATGTGAAGTGCTCCCAACATCAAACCGAATTGTTGTTACCGGATTGAATGGATTAGGATAGGCTGCATAGAGTTTGAACTCTTTAGGTATTTTCCCATTTGTTGGTTCAATTTTAGAAAGGTCAGTGGGTATGAGCCAAGAGAATGAGATTACGGAAAGTTAAATAATGAGCTCAGGAGTTCAATGAAATGGAATTGAAGATGTTTATAAATAAGTAACGAATTATTTTATTATGAAAAATAAAAAAGGGCTTGATTAGAAGCCCTTTTTTATTTGCAGTTTAATAATTGCGAAGTAGCAATAATATTTTCTACTTCAATAGAATCATTTTCTTCACATCCCTAAAATCATTGGCGGTAATTGTATAAATGTACACACCAGCTGAAACAGGTGATCCCATATCATTCGTAGCATTCCATAGCGTGGAATGGTAACCGGCATTTACCTGCTCATTCACCAAAGTACGAATCTGTCGTCCCACCAAATCATAGATTATAATAGAAACGTTGGCGTTCGTTGGCAACGCATACTGTATCTGCGTGTTGGGGTTGAATGGATTCGGGTAGTTCTGTTGAAGTGTAAAGACTTCTGGCAATCCACGGATGTCCTCCAGACTCAGTAACGTGACGTTCACTAACTCGGATGGGTCACTCTCATTTTCATGGAGATCAAGTGCCGTGACTGCATAATAATAGTCCCCAAGTTCTTCCACATCATCAGCAAACTCTGGATCTTCGCTTGAGCCAATCATATTCTCTTCACCCGGTACAAACTCCGGATCGGTACTGCGATAAACAGCATAATAATCCAGGTCATTGGCATCAGAGTCAGTCCATTCCAGGTAGACAACTCCTCCTGAGACAGCGGCAACAACACTAGCGGGAGCGTCCGGAGCAATATTGTCTACCGAGTACCCTGACCTTGGATCGCTGGCAAAGTTACCTTCTTCCATGGCTGCAATAATGCGGTAGGTCATAAGTGCATCAGTCTCACTTGTGGAATCAACTAGGGTCGTAGCCTCGACCACGTATACGTCATTGCCATAAGCGGAAACGGAATTCAAGCCTACCCAGGTGTCGCCATCCAGCCTTTCAACCGTATACATCTCCGGCGTACGGAGGGTATCCGTGTCATGTATGGATCGTGCAAACGTGACATAGACCCGACCGCCCTGGTCATCCGGAACGTCGGATACGCCTAGGATAGTTGCTGATTCAATAGACGTCAATACCGTTGATGTGAAAACGGTTTCCTGATAGATGCGAAAACTTTCAACATCAACTAATTCATTAAAACCAGAGAATTCCATTTCTTCGAAACATTCTTCAAATGAATCAAAATCTTCCTCTTCACAGGGGTAGAATGAACCACTTGCAAAAAGTGTATCTTCATTTATCATGTATTCCAATCCCATCGTATCCACTTCCTCTTCATAATATTCATCACCTTCATAATATATGAATATGGAATCTGTGGTAGCGTACCAATCAAAATAAGAGGTATCTGCCCATTCTTCGCCGTTGTAATCGTCATACTCGATCTCAATATCCATTCCGGTTGAATCATCATAAAAGGATAAATAAAATTCTTCATCATCATCAAACAGATCATTGAAAAAGTCAATCAACGTTTCTTCTCCAGCAACCAGATCAATCATTCCTGGCCCAATAGTACCGGAGATGGTAAGTACGGATGTTCCTGTTGAATCATATAAGCTTAAATTATCAAACGTCATCGATTCTTCACCTAATGTTGTCGAACTGACTACTTCTGCTGAATCTGCAAAGAGCCATATCATGCTTGAATCAACAAAAACTATCCCCTCGACCATTTCAACATTGTCATCACCGGATGCACCAATGATCGTTGGATTTTCAATGCCAAGACTATCTAGATCCATTCCAAACATGAGCATAAAAAATTCCATTAAACTCATATTCATGATCAATATATCCAGTTCATAATCGTCATCATCGCCACAATAGTCATCAAGTGGATAATCTTCATGACAGCATTCGCAATACATATCTGATGGTTCAATGCCATATTCATTATAATCATTATATTCCCCTTCACAATAAATATCGCAATCATCGCCATCTTCCATTAATTCGTTGTCTAACAGATAGGTTAATTCGGTCTCATAATCGGAGGCAGTTGCCGTAACACTCCCTTCCGCTTCTTCTATCGCCATAAGTGTCAATGGATTAGGGATACTTTGATCCGTGCCAACCGTGATGAACATTTCGATATTTTCCTCTTCCATATACCAGTCTCCCACCAAGTCTCCCATATCGCGGGAAGCGGTTCTTCCATGTTGGGGTGTCTGTTCTGTTTTTAATTTATAAAGATCTTCAGGGCCAGATATCTGATATTTATATTGAAGGGTTCTCATTAGATCATCCATCTGTTTCTGAATATTTCCTGATGCTAAACAAATAGATAGAGTGAATAAAGCGATTACTATTTTTTTCATGATAATTTTCCTTGTTTATTATTACACAAATTTAAATAACTAAAAACACGATTTATAATTATAATTTAAGTTAGGTGATTCAAATCACATTTATTCAAATCAATTTCTTCGATTGAAAAGCTTTACAATAAGTCAGCTTTCCAACAAAGAACAAAACAACAATTAAAGAAGAATTTTAGATTTAGAGAACCCGAATGTTTGGTATACAATAGCTAGGCAAAACGTGAGAACAATTAATTTTTGGGTTATAACCTGGAATACAAGCGCAGACTGGCTCGACCTTGGCGGGGGTGCCCATTCAAGTACGCCAACATATAAGGCGATCATTACAAAGAAAATACCATAGCCCAGCGCATACTTTTTTTCAAGAATGTCCGATCGAAAGATTACGATGGTATAACATAATGCGGTGATCATAAAACAGTAGAAAATATTATTAGCAAAAAAGATATGCGTATCCAACACCAGGTCTGCCGGTGTCAATCCTGTCCCAATCAGTCCGATACTGCCGCCGAAAGCGAAGATTGTCCCCAAAATTGATAGTTTGTAATTCAGTGGATCCTCTTTAAATAATTGGGGGAGGGCCAGGTAATAGAGCATGAAAGTCGTTCCAACCAGCGTTAAGCTAATAATGAATAAGGCCATGGATAAATAATTTGGTTCACCGTTGTATGCTGTATAGATGCCAAGATCTGAGAAAAAATTATTGCTGAATGAATATCCAACCGCCGCTTTATCATGAATTGTCCCGCCTGGATAAACCATCATACCAATAATTTGTAGAATGATAAAAATTGCCACCATTATTCGCGGAATCAAGACCAATAAGAATCGGTTTCGAAAAAACTGAATTATAGGATGATTAAACATAACTGGAATTTGGCGCAAAATAAAAAACCCCCACAGAAAATTGTGAGGGTTTTAAATCAATTAAATTTGAATTAATTATTCGCCAGCAACAGATGCCTTACGATATTCAGTTACAAGTTTTTTAATTTCGCCAACAGCTTTACGAGCCCGGCTACCTGCAGCTTTATTGCCGTTCATATTTCTTTCGTGATTATCTTCGAATTCAGAAAAATGACCTTTTATCTGGTCCGCTAGTTTATTTGTTTTAGACATTTAAGTATCCTAGTTATTTTAATTTAAAAAGTGAATCGTCTCACTTAAAAAGGCTTATAATTAAGACTAAAGGAGACAATAACGGGCGGAAAGGTAACAAATTATTCATCGTCTGTAAATAGGATATTTCAGGTAGATTTCTTTCAAAGTAAAAGAATCATCATGCTAAACCATTAGATATAGCCTTATTTAATCGATTCACAAATCCTGCAGGATCTTCTAAAGTCACTCCTTCCTGAATAAGTGCCTGTTCATAGAGTAACAGTGCGATATCATCAAAGGATTTTTGTCTGGTCATAGATTTTAATTTTTCCACAATTTCATGGTTTGGATTAATTTCTAAAATAGGCTTTATTGCAGGCATACCAGTTTGTCCCATGGATTTCATTATTTCTTGCATTTGAGCGGTGGGATCATTTTCATCTGCAACAATACACGATGGTGAATCACTTAATCTGCTGGATACTTTTACGTCTTTCACTTTATCACCGAGAACCTTTTTTATTTTTTTCAAGACCGGTTTAGTTGATTTTTCAGAATCTTTATCTGCATCTTCGGAGATGTCATCTGCTGCACCACTTCTATTCACAGATTTGAGGTCTTTTTCGTCATAATTGGGCACAGATGAAATAATGATTTCATCAATCTCATCATCCAGGATTAATACTTCAATGTCTTTCTTATCATAAATTTCTAACAAGGGCGAATTTCGTAAGGATGACTCTTTTTGACCTGTAATGTAGAAAATGGATTTCTGATCACCATTCATGCGATCAACATACTCTTTTAGAGAAACGAGTCCCGCTTCTTTTGTTGATTTGAACCGCAGCAAGTCCGTCAATGCATCTTTGTGTTCAAAATCCTGGTAAACACCTTCCTTAATTAAACGACCAAATTGATCAAAAAAGGTGGCATACTTATCCTTGTCTTTTGCAATGTCCTTGAGTTTATTGAGAATCTTTTTTACCGCATTGGATTTTATTTTGCTCATGATCCGATTTTGCTGAAGAATTTCACGACTTATATTCAAAGGGAGGTCTGATGAATCTATAACCCCTTTTACAAAACGAAGCCAGGTTGGTAGTAATTCTTTTTCGTCATCGGTAATAAAAACACGGTTCACATACAATTTAACGCCCGTTTGATAATCGGTACGGTAAATGTCTGGGGATGCTGTTTTTGGAATATAAAAAAGCAACGTGTATTCCAAATTACCTTCAGCTTTTGTGTGGATCCAATCGAAAGGATCTTCCGTGTCATATGAAAGTGATTTATAAAATTCGATATAATCTTTTTTCTTTAAATCACTTTTTGCTCGAGTCCAAAATGCTTTTGCATCGTTAATTTGATCTGTTTTTGATTTTGAACTTTTTTCTTCACCATCTTTATCATAATCAATTTCATCGTATGTGAGAAATATTGGGAAATCAATGTGATCTGAATATTTTTTAACTAGATTTTCTACACGCCAGCGGCTCGCAAATTCTTTTCCATCTTCATTCAGGTGAAGGGTAATGCTTGTGCCAGGTTCTTTCCGTACTTCCTTAGATATTTCATATCCTGATTGTCCATCACTGGTCCAAAGCCAAGCTTCATCTTCCCCCGCTTTTTTGGTAGATACATCTACTTTGTCCGCAACCATAAAACAGGAATAAAACCCCACGCCAAATTGACCAATGAGCTGAGAATCCTTTTTCTCATTACCAGACATATTTTCCATAAAATTCTTAGTACCAGACCTTGCTATAGTCCCCAAATTTTCTTCCAATTCCTGTTGGCTCATACCAATACCTGTGTCAGTGAGAAATAAAGTTGGATTATCGCCATCTTTGAATTCGATGTTGATTTTAGGATCAAATGACAGGGATTTAAAATCATCATTAGTTAAAGTAAGGTATCTCATTTTGTCCAGGGCATCGGAAGCATTCGAGATTAATTCTCTTAAGAAAATTTCTTTATTGGTATATAATGAATGGGTAATAAGATGAAGCAGTTGCCCTACTTCTGTTTGAAATGAATGTTGAGACATAATTTGTTCCTGATTTATTAACTGTTAATTTTATAAAATACTGCTAATGAACGGCGAGAAAATTAAAAACAGTTCACTGAAAATCCTTATACTGATATTGAATTTAATTTAAAAATTAATTTGAGATAATGTTGAACAATGACACCCAATGTGATGGGGCTCACTAACAAAAATTTAGCGGTAAGGGATGATGTATTTTGATACGTATATTTAATAAGATATACCTGCTTGGGTGCGTTAGGTATGTAGAGACCGGGGCATAATTCATTTAAGTGACTTACCTCATGATGAGTTATGCCCCACCCTTTGCAAAAAGGTAATGCCAAAACTAAAAAGCCTCCTGTTTCCTGGGTCAACCAGAAGACAGAAGGCTTTTTTTAATTCAACAAAGTCATTTTCCGCGTTTCTTTGTAATCTCCAACTTCCAAAGTGTAGTAATAAATCCCAGCAAAAACTTTTTGGCCCGCATGGTTTGTTGCATCCCACATGATTTCATAATTCCCCGGTGAAAGTGTTCTATCCAACAATGTTTTGACCAAACGTCCATTTAAATCGAATATACGTAGAGACATTACATTCAAGGTCTCTATAGAAAAGTTAATGGACGTTCTAGGATTGAATAGGTTTGCGTAGCAATATTCAAACAATTTAAAGTAGGAAAGTCTCTTGAACAAAGGAGTCTAACGTATCTTCCAGCAAAAGGGATTTGGTCATTTAGGGTGTGGGATTAATAATTAAATTATAGAATAATCAATTAATCTACCCATCATCCCAGTAACAAAAAACCCCACGAGTGTGGGGCTTGATGGTGATTATTAAACCTTTTGTAATTCATTTGGGGGTGGGGTTAGTATTCCTTGACTTCTTTTATTGTACCATCACCATAGTAGTAAGTCCATTTACCTACTTCTTTCCCATCCTTGTATTTTCCTTCGTATTTCTTTGTCCCATTTGAATACCATTCAGTAGTTAATCCATCTCGTTTCCCATCATTAAGGTTTCTTTCATACTTCTGTCCATTCTCATACCAAGAAGTCCATAATCCATATCCTTTTCCATCTTTATAAGTTCCTTCTCGTTCCTTCTGTCCATTTTCATCCCACCAAGTCCATAATCCATATCCTTTTCCATCTTTATAGTCTCCTTCTTGTTTCTTCTGTCCATTTTCATAATATGCCTCATATCGAATTTTCTCTATTCCATTACTAGTTTTGTTGTGGTAGGAAATACTACTGATATTTCCATTATCGTAAGTATTCGTATGAATAATTTGTTGAGAAACCCCAACTGAAAGAATTAGTAGTGATATAATTAGGTGGTTTTTCATTTCAAGCTCCTTATCCAAATCTAACCACAATCCCACAAACAAAAAACCACCCATCGGGTTATGAGCCCAACCTAAATCCACAAACAAACCACGAGTGTGGGGCTTGATGAACTACTACTTAATTAGATGTTAAGTGTTACTCTTTGATTATTAAAGATTTTCACATACCCACTGAATGGACCTGTTGTGACCTAAGCGGGCATTATTCCATTCTCCAGGAAGCAAGATACTTTTTCCACTATTAATATAAACTTCCTGAGGATCAACTTTTAAATTTCGAAAAGCGCCATCCTGGGCGTGGATAGTTTTCCACTGTGTAAAGTTTACAGTATTGCTGATTTTATATTCTTTTCTATGAATTTTTTCACAGCCTTCCATCTGACGATCCACTCCTGCTAAGGGGGCTGCAATGCTATGCATGGTAATTGGAAAATAATTTTCCCATTTTTCAGCGAATAAAGATGTAATCAAGCCACCCATACTATGACCTATTATCCATAATGAATCTAAATGTGGATTTTTTTCAATTAACATCTCAATTTGATAATATAAATATTCGACAGAATTCTCCAGGCATCCAGTCCAATCATACCTAAAAAACCAAATCGGAATCTCCCGGTGGGCTAAATACATCAGTGGATTAACCCATTCAAAACCTTTTGTTTGCCAGCCCATTGGATAATAGCCATGTACAATGATGATACCGTAAGTTGAATCTTTTTCATTGATACCGCCCAATCTGTGAAGACCATTTGATCGATCAATCAAATACTCATCATAATCTGATTTGTTCATTTTTAACCTGTTTAATAGTAAATCCGGATGAATGGATTGTGTACAGCTTAGAAAAAGAATAAATAATAGTGAGAGATAATGATTCATCATCTAAATCTACCAACACACCAACAAACAAAAAACCTCTGCTGTTTGGCGGGGCTATGCTCCCCTGTCAACTATTGAGATTGAAGACTTTGAGCTATAGATTTTTAATTGCTAATGTCTTTTCTACCATCCTTTGAATAGAATTTTCTGGATTTAATGCTATAACCTCATCTATAGGTATCCAAGCTACATCATATGATTCATCGCTGATGGTTATTTTGTTAGAAGCAGGGTCAGTTTCCAGTAAGAATCGGATATCATAATGTTTATGTGATGGTTGGTTCATTTGTTTTGGTATCTCGTGTATATCTAAATCAAATATTTCATCACTCAAAATATTGAAATATTGGATTCCAGATTCCTCTTTTGCTTCTCGCAATGCAACTTTGAGCAGGTCATTCTCACCATCAGCGTGGCCTCCCAATTGTAGCCACATCTCCAGTTTTTTATGATAAGTCATTAATATTTTATCTTTATCTGTACTCACAATCCATGCAGAACCAGTAAAGTGTCCATCATAATTATCTTTTAAAAAGCATCCATCAGTTTTTAGGAGATTCAACATTTCATAAGCTGAATTTTCTTTTGGATTTCTATGAGTATAATTTTTGATTAATTGCTTTAGAGATTTCATGATGTAATATTTCAAATCTAACCATCATCCCACAAATAAAAAACCCCGCTAATAGGCGGGGCTTATTGCTTAAATCCTATCCATTTAGGTAGGAGTTCCATTAATTTTCGGTTTTAGGGCATTCCTACCATGGTTCACTATGGAGGTCTGAAAAGAATAATTTCCTATCTTCATCCTTTATTATTTTGTCTCCGGAGGCTTTAGCATTTAAAAAACATTTATTCATTTTCTCCGCCTGCCCTAATGAAGCATAGGCTCTGGCTTTGCATTCATAGGCATAGGCAAGATCAAAATCCTTAAGAGATTCATTCATAGTGATATCCATGCAGGATTCCGCATGGGCAAGTGCTTCATCTCCGCGATTCAATACTGCAAATACATGGGAAAGCAACCATTGGCCTCGTTGTTCATTTACTGGCTGATAATTAGAAGATTTTCTCCAATGATGTAAAGATGCTTTGGCAAAGAATATCATCCTTATATCATCCTTTTCATCCCGGTCCTTTTTCGCAAGCAAGTTCCATGTCTGGATATTTAATTCGACACCCATAAACTGATGCATCTTTTGGTTATCATTGGATTGGTTCATATAATCCAAATCTACCCATCATCATCTTTAAAAACAAAAAACCCCGCTACTGGGCGGGGACCATAGTTCTAACAAAAAATCATTTTTCATTATAGTGATTTGATAAAATCTCATAGTCATAGGATGTGATTTCATAAGGATTTCCATATGGGTC
>ENA-ORDI01000500-ORDI01000500.1-marine-metagenome-genome-assembly--contig:-NODE-500-length-26647-cov-4.842078_pt1 | contig 26647 bp, 19 predicted proteins | sample MGYA00248628_ERZ508525 | MGnify/ENA primary metagenome ERZ508525 (study PRJEB26195, sample SAMN05422138) | marine metagenome | isolation source: East of Porto Seguro, South Atlantic Ocean | place... | reverse complement strand
CAGGTCGTCGGATGCAGCCATTGCGACCGCCCAGTGGCAGGCTGAGCTAATGTCGCAAGCGCGGCCTTCCTCCATCGTCTCGAACGCGCCCCGCTTCACCTCGGCGGGGACTCCTTCGGCAGACGCGACAGTTGTGACGCTCGCCGGCCCGGCGATGAGCTCGTTGCCGATGAACTCGTAATCAAGCCCCGCGTCCTTGAAGTAGCCTTTTTCTTCAGCTACCCACTCTTGCAACCGACCGTGGGGCATGATGCGAAACCTGCTCATTTGCGCGCCTCCATAGCATCTTTTGTGGGGGGGATGTTGCTTGCCGTTAATCTATCCTTCTCGCGATATTGGCGACACGGTAATTCATGATGCGTCACAAAGCAACAATTCGGCAGATTCACGCATTACAAGAACCTCTTTGCATTGCAGCCAGCGAAAACATATCATGATTCCCACCAGAAACGCTTGAACATCTATGTTTTGTGGCGTTGTTGGTGATCAACGTTCCCAGGAGGCAGATTGTATATGCCCGCGAACAAGATTATCGAAAAGATGAGACTTGGACAGAAAGCAGTAGGAATATCTCTTAGCTTCTATTCGGATGAGATCATCGAGCTGGCGGGAGCCATGAATCTCGATTTTGTGAGCTTCGACGGCCAGCACGCGGCGACAACGCCGGAGACCATAAACCGTTTCTGCCGTATGTCCGACGGCTGGGGATTGACGCCTGCCATGCGAGTCCCTGACCAAATTCAGAGCAATATTCTTAACTATATTGATAGAGGAATGAGGGTAATCACGATTCCCGACCTGGAGAACAAACAGCAGGCCGAACAACTGGTCGAGTATTGCTACTTCGCCCCACGTGGGCGTCGCAGCTACACAAGCAAGCGGGTCACACGGTTCGGCTTGGAAACCGACCTGAAGGCGATGATGGATAGGACGAATGACGAACTGCTTATCGTGCCTCAGATAGAGAGCATCACCGCTTACGAAAACCTGGACGAAATACTCACCGTCGATGGGATAGAGGTCTTCGCGGGCGGGCCAAATGACCTGGCACAGTCTATGGGCTTTCCGGGCCAGCCAGATCACCCTGACTGTTTGAAGATTACGGAAGAAGGCACGGCAAAAATCCACGCGGCCGGCAAACACAGGGACGCCGACATAATGGTGTCGGTCGATGCCACGATAGCCGTGAGAGACGCCGTCAACGCCATGCTGTCTGCCGGTTCTGGGATCAAAGGCTACTGATCCTGCCGTAACCGTCGAAGAATCCAGTACCAGAGGACAATCTGAATGGACATGCGGCCTTCTCCTCGCCAGCAGGAACTTATTGACCTTGCGTATCGGCTGGCCACAGAACGCTTTGCGCCCCGCGCCGCCTCGTACGACCGCGAGGCTTCGTTTCCCTTTGAGGACTACGCTGATCTACACGCAGAAGGCCTGCTTGCCCTCTGCGTACCCGAAGAGTACGGCGGCTTCGGCGCAGACTTCGAGACCTACTGCCTGGTGGCCGAACAAATCGCCCGGGGCAACGCCTCTACCGCGCTTACCTTTAATATGCACTGCCTCACCATGATGATGATGGACACATTCATGCAGGACATAGATTTGCCGACGGAAGCGCACGAGCGACACAAAGAACTGAGCGCGAAGCGATTCCGAGAGGTGGTTGAGGATGGCGTTTTCTATGGCCAGCCTCATAGCGAACCAGTCGAGACCGGAAGCGGCGATCAACTGTCCGTTGGGGGAAGGCGGTTCGGCACTCGCGCCGAGCGAGTTGACGACGGCTATCTTGTGAATGGTCGCAAATTTTTCGTTTCTCTCGCGGGCGCGGCTCAGTATTACGCGACCCCAGCCCTGTTGGTCGATGACGGCCCCTGGGAAGAAAGGACGCTTTACCTCTCCATCGCACGAGATGCCCCTGGAGTGACATTCTCCGGGGAATGGGACCCCCTCGGCATGCGGGCTACAGTCAGCCGAGACATGGAGATGAAGGATGTTCTGGTTCCCCTTGATGCCGAAATATTGCCGCCTGGCGTGTTCGGCAACCTCTACCAGAGCCGACCACACCACTTCCTGGGGTTTTCTGCTGCGTTCCTGGGATTGATGCAGTCAGCGTATGATTTCGCGATTTCCTATCTCACAGGTAGGGTTCCGGGCGCTCCAGGACTACAAGAAGAAGCTCCATCGAGAAGACAGGCTGTGGCTGAGATGCTGTTCTCCTTGGAGTCGACACGTGCGCTATACTACCGGGCTATTTCGGAAGAGTCATCAGACCCTTCGGTGGACGAAATACAGCGCGCTCGGGCCGCCCACGTCCAGGTGCAGCAGGCCGTTGTGCGCGTGACGGCAGAGGCGATTCGCGTGTGCGGAGGTCGGGCGATTCTAAAGCGTTACCCGCTAGAGCGTTACTATCGCGACGCTCGCGCATCGGCTGTCATGCGGCCCTGGACCGAGGACATCGCAACCCAGCAGGCATGGGAGACAGCACTTGCAGTCGAGGACTGACACCCTCATAAGGAGAACTCGATTTGTTTGACCTGATAATCTCTGGCGGGTCAGTCGTCGACGGTTCTGGCTCTGCCATGTATCGCGCCGATGTGGGTATCAACGGAGAATATGTCGATGCCATAGGCGATCTATCCAGCGCTCAAACAGCTCGGATAATCGACGCCACAGGCTTGGTCATTTCGCCCGGTTTCATCGACACCCACACTCACTCCGAAGGCGCACTGCTTACAGACTCGCAGCACGCCAACGGCTTGCGTCAGGGCATCACGACGCTGATTCTTGGGCTGGACGGTATGTCCTATGCCCCATTGTCGCCAGATAACTACCGCATCCATCGTCACTATCTTGGAGGCCTTCTGGGAGACCCGCCGGAAGACTTGGACATGAGCAGCGTTGCCGCATTCCGAGCCAACTACCATAAAAAGGTGGCTATCAACACTGCCTATCTTGTGCCGCAAGGAACCGTGCGCCTTGAGGTGGCCGGTTTCCGTGACATCCCCTTGGACCAGCACGCTCTGGCGAAGGCGAAGCGATTGATAAGGGAGGGCATCGAGCAGGGCGCGGTGGGATTCTCCACCGGAGGAGCGTATTACCCCGGCCCTTGGGGCGACACTCAGGAATTTATTGAACTCTGCAAAACAGTGCAAGAGATGGACAGCGTATATGTCGCCGAGCCTCGTCGGGCCAACGCTAGCAGGGCATTCGGCGGAGATGGCGTGCTAGAGGCTCTGGAAATCGCCCGTCAGACAGGCGTGAAACTCCACCTGTCGCATTTCAGGACCGACCACAAGAATCCAGGAACCATAGAAGATCGACTGGGGCCGGTTGACGCGGCAAAGTCCGAGGGCATCGACTGCACCCTGGACATATACCCGTATCCAACAGGCAGTTCAATCTCTGTAAGCGTCCTGCCGAGTTATGTTCAGGATGGCGGGCCGGAAGCGATCTTGAGAAGGCTGACCGATCCAGCGGAACGCCAGAAGCTACGCGATATTCTTTCTGAAGAGTTCGAGATGTCTGTCGGTCTCGACGAGGTCGTGTTCACATACCTGCCGAAAAACAGCCATCTCGAAGGGATGACGCTGCCCGATGTGGCGACCCATCTTGGAACCACAGTCGCAGACGCCCTCTGCGACCTCTTGGTCGACGAAAACCTGAAGATCGGGTACCGCGGCGCCCCTCCGCACAACGTCGCAAACTGGCGCCAGCACAACCTCGACTGCATGAACCTGTTATCGCGGCCAGACTACATGGTTTGCAGTGACATCACGCCGGCCGGTAGTTTCACGCATCCCCGCTCATTCGGAGCGTTCCCCAGATTTCTGGGGCGATTTCGCCGAGAGTTCAACATCCTGAGCCTGGAGCAGATGGTTCACCGGATGACCGACCGTCCGGCGCAGAGATTTGGTCTGACAAAACGCGGACGAATCGAGAAGGGGCATTACGCAGACGTCGTTGTGTTCGACGCTGAACGGATCATCGACAACGCCACATACGATGATCCTCGCCAGTTTCCAACAGGCATCCCATTCGTGGTCGTTAACGGCCAGGTCGCCGTGGATCACGAGCGATGCACAGGGGTTTTGGCGGGACAAGCGGTGCCATAGAGCCTCGGATGCGTCGCGGCAGGTTCGTCCCTTCAAACAAGATCAAAACTAGGAGACTCGATGAGCGTAATAGATTTTGCCAACTCCTGCATGACATGGTTCGGCGCATTAAATGGCAACATGTCACGCATTCAACTTGATGGAATGTGCACCTTGATTGACGATGAGCAAGAAACCGAAGACGCGTACTACCTCATCGCCCCTTACCGCTCAGAGCACACCCACTCGGACGGCCAGTTATTCACAATGCCCAACTATGACTTTCGGGGCATATTCGACGAAACAGAGTACACACTGATCCGAACTCACTGGGTCGCAAATCCCGATGATTTCGATGACCCCGGCTACGATAACACCGGAGGAACAACCCCTGTCGAGGCCGGACTTTTCAAACCCAAATGGGAAGATGTCAAACTGGATATTCGCGCTTTTGAGGACGTGACAGAGTTGAAAACCGATGAAGAGGTCGTGCACAAACCCTTCGCAATGTGCCGCTGATCGGCCAGATTGAGCTGCGTGACGAAACATCGGGCCTACGCACTGACCTGGAGTATCCGATCAAGACGATGAACGTAATAAAGTCGCCGGTGCGTTATCAAGTGGACACCGGCGCTCTGATCGTGCCGGATTTTTCGACAATTGCCGAATTTCAAGTCGAGCACTTTGATGTTGCCCATGTGGTGTACAACAAGCCCGACAAGGACGAGTTCATCCTACGGAAACCCAGGGACATCACTCGGAAAGACGGCTCGGTCTGGACGATCAACGATTACTCAGAAAGAAAGGTCTATTCAGGCCAGAACAGGCTTTTTGCTGCTGTGAGATCGTGAAAGGAATCAATCTAGAAATTTGATAGCCAACACGAGGAGCGTCAGCATGATTATAGACTCCCACGCCTATTGCTTTGCGGCGGCGGACAGCCTGATGGGTTACGACAGCGTGGCCGAACACCTTCGATGGGCGCAGGCGGGGCAGGCGGGGCATTATCAGCCGGCGTTCAGTCTTCGTGACAGGAGCTCTGGCTCATCGGAGGCTCTCGCCCCTGATGGCACAGATGTATTGACTGGACTGCCGGACGTGGACTTCCGGATCGATCACGCCGCCGGCAGAGTGGTTTGGACGATCGATGGCGAGGACTACACCAAGCATTACTACCCGCCGAACCTTCAGGGCTGCGAGTTTGGCTCCGACAGTCTCATCAGCGAGATGGACTACGCGGACGTGGATATGGCGCTCCTTCACACTAACCCCATGCTGGGGCGCAGCAGCAACTATCAGGCTGAGTGCGTACGCAGGTTCCCCGATAGGTTTCGGTCGATGGCGCCGGTGGACGAGTGGCGCATCCACGACGACACCGATGCAGTTATTCGAGAGCTTGAGGAGTCCATAACAAAACACGGGCTGCACGCCATAAAGTTCAATGCCAATGGGTACAAGATCAGCGCTGACCCCTGGGACGATGGCATTTACAGGCCATTTTGGGAGGCGGCAACGTCACTCAATGTACCCATCTTCATTTCTCTCAGTATGGGGCCAGAAAGCAAGAGTTGGGAGGCCTCACAATCCGCTCAAGACGGCTACCTGAACGAGTTGAAGATACTCATGCGGTGGATGGAACGGTACTCAGACACTACCACGAGCATCACGCACGGATTCCCGTATCGCGCGTTTATTGACGGCGACTCCATCAATCTGCCAGACGCCGTCTTTGAGCCGTTCCAAAACCCCAACCTCAGTATGGAAGTGTGCTTTCCTGTCAGAATAGGCGACACCTTCGACTTCCCGTATAGGGAGGTCTTCCCGACGATCCAGAGCATGGTCGAGAACATCGGAGCCGACCGCCTGCTTTGGGGCACCGATATGCCCTTTCAGAATCGCCATTGCACCTACCGTCAATCGCGCGACCATATCGAAAAATACTGCGACTTTCTGAGCCAAGATGATCTGGACCTGATAATGGGTGGGACCGCGTCGCGAATCCTTGGGCTATCAAAGGGTTAGACTCAAACCGACTTGAATACGGGTGATCTAAATGAAGAATATTTCTTTAGGATTTTTGACGAGCAATTCATGAACAAAGGTGTTACGTTGTCCGAATAATCAGACTTGGATGCTTGGCTAGCGCACCCGTGAAAATAGCGCAAAGGTTATATCCGACGACGCTTCAAAAGTGAATCGATAATTTATGCAAGATCGCCATTCCCAAAACGAACAAACGGCTGAAAACCTTCCGCTCCGCGGGATCAAAGTCGTTGAAGCGGCGCAGGGAGTCGCCGGCCCGTTCTGCGGAAGATTCTTGGCAGCGCTTGGCGCCAAGGTAATCAAAGTGGAACGGCCGCCCGAAGGTGATTGGTCGAGAAAAATTGGCCCCTTTCTACCGGGCAATGTCCGTTCTGAATGCAGCGCCCTTTATCTGTACAACAATATGGGCAAGGAGAGTGTCCTGCTCGACTGGGAGACTGAATCTGGCATGTCTGCGCTCGAAACTCTGGTGTCCAGCGCCGACATCTTGATCGAGGATTGGGACAGGGCATATCGAGAAGAGATTGGCCTGACAACTGATAGATTCACCTCCCTGAACTCAGAACTGATCGAGATTTGCGCGACACCATTTGGGTTAACGGGGCCGTACTCCCGCTGGAAATCCACTCCGATCGTTCAGTTGGCGTTGGGCGGGTACCTCTACCTAACAGGCAATTCCTCAGAAGAGCCGTTGATGCTGCCCGGACATCAACCAGATTATTTGACAGGCCTGAACGCCCACAACGCCGTCCAGATTGCGCTTTGGGAAAGGGCCAGGAGCGGCAGGGGGCAGTTCCTGGAGATGTCCATGATGGAAAATCTCGGAGTGCTTCACCAGTTCACCTTCGAGATGGAGACATATTCGGGAGTTGTCAGGAACAGGAATGGCCTTCAATGGAACAAGGTCGGGCCGTTCGCCTCATATGGAATAACGACTTTGCCTTGCGACGATGGGTATGTCGCTTTCGGAGCCTCCACTGAGGACCAGTGGGAACGCCTATGCGCGATGCTGGGTCGCGAAGACTTGCTGGACGATCCAGAGTTCGACACTCGGTTGAAGAGAAGCCAGAAGTCAGACACCCTCGACAGCCTGATTACCGACTGGATGAAGGGCAAGACCAGGCAGGAGGTTTTTTTGGAGGGTTCCGAAAAGTGGTTCTTGCCTGTGGCCCCTGTGCTGAATCTCAACGAGGTTTTGCGGGACCCTCAGTTCGTTCAACGTAACCTGTTTCAACCGTTGAGCCACCCGGAAGCAGGCGAAGCGCTTTACCCCACATTCCCGTTCGCCATGTCCGAAATCAAGCCAACCGTGGCAAGGGCCCCGCTTCTCGGCGAGCACACTTCTGACGTTCTGGGAGGGCTGGCGTGAACAAGTCTGGATATGTCAAAGGCGGCAGCCTCTCCGATCTTCGCGTGCTGGACCTCACCAGGGTGTGGGCTGGCCCTCTAGCAACGCGAATCTTTGGAGATTTCGGCGCACAGATCATCAAAATCTCTGATCCAAGAACGCCCGTTGCGAATACCAACGGAGTCAACAACAAACTGAATAGAAACAAGCTCAGCTTGGGCCTGCGACTGGATAAAGACTCAGGAAAGGGGATCTTCAGGGACCTTGTAGCGATTTCGGACGTGGTGATCGAGAACTTTCGTCCGAGAGTTATGCGAAATCTCAGTCTTGCGTATGACCAGCTCAAAGCCATAAATCACGACATCGTGATGTGTTCCATGCCTGGGTTTGGGATGGAAGGCCCGTACTCCGAGTACCCCGCCTACGGTACAACCGCCGAGGCCATCGCGGGAGTGCCTTCGCTGATCGGCTATGAGCCGTCCGTGCCGATGCCGACCGGGATAGCCTACGGAGACCCCATTTCGGGACTCCATGCAATCGGCGCCGTACTCGCGTCCCTTCGCAATCGAGACATCGCAGGAGGCGGTCAGTTCATAGATGTCGCTCTGGCCGCCGGCCCCGTAATCACGACCGGGGAATTTCTGGTCGCCAGCTCTGCCGATTCCTATGAACGCGAAGTATACGGCAACAAACATACTCATCAGTCCCCTCATGGTGCCTACAAAGCTGCGGGCGACGATAATTGGATCGCCATTTCGGTGACCAACGATCCGGAATGGATGTCACTCCGTTCTGTGGCCGACGACGACAGATTATCCGATCCCCGCTTCTTTGAATTTGAAGGGAGAAAACAAAACGAAAAGCTTATCGACCAGGTGATCTCTGAATGGGTTGCGAATCGCGAAGCAGTTGATTTGATGAACCTTCTTCAAAACGCCGGCGTGCCTGCTGGAAGGGTTGCTAACAGCAGACAGTTTCTTAATGATCCCCATCTAGCCGCCAGGGATTTCTTCGTCTGGTTAGATGAGCAGGAATTTGGCCCAAAACAATACGAAGGGCAGTCCATCCCAGGCAACTATGTCGATAAGTCCAACTGGGAACCTTCGCACCAGATGGGGCAAGACAGTCGCTACATCCTTGAGGATATTCTCGGTTACTCAGACGAGCAATGCCACTCTCTCGCATCCGAAGGCGCCGTCGCCTTTAACCGCGAATTGCCGACATCCGACCAAAGGGATTGAAGGCCGCGATGTGCTTCTGTTGGGCTAGTTCTTACCAGGGGTCGATGTAGGGATATTTCTTAGTGGTTCGCTCCGGCGTAGGCGGCACGCTGTTGAGGCCCATGACAAGCCATGATCGGGTGTCAGCCGGGTCGATCACGTCATCAATGCCGTAACCGGCGCTCGCGTTGACGGCTTTGGCGTTTTCATAGGCGGTGTCGACGCGCCGTTGGTACTCTGCGAGCCTCTCCGCGGGGTCTTCGATAGCTTCGAGTTCTTTTCTGTATCCGAGCTTGACCGCCCCCTCAATCGCCATGCCTGCAAATTCAGCAGTGGGCCATGCCACAGAGAAGAATCCCATGAATGAGCTTGCGCCGCACATCGCCTGCACGCCCAGACCGTATGCTTTTCGGACCACCGTCAAGAACATGGGAGTCGTGAGATTCGCACCGGCGTTGAACATCCGAACGCAGTGCCTGACCAGCGCGGTGGATTCGACATCCGGCCCGACCATCATTCCGGGGCAATCCATGAGGCTGAAGATGGGAATGTCGAAGGCGTCACAAAGCTGGACGAATCGCGCGCCCTTGTCGGCTCCATCAGAATCTATGGCGCCTGCGATGTGATGCGGATTATTCGCGATCACTCCCATAGGCTTCCCTTCGACGCGCATGAAGGCCGTGATGACACCGACACCGAATCCCTTTCTTATTTCGAGCACCGAATCCTTGTCTGCGATCGTCTCGATGACCTCCCGCATGTCATACAGGCGCATGCGGTTTTCAGGGACGATGTGACGGAGTTTTCTCTGGTCGTTTGGTTCCCACTCGTCGATTGGCCCCTGAAAGTAGGAGAGATATTTTTTCGCCGTCTCAACGGCTTCTTCTTCATCCTTGACCAGGATGTCCACAACTCCGTTTGGAACCTGGAACGACATGGGGCCGAGCTCTTCAGGGGTGTAGACTCCAAGCCCGCCACTCTCCACCATTGCCGGCCCGCCCATCGCGATAGTCGACCCCTCGGTTGCTATGATGACGTCGCAGCAGGCGAGCAAGGCGGTGTTTCCCGCAAAGCAACGACCGTTGGTCACTCCTACCAATGGAATCCAGCCGCTCAACTGTGAGAATTGTGTAAATGTGTGTGTGTCGAAAGCGACTCCCGGCCCGGTTCTATCGTCGCCAGGACGGCCCCCTCCGCCTTCGGTGAAGAAGACCAGTGGAATCTTGAACCGCTCAGCCAGTTCAAACATGCGATCCTGTTTGTAGTGATTCCGTCCCCCCTGCGTCCCAGCAAGCACTGTGTAATCATAGGAGATGACCATAGCTCGGGCGCGCTCAGGCGTGAAATACTTTCCATTCACCGAGCCAATGCCTGCAACGAGTCCGTCGGCAGGGGTGTTTTTTCTGAGTTCTTCGTCGGTGAAGCGTTGGTGTTGACGAGCGACGACCAGCGGGCCGTACTCCTTGAAGGTTCCTTCATCCACGAGTTGAGCGATGTTTTCTCGGGCCATTCTAAATCCGCGGCCGTACCGTTTGGCTACGGCCTCAGGCCGGTTTTCATCGAGTGTGTACGCGTGCCGGGCATAGGCCTCTTCAAGGTCTGGCCTGATGTAATCCAGATCGATTGCGTCCTCGGCCTCAAGAATCGCGTCACCCACGTCGGCTTTCTCAACGAATATCAGGGGATGGCCCTCCACGATGATGTCGTCGGGCGCCACGTTGATTTTCTTAATTATCCCTGGAGTGTCGGCCTTGATTACATGCTCCATTTTCATGGCTTCCATAATCAGAATTTCCTGCCCGACACGTATCTCATCGCCTTCGCTGACCGAGATTTGGATGATGGTTCCCTGGATGGGAGCGGCCACCCCCACCGATCCGTCAGGCCCGATCAAATTCGCAGAGTTATTTTCGGCGACCTCTTCGGATCCCTGGGCGCCTTTGACCTGACGGTCGTAATCAAAAAGCGCCAGCGGATCAGAGGTGTCCACCATAACCGGCGCAGTGCCTGTCAGGGGGCTTGCCTGTTGAGCCGAACCGTTTGTGATCAGAGCCTCGGCGCTTTCGACCCATCGTTTGGGGCCAGCAGAAGAGTCGACCTTCGCTAGAGTCGCGACATTCTCATCTACCCATCGCGTATGAACAGACCAATTAATGAAGTCCGGGTGATTGAGGACATTTGTCAGGAACGGGATATTGGCGCTGATGCCTTCTATACGAAACTCGGAAAGCGCTCGCAAAGATCGCCGGACGGCGGACTCGAATTTTGGACTGGGTGAGTGAACAATAACCTTTGCTAGCAACGAATCATAGGACGGGCTTGTGGTGTAACCTGCGTAGCCGAATCCGTCCGTCCGAACACCTGGACCGTTCGGAACTTCGTACGATCTTAGCGTTCCTCCTGACGGTTTGACTGTACCGTCTTCCATCAGGGTTTCCATATTGATACGGGTCTGAATCGCGAACCCGCGGGGCGCGCTGATGTTCGGGCCATCCAGGCCAATGTCTGTGAACGAGGAGCCTTCCGAGAGTTGGATTTGCGCCTGCACGATGTCCACACCTGTCACGGCTTCTGTGACGGTGTGCTCGACTTGAAGCCGGGCGTTGGTCTCGATGAAGAAAAAGGAGTCTCCCTCGTAGGCTGTCTTAACGCTGACGAGAAACTCGAAGGTTCCGAGGTTCGTGTAGTTGACGCTCTTGGCGAGGCTTAGCGCAGCGTAGATGATATTTGCTCGAAGAGTCTCTGAGAGATTCGGCGCCGGCGCAATCTCCACGATTTTCTGGTATCTGCGTTGGATGCTGCATTCCCGCTCGCCGAGATGCACGATGTTGCCGCTCTTGTCGCCAAGAATCTGAACCTCAATATGTCGAGCGCGCTCAAGAAATTCCTCGACGTATAACTCGCCGCTTCCGAAAGCGATATTCGCCTCGGACCTGCAACGATTGTAGGCATCTTCGATGTCAGCTTCGTTCGTCACGGCTCTCGTGCCGCGTCCGCCGCCGCCCGCGACTGCCTTAATCATCATTCCAGATTTGCCGTCAAGCGAGGCATAAAACTCATGGGCCTCTTCGAGCGATACCGACCTGTCGATCCCTTTGAGTATGGGAACATCAACATTGGCTGCCGCTGCTCTGGCCCGGCCTTTGTCGCCAAAGAGTTCGAGATGTTCTACATCAGGGCCGATAAAAGCGATCCCATTTTCGGCGCACTTTCGGGCGAATGCTGCGTTCTCAGCAAGAAATCCGTATCCGGGATGAATCGCGTCACAGTTGCTCTCTTTCGCCGCTTCGATTATTCCGTCCATGTTGAGGTATGCAGGAACTCCGCGCCCCTTCAACGCGACTGCCTGATCGGCAACGGTCCTATGGAGTGCCTGAGAGTCGTCTTTTGAATACACGGCTACAGCGTTGATACCGAGATCGTTTGCTGCTCGCATGATGCGAATGGCAATCTCACCGCGGTTCGCTACCAAAATGCTCTGAAAACCCATCTGTAACTGTGCCTTTCGTGTCTGTGAATCGTTTCTGTAATTAAGTTTTGCTCAAGAATTTAACATTATTCTGAGATCAGTGTCGAAGAATCTCGCCCATTCGCTCGACCGTGGTCTTGCGCCGACAAGATGCTTCGCTCCACTCAGCATGACATTGGAAACCATCTCGCTCAGGGCACGTAAGGATATATTGGCGGACCCAGTTGCGTGTCGAGCATATCCTGCGCCATGTCCACGAAGTCGCAGAGCAGCGACCGGGTGTTCCGAGGGTCGATGATGTCGATTCCGTGCAAACCTTCGCCTCCGGTGGCCTCCGCCGTCCTGAAGGGCGACGCCATCGCATTCAGCCTCGCTTCAATTTCCTGACGGCGCGCTTCTGGGTCGTCCGAAGTGGCGATGTCTCTTCGATACGCCGCCGAAACGCCGCCTTCGATGTGCATAGACCCCCACTTGCCGGACGGCCATGCGTAGCGATGGTACATGCCTGTGGGGCGGTGGTGCGTCTGTCCGGCAACACCGTAAGCTTGCTTCATGTAAAAGCTTATCCAGGGACTCTGACTCCGGCACTGCGCTGCGACCATCCTTGCGCCCGCTCTCACGATGCCTGCGTTCTGTGCGTCCATGCCCACCATGAAACCAGGCTCGTCCACGAAAGAGACCACAGGCAGGTGGAAGGTATCGCACAGGCTCCAGAGGCGCATCGCCTTTTCGCCTGCCGCGCCGTCGGTTGAACCTCCCAAGTGGTTGGGATTGTTGATCATTACGCCGATAGGATACCCATTGGCGCGAGCCAGCCCTGTGATGCGCGCTCTGCCGTGGTGAGGAGCTATTTCGAAGAACGAATCCCTGTCTAGGACATGCTCGAGTATCTTGCGTGGGTCGTAGCTTCTCCTCGGGTTTCTGGGGATGATAGACAACAACCCTTCGTCGCGTCGATCCGGGTCGTCGTCGGTCTCGATCCGTTCAGGCTTCTTCCAAACGTTCGACGGCATGAAGCTCAGAAACTTCCGAATCATCTCGAAGGCTTCTTCTTCCGAGTCAGCCAGATTGTCGATGACGCCGGCTGTAAAGACCTGGCTGCGGTGGTCGCCAAGTTCCTCTTTTTTAATGTTGTAACCGAGAGCCGCCTTCACAACGGGCGGACCTCCCGCGAACACCTGACTGGTGTCCTTCACCATGACGTTGAAGTGGCACAAACACGCCTCGATAGCGGGAAGGCCAGCTACAGAACCCATGACGGCGGACACCACCGGCACTTGATTCAGCAGGTCCACGGCAAGAGAAGTCCCAGGGCTGTCAGGGAGATAGGTCCTGCCCAACTGTTCGAATGTCCTGACGCTGCCTCCGACGGCGTCCAGAAGTCTGACCAGGGGCAGCCTCCACTGCGTGGCGTATTTTAGAGCGCTCGGCTTGCTGCCGTGGCCTCGCTCTCCGGCCCCGCCGCGCACCGTGAAGTCGCCTCCATCGAGAAGCACGCGAAGCCCATTGATTTTCGATGTGCCGATTACCCTTGGGTAGGGGAGGAAATCGACCAACTCATTATTCTCGTAGGTGGCGCTGCCAGCCAACGCCGACAACTCCTTGAACGAACCAGGGTCCGCCAGGGCATAGACCCGCTCTCTCACTGTGAGCTTGCCATTTTCATGCTGGCGGGAGACGCCCACCTCTCCCCCCATTTTGCTTGCCATCTCCAGCCGTATGTTCAGTTCGTCTATCTCTTTTTGCCATACCATGACAGTGCTCTCCTAATATCGAGTATTCCTAGGACCGTATCGGGATACGGTCACGAAGTCTATTCAGTGGTTCCCAGCAACTTTATAGCTTTTGGTGATGTTGGACAACCAGTGGCGACGCCTGACTAGGAGGGCGTCGTTGGCTTCGGCGTATAATTCGGCCATGATTGATCCGCCAGAACATACGGTCGCTGGAATCCCGCTGCTTGAGACCAAGCTCTACGCTCCGAAGTGGCGTCCCAGCCTAGTGTCGCGTCCGAGGTTGATCGAGCGCAAGCTGACTCTCATTTCAGCGCCGGCTCGTTCGGGCAAGACCACTCTGCTGTCTGAATGGATGGCGGCTGCCCAGGCTAGCGAACGGCCCGCGGCTTGGATCTCGCTTGATCAGAGCGACAATGACCCCACGCTCTTCTGAGCCTACTTCATTACCGCGTTGCAAAAAGTCCAGACCGAGGTCGGCGAGAGCGCGCTGTCCATGCTGCGTTCGCCTCAACCGGCTCCGATTGAGCTGATCTTGACGACCTTGATTAATGAGATCAGGGCGTATGAGGAAGGCTTCGATCTGATCCTCGACGACTACCACATTATCGACGCCCGACCCATACACAGCAACATTTTTGCTAGACCACCTGCCGCCCCATACGCGCCTGATTATTGCCGGACGCTCCGACCCGCCGCTGCCCCTAAGTCGCCTGCGTGATGGCGGCGAACTTACCGAGATTCGAGTTTCCGACCTGCGCTTCACCCCTGACGAGGCGGCGGTTTTCCTCAACGAAGTCATGAATCTCGGACTGTCGGCAGATGACGTAGCATCCCTGGAGACAAGGACCGAAGGCTGGATCGCGGGTCTCCAGTTGGCAGCGCTTTCGATGCAGGGCAGGGACGACGTTGCCGCGTTCATATCAGCCTTCGCGGGCGACGACCGCTACGTCGTGGATTATCTGGTCGAAGAGGTTCGCCAGCGTCAGCCCGAATGGGTCAGGAACTTCTTGCTGCAAACGTCCATTCTCGACAGGCTCAGCGGCCCACTGTGCGACGCTGTCACCAGCGGGGAAGATAGCCAGGGCGACGTTGGCGGTTCTGGGGCGAGGCAACTTGTTTGTGGTCCCGCTGGATGACAAACGTTAGTGGTATCGTTATCATCACCTATTCGCAGATGTTCTCCAGGCGCATTCGATGGAGGAGCAGCCCGATAGAGCGCCCATCCTGCATCGGCGGGCAAGCAAGTGGCATGAGGAGAACGGCGCGCCGGCTGATGCGGTCCGCCATGCACTGGCCGCCGAAGATTTCGAGCGGGCGGCGGGACTGATCGAGCTGGCTTGGCCTGCGATAAATAGGGGTTACGAGTATGCCACCTGGCCCGGCTGGGTGAAGTCGCTCCCGGACGAGATTGTGCGCGTCAGGCCTGTGCTAAGCGTTGGGTATGCCTTAGACCAACGGCAAACTAGAGAGGTATCACCGGACCATTAAACTTGACGTCAACCAGATCCCATACGATGTTCCAGGGAATCTGGAAGTCGCGATCACGGAGTTCGTGAACTACTACAACAATCGGCGTTATCACAAGGCTCTGGGGAACGTGACTCCCTCGGACGTCTTAGACGGTCGCAGGGAACAGATCCTGCAGAAGCGAAAGGAGGTTCAGACTCAGACTTTTCAGCGCAGACGATTGTGCAATCAACATCTCAGAGAGCTCGCACAATCAGCGCCGAATCTCCATTAGCATTCTGTCCCATTGTTGCTGAATGCCTACAGTGCCCACAATTGCGCCTGTTTCGGTAATAGTTTCGGCGCCCAGCGGCTTGGCCAGCCCAAAGTCTGCGAGCTTAGTAACGCCATCGGGAGTCAGCATCACGTTGCTGGGTTTTACAACTCTGTGGAACACCTCTCGTGAATGGGCATATCCTAGAGCGTCGGCGATCTCAGCGCCGACGCGCAGCCCTTCGTCAATAGTGAATCCTTGCCCGAATTTCGATTTCAGAGTGCCACCTTCGACCCATTCCGCGGCTATATACCAACCGTCTTCCTTACGAAGGTCGTAGACACCTATGATGTTCGGATGATCCAAGGCGGCCAGCGTCGCGGCTTCACGTTGAATACGGTCGATGAAGCTGCCGGCTTTGGTCTCTGGCTAGATACACGATCTTGCTGGCCCGCTCTCCTAACTTTTCGGAGAGGGGGTATCTGCCCCCATCCAGAGGTTGTGGCCCCATGAATCTCTCCGAGTGACAGGTTGCATACGGGTGATTTCCACCCGAGGGTAGTTTGCCCGTGACTCGTATGTCGATAATTGCGGATGAACGAAGTCACGCTGTTATGCTGAGGAGGCTTCTTGTGTGGCCTCGAAATTGGCGAGTGAACCCCGGCGCACCAGTTCGGCCACCGAGACACGCCTGCCTTCCTCGAGAGTCAATTCCGCAGCCCTGCGGACCAACTTGGCATACTCTTCGTTCGTGAACAGGACGCTGACCGGATGTTTTTTTGTCGACATTTCTACGCCCTCGCTAATATGTACTGGGTGAGTATTGTAGGCTAAGGCTATCTTACGACAAGTCATGCGTCAACTCTTCTGTGTTTCCGAATGGCCTGTGACATCGTGGCAGCCTTCCTCCAGGCCAGTCAAACTTCATTTTAGCTTTGGAAACTATACGACGGTGACTCGATTCCATATCCGTGGAGCCGATGCGGCGCTCTGGATCAATGTCGGATCATCTGGGTGCAGTTATATCGAGGATATCTGCGAGAGGTCTTTGGACATGGACATACGATCAGGCCATTAAGCCCCAGGCTTGTTGAATTTCGTCTGCAGAACGCACGATAGGCGTTGTTGCTCGCCCGATGCCAAGCTCAACGAAGTCCGGATTCGGCTGCGCTCTCGTTATTGACTGTTGTCGCGCGTTAGAAAATAAATTACCCTGACCTATCATAGCGAAAAGGACGTGCAAGCTAATGGGAAAACTGAAGGGACAAACGGCGATCGTCACAGGCGCGAGCAGGGGAATCGGCAAGGCAATCGCGGTCATGTTTGCGAGCGAAGGCGCCAACGTAGTGGTCACTGCACGAACTGAATATGCGATTGATGATCTTGCTGGCCGTATCGTTCAATCTGGGGGTAGCGCATTGGCCGTGACAGCCGATCTCAGCATAGATTCTGATCTCCAGCGAATCGCAGATGAAACCCTGGCGAACTATGGTCGGATCGACATTCTTGTGAACAACGCGGGCATCATTCATCCTCGCATAAACCTGGTCGATTTTGATTTCGAACTCTGGAGGAATGTCGTTGCCGTGAACCTTGAGGCCGTTGCGTTGCTAACCGCGCTCTGCTTGCCAAGCATGATGCAGAGAAACTACGGTAAAGTCATAAACATATCGAGCATCGGTGGCAGGAAAGGATCGAAAGGCCGAAGCGCCTACCGGGCCACGAAGGCTGCGCTCATCAACCTGACCGAAAGCGTGGCTGCAGAGACGAAACCATACGGCATCGACGTAAATTGTATTTGTCCGGGCGGGGTCGACACCGAGGGGTACAGGGAGGCTTTCCGTATGCGAGGAAAAATCGACGATCCGAGTTTGATGGCTCCTGAAGAAATCGCGAAACTGGCGGTCTACCTTGCATCGGACGACAGTTCGAGTGTGACTGGCGCAGCGATTGATGCCTTCGGAGGCTCTAATCCGCTTTTTGCATGAATAACATGCCTATTAAAGACAGGCTCCCCACAGCGGCAATCAGTCTCGCATAGTGTTGCCTTTTCATTGATTATTTTGTTTCGATCAATGTTTCGTCAATTGACCGACTCACTGACGGCATTCCATGAGGTTATTGCCGAGGTCGAGATTATCCTGAACAACTGGGACGCCACATTCGACGTATGTTTAGCAGGTTCGGCAAATAGGCCGATACCTAGCTCGGTTTCCTCCACTTTGTGGGCGCTCTCATATCGTTACGATGAAATGCCAACACTACCTAGATAGCGTCCACGATCGCGTTCAGAGTGGCGCTGGGGCGCATGGCATTGGCGGTCATCTCAACGTTGGGATGGTAATAACCGCCGATATCTACCGGCTGTCCCTGAGCATCGATCAACTCCTGGACGATCCTGTCTTTGTTGGCGGACAACTGCTGGGCCACCTCGGTAAAGTGAGCTTGCAGCTCTGTATCTTGGGTCTGCTTGGCCAGCGCTTCCGCCCAGTGCAGAGCGAGGTAGAAATGGCTGCCTCGTGTGTCCAGTTCGTTCACCCGACGTGACGGCCCCCGACGGTCTTCCAAATGCTGCCCTATCGCCTGGTCTAGGGTTTCCGCCAAGAGTTTCGCCTTGTCGTTTTTATGCGTCTCGCCGAAATGCTCGAAGGAAACGACGAGAGCACAGAATTCACCCAAAGAATCCCATCGCAAATGGCCCTCCTCAAGGAATTGTTGCACATGCCTGGGCGCCGACCCACCAGCGCCTGTCTCAAATAGCCCACCACCGTCGAGCAGGGGCACAATAGAAAGCAACTTGGCGCTGGTGCCTAATTCCAGGATGGGAAAGAGATCAGTCAAATAATCACGAAGCACGTTGCCAGTCACGGAAATCGTGTCCTGGCCAGCTCGGCTACGGGCCAGCGTGAACCGCATCGCATCGATAGGGGACATGGTGCGAATGTCTAACCCGACCGTGTCGTGCGTGGGCAGAAATTGGTCCACTTTCTTGATTTGCTCAGCGTCGTGAGCCCGGTTTGGATCCAGCCAAAAAATGGCCGGCGAGCCGGTGGCTCTAGCCCGATTTACCGCGAGCTTGACCCAATCCTGGATCGGCTCGTCTTTGGTTTGGCACATCCGAAAGATGTCGCCTTCTTCAACACTCTGTTCCATCAGAGTTGCTCCCGATGTATCCACGACCCGAATCGCCCCGTTACCGGGAGCTTTGAAGGTTTTGTCGTGAGACCCATACTCTTCGGCCTTTTGGGCCATCAGCCCGACATTGGAGACACTACCGATGGTCGATGGATCAAACGCCCCGTGCTTCTGGCAATCTTCGATAGTCGCCTGATATATAGTCGAATAAGAGCGATCAGGGATCATCGCGATTGTGTCGTGCAGCTCGTTGTCGGGGCCCCACGTGCGGCCGCCATCGCGGACGATCACGGGCATAGTGGCATCAATAATCACATCACTCGGCACATGCAGATGGGTGATACCTCGGCTGGAGTTCACCATAGCCAACTCTGGGCGGGCGCTATAAACTTCCCCAATATCGCCCTCGATTTCCTCACGTTTGGCCTCAGGGAGGGATTGAATCTTGGTGTAGAGTTCAGCCACTCCATTGTCGGGGTTCACCCCAAGCTCTCCCAGCACAGCCGCATGTTTGGCCAGCACATCCTTGTAGTAAACCGACACACAATGGCCGAAAATAATCGGATCGGACACGCGCATCATGGTCGACTTCAGGTGCAAAGAAAGCAACACGCCTTCAGTTTTAGCTTTTTCCATTTCGTCAGCGTAAAACTGGCGCAGCGCCTTCACATTCATCACGGCACAATCGATGATTTCATCAGCTACCAAGGGAATATCGGCTTTGAGCACGATCACACTGCCATCGCTAGACACAAACTCGATCGTGGCCGATCCCGCTGCCGCTACTGTCACGGCCTTTTCACTGCCGTAAAAATCACCACTTGTCATGTGCCCAACACGGGTCTTGGACACTTCCGGCCAGTCTTGCATCATCTGATGAGGATTGCGTTTGCCGTGCTCTTTGACCGCAGTGGAAGGTCGACGATCGGAGTTCCCTTCTCGCAGAACCGGGTTGACCGCGCTGCCCAGCACGCTGGAAAAGCGCTGATGCAGTTCGCGTTCTTTGTCAGTTGCAGGATCATCGGAGTAGTCGGGGATATCATATCCCTTGTCCTGCAATTCCTTGATCGCGCCTTTTAGCTGGGGGATAGAGGCGCTGATATTGGGCAGCTTGACGATGTTCGCCACTGGATCCAAGCTCAGCTCACCAGCCATAGCTAGATAATCGGGGATTTTTTGCTCATCTGTCAGATTGTCAGGGAAATTGGCGATTATGCGACCAGTCAATGAGATATCCCAGGCCTCCAGTTCAATACCGGACCCCTTGGTGAATGCCTGGAGAATCGGCATCAGCGAGAACGTGGCCAGGGCTGGAGCCTCATCAGTTTTTGTATAGATAATGTGGGATGTTTCAGGCATATTTTCTCCTAAACAATTGAGTTGCATGTGGCGGTACGAGTTGCAAACAGATGGTTGCCTTTTCCACCGTTCATGCGGATTAATACCGATTATAAGCTAGCAATATTGACACTGCCTAGTCCTGCATCTAAGCCTGACATTGAGCTATTGTCATTGCAGCAACTTCAGTCTAGCTAATGGCAAGTCCAATTTGAAACGGTCTGCCTGTGCTCGATGTCATCTCACTGACTTTTTCGTGCGATGGAAAACGGCCATGCCATAAACCAGCGCCAATTTAAGGCGTCGACCCTATCCTGCCGTTGCACATACGACAATCGCACGGCGTTACTCCAGCAGTTTCGAATTGGACTTGGACTGGAATCTCTGGCGAGAGTGTCCCAATAGACCCTGTTGTCGACGCGTAACCCTTCGGATGCTTCCATCGTGGTGATCACGTTGGCATCTGAATTCGAAGTGTTCAATAGCGGCAAGTCGATGACAAGCTCATCGCCAGTATTCATTTTTGCCGCTACGGTAAAGTGCGACCCATCATCATTGAAAGCGACGATCTTGTCACTGGCGCTGCCACCGATGTCTTTGACAGTGAAGTTATCATGGTCGATAACGACGCCGTTCTCTACCGTCAACCCGGTTCTTCCGGTGATCATGCCGGTTAGCACGGGCCCAATCGCCTGTCCCGCTGTAGGGATAGCGATTATGGCCGCCAGGCTAGCTACGACGATGACAATATTGCGGCCGCGGCCTTCCCTAACGGGACGGCGGCGAGCTCCTCCATTTGGCCGATTGGCAAGCGCCCATCTCGGATCGTACGCGATTGGCATATTTCACCACTTAGTTTCGTTGGCTCCATTCGGCATCTGTCAAGTGAAAACCCCACCTTTCAGATACCTGGGCTATACGCTGTACAAAAAATTCCTCCCTCTCTAGCCTCTGGTTTACATACATCAGTTACGGTGACTAGTTGTGTAACTGATGTATGTAAACGCGGGCAACTAGCGGCAATCCGAATTGATCGGAGACGAAGTTGGTGATAACACTTTGCAGGGGTCGATGAGGCAAGGAGACACAAGCCAATCCCACATTCGCCGGCGTTCTGCAAACAAGCACACCCGTCAGCAAATTAGGGTTGGACCTGCAACTGGAGTCATTGAACGTTCCAGAGGTTGATGGGGTGGATCCAACGGAGGAGTTAATTGAAGGACTTCCGGAGCTGTGGCACGCGTCAAACTAGGCCACGCGCCGCGACCTGCTAACTACAATGCCGGACGCGGCTACCCGGTTCTTCCTACACTACGGCGCCGTCAGATATGTTTTGGTGGCGTCAAAGGCACAGAGGCGACCCCCTGAGGAAGCGCGCGACGCCAACTTCAATTCGCAACTGATTTTCTGTTCCATCAGCGCAATCAGTGTTCGGTCCAGTCGCTTCGTGGTTGCCAGCCCAGCATCCGCTGAGCTTTTGACGCGTTGATTGGGCTTGAGTTGCCTATGAGGTCGCCGTGGATTGCAACCTTCGAACCGAAATTGCGTTCAACAAGCTCGATAGTGTCTTCTTTGAAGCGCGACTTGGGTTGGGCAATCATGAAGGCTTCGTGACCGACAATGTCCGCTTCCAACGCAAGAACGTGGGCATCAGCGACATCTTCGGCGTCGGCGTAGGCCCACATTACGAGGGTCAAAGGGTTGTCAGGGGTGGGCGCCGGCCAGGGGAATTCCGCCTGTACTTCTGGGAGGGCTACATTTGTGAACCGAAGACTTGCAACAGAAGTTGATGAGCGACGAGCAACCAACGCGCCTATGCTTTCACCCACCTGTTTTGACAACCCGTAAGGTTCAAATGGTGTCATCGGGTGGTCTTCATCCAGTGGCAGATACAACGGAACGAAAGCATTGGGATCGTGTGCCCATCCCATTCCAAATGCGCTCGACGAGAACACCACTCGCCGAACATCCAACTCTTCAGCGGTCATGAATATGTTGAACGTGCTCTGAACATTGTTCTCAAAGATCTCGCGAGGATCCCCTCTGCTTGGACCGGGTATAGCTCCCATATGGATGACGCTCTCCGCTCCCTTCAGAAGATCACCAACGAGGCGTGAATCGCGCAAATCGACCTGGGCAAACTCCGTCGGCGAGTCATCCAACGCCACCCGGTCTGTGGCACGGACCTGGTAGCCTCTATCGATTAAGCGACGGACAACGAGACTTCCCAACCGTCCGGCTGCACCTGTTACAACTATCACCAAAATCACCTCGTTCGACAATATGCACAGCTCGATAGCTGAAGGATATTCTAGCAGCAATATTTCATGATAAAGATTATCTTGTCAGGGGTTTCACATCGTCAGCGAAAAAGAGGCACGTTTGGCTATCCGCCTTATCGATGACTACCGACTCGGATCGAATCGGCCAACGTCCATCCCATGATTTCGCTTCCTGCAAACACATTTTGTTCATAACATGGGTCAATTGGAACTAATCGCCTTGTTTGAAGTCTGTTTACGGCGTCGAACAAAAATTGACGCTATCTAGAGGTGATGATACTGTCTAGACCATCAGAGCCATGCTGCAAACATGCGAGCAGCGATTATATCCAATAGGCATTTCTTGGTCGTGCCATCAAACGATGTGGCAGGCGCTCAGCTTGACGAAGCTTCTTGAAAGGAGACTACATGGCGACGACAGTTGATACTGTGGTGCATGGCGGCACGGTGGCTTTTTCTTCTAATGCCTACGAAGCCAGCGTAGCCATCAAAGGGGAGCGCATTGTGGCGGTTGGCCCTCACGACATGATGCCCGATACCGAAAACTACATAGATGCTTCAGGCAAATACGTCCTCCCCGGCGCGATAGATTGTCATGTTCATCTGCGCCCGACACCCGGCGATGACTGGACGGTTGGCACAAGAGCAGCGGCTCTTGCCGGACTGACGACCATTATCCCCTTTGGCGCGTACAACGCGGAGGATGAGGAATCTCTGCCCGACGCGATCAACCGTTGGAAAGAAGAAGCCAAAAGCGAGTCTCTCGTTGACTACGCCTTTCACTATATCTTGAGCAACACCCCTTACATTATCGATAGCCTTGCTGAGGCTATAAACATGGGTGTGACGTCCTTCAAGATGTTCATGACTTACGACCATAGAGTGTCCGACTCATTTATTGCGAGGGTTATGGACATTGTTGGAGCTAACGGCGGCATCGTGCAACTTCACGCTGAGAATGGCGACGTCATCGAGCACCTGATGCACAAAGCCATTGCCGAGGGTCGAACCAAGCCTACGGACTTCCCAGCGACGTGTCCTCCGTGGGCCGAGGCCGAGGCAATCAATCGAGGCATCCTCATGGGGGCGATGACCAATTGCCCGATGTACATCGTGCACCTCACCACCCAACTGGGTCTTGAACGGATCAAGGACGCTCAAAGACAAGGCCAGCGTGTCTGGACAGAGACATGTCCTCAGTATCTGCTTCTGGACGAGACTGCAATGGAGAGCCTCGGCCCCTTCGCCAAGATCGGGCCACCGCTGCGGTCTGCTGATGGCGTGAACCAGAATGCGCTCTGGGATGGCACCGAGAATGGTTACATCTCTGCTATTGGCAGCGACCACGCCCCTGCGCCAACTGCGATGAAGGAGCTTGGTTGGGACAATGTGTTTCGTGCGCCCAATGGCGAGCCTATCCCGTTCGGCGCGCCGTCTATGGAAACTATCGTGCCTCTCGTATTCTCAGAGGGGGTTGTTAAACGCAAGTTACCCATATGGTGGATGGCACGAATGATGGCAGAAAACCCGGCGCGTATCTTTGGGCTGTATCCACGCAAAGGCGTAATACAGCCGGGATCTGACGCCGATTTGCTCATCATTGACCCCGATGCCGAAACGACAATAAAGGCTCAAAACCATCAGAGCACTACGGGGTACACACCCTACGAGGACTGGAAGGTCAGCGGCAAGCCCTGGATGACCATGCTAAGAGGCAGAGTCCTATTGAATGACGGTAAGTTGGAGCAACAACCCGGTTCGGGCAAATTCATCGCTGCTGGCAAGCCTATTCCACCTATCGCCGGAAAGGTGAGATAGAAATTGGTCTCGATTAGTGACGATTTGGACTCGACCCCAGTTAACTGACTAGACTTTGGGTACGAGCTACACCCACACAGATTGGCGATAGAGCGGAGGAACAAATATGTCAAATCAGGATATCCAACTGCTGGCCCATCTGATGCGTCGAGCAGGCTTCGGCGCGACTCGCGAGGAGCTTGCTGAGCGCTCTCGAGACGGTTACGAGGCGACAGTCTCCCGATTGCTGGATACCAGCAACCCCGTCAGTATGTCAGAGCACCTCATCCGAAGGTTCCATCCAGATGAATCAAGCATGTTATTGGGCTCCAGTGGAATCGATGCCTGGCTCTACCGGATGACAACCACCAATGCGCCGCTCCTGGAGAAGATGGGACTGTTCTGGCATGGGATCTTCGCGACCGGCTATGCCAAGGTAATCAATGCCAAGCCCCTCTCCGACCAGATCAGAATGTTCAAGCGCTACGCTATGGGCAGCTTCAGGACTCTGTTGCTGGAGTTGTCGAAAGACCCGGCCATGATCATCTGGCTCGATAACCAACAGAACCACAAAGGGGCAATCAATGAGAACTTCGGCAGAGAACTCTTAGAACTCTTCTCTATGGGCGTGGGGAACTTCACGGAAAATGACGTCAAGGAGTGTGCCCGAGCTTTCACCGGCTGGACCATCGGTAACCGTGAGTACATGGAACTACGTTCGAGCAGGGACTCGGACTGGCCCTACGGCCGCATCTCGTGGCACTTCGAGTATCGCCCCGAGGACCACGACGACGGCGAAAAGGAGTTCTTGGGGCAGACGGGCAACTTCAACGGCGAGGACATCGTTGACATCATCTGTCGGCAGCCCGCGACGGCGCGATTCATCTCCAGGCACCTTTATCACTTCTTCGTGGCCGACGAGCCGCCTGTGCCGCAATGGCCGTACCAGCCCCCCAGAGACCCCGAGGCCATTGAAACGCTCTCCCAATCATACTTCGACAGCAATTACGATATCCGCTCCATGTTGCGAACGCTATTCAACTCCGACTTCTTCAAATCACAGAGTTGCTGGCACGAGAAGGTCAAGAGTCCGGCTGAATTGGTGACCGGCGTGCTTAGACTTACGGAAGATTTCGAAAGGCCACGCTACGAGACAGTAGCCAAGCGGTTGCGTATGGAGTTCATGGGCCAAAGGCTGAGCAATCCCCCCTCTGTCGAAGGTTACGACGGCGGCCTGACCTGGATCGATACGGGAGCGCTTGTTGAGAGGATGAACTTCGCGTCCGAGGAGCTGGGCAACACCATGACACCCGGCTCGCAGGCGCTGATTAGACGGTTGGCGGCTGACAACGGGGGCACGGTGACGCCGGAGCGACTGGTCGACGTGTGCCTAGACCACTTGGGCGCTCTCTCGGTTCAGGAGGAGACGCGTTCCAGACTCGTAGAGTACGCAGCGGAAGGAGGGGACATCCAGGTAGACGGACACACACTCGGCGAGAAGGCCAGGCAGAGTGTGGCCGGTGTCGTCCAGCTGATCGCGGCTACCCCAGAGTTTCAGCGCGCCTAAATCGACGTCATCCTGATCAGATTGAATGATCCGGAGCGTTGACGAATCGCACATGCGCCGCCCTCGAGACAACAGCGTTGCCTGATTCGGTTCCGTGAATCCCAGGAGAGACTATGAGCGCTTCAAACCTCCAAGAACAGACGCAATTTCTCAAATACAGCCGAACGGTCGGAATGACAACGATGCGCGGTCGCGGCTTCTACTACCCCGTGGACTCTGCCATGGCCCGAGACGGGCGCATCTACGTTGTGAATCGCTCATCGGAGCGTGCGCCTGCTGACACCGTCAGGGTCACCATGCTCAATATGGATGGCGAGTACTTTGGCGTGTTCGGAGCTGGGGGTGATGGCGACGGCGAGTTCCTCTGGCCCAGCGGAATTGCCCTCGACGGTGACGGTCGAGTCTACGTCAGCGACGAACATCTCCACCGGATTACGGTCTTCACCGCTTCGGGAGACTTCGTCTTCTCATGGGGCGCCCACGGCAGCGGCGAAGGAGAACTCGACAGCCCGTCGGGCCTCGCCTTCGACCTGGACGACAACATACTGGTGTCGGATGCAAGGAATCACCGGGTTCAGAGATTCACGAAAAATGGAGTGTTCCTGTCAGCGTTTGGCGGCGCCGGCAGCGGCGAGGGAGAACTCGACATGCCGTGGGGTCTGACGACAAACGCTGATGGTGATGTGTTCGTCGCCGATTGGGGCAACGACCGGGTGCAAAGATTCTCGTCCAAAGGGCGGTTTATATCCCAGTACGGCGGCTCCGGTCGTGGAGACGGCCAGTTCCTAAAGCCAGCCAGCGTAGCCGTCGACACTAAGGGCTACGTCTACGTCGCAGACTGGGGGAACGAGAGGGTGCAGGTTCTGGACGCTGACGGTCGATTCATGCAGCAGCTAAGGGG
>ENA-ORDI01000499-ORDI01000499.1-marine-metagenome-genome-assembly--contig:-NODE-499-length-26659-cov-3.922805_pt1 | contig 26659 bp, 22 predicted proteins | sample MGYA00248628_ERZ508525 | MGnify/ENA primary metagenome ERZ508525 (study PRJEB26195, sample SAMN05422138) | marine metagenome | isolation source: East of Porto Seguro, South Atlantic Ocean | place... | reverse complement strand
AAAGACATTGGAAAAAAATCCAAGTAAATATATGGAAGAATTATACGATAATCTTGAAAATTCCAGATATTCTCTATCAAAATATATAGATTGTGATAAAGACGATATTGTATTTTTTAACAACCCTACCACAGCTATGAATACCATAGTGAAAAGCCTGAACTTAAATCCGGGAGATGAAATTTTATCTACCGATCATGAATATGGTGCAATGAATATAACATGGGATTACATTTGTGAAAAAACAGGAGCCAAATTTATTCGTACAGAAATCCCAATTCCTTATGAATCTAAAAAACAATTTGTACATGAAATAGAAAAAAACATTACATCAAAAACTAAAATGATTTTTATTAGTCATATTACAAGTTCAACTGCTTTAATATTCCCTGCCAAAGAAATCTGCGAACTAGCCAAATCTCACAATATACTTTCATTTATCGACGGAGCTCATGCTCCATCCCAAATCCCATTAAGTATAAAAGAAATTAATCCTGATTTTTATGCAGGAGCATGCCATAAATGGATGTGTTCCCCTAAAGGAGTTGCATTTTTATACACAAAAAGAATACTTCAAGATAGTATAGATCCAATAATAATCAGCCATGGATTTGGCAAACCTCCAAAAGGAAGTAAACTCTATTCTGGATCAAATTATTTAAATTACCATCAATGGCAAGGAACAAGAGATTTTTCTAATGTATTAACAGTTCCTAAGCTAATACAATTTTTAAATGACAATGATTGGGTAAATGTTGCAAAAAATTGCCATAATTTAGCATTGTATGCAAGAAATGAAATTTCAAATTTACTTGACACACAACCTATATCAAGCGACGAATACATCGGACAAATGACAAGTATACCAATAGATACTGATGATCCGGGAAAATTAAAAGCAGAATTGTCAAAAAATTATAAAATTGAAATTCCTGTCACATCATGGAATAATAAAAATTTAATCAGAATATCAATACAGGCTTATAATACAAAAGAAGATATTCATAAATTATCAGATGCTCTTCATGAAATAAGGTCAAATTAACATGGATAAAACTATAGCTTTAAAAGACGGATTAATAATAAATGGAACAGGAAATCCCGGGTTTTATGGATCAGTGCTGATTAAAGATAATAAAATATCAATTATCAGACAAAGTTCAGATTCCATACAGTCCGATATAGAAATAGACTGTACAGGAAAAGTTATTTCCCCAGGTTTTATTGATTTACATTCTCATACTGGACTTACAATATTTGGTGAACCAAAACATGAACCCAAAGTATTCCAGGGAGTAACAACTGAATTAATAGGAATTGATGGTATATCACCAGTACCTTTCAAAAATAAATCAGAACTTGAAAGATATATATGGCTTGATTCAGGGTTAAATGATTATCCACCTGAGAGCCCGGACTGGTTAAAAACAATAGAATATCTTAATAAAGTTGATAATAAAGTTGCAGTTAATATAGCATGTATTATCGGTAACAGCCCTCTTAGAATATGGGGGGTAGGATGGAATGATAAACCTGCTAGCAAAAAACAGATTGGAAACATGAAATCTGTACTTAGAGAATGCATGGAAGAAGGTGCATGGGGATTATCTACAGGACTAGATTATCCTCCAGGGGCATATGCCAGCACTGATGAACTTATTGAATTATGCAAAGAAGCTGCAAAACTTGGAGGGTTTTATCACACTCATACAAGAGCTTTGTTAAGTACAAAAAATAATGTATTGGCACCATGGGAGGAAGCTATAGACATAGGTAAAGGTTCGGGGATACCAGTGCATTTAACTCATTATCGGCAAAATCCTGGGAAGGGCACTTATCAGGACTATTTAGGATTGGTAGAAAATGCAAGGGAAAATGGAATGGATGTTACTTTTGATTGTTATACTTATCCATATTCCGGTACGACATTAACCATAATTTTACCTAACTGGAGTAAAGATGGTGGACCAGAAGCATTAATTAAAAATCTTTCTTCTAAAGATACAAGAGATCGTATGGCTAAAGAAATGAATCCTTCTGGATATCCAACTCATTGGTTAACAAATTTCAAAAAACCTCATAATAAAAAATACGAAGGGTTATCAGTTAATGAAATTGCAGCAATTAAAAATCAAGAACCGTCTGATACAATTTTTGATTTATTGATAGATGAAAATCTAGGTATTTCCCATGTAGGTTTTGGAACTAATCCTCATACATTGCCTGAATTTGTTAAACATCCTGCAGGTATGATCGCTTCTGATTCTATATTATTTGGAGATTATCCAAGTCCTAGAACTTATGGTAATTTTACAAAAGTTATTTCTGAATTTTCTAGGGATGACAAATTTCTTACATTACCAGATGCAATAAGAAAAATGTCGTCATTTCCGGCACAAAGATTAGGATTGCATTCCAAAGGATCTCTCATTGATGGTTATGATGCAGATGTTATCGTTTTTGATTTACCAAAAGTTCATGCGCCTGCAACAAAAGCAAATCCACGACAACTTGCTGAAGGGATTGAGCAGGTCATTGTTAACGGGCAATTAGTTATAAAAGATAGTGAACATACAGGGAATTTACCTGGTAAAGCTGTACGTAGAGGCAGAGATTCATAAAAATTTATTTAGTTTTCAAACACCAAGTTTCATTATCGTAAATAATTAAGTTACCGAAATATAGTTTTTGGAAATAAATTAATTCGTTAGATTCTGAATAGTAATTTTCAGTTTCATCTTTATATGCAAATTCATTATTTTTAATTTTATTTATTGTTTCTTGTAATTTTGTATCCAAGAAAAATGTGTTAAATATTTTTTTCCCGTCTAATTTACCCATAATAATGCAATGTTCTGTCATTTCTTGATTAATTGGAAATTCGAAATTCCTATTTTTAGATAAATCTACCGCATTAATAATCATTTGAATCTGATCTTTATTACTCATTAAATATTCTTGATTGTTTTTGAAATCATATCTCGAACTGATAAGAATATTTTTGCCTATTTTTAAGATAGGGTTATTTATCTTGCAAGTTTTCTTGCCACATATCATTGATTTATCTAATACAGCTAAATATAGTTTTTTGGGATTATTAAATCCAATTCTACTTAAATATGTTGAAATTATTTCAATCGGATCTAATCCATTTTCTTTTGGTTCTGTTATTATTTCTGAATAATTTAATGGTATTCTGGCAAAAGAAATATCGTGATTATTATTTTCACCATAATCAAAATGTATATTGTTGTTTGATTTTTTATATAATTCTTTCTTTAATTCATCAAGGAATTGTTGCCCTTTACCATTTATATCGAACTCCCCATCATCACTGTCATAGGGCAAAACATAAATCATGTGAATTTGATAATCGTTTGATGTATCATTTTTGTTAGATATTGATCTGTTTTTTTTCGAGTCTTCTTTTTTAATGTGTGTAAGGTTCTTTTGATTTTCAAATGAATAACAATTAAAAGGTAAATTTATAGTCAAATCATTTTTTATTTTCATAGTTGAATTTATATATCTTTCACATAAATCATTTACATTTTCAAATATGAAATCTTGCATTATTTGACGTGCTTCTGGTTCTTCTTTTATAAATGCAAAAGTTTTAGTAGGCATGATTAAACTTTGAATTATTTGTTCAAAGATTTGAATATAATCATTTTTAATTTCATTTTTAATTTGAATTTTTATTTTGAATAATCCTATGCTGTTTTGTGCAATAAGAATATCATTAGAATAATAATTAGATTTATCTAAGTTTTCGATTTTATATCCAAGAGCTCGATATCCTTCAAGATCGTTCAATATCAAAGCTGTTTTTGATATTTTGGGGCTTGATAGATCATAATTTGAATTAATATATTCATCTAAATTATCAGCAAATATATTTTTATTAAAATGATAGATTATTATATCAGCGCAATTATCAGTTAATACTTGAGAGTTATTTTCTTGGTCGAAATAAAATTCCCAATAACTAGGATATTTAAAGGATATTCCAGTATTTTCATGGATAAAATCTTTTTGAAAAATCTCTGTTTCACCTGTATAACAAATTGGTTCATTAGTTTGATCATTTATATTTGCTTCTTCTTGGGGTTTTGTGCAAGTCAATATTAACAATACCAATGACAATCCCAAAAAATATATTTTCATTTTAGTTATTTATTGATGAATAAACCAATGTTCTTAATTCTCTCCTTATATTATATGCACTTGAAGGAACTAATTGTGTTAAAAAGATAGTTATCAATTCTTCTTTTGGGTCTATCCAAAAGACTGTACTTGCTGCTCCTCCCCAACCATATTCACCTTTTGAACTTATGATCCGACTTTTAACAGGATCTAATAAAATTTGGAATCCAAGACCAAAACCAATTCCTGCATAACTTGTTTCAGACCATCTTCCGGACGCAGTTTCAAGTAAATCTTTTTTATCTGTAATGTGGTTAGTTGTCATTAAATTGATAGTTTTCCCAGAAAGAATTTGACGATTTTTATAGGAACCTTTGTTTAATAGCATAATACAGAAATTTAGATAATCGTCTATTGTTGATACTAATCCTCCGCCTCCTGAAAAAAATGTAGGATTTTTTGAATAAGGACTGATCATTGGATCTTCAATTAAAATTGGCGGTCCTGATTCTTTTGTATCTTTATTTATAAGAGACATTGACTCACCTGATTCTTTCCCTTCATTAAAAATATAGTTTGCAGCAAATCTGTTTAGCTTGCCTTCAGGTACATAAAATCCTGAGTCATTCATATTTAATGGATCAAATATTTTTTCTTTGAGAAATGTATCAAATGGTTTATCTGATATTAATTCAATTAAATAACCGAGCACATCGGTTGAAACAGAATAATTCCATGAACTCCCAGGGCTGAATTCCAAAGGTACTTCACTGATTAAATTAATCATATCTTTTAAATTTTGATTGGTATGTAAGCTTTCCATTCTTCCTATACCCATTTCTCTATAAGCTTTATCCACTTCTGTTTTTTGAGAAAAACCATAAGTTAACCCTGATTGATGAGATAGAAGATCTTTAATTGTCATATGATTATCAGGTGTTTTAGTTTTGAAGTTGGGATATTTCCCGGATTGATAATACTTTAAGTTTTTCCATGAAGGTATGTATTTATAAACAAAATCATCTAATTGAAATTTTCCTTCTTCATAAAGAGTCATCATTGCTACTGATGTAATAGGTTTTGTCATGGAGTATATTCTGAAAATAGTATCTCTTTTTAATGGTATTGCCCTTTCTCTATCCTGTTGGCCTTGAATATCAAAATATGCAATTTCTCCCTTTCTGTAAACTAAAGTTGAAGTTCCTATATATTTATTATTTGATATATAATTATTTTTTATGTGTTCAGTAATTTTTGATAACTTAAAATCTGACATTTCATGACTTTTAGTGTTTTTATTCATAATTTTTCTCGTTTATAATATTTAAAAATATATTTCGATCTATTTTATCAGTAATTATTAATACACAATGAAATTAAATGAAAATATCAAAATTATATAAATATCCTATTAAATCTTTAACACCTGTTGAAACTGAATCTTTATCCTTAAATTCTCACGGATATATTGATGGAGACAGATTATTTGGATTTAGATTCAATAATGCTGGAGAAAGGACAGATTTGACATGGCAACGTAAAACAAATTTTGCTGCTTTGATGCATATGCCTCAAATAGCCAGCTTGAAAGCGAATTATAATGAAGTAGAGAGAAAAATTAAAATTGTATCTGAAGGGGAGGTTATAGTTGATGAGAATGTAGATACAGAAAGAGAGATTATTGAAAAAAAATTTACTGAATATGTATTAAGCACAGATTCTGAATTGATCAAAAAATTCCCAGAAAGATTCCCATTTATTCTTGTTGGAGGAGATGACGGAAATAATTTTCATGATACTGCCACCGGAGGAGTTACATTACATAGCCAGGAATCATTAGAAAATTTAAAGAAAATAACCGGATTTAATCTTGTTCATACTAGATTTAGAACTAATATCATTATTGAAGATTCTGATCCTTGGAATGAATTAAATTGGATAGGTAAAAAAATAAATATAAATCAGAATAATTTTGTTGTAGAAAAAGCAGTACCAAGATGTTTAGCTATTAACTGTAATCCAGATACTGGTGAAAGGGATCATAATCTATTGAAATCTATGCTTCAAATTCAGGCCGCCCGTCCACCTGAATTTGCAATTAAATTAATTCCTCAAGAATTAAAAGGTATTATAAATATTGGCGATGAGGTAAAAGTAATTTAATCCTAAAGGAAAAGAATACATACAGGTTTTGGGATGTCTAGACTGAAAATTTCACTATTAATTTTACCTGATTTTATATTAATTTCAAAAACTTTAATTGTATCTGAATCTTGATTACCTACTAAAATATATTTTCCAGATGGATCTAGACAGAAATTTCTTGGTGTTTTACCGTTGGTTTTAAATATTCCTATATTTGTTAATTTACCAGTTATTTTATCAATTTTATAAGAAGCAATACTGTCATGCCCTCTGTTTGAACCGTACAGATATTTGCCATTTGGGGAAATATGTATGTCCGCACATGTACTTTTGACTTTCGAATTTTCAGGCAATGTACTAATTGAAGAAATAAGTGACAATGTTTGATTACTGTAATCAATTTTATAATTATCTATTGTTGAATCCAATTCATTTATTACATACAAAATTTTTTGATTTGGATGAAAAACTACATGTCTTGGGCCTGAGCCGGATCTAGTGTTTACGTAATTCATATTCTTTTTATTTAAATATCCTGAAATTTGATCAATTGTATACATATAAATTTTATCTTGACCAAGATCAGGAACTATAAGATATTTATTTGTTGGATCGATATTTACAGAATGTGGATGAGAATCTATTTGCCTGCTTTTATTAACATTTGATCCTTTTCCGTGATGCATAACAATAGGAGAATCAAATAATTTTCCAAATTCTGAAACAGGTAAAAATGATACTGATTTTCCTGAATAATTCGCAGTGTAAATATATTTTCCTGAATTATCAATTGTTATATGACAAGGGCCTAAACCATTACATGAGGCTGAATTTATAAATTCAAGGCATTTTTTACTTTTATTAATTTTATAAGATGAAATTTTACTATTCCTAATATCGTCTAATTCTCCTACACTAAACAAATATTTTTTATTTTTGGATATAGTTAAAAATGAAGGATTTTCTTTATTAATAACACTTGAAATTATTTTAAGTTCTCCAGTTGAGTTATTAAAACTCAAAGTATATATCCCATCGCTAGGTGAAGTTTTTTCTTTGATGAAATTGTTGTATGTCCCTACAAATATTAAATTATTATCGCTCATCGTTATAAATATATTTTTATTAAAGATATTATAATAATGATAGTAAACATTATGAATATTTTAATTACAACTGCATCTGAAATCAGTTCTGAAAAATTAATATTATTTTTGAGTAAGAATAAGAAATATAATATTAAATGTACTGAATTATCTACATTTAAAGAATCATGTAACAAAGATTTAGATGTAGTTTTTAATAATTTAGATGATAGTAAAAATATAAATCCTTTGATTGATAAATCAGATATATTGATTCATTTTGCTAAAAGTAAAATTATTACAGATAGTAATTCATTAAATATATATCTTAGGAATACATATAATCTTTTATTTTCTGCTATTCAAAAAGGGATAAAAAAAATTATATTTATTAGTGATTTAGATATTTTTAATTATTATCCTGACAATTATATTATTAATGAGAACTGGCATCCCAAACCAAGTACAAAGATATTAGATTTATCTTCACATTTATCTGAATTTATTGTTAAAGAGTACGCGAGATTGTTTCCTGTTAAAGTAATTAATTTACGTATTCCCAAATTTTTTGAATCAGGCAAACAATATAAAAAAGAAGATATTTATATTTCATTTGATGATTATTACAAAATAATTAGTCATTCAATCGAACAAAATATTTATCGAGATTTTGAAATTATTCATGCGCATTCAAATGTTAGTAATTTAAAATTTTCTTTAAATAAAATGAATAAATTTTTATCCTTAGATTCAGAACAGGCGAACCTTCACGAAGTTTTTGAAGAGCCAATATACGGAGAGGAAAAATAATGAGAGTTTTGATATTGGGAGCGAATGGAATGATGGGACCCTGGGTCTCTAAATTATTGAATAAAAATCATGAAATCATAGAGACTGATCTTGTAAAAATAGATTCTAATATTAATTTTTATAAAATTGATATTTCTAATTTAAATGAAGTACTGGAAATATCTCAAAATGTTGATGCAATTATTAATTTGTCAGTTTATAGAAATAATAGAGACCTGGCTTTTAATGTAAATACCTTGGGCACTTATAATATGATGAAAGCAGCTGAAGAACATAAGATTCCAAGGATAATAAATACAGGACCTCATTTTGTTTTGGCAGGACCCAGTTTTGAGACTTATGATTTCAATATTAACTCTGATATTCCAAACCAATCCGGAGTGAATATATATGCTTTGACTAAATCTTTAGGTAATGAAATATGTAAAATTTTTGCTGACAATAATGATTTTATTTATGTTCAAACTTTACTTTTTTATCATTTGTATTCTGAGGAATTAATTTTAGGAGGAAGTCATCAAATTAACAAATTTGATAAATTACGGGAATCATTAAATCCATTTAGTGTTACATGGGAAGATGCTGCCATGGCAATTAAATTAGCATTAGAAATTGAATTGGAAAAACTTGATTCAAGAGCTGAAACATATTTTATAAGTGAAGATTTACCCCATAGAAAGTTTATGAATTCAAAAGCAAAAAATAAACTGGGATGGATTCCGAGAAATAAGCTTAAATCTTTATGGAGTTACGATGAATGAAAAATTAATTTTAGTATCTAAAATAAGCAATTATAGACCTGTCCAAATATTTGATGTTTTATCAAACCCCAAATTACATAAAAAAATTGACGGATCACGAACTATTATTGCTTATCTGGGATCAGAAAATTCATTGAAATTAAATTCAAAATTTAAAATGTTGATGCATTTTAAAGGAATACCATATTGGATTACAAATACTGTTATTATGTTTGAAAATATAAAATTGATAGGGTGGCAACATTTTGGCAAAAATAAATGGATTTATAAATTAGAAGAAATTGATGGTAAAACTAAAGTTACTCATATTTTTGATTGGTCTAAATCATTGTCTGAAAAATCTGTCCAATTTTTTATTAAACAAAATAAATCAAATATGAGTAATTCACTCAATAAATTAGAAGAATTTTTAAATCGAATTTATACTTAATTAATGAAAAATATAAATGAAAAGAAAATAATTCAAAATATCGTGGATAAGACAGGAGATTTATCTAGATATAAAATGCCTCAGGGTTTAGAAATAATTAAGGGGATAGGAGATGATGCGGCATATTGGAAAAGTGAGGATTTTGGATATTGCGTAACTTCTGATTCTTTGGTGGAAAATGTTCATTTTAAATTAATGAATTTCTCAGCTGATAAATTAGGTGAAAAGGCAGTAGCAGTTAATTTGTCTGATATTGCTGCTATGGGAGCTAACCCAATGGGTATGTTAATTAATTTGGGAGTTACTAACGATATTACAGAAAAATGGATTAATGATTTTTATGATGGAATAACAAAACTTGCATTAAAATATAATTGCCCAGTTATAGGAGGGGACATAGTAAAATCTGAAATTTTAAATATATCCGTGACATGTATTGGATATAAAAAGTTAAACATAAAAAACAAAAATATTTTTTTAACCAGAGAAAGTGTAAATCCGGGAGATTTGGTTTATGTGAGTGGTTATTTGGGTAATTCAAAAGCAGGATTGGAGATTCTAAATTTATTAAAAACTGATTTAAATGATAGTGAAATATATCTTATAAATTCACATTTAACCCCTGTGCCTCGTATTGAATTGGGAATTGATTTGAATGAAATCGGGATTACTTCTTGCATAGATATAAGTGATGGTTTATTACTAGATTCTAGTAGACTTGCAGATTCAAGCATAGTAAATATTAATATAAATTCTTCGATGCTTCCAATTTCTGTTGAGTTGAAAGTTATTTTTCCTGAAGAATATAAAAATTATGCTTTAGGTGGTGGAGAAGATTATGAATTATTATTCACCGCTTCCCCAAACAATCAGGAAAATATTAAGAAAATTGCTGAAAAAAATGAATTAAATTTGTCTATAATTGGGGAAGTTAATAATGGAAATGGGGAAATTATGTTGGATGGATCTTTAACAGATCCAAAAGGATGGGATCATTTTGATAGTTAATAATTATAATTAATCTAAAAGCTATTGGAGGATTAAAATGGGAAAACATTATGATAATTTTGGTATGCCAAGTTCTATGAAACGTAAATTCGATGTTTATAATCGTATCAGCGAATTAAATATTGATTTAGGTTCTTTTGATGAAGACGTAGTATCTTTGAAAGGAGCTGGTATCGCAGGTGCGGTAATACATGAAAGCGGTTTAGTATATATGTCTGGTTACACTGCAGGAGATATAGTGATGTCAGATGATGATGATGTAATAAAGAAAGGTCAAGATTCAGGGCAAGAAGGAGCTGATGTGATAATCAGAAGATTACATTGGGTTTTAAGTGCCGGTAAAGAAGGCGATTTAAATGATGTTCTTTACACAATAAAAGCTTTGGCAATGGTAGTATCACCTGGAGGTGGTGAATTTATGAATTCCCCACGAGTTGCGAATGGTTTTTCTTTTAGATGGCACTCTGTTTTTGGCGGAGGAATGGGAGCGTATGCCAATGACGGAATAGATAAAGGTGGATTTTCCGGTGTACATGCAAGAAGTGCTATTGGAGGTTTTGACGGTAGTTTTTCTATAGAACCTGAAATTATTGTTGCAATTCCAGTAAGTTTGGCAAAGGAAATAATAGAAAACAGAGGATGGATATTTCCATTACCACCCGAAATGTTAGATAAAATTAAATAAGGTATAAATATAGATAATATTAAATTAATAGATTTATATCATCTAAGTATGGGGCAGGTTTATTGGAGGAAAGGTAACAAAAATGGAATTTTTAGTTTATTTTTCAGACCTAATATAAAAAGATCCTACTATGTACTTTCTGGCATTGATGATGCCATCAATAAAATCATCAAATTTAAATTTAATAATGATGATATTTTATATTTAAAGTCATTATCTATTTTTAATAATGACTTTTTAGAATATTTAGCGAATTTTCATTTTACAGGCTCCATACGAGCAATGAAAGAAGGTACAATTTTCTTTCCAAATGAGCCTGTAGTAGAAATTAATGCTCCTATTTTAGAAGGGCAATTATTAGAAACATTACTAATTAACGAGGTACATTTTCAGACTTCGCTTGCAACAAAAGCTTCTAGAATTGTTAATTCTTCAAATGGTGCTGATCTAATAGATTTTTCTGCAAGAAGAACATACGGAACTGAAGCTTCTTTGAAAGCATCAAGAAATTCATATATTTCCGGTTTTTCATCTACAAGCAATGTAGAAGCCGGAAAAATTTATAATATCCCCCTTGCCGGAACTATGGGACATTCATATATTTTAAGTTTTGAAAATGAATTCAATTCTTATAAAGAATTTTTAACTGAATTTCCAAATAATCTTGTTTTTTTAGTAGACACTTATGACACTATTGAAGGTATTAAAAATGTTATTAAATTAACTAAAGACTACGATTGTAAAGTAAAAGCTATAAGACTTGATAGCGGAGATATAAAAGCATTGTCTTTCAAAGCAAGAGAAATGTTGGACATTGCAGGGCTAAATGAAACTAAAATTATAGTAAGCGGATCAATGGATGAGTATTCGATAAATAAATTAATAAACAAGAATAATTGTCCGATTGATATTTTTGGTGTTGGTTCAAATTATGGAGTTTCAGCTGATTTACCTGTAATGGGATGTGTATATAAACTAGTTGAAACAGAAGGCAGGCCAGTTAGTAAAAATAGTTCAGGGAAACAATATCTTCCTTATTCAAAACAGGTATATAGGTATTATGAAAATAATATTTTTGATCATGATATTGTTACAAAACAAGATAATATTTTAGATAAAGGAATTGCTTTGATAGATCAGGTTTTTGATAAAGGTGATTTAATGTATTCAAAACTTCCTATTGATGAAATAAGAACTTATGTAGCTAATCAGCTTAGATCTTTACCTGAGAAATACAAAGATTTGGATTCAGCTGAAAAATTCAATGTAGAAGTTAAAATATAATCTTTATGGTGGGCCAGCCAAGACTCGAACTTGGGACCTCAGTCTTATCAGGACTGCGCTCTAACCGGCTGAGCTACTGGCCCGTGTATGGTTGATTACGGAATAGTTATTCTAAAGCCTTTTATGAAAAATATAAATAGTAAATAATTAGAATATGGCATATAGCAAACATATTATTAGTCAAATAGTTGAAGAAATAAATAATCATTCCCAAGAAAATTTGTATTTATATGATTTAAAGAATATAGATTATGATACAAGTTTAATTATTCAGGAAGAAATTCATGCTTATGTTAAAAATAAAAATATTTCTGGTGTGATTTTATCTCTTGAATATCCTAATTTATTTACAATAGGTAAATCAGGAAAGAAATCGGATATTTTAATTTCCCAAAACGAATTGAATTTAAAAGGAATAAAAGTATATGAATCTAATCGAGGTGGAGAAATTACCTATCATGGTCCCGGTCAGATAATTTATTATCCAATTATTAATTTAAAAAAACTTAGTATTAAACCAGTGGAATATATTCGTATATTACAAAGAACAGTTATTTCAAGTTTAAAAGATTTTAACATTCAGGCTGAGGATGTGAACAAACCTGTGGGCGTTTGGGTGAATGGTAAAAAAATAAGTTCAATTGGTGTTAGAATTTCTAAGTCTGTTACTATGCACGGAGTGGCCATAAATTTAAATTGTGATTTAAAATATTTTACTTATATAATTCCTTGCGGAATTAAAGATTTGAATTTGACGAATATTAATAATGAAACTAATTTAAATTGTGATAAAGATTCATTTAGCAAAACATTTTCACATCATTTGAACAATAATTTTTTCAACTGATAGATTTTAGAATTTCCTTCAATTGAGACATTCTATTACTCTGTTCTTCTAATCTTTCTTTTTCTTTGAGAACTATTTCTTCTGGGGCATTATTGAAAAAATCAGGTGATTTGATTCTCTTCTCTAGTGGAGTGATTCTTCTTTCTATTTCTTTTATTTCAGTTTTAATTCTTTTTATTACTGAATTTATGTTTATACCTTCGGGTATACTAACTCCCAGTCTGAGTTTTCCTATGGTAAAATGAATAATCTTTTTTTCAATATTTAGTAATTCTGTATTTACTATTTTAGCTTTAGCTAAGTTTAAATAGGTATTTGAAAGTACATCTTCATCAACACTTATATTTTTCAAACGATTCATTGTAAAAGACCTACCTGGTAACATAGATATATTAATTATTTGATTGTGTTCTATACTTAACTCGGATCTGATATTTCTTATGGTTTTTATTGATTGTATTATATCGTCTGTCATATCTACTGCATTTTCATCAATTCTATTCCATGATTTTATGTAAGGTGTATGTGGATAATTTTGATTTATAAGATTCGTATTATCATAGAGTGATTCATTTTGTAATATTTGCCATATTTTTTCTGTCATAAATGGCATAAAAGGATGAAGTAATCTCAAACTGTCTTCAAGAATTCTTACTAATACTTCATTTTTATCTCTGGGACCATATCCTAGTCTGCCAGTATGTAATTCAGAATCATATTTATCATATTTATATAATTCAATGTACCAATCACAAAATTCATTCCAAAAAAATTCATAGAGAATTTTTTGTGCCTCTCCAAATTGGTAATTATCTAAATTTTCATTCACTTTCAGTATAGTAATTTGGAGTTTTCCTAATATCCAACATTCATAGATAGTTAGTGGTGGAAGCATACGATCTCTATCTTGACCTAATAAAGGCTCGCCTTTTAAGTTAACATTATGTTCTTTTTTTATATTGTTAAGTACAAATCTTGATGCATTCCATATTTTGTTAGCAAAATTTCTACCTGATTCTATTTTTCTTTCATCTATCCTTTGATTGTTACCTGGAGTAATACCTGTAGTTATTGCAAACCTCAAAGCATCTGCTCCGTATTCATCGATTAATTCTAATGGATTCATTACATTTCCCTTGGATTTACTCATTTTTAAACCAGACGGATCTAATATTAATCCATGTAGATAGATATGTGAAAAAGGAGATTTTCCCATATTTTCGATTCCAAGCATAATCATTCTTGCTACCCAGAAAAATAAAATATCATATCCTGTTTCCATAACTGTAGAAGGATAAAATTTATTTAAATCTTCAGTATCATCAGGCCATCCTAGAGTTGAATGTGTCCATAGCCCTGAACTAAACCAAGTGTCTAGTACATCAGGGTCTTGATATATGTCTTTACTTTTACATCCTTCACAATCAGTAGGAGTTTCCATACTAACTGTGATGTGTTCACAGTTGTTACAAAACCATGCTGGTATTCTGTGTCCCCACCATAATTGCCTGCTTATACACCAGTCAACAATATTTTCCATCCATTCAAAATATGTTTTATTAAATCTTTCTGGAATAATTTTAATATCTTCATTTTTAACTGCATTTATTGCTTTTTCAGCTAAAGGTTTAATATTTACAAACCATTGCATTGAGATGTAAGGCTCTACTTTGCTGTCACATCTTTCACATTGACTTACATTATTATCATAATCTTCAATTTTTTCTATATATTCTTGTTTTTTGAGGTCATTAACAATTTGATCTCTTATTTCTTCAATTAATAACCCTTGATATTTAGATGCATTTTCATTACCTCTGCCTTCCTGATTAAAAATATTCACAACTTGCAGATTATGTCTTTTTCCAATTTCAAAATCAGTATGATCATGAGCAGGAGTGACTTTTAGAGCCCCTGTTCCAAAATTCTTTTCTACGGAAGAATCGCCAATTACATTTACTTCTCTATTAACAATAGGGACAATGATTTTTTTACCAATATAATTTTTAAATCTTTTGTCTTTAGGATTTACTGCAACTGCGGTATCTCCTAATAAAGTTTCTGGCCTTGTTGTCGCAATTGTTAAGAAAGTTTTTTGCTTAGAGTCTTTAATATAATATTTTATATAATAAAGTTTTGATTTTTCAGGTTTATATTTTACTTCCAAATCAGATAATACTGTCGCACATCTGTTACACCAATTTGTAATCCTTTTCCCTCTATAAATGAGTTTTTTATTATAAAGATTTACAAAAGTGGTTTTTACTGCTAGCTGAGGAGTTTCATCTAGAGTAAATGCTTTTCTTGACCAATCACAAGATGCTCCCATTCTTTGCATCTGTTTATATATTCTATCTCCATAATCATCTACCCATTCCCATACTTTTTTAATGAATTTTTCTCTTCCAAGGGCATGTCTGTTAGAACCGGTTTTCGCTATTTCTTTTTCGACTACTACTTGAGTAGCAATTCCTGCATGATCGCTTCCAGGTAAGTAAAGAGTAGAATGTCCTAGCATCCTTTTCCATCTTATAATTAAATCTTCAATAGCAATTGTTAGAGCATGTCCCATATGAAGTTCCCCAGTCACATTTGGGGGAGGCATAATTATTGTAAAAGGGTCTAATTCTGTATTTTGATCAGATGGAGCAAATACATTTTCTGATAGCCATAAGCTATATATTTCTTTTTCGGTTTTTGATGGGTTATAAGTTTTATCCATAAATTAATTTGATATATATATGATATTTGAAAAATTTATTATATTAATAATTAGGTAATAATACTAATTAAATCAAGATTATATTATTAGAAAAATTAATTACAAATAATTCTTAATTTCAAATTTGATAATTCTTGTTATTTAGTTTATAATATCGGAGCAGTTTTTTGAAAGAACTGTGTTTCTTGTTAATATATTTGATATATTTTTCTTGTGAAAAATAAAAAGAGAATAAAAGGAGTAAGTAATGGCTAGTAAAGAAATTAAATTTAAGCCTTTAAGTAATAGAGTGGTTATAGAACCTATAGATGATAATGAACAAAAGTCAGCTGGAGGTATTTATATTCCTGATACTGCTAAAGAAAAACCTCAAGAAGGTAAAGTTGTAGCAGTAGGTCCGGGGAAATTCGCAGATGATGGTAAAAGAATTCCTACGGAAGTTTCAGTTGGGGATATTGTTGTATATTCAAAATATGCTGGAACTGAATACAAGGTTGGTACTATAGAGTATTTAGTAGTACGTGATGAAGATATATTATTTGTAAAGTAAGATTTTAAATAAAGCAGGTGAAAAAATGGCAGCTAAGAAAATAACTTATGGTGAAGAAGCAAGAAGCTCAATGAAAATTGGGATAGATAAACTGGCTAATACAGTTAAAGTTACATTAGGCCCTAGAGGTAGAAATGTAGTACTAGACAAAAAATTCGGACCTCCTCAGGTATGTAGTGATGGAGTTACAATTGCAAAAGAAATCGAATTAGAAGATGAATTTGAAAATATGGGAGCACAATTACTTAAAGAAGCTGCCAGTAAGACAAATGATGTCGCAGGAGATGGAACAACAACAGCAACAGTTTTAGCTCAGGCAATTATTTCTGAAGGCTTTAAAAATATTGCTGCAGGGGCTAATCCTATGGCATTAAAAAGAGGTATTGAAAAAGGTGTTGAAACTTTGAGAAATTCAATTAGCAGAATGTCTATACCAATTGAAGGTAGAAATCAAATTGCACAAGTAGCTTCTCTTTCTGCACATGATGACGAAATGGGTAATTTAATTGCTGAGGTTATGGAAAAAGTTGGTAAAGACGGAGTTATAACTGTTGAGGAATCCAAAGGTTTAAATTACGAACAGGAATTTGTTGAAGGAATGCAAATTGACAGAGGTTATATTTCTCCTTACTTTATAACAAATCAAGATAGAATGGAAACAGTGATTGAAGACCCTCATATTTTAATAACAGATAAAAAAATATCTGCTGTTAATGATATTCTTCCAGCATTGGAAAAAATTCTTCAAATAACTAAGAATGTAGTGTTAATTGCTGAAGATATTGATGGAGAAGCTTTAGCTACCTTAGTAGTGAATCGATTAAGAGGAACCTTACAAATTCTAGGTGTTAAAGCTCCTGGCTTTGGAGATAGAAGAAAAGCAATGTTAGAAGATATTGCTACTTTGACTGGTGGTACAGTTATTAGCGAAGAAGTTGGAAGAAAATTGGATTCAGTTACTGCTGAAGATTTCGGAAGAGCAAGAAGAGTTGTATCAACAAAAGAAGAGACAACAATAGTAGATGGCTCAGGTGAAGAAAAAGAAATTCGTGGAAGAATTACTCAAATCAAGGCACAGATAGAAGAAACCACTTCTGATTTTGATAGAGAAAAATTACAAGAGCGTTTAGCGAAACTTTCAGGAGGAGTTGCAATAATAAAAGTTGGAGCTGCTACTGAGATTGAATTAAAAGAGAAAAAGAATAGAGTAGAAGATGCTTTGTCAGCTACCAGGGCTGCTGTAGAAGAAGGCATAGTTCCTGGTGGAGGTTTAGCTTTACTGAGAGCTAAGAAAGATTTAGCTAAATTGAAATTAAGTGGTGAAGAAGCTTTAGGTGTAGCTGTTTTATCCAAAGCTTTAGAAGAGCCAATGAAGATTATAGCTGAAAATACTGGTGTTTCTGGAGAAGTTGTTTTAGACGCTTCTTTAAAAACCACAGGGAATAAAGGTTATGATGCTGAAGCAGGTGAATATGTTGATTTAATTGAGAAAGGAATTTTGGATCCTGCCAAAGTTACTCGAGCAGCAATTGAAAATTCTGCTAGTGTTGGTGCAATGGTACTTACTACGGAAGCCTTAATAACTGACGTAAAAGAAGATACCCCAGCCATGCCACCTATGGGAGGCGGAATGCCAGACATGGGGATGTAAATTAGTAAATAGTATTTATAAAAAAAAGGAACATATAAGTTATGTTCCTTTTTTTTTGTATTATTTAAGTTAGATTTTGTGTAACATTTTATTTATTAGATTTTCTATTATCACTAATATTTATGAATTTGTTTACACATTTACACGTACATACAGAATATAGCATTATTGATGGTATTAGCAGGATTAGTGATTTGGTTAAATCAGCAAAATCTAAAGGTATGAATGCTTTGGCAATTACTGATCATGGTAATATGTATGGCGCTATTGATTTATATACTGAGTGTATAAATGAAGGGATAAAACCTATAATTGGATCCGAAATTTATGTTGCAATAAATGATTACCAAATTAAAGACCAAACTGAAAGAAGTCCTTTTCATTTAACTGTGCTTGCTAAGAACAATACCGGTTATAAGAACTTAGTTAAATTATTAAGTATAGCTAATACTAAAGGTTTCTACTACAGACCGCGAATTGATAAAAAAATATTAGAGGAATATAAAGAAGGTTTAATTCTATTATCAGGTTGTCCTAGCGGAGAGATAGCAAGACTGATAATTCATCAAAGTTATGATGAAGCAAAAAAAATGGTGGAATGGTATGCGTCTGTATTTGATGATTATTTTCTTGAGATCATGAGACATGAAAATGTTGATAATTTAGATATGATAAATAAAAATATTATAAAATTAAGTAATGAAACTAAAATACCATTAGTTGCAACTAATGATTCTCACTATACAGAGCAAATTGATTCTAATACTCATGATGTATGTTTATGCATTCAGACAAATAGTCAAATCGCTTCAACTAACAGAATGAAATTTGATGATCAATCATATTACCTAAAAAGCCCAGAGGAAATGTACGATTTATTTATTGATATACCAGAATCAATTTCAAATACTCAATTAATTGCTGATATGTGCGATATAACAATAGACTTGGAAACTACAAAAATCCCAGTTTTTAATATTGATGATGGTAGTGATTCATGGTCATATTTGCAAAAACAATGCGCATTAGGTTTTAAAAAATTATTTAACAATCCTACTGATTTGTATAAACAAAGAATGAGATATGAATTAGATGTTATCAAGCAAACAAATTATGCCAATTACTTTTTAGTTGTTTGGGACATAGCAAAATATTCACTAGAAAATAATATCACATTTAATGTAAGGGGTAGTGCAGCTGCAAGTCTAGTTCTATATTGTTTGGGTGTTACTTTGATTGATCCCCTTGAATATAATTTGGTTTTTGAAAGATTTTTAAATATAGAAAGAAAAGAAATGCCAGATGTGGATTTAGATTTTCAAGATAATAAAAGAGAAATGGTTTTACAATATGTTGTTGAAAAATATGGCATAGCACATGTAGCTCAAATTATCACGTTTGGGACATATGGAGCTAGAGGTTCCATAAGGGATGCAGGCAGAGTAATGGGTATGGATTATTCAGAAATAGATCCAATAGCAAAATCTATACCTTTTGGTCCTAACATCACTATAGAAACAGCTTTGGAATCAAAAGAAATGCAGGCATATATTCCTAATTATCAAAAATTATTAAACACTTCAAGATCTATAGAAGGTTTAATAAGGCATGTTAGTACTCATGCAGCAGCAGTGGTTATATCTGAAGTTCCATTAGATGAATTTGTTCCTTTACAAACATCTTCGAAATCAAATAATTCAGATATATTGATGACTCAATATGCTATGGAACCTATAGCAAAATTAGGTTTATTAAAGATGGACTTTTTAGGGTTGTCAAATTTGACTATAATTGCTGATTGCTTTGATGCTATTAAAATTAATAGAAATCAAGAACTTTCTATAAATACTATCGATTTAGAAGATAACAAAACTTTTGATTTACTTTCAGAAGGTAAGACAATGGGAGTTTTTCAACTAGAAGGCTCAGGAATGAAAAGATATATACAAGAATTAAAACCAACTACTTTGAGTGATGTTTCAGCGATGATAGCTTTATATAGGCCAGGACCAATGGATCAAATATCCAGATTTATTGATGGTAAACATGGACAAATACCGAGTTATATTCACAAAGTGCTTGAGAATAATTTACAAGAAACATATGGAGTTATTGTTTATCAAGATCAAGTACTTTATATCTTTAGAGAAATGGCGGGGTATTCATTGGGAGAAGCTGATATTGTAAGAAAATCTATGGGTAAAAAAATCCCAGAAATAATGATAGAAGAAAAAAATAAATTTATTTCAAGATGTGTTAACAATGGTTTTGAACAAGAATTAGCTTCTGAAGTTTTTGCATTAATCGAACCATTTGCAGGTTATGCATTTAATAAAGCTCATAGTGTCAGCTATGCACTGATTTCATATATTACTGCATATTTAAAAGCAAATTATTTAGATGAATTTTTAATAACATCCATGAATGCTAGTATCAATAATTCAGAACGAATTAATATGTTTGTTAAAGAATCAAAACTTAATGACATAGAAGTATTACCGCCAGATATAAATGAAAGCAAAAGTAAATTTTCTTTATATGGAAATGACAAAGAAAAATATATAAGATATGGATTGTCAGCGGTAAAAAATGTTGGAATTAAAGCTGCCAATAGTTTGGTAGAAATAAGAGAATCATTGGGTGGATACAAGTCATTAGAACATATATTTGAAAATATTGATTTATCTGTTTTAAATTCAAAAACTATAGAATCACTAATTAAAGTAGGGGCATTTGATCAATTTGCAGATAGAACAGCTTTATTAGATAAAATTGATGATTTTATCGCAGTATCAACACATACAAATAATGCAAAAAAACATAATCAGACTTCCATGTTTCAATATTTACCTGAAGATCAGAAAGTAAAAACCGAAATAAATTTAAATCTAAATATGAATACCACATCTAAAGATAAACAGTTATGGGAATTAGAATTATTAGGATTAAAATTAACTATCAATCATCAAAATGAACAAATCATAAAATCTGTTTCTGATGATTATATAACTAGTGTAGAACAAATAAATAATTTATCAGCCACAGATATGAGAAATGTTAAAATTTTAGGCCAGACATTATCTATTGAAAAATTAAGTTATACTGATAAAAAAACTAATCAAATAAAACCCTATTTTAAATCACAAATAGATTTATTGGATTCTGAATTAGAACTTGTAAGTTTTAATCAAAATTTTAATCAGATGGACCTTTGGGATGAAAGTAATTTGGTTGTTATTGAAGGATATATAAGGATGAGAAACAATCAATTATCCATTTATTTTAATAATGCTTCTAAATACATTCCTCAAAGTAATGGATTTGTTGAATCCAATAAAATCGATAGTGAAAATAAATGTTTAGTTTTTACAATTAAGAATATTGTAAATAATGATTCCAGATTTGCAAAATTAATTGATATTATTAAAAATAATAAAGGGAATACCCCTGTATATATTAGATTTCAGGATAAGAATTTAATTACTTATAGTGATTTATATAGTAATTTGCATATAGATAAAATTATTAAGAATGAAATGTTTGATTATTGCGACATTGATGTTAGAAATGTTACAGATTTTGTATTTCCAAATAATTAATCTTCAAATTTATGTTTGATTTTAACATAGAAAAATTAAGTAAAGGGTTAGAGTTTTTAGCTATTGATTATGATCATAATATGATTCATAAATTTATTTCATATTTTGAATTTCTAAATAAAGAAAATAATAAATATAATCTTACTAATATCACTGATTTTGATGATTTCATATCATTACATGTTTTAGATTCATTATCATTAATATTACCTATACAAAAATATAATATAAATCATCAAAATATTTTAGATATTGGATCTGGTAATGGTTTTCCTGGGATTCCTTTTCAGATTTGTATTTCCCATTCTAATATGATTTTGGTGGATTCAGTAAAAAAGAAAGCGGATTTTATGCAAAAATTAATTAAATTATTAAATTTAAACGAGATTGAAATTGTTAATGATCGTATAGAAGATTTAGGAAAGGATAAATACTTCAGAAAAACGCAAAACTTAATATTAGCAAGAGCTGTTGCAAAAATATCTACTTTAATAGAAGTTTCTTTACCATTGCTTGAAATAGGAGGGTATTGTATATTTCATAAATCTAATTTGTCTCAATCTGAGTTTGAATCTATGAATAAAACTTTAAGATATTTTGATGCACAATTAATTGAAATATATAAAGTTTCAAATGAATTGATAGCACGAAATCATAATCTGATAATTATTAAAAAGAATTCAGAAATTGATTTTGAATATCCAAGAAATAATAATAAACCTTTCAGAAAACCGTTGTTTTAATGGAAATAATTTTTTTAATAATTATAATGAATGTAGTAAATTTAAATAGGTGAATTATGATGTCACTAAATAAAAAAAGTAAGGTAGTTACGCAAGGAGATGATAGAGCGCCGGCTAGGTCAATGCTTAGGGCAGTTGGGTTAACTGATGAAGATATGAATAAGCCTTTTATAGGTATAGCAAATTTGGTTTCAGATGTTACTCCATGCAATGTTCACTTAGATCGAATTGCACAAAAAGTTAAAATTGGAGTACGGGATGCAGGAATGGTTCCAATGATGTTTGGAACCATAACAATTAGTGATGGTATATCAATGGGAACAGAAGGTATGAAAGCATCTTTGGTAAGCAGAGAAATAATTGCTGATTCTATTGAAGCTGTAGTGTTTGGAGAAAGTTTAGACGGTCTTTTAGCAGTTGCTGCTTGTGATAAAAATATGCCTGGAGTTATGATGGCTATGGCTAGATTAAATGTTCCATCTATTTTTGTTTACGGAGGTGCCATATTACCTGGAAAATATGATGGAAAAGATATAAATATACAGGACATGTTTGAAGCAGTAGGAGCTTACTCTAGAGGTGATTTGTCATTAAAACAATTAATTGATATGGAAAAAGTGGCCTGCCCAGGAGAGGGAGCATGCTCTGGAATGTTTACAGCTAACACAATGTCTTCAGCGATTGAAGCTATGGGGATGTCTATTCCTGGTGCTTCTTCTATTCCTGCGGTTGATCCAAGAAATGAAGCAGTAGCTGTAAAATCCGGGGAATTTTTAATAAATCTTATTAAAAAAGATATAAAACCAAGAGATATAATGACTAAAAGAGCTTTTGAGAATGCTATAACAACAGTTCTTGCTATGGGAGGATCAACTAACGCAGTTTTGCATTTGTTGGCAATGGCACATGAAGCTGAAGTAGATCTAAATATTGAAGATTTTAATACTTTAAGTGAAAAAACACCTTATATTACAAATCTACGACCAGGAGGAAAATATGTAATGAGTGATGTTGATAAAGCCGGAGGAGTGCCAGTTATATTGAAAGAATTATTAAACGCAGGACTTTTACATGGAGATGTATTAACAATAACTGGTAAAACAATGACTGAAAATTTATCTGAAATAACAACTAAACCAGATAATGAAGTAATTTATTCTCACAATACCCCGAGAAGTTCTACAGGAGGATTAGTCATATTGAAAGGTAACTTAGCACCTGAAGGTGCAGTATTTAAAGTTGCAGGAACTAAGCATATAAAACATGAGGGGCCTGCAAAAGTATACAATGGTGAAAGAGAAGCATTTAATGCTATTACATCTGGGAAAGTGGTTGATGAAGACGTAGTAATTATAAGGTATGAAGGACCAAAAGGTGGCCCGGGAATGCAGGAAATGTTAGCAGTAACAGGAGCGATAATGGGAGCTGGATTAGGAGATTCTACTATGTTGATTACTGATGGAAGATTTTCTGGTGCAACTAGAGGGCCTAGTATTGGACATGTAGCTCCAGAAGCAGCAGTTGGCGGACCAATTGCTTTTGTTGAAAATGGTGATATTGTAAGCATGGATGCGGATACTAAAGAATTAATTCTTCATATTTCTGATGAAGAATTAAGTAATAGAAAAAAAGATTGGACAGCCCCGGAAATTAATGTCAAAAATGCTTTCTTGAGGAAGTATGCTAAATTAGTTTCTTCTGCCAGTATAGGTGCTGTTACTTCAGGAGATTAATTTTTAAAGGAGAATGATGGATACAAGTAATGATAAAATTTCTAGACGTTCATTTATTAAAGCTTTCTTTTTAGGGGGTTTTGGTATGTTTGTGGCTTTATTTAATTTCAAGTCACAATCTGATAAGAAAAAATCTATAAATAGTAATTTGCCATTAGATTCAATTTATAGAGCTAGAGAAGAAATTTACTAAGTTAATTATATAATCAATAAGGTAGTTTCAAATGTTAGAATTAGAAGGTAAAGTTGCAATTGTTACAGGTGCTGGTAGATTAAGAGGGATAGGAAGAGCAGCAGCAGTTTCATTAGCAAGATTAGGCGCAAATGTAGTTGTTACAGGTACAGGTAGAGATCCATCTAATTATCCTCAAGATGAAAAAGAAATAGGATGGAAAGATATATATAGCACTGCTGAGCAGATTACATTAGAAGGTGCTAAAGCCTTACCTTTAGTGTCTAATGTTGTATCACTTCAAAGTGTTAATGAGATGATAAATCAAACATTATCGGAGTTTGGAAGGATTGATATTTTAGTTAACAATGCAGCTGCAGCAAGAGGTGAAGATAGAGTTCCAATTGTTGATTTACCTGAAGATGTTTTTAGAAAAGTTAATGATATTAAAGTTTTTGGTACATATTTATGTACAAAAGCTGTAGTTAAAGTTTTAAAAGAGCAAGATCAGGGTGGTAAAATTGTAAACATTTCTTCAACTGCAGGTAAAAGTGGTTCCCCAAATACTTTAGCATATAACGCTGCTAATTTTGCTGTTGTAGGAATGACCCAATCTATGGCTCGAGAATTAGGACCTTTAGGTATAAATGTAAATTGTGTTTGCCCAGGATTTACTGAAACTTCTAGAATGGATGGTTTGGATTTGGGCCAAGGTGCAGATAAAACTGCTATTGGGAGAATAGGTACAGATGATGAAGTAGGTGATTTTATTGCACATTTGTGTACTAAAGCCACTTCATGGATAACTGGTCAATCAATAAATATAAATGGTGGATCTATTGTAGAACATTAAGCTCTGCCCGGCCAGGATTCGAACCTGGGTCTGAGGATTCAAAGTCCTTCGTGCTACCACTACACCACCGGGCATTGTCCCTTCAGTATATCAAAATTCGGTAGCTACGAATAACCCCAAATGTCACACTATATGTCACATAACGTTTTAAATAAGCGTTGCCGGTTCAAGTTTTCCCATTATATTTATTTGTATATGATATGTCGGGAGAGTTATATTTCTTTTGTTGTTGTGGCTCTTGTAGTCGTTGTTGCTGTGGCTTGGGTGTTGTTGGTGTTGTAGCTGTAGTTGGTTTAGATGTTGATAGGGGGTATGGCTTAGGTTGTCTGTGTTTAGGTTATACATATGCGTGACAGACTTTTTTTTAAAAAGAAAGTCTTATAATAATCATATGGATAAACATATACCTTGCCATAAATGCGGACATGAAGTTTTAGTAACTGCTCTAAACTGTGATAAATGTGGATATGAAATTGAGTTTATGGATATATTTGTTCATCAAATTAAACAGACAGAAGAACAAGGTAGCAAAACAAAGAGAAATCTGTGGCAAAGGATATTAAGATATATTAAATGATAACTATTCCATGACTCATCCCAGCCCACTTTCAGCCCACTTAACCTTGTAGAACTATTGAGTAATATGTAGAGTAGGGTATCATTTTCTACCCCTGATGTTGTCCCAAAGTTTATAATAAATCATGGATAATAATAATTAGGCTTTTTTATTTTAAGACATTTTATTTTTTGATAGAGAGAAAATAATATGATTATAGATTTAAGTAATAAAAAAAGTCGGGAAATTTCAAAATCTAGATATGATATTTGTATTGTCGGATCTGGGCCGGCCGGATTAACTATTGCTAACGAATTGGCAAATAGCAATCTACGAGTCTGTGTTTTGGAGAGTGGTAAGAATAAGAAAGCAAAATATGCAGATAGTTTGAGAAAAGTTGCCTCAACAGGTATTCAGATTAAAGAAGATTCAAGTGAAAGAATTTTTGGGGGAACTTCATATACTTGGGGTGGACTATCTAGTGTATTTAACAAAGATAATTTGGAAAAATCTGGTCACCCATTAAATCTCATTCCAAATTTACTAGCAGATGCACTATATCAAAGAGCTAAAAAATATTTTCCTGAATTATTTGATGCTGATATTATTGTTCCAGTACCTAATTTTAACAAATTGGACAAAGAAAGTCAAGAAACTAAGGCAGTTTCTATCGCTAAACATCTTTCAAAAATTTTTTTAAAAGACGAAAAAAAAGACGTTCCTTGGTAAATGGTGCTTTCAAAAGTCAAGGATGTGATAACAAAAGGCAAAACAAACCCAGAAAAGGAAGCAATTTATGCAAATCATGATGTTTTTGGTTTTAATTCAGAGTTTGATGATGTTATTCGGGGGAAAAATATAGCATTGATTGATGATATC
>ENA-ORDI01000495-ORDI01000495.1-marine-metagenome-genome-assembly--contig:-NODE-495-length-26732-cov-3.707710_pt1 | contig 26732 bp, 22 predicted proteins | sample MGYA00248628_ERZ508525 | MGnify/ENA primary metagenome ERZ508525 (study PRJEB26195, sample SAMN05422138) | marine metagenome | isolation source: East of Porto Seguro, South Atlantic Ocean | place... | reverse complement strand
GCCGATCCCAAGCGGAATGATCAGGCCATACGTCATTGGTCGCCCCAGCCCATCGTCTCTCCCGGCCGCACTATGGCGGCCTGTTCTGCACTGTTAGATGCAGCTTGCTCCGTTGCGATTGCGGCCGGAGTCCGCGGACGTCCGATGGGCGTAGTAGACGTCTGACGGGACATTCCGGCTCGGCGTTCCCACGTGTACACGAATCGGTGCATTATGTTTATACTGGAATGGGACCTACAGACGAGACCTTCTCCACTCGCCAACCACGCCAAGGTATGACCCCACAGTGATAGACCGAGAGCCCGGACCTTACGTACCGCAACGTGCCCCTCGAAGGCTGGGCCTGTCAGTGTCCATCGCCGTCGCGGTCCTGGTGCTGGGGCTGTCGGTCGGCCTCGCGTTGGGGTCCGCGCTCTCGGCCCGGTCCGGCGCGACGCTGTACGACGAGGATGTCGTGACGTCGGTGGTTGAGGCGGTGAGTCCCGCGGTGTTCGAGATCGTCGTCACCGGCCGAAGTGGGAGGCTCTTCGGTCCCGGCTCGGGCTCCGGCTCCGGCAAAGGATCAGGTTCGCTCTCTTCCTGCGAAAGATCGGCCACGAATTCGTCGGTCACCGCCGCGATCTCACCTGAGACCAGGCCCTCGGTCGTGTCCTCCAGATCGGTCGGCTCGCTCGTGAACAGGGTCTCGATGACCGGTTGTTCAGAGGCAATTTCTCCCGCTGTCGCATTCGTGATCGCAACCGGCATGGTCGCGGCCGGCAGCGGTGCAGCCGGCGGAGGCGGTGTCCCGTTATCGCGCGCAGGTGAATCCAGGGTGCGCGTTTCATCACCCATGATCGTCAGGCGGAACGGATCATCCGCGCCGACCATGGCCACTTCGCCCGGGGTCACGAGATCGCGCGCGCCACCATCGCCGGTCCACACTTCGACCGCGCCCTCGGTAACCTGCATGGAAGAACCCGTGCCATCGACCGTGATCGAAAAGCTGGTTCCCTTCACCACCGCGGCGAGGGTCGGCGTACGGACCCCGAAATGAGGATCGGGCTGCTTGCCGATATTGAAAATCGCGCTGCCCCAGTCCTGTACGATCTGGATTACCGACCGCTCCTCGGAAGGTTGTGGCACCTTGAGGCGTGTGTTGGGCCGGACGGTCACGAATTCACGTTCGCGCACGATAACGGCCGAGCCGTTTGCCCCGGTTTCGATCGTACCGCCGGCCGCAATCTTGGCGCCGCGACGCGCCGGCCTTTCACCGCTCTCGTCGCGAATGGCCACGCGACCGTCGGTTTCGCTGACCGTCCAGGCGACCTGTGCGTGGACGCTCGTGCTGGCGAGCAAGAGGGCGAGCGGAGCAGTTCTGAGGATTTTCCGAGTCAGCAAGATGGGTCTCCTATGAGCATCCCATCTCGCACCGCTGTGTTCCAATATGGCAATCAAACATGGTTAAACACATGGTAATTCAACCGAAAATTAATGCCTGGCGCATTATTGCTGGTGCTTCATCCGGAGTGCCTTACGCGTGCGTTACCCATCTTCTCCTCACTTAGCGGCAGCGATCAGCCTGGCGTTTGCTCTGCCCGCGAATGCGCAGGAAACGCGCGCTCCGATCGATGAAGCCGCGGCTATCGACGCGAAGGAAGGAAGCGTCTTTCCGCCTCGCGACACCCCATCCGCTACGCAAATCGAACCGCGCATCGACGACCGGCAAAGTCTTGGCCGCGGTATATACAATGTCGGGCCGATCTCGCTCGAAGGGTTGGGCGAATTGTCGGTCGTCGACTTCGTGGACATTATCGAGCGATACGCCGCGCGTGACCTGAACGGCGAGCAACTCAATACCCTCGCCAGCGAAGTGGCAGCGCGCGCCCAGGCCAAGGGCTATGTATTCGCGACCGCGATGATCGAGCCGCAATCGTTGCGTGCGGGTGTGCTTCGCGTCCGCGTCGACGAAGGCCGGATCGACCGGATCAGGATCGACGGTGACGACGATGCCGCCATCCGCAGCCAGCTTGCCCCGTTGCTGAACGGCCGCCCCGTGACGAAGGCACGGCTCGAACGGCACTTGCTGCTGGCAGACGATATTTCAGGCGTGCGGGTGCGCCGGGCCTATTTCGAACGTGAAGCCGAACGAGGCGTACTGGTTCTCGAGGCGCGGCGATCGCGCGCCAGCGGTGCCGTGGTGTTCGAGAATGACGGGACGGCGCCCGTAGGCCCCGAGCGGCTGCGTATCGATGCCGACTTCAACGGATTGCTCACGCCGACCGACGAGGTCGACATAACGCTGGCAACCACTCCCTTCGAACCGGGCGAACTGCAATATGCCAAGCTCAAATACGAAGCGGTGATCAGTTCGAGCGGCACACAAGCAGGCGTCGTCGTTTCGCATTCGAGAACCGATCCGGGCGCCTATCTCGCAGACGACGACGTTACCGGGCGTTCGACCCGATTGGGCATCGAGTTGCGCCACCCCTTCATAAGGCGCCGCAATTTCAGCCTGTGGGGCGAGGCCGAATTGCAGCTCCGGGATATCCGCCGCGAGCGCGACGGCGCACTCGACCGCCACGACCGTATTCCGGTTGTGCGGCTCGGCGCTTTCATGGCGGGCGCTGCCGCCGGCGGCCGCTATCGTGCACGGGTGACCTATTCACAGGGGCTGTCGGTCCTCGGCGCAACCGAGCGGGGCGATCCACTCGCCTCCCGCGACGATGCGTCCGCGGTGTTCAGCAGCCTTTATGCATGGGCGGATTGGGAGCGCGAGCTGGGCTCGGGCTTCAGCATGGAGCTTGCCGCACGCGGACAGATCGCAAGTGCACCGCTGCTTTCGACCGAAGACCTCGGTCTTGGCGGCAACCGATTCTTGCGCGGCTACCCTTATAGCCAGCGTTCGGGCGACGAAGGCATCATGGGGTCGGGCGAGTTGCGCTATGATTGGGAGGACGCGCTCGGCCTGCTCGATAATATGCAGATCTATGCCTATGCCGATGGCGGATATGTCGGAAATATCGATAACGGGCGGGGTACTGGCGAATTGTATTCGGCAGGTGGCGGGTTGAGGACCGACATCGTCAGCGGTCTCGATTTCGATGTTGAACTGGCTATGCCGCTGAGCGGCCCGCGTTATGACACGGACGACGACAATCCTCGCCTCAACGTGAAGTTGCGCAAGACCCTGTAGCCTTTCGTACCTGTGTAAAATCGGAACGCTGTCATCGGATGATCCCATGTGGCGTCGGCCTTCTCCCCTCGCCCCGGCGCCTTGCCTACCCGCGTAATTGAGGGTGCGCCGGCTGCCCTAACTTCCGAGGCTAGCGCTGGGCAGGACTGTCGATCACGCCATTGGCTGTCGCCGGCTTCACAGGCGTGAAGGCACCCAGCCCCCTCATTTCCCTGTCTATGGCGTAAGCACGCTGTTAACCGTTCGTAAGCCATGTCGGTCGCGAAGAGGGAGGCAGGATTGTGAAGTTGCTGCGCAAGGAAGCTGCGTTCGTTCTGGTGCTGGCAGCGCTTTTCGGGATCCTCGCTTATACCGGCATTGCTCTCACGCGAGGAAACGAACGCATAGCGATGCTATGGCTGCCGAATGCGGTTGCGGCCGCATGGCTCATCTATAGCCGAACGCGCGCCGCGCCATTCTACATCTTGGGATGTCTGCTCGCGAACATCGCTGTCAATCGTCTGGTTGGCGACAATTGGAGCATCGCGCTGGGGCTTGCGATCGCGAATTCCGTCGAGATTGCCACCCTTGTTCTGCTGGTGCGCAAGGCGAAGGACGCAGCGCTCGATCTCGCCGAGGTCGACACCTATGCAGTGCTCATCCTCGCCTCTGTCGTCGCATCCTTCGCATCCGCAATTGTTGCAAGCGTGGTGCTTGCCGATACCGGTACCGGGTTCTCTTTGGCAGATGGGCAGCGATGGCTCATAGCAGATGCACTCAGCCTCATAATCATCCTGCCGGTCACGCTCGTGTTCCTGGGCGCGTGGCGCGAACGCAAGCCACCGCAGGCGCGAGACCTGCTAGAATGGATGGTAATGGTGGCCTTGGTGACCATCGGCACGATGCTGATCTTCACGCAGACCACCTTCCCGTTCCTGTTCCTTACGTCCCCGCTGGTCTTGTATGCCGCGTTTCGCACCGGCCTTGTCGGGACCGCCGTCGCAACGCTGCTCATCACGGCAATCTCGTCCGCCGCAACTGCCATCGGACTGGGCCCCATAATTCTCGTCCGCGGGGCCTCGGAATTGCAGCTGGTGGCATACCAGGCATTCCTGGCCACGAATTTCGCGATCGGCTTTCCCGTCGCGGCACTACTCGCGCAACGGAACCGCGACCGTTTGCGATTTCGTCTGGAGCGCGACGAGAAACAGGAAGTTCTCGATAACATTCGAGACGTCATATTTCGCGCCGATGCCAATGGTTGCTGGTCGAGCCTCAATCCCGCATGGGAAACACTGACCGGCTACAAGATCGAGGAAAGCCTCGGCAAGCCGACGACCGCATTCCTGCATCCCGAGGATCTCGCGGCAACACATGTGATTTATCCCCGCATCGCCAGCGGCGACCTCGAAGAGGCCACTCTCCAGCAGCGGTTCTTCGACAAATCTGGCGAATGTCACTACATCGAAGTCGGCGTGAAGCGACTGAGCGGCACCGACGGGGAATTCCTCGGCACCATCGGAAACATCCGCGATATTTCGCTGGAGGTTAAGCAGGCGAACGAGCTGAAAGACAGCGAGGCGCGGTTCCGCCTGCTGGCCGAGTCTGCACCCGTCGGAATTTTCCGTGCAAATGCAGCTGGCGAACTGACCTACATCAATCCGGGATGGGCAGCGAAGGTCGGTATGACAGTCGAGCAAATGCTGGGCCGAGGTTGGCTGGACGCGGTAGCCGACCTTAAACCCTTGCAAGAGAATCCGCCGTTTCAAAACTTTGCCCCCGGCGATTTGCGCAAGCGCCTCATCCAATTCCACAGCGCCGATGGCGGCCATGTCTGGATGGAGACTTACAACTCCGCCGAGTTCGATGAGGATGGAAAGGTCAAGGGATATTACGGCGCAGCGGTTGATGTTTCCGAAGCCCGCCAGCTCGAATTGGAACTGCGCGACGCCCGCCGCCGGGCCGAAGATTCTGCAATGGCCAAATCGGCATTCCTCGCCAATATGAGCCACGAGATCCGCACACCGATGAACGGTGTACTCGGGTTCACCGACCTTCTTCAGCATTCGGAGCTCGACGAGGAGCAGCGCAGTTATGTCCAGCTGATCGCCGATTCTGGTCGTGCGATGATGCGCCTTCTCAACGACATTCTGGACATCTCGAAGATTGAGGCGGGCCAGATGCGTATCTCCAACGATCCGTTCGACTTGCGCCACAAGCTGAACGGCATCGTCAAACTCATGGAGCCGGTCGCCGAGAAAAAGGGGCTGAGTGTCGAGATCGACTTCGCTCCCGAGATACCGCCCTACATCGTGGGCGATGCGCTTCGATTGCGCCAGATCGTGCTCAACCTGCTTGGAAACGCGATAAAGTTCACCGAGGACGGCGGTGTCCGCCTCGTCGCCAAGCAAATCGACAGTGGTCGCAAGCTGGCGATCGACGTGATCGATACAGGGATCGGCATCCCGTCCGAAAAGCTCGACGCGATCTTCAAGCATTTCACGCAAGCCGATGGGACGATCGCGCGTCGTTTCGGAGGCACCGGCCTTGGCCTGACCATAAGCAGGCAATTGGTCGACATGATGGAAGGCGATATCTCGGTAACGAGCACACCCGGCAAGGGAACGACATTCACGGTTGTCCTGCCGCTGGTCGCGGCAGAGGCCCCTGAAGCGCCCAAAGGAGACCCCCACCCCGACGCGCAGAAACCAGCGGTCGACCGCCCTCCATTGCGTTTGCTGATAGCCGAAGACAACGAGATCAATCAGCGCCTCATCAAAGCCTTGTGTCGCAATGCAGGCTACGAGCCCCACATCGTCGGGGACGGCAAGGCAGCGCTGGATGCGGTCGCCTCGGCGCAAGCCCGCGGCGACCAGTTCGCGATGGTCCTGATGGATCTGCAAATGCCGCTCATGGACGGTATCAGCGCCACTCGGGAATTGAGAGCTCGCGGCTTCTATGCAGCAAAACTGCCGGTGGTTGCGCTGACTGCTAATGCCTATCCCGAGGACATCGAACGGTGTCTCGCTTCGGGCATGCAAGGCCATCTCGCGAAGCCGCTGCAGATGTGCGATCTCGTGAAGGCGGTCGAGAGGTTTGCCAGGAAGGGTGAAGCCGCAGCCGCAAAGTCTGATGGCGATGCGGGTGACGCGCTGGACATCTCGGACCTCGCGGAGAACTACCAAACCCTAAAGGATGCCGTGCGTGAAATGCTGGCGGATCTGGCGATCACCAATATCGACAGCCGCTGGGAGGAAGTCGCAAGCTCGTTGCACCAACTGGCCGGCATTGCGTCACATTTCGGGGAAGCACGGCTCGGTCGCGTGGCATCGGAGGTCGAGCGGGGAATGAAATCGGCAGGAGACGCGGACCAGCGAATGGCCTTGGCCAAGACGGCATTCGAAGAATTGAACCGGGCAGCCTGATCGTCCCTCCCCAACCCGCCAAGATACCATTGGCGACCTTCTGGATCGGGCATCGAGACGAATGCCATAAGGGCGAGGATGTACCGATATCCGAGAGTATCGGGGCACCCTCGCACCTCGCAACCGGAGCTGCCAATAAACGGTACTGGCGTTTGCACGCGGTCTTTAAGCTCCGAGCAACTTGTCCGTCGCTGCGCCACCCGGGTCCGCTTATCCAGTAGGGGACATACACCCTGGCCTAGCTCAACCAGACTTGGGGCGACGCCCGCGCTTGTGTGTATTGCCTTTGCCGAGGCCGATTTTCTTCGCGAGATCCCGGCGCTTTTCCGCATAGGCAGGCGCCACCATCGGATAGTCCGAAGGAAGGTTCCAGCGCGCACGATATTCGTCGGGCGAGAGATCGTACGCTTTCCTGAGGTGCCGCTTGAGCATCTTCAGCTTCCGACCATCCTCGAGGCACACGATGTAATCGCGCTTCACCGAGGAACGGATCGGGACGGCCGGAACGGGCGCCTCTTCCTTGGCTGCGTCCGCTCCGAGGCCTGCGAGGGCCGTATGCACGTTGGAGACCAGCGTCGCGACCTCTTCGACAGCGACCGCGTTGTTGGCCACATGCGCAGCGACGATTTCGGACGTCAGCGCCACCAGTTTCATCGCCTGCTCGTCGGTATTCATTGTCATCGTATCATCCTTCTCCGGCCGGTGGCCATTCTTTGTCTGCTTGTCGGAGGGCTTGCTTCGTGCATGCGCCCCTTCGTCTCTTCTTCAGGCTGCGGCCTCTGCGCGCCACGCGTGCAGGACCCTTTCGAGCTCTGCATTATCAAGCGTGGGGCTCGGTTGACGGACCGGCGAACGCGAGAAACGAGGCGCCGGAAAGGGCTGGAAAGATCGCGCGTCGCGCACCCAGGAGCCCCGCTTGGTACCGCCCGTATCACGGGCGGCCTCATCAACGCTCAGCACGGGGGACACGCAGGCGTCGACTCCGTCGAAAACCGTCAGCCAGTGCTCTAGGGTTTCCCCCGCAACAATCGCTGCAATCCTGTCACCGCGGATCGCCCAATGGCTTGGTTCCAGGTGATCGTTCCAGTCTTCGGGATCGAGGCCGAGGGCCGAGACAAAGGCATCATGAAACGGCTTCTCGAGCGCGCCTACCGCTATGTGCCGACCATCGCGGGTCGCATAGCAGCGGTAGAAATAGGCGCTGCCATCGAGCAAGTTGCCGCCGCGCCCGGCCGACCATTGGCCCATCTGCATCCAGCCACTCAATTGCGTCATCAGGACGCTGATGCCATCGATCATGGCGACATCGAGCACCTGCCCCGTGCCGGAGCGCTGCCGTTCCTGCATCGCAGCGAGCACGCCCATCGCGAGAAAAGTGCCCCCTCCCCCGAAATTGCCGACATAGTTCAGCGGGGGGACCGGCGGCGCATCGCTAGGCCCGAGGGGAAAGAGTGCGCCGCTCAAAGCCAGGTAGTTGATATCGTGACCGGCTTTTCCGCTCAGCGGACCATCCTGTCCCCAACCGCTCATCCGTGCGTAGATCAGCCGCTTGTTGTCAGCACAAAGTGTATCCGGGCCTAGGCCGAGACGTTCCATCGTTCCCGGTCGGTAGCCTTCGATGAGGACATCGGCCGCGCCAGCCAGATCACGCACGCGCTCCAGCCCTTCAGGCGATTTGAGATCGACCGCCATCGAAGGGCGGCCCCGATAAATGAAATCGAATCGTGGATCTCCACCAAGCGGGTTAACCGCGCCGGCCCGCTCGATTCGCAGAACGCTGGCACCCAAATCGGCCAGCAGCATTGCGCCGAATGGCGTCGGGCCCAGCCCCGAGAACTCGAGCACCTTCGTACCCGCGAGAGGCATCGCCGCGTTCTCGGGCGGACTGCCATCGCCAAACCTTTGTTTCTCCATCGCCACCCTCGATATTCTGATAAGTTGAAAAATATACTAGCCAGTAGATCGATTGAATGTCACTATCCAATTTATCGATCCGCAAAACAGCGGACGGTGGGTGAGGAGAGGTTTGAATGACGAGTTTCACACCGAGCGAGTTGCGCTTCACGCGCACCGAGCGGGTTACCATGGGCAATCCGGCAGCCGAGGTCCTCGTCGAGCAGGCCGACGCCATGGGCGCATCCCGTGTCTTTCTGCTGGCATCCAAGACGCTCCGGCAGGAAACCGACGAGATCGCGAAAATCGAAAATGCGCTGGGAGACCGTCATGCGGCGACCTTCAGCGGGATAGCCTCGCATGCACCGCGGACCGATGTCCTCGCGGCGACCAATGCCGCGCGCGACGCCCGGGCCGATCTCATCGTGTCAATCGGCGGCGGGTCGGTCACCGACGCCGCCAAGATCGTGGCGCTACTGCTCAAACACGACGTCCGCAGCATCGAGGATTTCGAGCCGCTTCGCACCTATGTCACCGAGGAAGGTGCGGTCGTGAACCCGATCACGGCGGGCCCCGACGTGCCCGTAATCTGCGTACCCACCACCCTTTCCGGGGGCGAGTTCAACGCGCTGTCCGGCGCGACCGACGAGGCGACCCAGCACAAGCAGGGTTACGAGCATCGCGACATGGCGCCGGTCATGGTCGTGCTCGATCCGCGGATCACGGTGCACACACCCGAGTGGTTGTGGCTTTCGACCGGCGTTCGGTCGGTCGACCACGCGGTCGAGACGCTGTCGTCCGACAAATCGAATGATTTCGCCAACGGTCTGGCCGAAAGCGCGCTGGGGTTGCTGGTCGAAGGCCTGCCCCGCGTGAAGGCGGATCCCGCCGATATGGAGGGGCGGTTGAAGTGCCAGATCGGCGCATGGCAGTCGATGATCAGCATCATCGGTGGCGTGCCGATGGGGGCAAGCCACGCGATCGGTCATATTCTGGGCGGCACCTGCGATGTGCCGCATGGTTACTGCTCCTGCGTGATGTCCCCTTACGTCCTGCAGTGGAACGCCGAGCACGACGATAGTCGCCAGGCACGCACGCTGGCAGTGCTCGGCCACACGCATGATACCGCCGCCGAGGCACTCGATGCCTTCATCCGCGGGCTTGGCATGCCGCGCACGCTGGCCGAGGTCGGGGTCGACGAAAGCCGCTTCCAGCAGATTTCGGAATACACTCTGCTCGACATTTGGGGGCGCACCAATCCCCGCCCCATACGTACCGCCGATGATGTGATGCAGATCCTGCGACTGGCAGCCTGAGGAATGGAACGCATGACCCGCGAACGTGACTTCACCGATCCGCGCATTCCGAACCGCGACGAATGCGTCCTGCGTTACCTGCTCGATCGCTGGGCGAACGAGCGCCCGGACCAGCCGCATGTCGTATTCGCCGATGGCGCGGAGTGGACCTTTGCCGAACTGCGCGACAAGGTCCGCACCAAGGCCGCCGGTCTGCGGGCGATGGGGATCGAACAGGGCGAACATGTCGCCGTTTGGCTTCCCAACGGTCCGGACGCGCTGATCGCGTTCTATGCCATCAATTACATCGGCGCGGTCTTCGTCCCGTTCAACACGGCATATCGGGGCCAGCTCCTGCAGCACGTAATCGCCAATTCCGGCGCGCGCGTGTTGCTGGTCCATCCGGATCTCGTCCCTCGCCTGTCCGAAATCGATCTCGGTCGCGTCGAACGGCTGGTCGTGACGACGGGCAACGAAGTCCCCGAAGCGCCACGGCCGATCCAGCGATTCGACGAATTGGCGGGTGCCGCAGACGAGACACTCGAGCTCGCGCGGCCCATCGAGCCGTGGGATATCCAGTCGATCATCTACACTTCGGGCACGACCGGCCCCTCGAAAGGCGTTCTCTCGTCCTATCTCCATATGTTCACCAATGCCGGGCCCGAATCCTGGCCCATGGTGGACGAGAACGACCGCTACATGTGCGTCGCGCCGATCTTCCATATCGGTGGCATGGGACCGCCGTTCGTCATGCTGGCCAGGGGCGCGTCGGTCGCCATGATCGACAATTTCTCGACCGAGGACTTCTGGGCGGTTGCCAAGGCGACCCAATCGACCGTGGTGTTCCTATTGGGAGTCATGGCCACCTTCCTGCTGAAAGCCGAACCGCGACCCGATGATCGCGATCACACGGTCAAGAAGGCCTTCATGGTCCCGCTGACGGGAGACGCGCCGGCCTTCACCGAGCGCTTCGGGGTCGATATCTACACCATCTTCAACATGACCGAGATTTCTTCGCCGATCGTGTCGGAAGCCAATCCGAAGAAGATCGGCACCTGCGGGCGCGTCCGCGACGGTGTGGATGTCCGGTTGGTCGATCGCAACGATTGTGAAGTACCGATCGGCGAAATCGGCGAAATGCTGGTGCGGACCGATCGGCCGTGGGCCATGAACAGTGGCTATAACGCCAATCCCGAAGCCACTGCGGAGGCCTGGCGCAACGGATGGTTCCATACGGGCGACGCCTTCCGCCGTGACGAGGACGGCTACTTCTATTTCGTCGACCGCGTGAAGGACGCAATCAGGCGACGCGGTGAGAACATCTCCTCTTTCGAGGTGGAAGCCGATGTCTGCAGCCATCCCGCGGTCCGCGAGGCGGCAGCGGTGGCGGTACCGAGCGAGTTCTCTGAAGACGAGGTGATGGTTATCGTCGCCCCGGTTCCGGGACAGAAACTCGAGGCGCGCCAACTCGCCGAATTCCTGATCGATACCATGCCCTACTTCATGGTCCCGCGATACATCCGGATACTCGACGAACTTCCCAAGACCCCGTCGGCCAAGGTCATGAAGGCCGACCTGCGCAAGGAAGGGGTCACCCCCGACACATGGGATCGGGAAGCAGCCGGCCTGCGCGTCAGGCGCGAGAAGTTCAGCGCCTAGCCAAGCCAGCTTCACCACGTTTCACAAGGCCGCCACCCGGTCGATGCAGGATCCGTATTTCAATGCAATCACCGCTCTCAAATCCCCCCATGCCTGCCGCCGAGGTGAACCGTACCCTGCTCAAGGACGGGATCGCCAACGCCAATATTCCCGCGCTGCTGATGGTGCTGTACCAGATGACGGGCGAAGCAACCTGGCTTCAAGAGCCCTTCGCGCCGGGGCGCTCTCCCGGGCTCGACGACAATGACAGCGGTCAGCTCCCCGACGAAGTCCAGACGCAGATCCGGACGGCGGCAGAAGAAGCGATCGAAGCCTGGCTCGCGGGCAAGCCGCTGGCGATCGAGCGCCCCTCCAACCTTCGCCTTGCCGAAATGCTTTCGGTCGCCATGACCGAGCATGTTCCCGAGGAATACGGCGACATCGTAGCCGCAGGCATGGGTTACGATCTTGAACCGACCGCCGACACGGCGATCGCGGCCGATAAGACTGCCATCGTGATCGGCGGAGGCGTATCGGGAATCTGCGCCGGTATCGAGCTCGGCAAGCTCGGCATCGATTACACCTTGTTCGAAAAGAACGAGGATTTCGGGGGGACCTGGTTCGAAAACCGCTATCCCGGCTGCGGCGTCGACACCCCTTCGCTCACATACACATTCTCATGTCGGCCGAACGACTGGTCGATGTATTTCCCGCTGCGCGACGAAATCGAAGGCTATCTGCTCGATACCGCACGCGAGTTCGGACTATACGACAAGGCCCGCTTCCGGACGCATGTCGAAGAGGCGCGCTGGAATACGGCGACCGACCAATGGGATGTCACCATCACCACCCCGGACGGCAAGCGCGAGACCCACAGCGCCGACTATCTGTTTAGCGCCGTGGGCATTCTCAACATACCAAAGTACCCGCAAATCGATGGCCTCGATGAGTTCGCGGGCGAGGTTTACCACACCAGTCGCTGGCCGGCGGAGGCAGACCTTTCGGGCAAGCGCGTTGCCGTCATCGGAAATGGCGCATCGGGCATGCAGGTCGCACCGGCGATTGCCGACGAGGTAAGCCGGATGACCATATTTGCCCGGTCGAAACAATGGGCGGCCCCCTTCCCGCAGTTCCGCAAGAAGGTACCCGAAGGCGTACGCTATTTGATGCAGGTCGTTCCCCTCTACCGGGCATGGCTCGAGCAGCGACTGTCCTGGACCTTCAACGACAGAGTGCACGGAACGCTGTTCCGCGATCCCGAGTGGGAGCATCCCGAGCGCGCGGTAAACGAGATCAACGACGCGCACCGCCGCGTGTTCACCCGCTACGTCGAAGAACAATTGCAGGATCGCCCCGAGCTGATCGAACGTGTGCTGCCTGAATACCCGCCTTTCGCGAAGCGCATGCTGCTCGACAACGGCTGGTTCCGTACGATCAAGAAGCCGCATGTCGACCTCATTCCCGAACATCTCGCGAAAGTAGAAGGCAATACGCTGTTCACTTCGTCAGGAGAAACTGTCGAGGCGGATGTCATCATTCTCGCTACCGGCTTTCAAACCACCAATGTTCTCGGGTCCTACGACATCGTCGGCCGCGAAGGGCAATTGCTGCGCGACCATTGGGGCGAAGACAATGCATCGGCCTATCTCGGGACGCTCGTTCCGGGCTTCCCGAACTTTTTCATCCTGCTGGGACCCAACGTCGGCTCGGGTCATGGCGGCAGCATGATCCGCAATATCGAGAACCAGATGCATTTCGCCGGTCAGGTCGTTCAATGCGCGGAGGCACAGGAAGCCTCGACCGTGGAGGTCAAGGAAACCGCATATACGGACTACAGCCGCCGCATCGACGACGCACATGACCGGCTGGTCTGGACGCATCCCGGAACCGAGAACTGGTACCGCAATTCACAGGGCCGCGTCGTGGCGATCACCCCGTGGCGCAACGATGCCTTCTGGAGGATGACCCGCTCCCCCGATGAAGCGGATCTGCAGTTCGACCACCGGCAAGAAAGCAGCGGGGCTGCCTAGAACACGGGAAGCCGCTCTCGCGCTGTGAGCGACGAGAGCGGCCTCGATCCTTCTGTTCGATCTACCAGGTGATGGGAAGGCCGCTGAGGCCGCGAAAGAGAAATCCCGGCCGCCATTCCGGCGCCGCACAATCGGCCTCGAGATTGGGCATTTGCTCTGCCAGCTGTTCGAAGGCGATGCGCCCCTCGAGCCGTGCGAGTTCCGCGCCTGCACAAAAATGAATGCCGCCGCCAAAGCTCAGATGCTTGCGCGCGTCGCGCCCGATATCGAACCGGTCGGGGTCATCGAAAAGGCGCGGATCGCGATTGGCGGCACCGATCAATGTCAGGACTTTCTCGCCGGGGTAGATGGTTTCTCCACGGATCTGGGTTTCGGCCAGCGCCGTGCGATAAGTGGCGATGAGCGAGCTTTCGAACCGCAGTGTCTCATCGACCGCGGCTGCCGAGCGATTGCGCGGATCGGCCACCAACGCTGCCCATTGCTGCCGGTTTTGCGCAAAGGAGAGAATGCCATTGCCCAACATGTGGGCGGTGGTTTCAAAGCCTGCACCGAACAGACCTATGGCAACGGTCACGAGCTCCTCGTGCGAGAGCGCGTCTTCCTGTCCGCCGGACTGGACGAGCGCGGTAGCAAGGTCGTCCTGGGGATTTACCATCCGATCGGCAAAGAGCTCCTCGAAGAATGCCTGCAACACGCCGATCTGCTCGTTGGCCTCCGCCAGTTCCTGCTCGGTCAGCGCGCGCGCTTCGAACACGATAAAACTGCGTGCGATCGCATCCATGACCTCGGGCAAGCGCGGATCGCCCGGGTCGATCCCGAGCATGTCGCACATGACCCGCACGGGTAGCTGGTAGGCAAAATCCTTGATGAATTCAGCCCTGCCCGCCGCCAGCATCGCGTCGATCAGATCGTCCGCGATCTGGCGGATGCGCGGCTCCATTGCTCGCACGCGCTTCGCGTTCAGGGCGCCCGTGACCAATCCACGAACGCGGGTGTGATGCGGCGGGTCCTGCATCAGGAATACTTCCGACAGCCATTTGTACGCGCGCTGCCCCATGACGTCGAAATCGGGACCGTAAAACAGTCTGATGTTCTCGACAAAATCGCCTTGGCCAAACCCCTGGCGGTCCATCAGCACCGAACGGACGTCCTCGTGGCGGCTGACGACCCAGTAGCCCAGATCGGAACGATGAAGCGGGTCGAGTTCGCGTAACCGCCCGAATGCCGGATAGGGATCGGCGTGGATTTCCGGAGCATCGGGAGAGAAAGACGGTACGGCAGAGCTACTCATGCTCATCCTCCCTGGATTCGAATGGCATCTTGGGGCCGAAACCGCCCGTTGGGCAGGCGTTCGACGAAGATCGAATGCGGGGCCCCGAAATGGGCCGGTACAATTCGCGCATCATTGTTTGCTGCCCGGTTCAGCACCTTGAGCCGGGTTTCCGCAGCCTGGCTGCGGTCCTCGCAATAGACGCTGTTCCAATCGGGGCGGTAGACCTGCATCGGATGATGCAGGATGTCGCCAGTGAACAGTGCCATGTCCCCGTCGTCGCACACTTCGAGCACCATGTGACCCGGAGTATGGCCCGGCGCGTGAACGGCGGTCATCCCCGCACCAATAGCCTCGCCATCGTTAACCAGCCGGCACCTGCCGCTGGCGAGGACGGGGACGACGCTGTCTTCGTAGACATTCGCATTAACGTGGGCCCCGGACATTGTCCGGTACTGGTCCCCATCGGGGTTCCAGGCGCTGTCGTCGACGGCCGGGAGGCAATAGGTTGCATTGGGAAAGGTCGGCACCCACTCCCCATCCTGCAAATGCGTGTTCCACCCGACGTGATCGATATGGAGATGCGTGCAGAACACCGTATCGATGTCCTCGGGCGAATATCCGGCATCGGCCAGCCGGCTTAGAAAGCCGGTATCGAGATCCCCGAAGATCGGGATCCCGGGGCGCTGCTTCCCATTGCCCGCCCCGGTATCCACCAGCACGCGCATATCGCCTGTGTCGATCAGCCAGCTTTGCAGATAGCCATAGATCATGCCTTCCCGCAGGCAATCCGGCTCGAAAGCGTCCGCAACCCGTGCGAACGCCTGCGCCTCGAACTCGGCGAAGAGGGCCTCGGGCGGGCTGAACCCGCCCTGCCACTCTTCAATGCGATGGACCTTGTAGCGGCCGATGCGGAATGCTTCTGCCATGCCCGCGCCCAAGCTCTAGAAGTCGATCCCCAGCGTGACACCATAGGTCCGCGGCGGGCGCAGCGAGCCAACCGATACGAAACCGTAGAGCGGTGCCGTGACGATCGTGTTGGCGAGCGCGTACTTGTCGAAGATGTTCTTGCCCCAGACCGCGACCGACCACCTTTCGTCCGGGGAACGGTAGGTGACGCTGGCGTTGGCCATTGCAAAAGCCTCCTGGCGCGCGTCGCGATTGTTGAATTCGGTAAAGAACACTTCGTCCTGGAAGTTGAGGTCCGCCGACAGGTCGATGGTGCCGCTGGTGCCCAGATCGACGGTGTGATCGGCGAAGACCGCGACCGTGAACTCGGGGGCATTCGCCAGGCGATTGCCCGAAAGGTCGGACAGGCCCGGCTGGTCGGCACAGGTCGGGAACTGCCGGCGGGTCGGGTCGCCGGCACCATAATAGCCGTTGCAGAAATCGGAGTACTTGGCGTTGAGATAGGTACCGAAGATCCGGAACGTCGTATTCGGAGCGGGGCGGATGGTCGTTTCCACCTCAAGCCCGTAATTGCGCGCCGATGCGGCGTTGATCGTCTCGACGATGCTGTTCTCGTTGACGAAACCGACCTGCAGATTGGTGTAGTCGTAATAGAACGCCGACACGCTGTAACCGAATACGCCATCCACGGTTTCGCCGCGAAGCCCGAGTTCGTAGCTCCAGACATCTTCCGGATCGATGACCGAGTTTACGCTGCCGATGTTCACCACGCCCGACTTGAAGCCTTTGGTGACCTTGCCGTACAACAGCGTACCGCCCGCCGTTTCGTATTCGAGCACGAACTTCGGCGTGATCGCATCCCAATCGCCACTCTTGTCGGTGGGAATGTCGATGCCCTGCGCATCGAAGGTGAACCGGCCGGTACCCGAACGCTTCTCCCAATTGTAGCGCGCGCCGGCAGTGAAAGTCAGGCTGGGTGTGATGTCGATCGCGCCTTCGAGATAGGCGCCGACGGCCTCGGTCTTCACCGTACCGCTCTGCAGGTAATTCCCTCCGTCGAACAGATCGGCGGGAAGATTGGTGCCGAGCGCAATATTGAAATACTGCGCAAGGTTGATCGTCGGCACGCGAACTTCGCCGAAAAGTTCTTCCTCGAAATACATCGCACCGCCGAGCAGCGAGATGGTCCCGAGATCAGCCGTGAAAGTCAGTTCCTGGCTGAAGGATTCGCTGTCTTCCACATAGTTGTTCTGGCCGAAGGCATTGGCATCGCTGACGTCGAGATCGTTGCGATTGAACCGTTCGAATGTGCGATAGGCGGTGGTTGAAGTGAGCGAAAAATCACCACGATCGAAGGTCACGATGCCCTGGACGCTCGTACCCTTGCGATCATTGATCGCGTCCTCGTTCGAATAAAGGTTCCGATTATCAACCGGCTGGCCGAGATCGGCATAGTAGTCGTTGATCGTGTCTCCGCCCAGCAACGGGCCGGGTAGCGCGGCTTCGGGCACCACGGTGGGTCCGAAATAATGGAATCCGTAATTGTAATCATCCTCGCGGAAATGGTCCGCGACCACCAGCACCTCCAGATCGGGTGTCAGGTTCGCTTGCAGCGATCCGCGAAAGGCATAGGCGTCACGGTCGTCGACCGGATTGCCCGTCACGAGGTTCTCGCCGAAACCGTCCCGGCTCTCGTATTTTCCCGCCACGCGGAATGCCAGCGCGTCACCCGCGATCGGGCCGCCCACGGCGCCCTCGAGCGTCACTGCATCGTAATTGCCGTAGGTCGCCCGCGCATAGCCTTCGAAATAGGGTGTCGGGCGCGCAGTCACGATATTGATGACACCGCCGGTCGCACCGCGGCCATAGGTGGTTCCCTGCGGGCCGCGCAGAACTTCGATCTGCGCAATGTCGTAGAAACCGCTGAGCTGCGCCGCCGGGCGGCTGTTGATCGCACCATTCTGCAGGAAGGCGACCGCGCCATCGGCTCCGAGATCGATGCTGGTCAGCCCGATCCCGCGGATGAAAGTCCGGTTGACCCCGAACTGATCGCCCACCGAGACATTGGGCACGGCAGCCGCCAGATCGCCCGCATCCTCGATGCCGCCGGCACCGACATCGTCTGCACCAAGAACGGAGATCGCGGCTGCCGTATCCTCAAGCGACTGACCCGACTTGGTCGCGGTGACGATGATCACGTTCTCGCCAGTGCTGGCAGGCGCAGTTCCCGCGACGCCGCCCGACTCCTGCGCCGACGCGTGCCCGGCGACGACAAAGGACGAAATCGCAGTGGCAGCAAGAAGGCCCCGCGCAAAGCTGATCTGTGTCATGTTCTCTCCCTTCATACCGACGGCATTTATAATCTACCGGTCAGTATCTTAGTTTATGGTCAGGTCTTTTTGGACATCGCATTCATGTCGTGAAACTTACTCTGCGCCGGCCAGTCGCATGGCGGCATCGACGAGTTGGTCGATAACGTCTGCGGCGGACTTCTGGCCTTGCGGCGAATACCAGGTGGGAATCCAGCTGATCAAACCGCCGATCCAGACGGCCACGAAGGAGTCGGTATCCTCGCGGAATTCGCCCGCTTCCACACCTTCGCGAATGAGCTCGGCGATCTGATGGTCGAACGAATGCCGCAGCCGCAGGATGCGTTCGTGATCCTTGGCGCTCAGATGCTTCATCTCGCGCTGGTAGACGACAACATATTCCTGCCGGTCGATCACGATACGCCCCACCTGCCGCACCACTTCCGCCAACAGCGCGCGATGGTCGGCATGCTCGCCCGCCAGGGTGCGCTCGAGCACGCTGAGCGATTCGCTGATGCCGACCTCGCAGATCGCCGCGAGGATCGCCTCCTTGTTCTTGAAATAGGAATAGAGGAACGGTTTGGTTACGCCGAGCCGCTCCGCAACGTGGTCGAGAGTACAGCTGCTGTAACCGCGTTCGTAGAACAGATGGCTCGCGACCTCGACGATGCGATTGGTCTTGAACGCCGTGAATTCGTTCTTGATCGAAGGTTTCGACGCTTTGCCGGGCACGCGCTCATCCTCTGCTAGAGCAGGCATACGCACACCATTGCCGATGTCGAAAGGCCAAGCAATTCCGTCTCCCCTGCCGGCGGGATGTATCCACCGTGCACACCCTTCATGCCAAGATTCCCATCTACTGACCAGTAGTTTTTTTCGGTCCTTGGTATATCGGGCGCTTGGGCCTATCGTGTCGACACTACATCGGGAGACGGGAATTGGCACATTTCGGCGACATGCAGAACGCGATCTATAATGCTGGGTTGAACGGCATCCTGCCCGATTTCCCGGTCGACTTCGCGACGCTGCGAGAACGGGCACAAAGCGCCATTTCTCCCTCCCTGCTCAATTACGTTCAGGGTGGGTGCGGCGACGAACATACGCAGGATCGCAACGCGCAGGCATTTCATGATTGGGGAATGGTGCCCCGGATGCTGGTCGATTGCTCGGAGCGTGACCTGTCCATCGAACTGTTCGGCCTCCGGCTGCCCTCGCCCATTTTCATGGCGCCCATCGGTTTGAACGGCGAGATGACGCAAGACCGTCGCGGCGATATTGCCGCCGCGCAAGCGGCTGCAGAAACGGGCGTACCGTTCTGTGCCTCGACGCTGTCCAACAGCCCGCTCGAGGAAGTGCGCGCGGCGGCTGGTGCAACACCCTCCTTCTTCCAACTCTACACCCCGAAGAACAGGGATCTGGCGCAGAGCCTGATCTCACGCGCCGAACAGTCAGGCTACCGGGCGTTGGTCATCACGCTCGACACCTGGCTTACCGGTTGGCGACCGCGTGACCTGAACACGGCCAATTTCCCGCAGCTGCGCGGCAAGGTGCTCGAGAACTACTTCAGCGACCCGGTTTTCAGGTCGCTGCTGGATGCGCCGCCAGAAGACGACCTGATGGGGGCTGTGCGAATGTGGACCTCGGTTTTCGGACAGGTACTGACATGGGAGGATATCGCGTGGTTTCGCGAAGCCACCTCCATGCCGATCGTGCTCAAGGGTATCTGTCACGGCGATGATGCGCGAAAGGCAAGCGACCTCGGCGTGGACGCGATCTACTGCTCGAACCACGGTGGGCGACAGGCAAACGGGGGCATCGCCGCGATCGACATGCTACCCGATGTCGTCGCGGGCGCGGGATCGACCCCGGTGCTGTTCGACAGCGGGATCCGGTCGGGGACCGACGTGGTGAAGGCGATAGCGTTGGGCGCAACCGCAGTAGGTATCGGTCGACCCTACACCTACGGCCTCGCGATCGGAGGAGCGCGCGGCGCTGCACATGTGCTGTCGTCGATATTGGCCGAAGCCGACCTGCTGATGGCGGTTAACGGATACCCCGACCTCGACGCGGTCCGCGCCGCTGGGGCGCATTGTCGAGCAGACACTGCATCACCCGCGCGAAAGAAGACAACCGAACCGCGATAGTCCCGGGGGCGGGTTGTAAACGCGCCTACCTAAAATAATCGATGCGCGTTGCAGCTGGGAATCCCGACCCTCCGATTATCAACTTCGCGCTCCGTTCGCCAAGCTTTCCACGATCCGACACTGACCGATTTCATCGGTATCGCAGGCTGCGAGCATGCGGCTCAATTCGTCTCGCATCGCGGTGAGATCATCAATCTTCCTTTGCACCTCGTCAATCTGGGATCGCGCAAGCCGATCGACATCCTGGCATGGCTTGTCGTCGCGATCGGACAACGCCAGCAACTCGCGCACCTGCGCCATGCTGAAGCCAAGCTCGCGCGCCCGCCGCACGAAGGTGAGCGTCGCCAGGTGATCTTCTGAATAGTCGCGATTGTTGCTGTCGGTTCGATCTGCGTATGGGAGAATGCCTTCTCGCTCATAATAGCGGATGGTTTCCGCCTTCGTGCCGGTTGCCTGTGCCAGTTCGCCGATACGCATTACTTGACCTTGTAGCTGCTACAAGGTGCATATGTGCCTGCGACTCGAACGTTGCAAGGAGCGCGGCATGGGCAAATCCTGCTGCCAGACACCCGAACCGAACCAGAACCCGCACAACAATCCGCGCTGGCGTGCGATCCTGTGGATCGCGCTTGTCGCCAATGCAGCGATGTTCGTGGTCGAGATAATCGCCGGTGTTACCGCCGATTCCCGCGCGCTCCAGGCCGACGCGCTGGATTTCTTTGCCGATGCTGCCAATTACGCCATCAGCCTTGGCATTGCGGGCATGGCCTTGGCATCACGCGCGAAGGCCGCTCTGTTGAAGGCGGCGACAATGCTGGCCTTTGGGCTGTGGGTGGTCGGCTCCGCGATCTACGGACTGATTGGAGGATCGAATCCGGAGCCGCAGGCCATGGGTATGATCGGCGCTCTGGCTCTGTTCGTGAATGTGATCGTGGCGGTCACGATCGGCAAGATCAGCCTGTTCGCGAATGCAGAAAATCTGCTCGACGTACGCCAGACGAAATACGACCCGCTTCTGCTGCCGCAGCGCGCAGCCAGCGGGCAATGGACAGTCGATGCATGGGCACCGCTGGAGGGTTTCATCCTCAACGGCGGCATCCGGCTGCGGTTCGGCGGACACTGAGGCGGAGAAGGCTTCCTAAGGCAAGTGTCCTGCGGTTCACAGCAAGACGAAGCGAAAATGGTCGCTCGCGACCAAGTCCATCTCCACCATTATTCCCAATTGGGGATGGATCGCGATAACAATCGCCGCCGACTCATATCTAGCCGCAGGCGGGAAGTGCTGGCCCTTGCTCTGCCCCCGGAGAAGGGGGGCCGCAAGATCGACTCATGACTTTGCGCCTAGCCGGAATGGACTTCGGAGTTTACTCAAAGGTCTCGCATTGACTCTCACGGACCCAAACGCCGCCCCGGCCCGTCTGATCTTTGTTCAGCGAGGGTAGAGTATCATCTGAGTGCAGCGGAACAACGCTATCGTCTTGCCCGACGCAGCATTTACGACTTCGGCATCCCACACTTGCGTGCTCCTTCCTCCATGCTTGAGAGTGGCCGCGCAAGTGACCGTCTCGCCGAGTTTCGCGGATCCGAGATAGTTCGCTTTTAGCTCGATCGTAGTGAAATTGGCGGCCCCGTCCGCGAGCGAGGCCATGCAACCGTAGCCACAAGCGGAATCTGCCAATGCGATTATCGACGCAGCGTGCAGATATCCATTTGGCGCTAGGTGCTGCTTTGCGACAACGAAGCTACCGTGCGCCCGGCCATTGATTACCTCTTTCCAAACCAGTTCCAGCTGGCCGGGAAGCATCCCTTCCTGACGCGCGGTCAATTCTGCCGATATATCCGTTTCGGTCGCCATTGCGCCTGGCTCTTTCTTTCCATCTTGAGACTACCTGCGTGTGCATGAGCACCGAGTATTGAGCTGCAACGTCCATTCGCGCGGTAGCGATCATTCCGCTTCGCCCTTTGCCGAAGCTGGTGTTGAAGACAACCGCTACCGCGCCCACGTACCGGGAGAGGAAAGTTCTATGCGCCCATCGAAGAGCGCCACTTCACCCGATCGATGGTTACTGGGAGGCCTGGATTGGCTTGGATATTTCTCGTTCTTGCCGGCCTGTTTGAGATCGGCTGGCCAGTGGGGCTGAAAATGGCGCAAGAGCCTGCGACCCGGATCACCGGAATTGCAATTGCCGTGCTCTTCATGATGTTTAGCGGGGCGTTGCTTTGGTATGCCCAGAAGCAGATCCCGCTTGGCACCGCCTACGCAGTGTGGACTGGTATCGGGGCGGCAGGCACGTTCTTCGTGGGTGTAATCGCTTACGGCGATCCAACATCGTTCTTGCGATACTTGGGTGTCGTTCTGATCATCGCTGGGGTCGCAACCCTGAAGTTGGCGAACTAGCCGGTTTCGCTCCAATTTCCGTCGTTCCTCCATGGTCACGGTTCGGTGAAAACGGACGTTGCTATCCTCGCCTTATTCGGGCGGGGCCTTCCGCCTCGGCAACCCTCCCGTCAGACTGCCGACGAAAACTGTCTCGCAATCGGTTGCCGGTGCGCATCGAAGAGAGATGCTATCGTGCGAGCGTAGGGCAGGCCCTCAGGCAGTATCTCGAGCCGATGACCGGTGATCGACACCAGCCCGCGCTCGGCGAATGGCTGCAGCGCCTTGCCGACCGAGCTCAGGATGTCGGTGCTCAGTTGCGCCCTCCCACGACAAAGCAACCTCTCGATTATCGCCCCGCGGCGACGGTCGTCGGCAGTTCGGATCACGCCTCTGTTTGCCGACAGGGCCGATCGGGAACTGAGCATGCGATAGCGGCCGCTGTTCTTTTCGTTCTGTGCAAGCAGTTCCGGAAAACTGCTGATCGCCGATGCGCCCAGTCCGATCAGGATGTCGCTGGGATCGTCGGTGAACCCCTGAAAGTTACGCCGTAGAGTCCCATCAAGCGCCGCGCGGGCAAGCGGGTCCCCGCCCGGCTTGGCGAAATGGTCGAAACCGATCGGCGCGTAGCCATGCGTGGCGAAATAGGCATATCCCATCTGGGCCATGGCAAAGCGTTCGCGCTGGTCTGGCAGGTTGCTGCCATCGATCACCCGCTGCCGGGGCACGATATGCGGCACATGGGCGTAGCCGAACAGCGCGACCCGGTCAGCGCCGAGCACGCGGGTACGCTGCAAACTGTCTTCGAGATCGTGCATCGTCTGACCCGGCAGTCCGTACATCAGATCGAAATTGAGCGACGTCACCCCCGCCCCGCGCAGCCAGTCGACGGTCTGGACGATGCAATCCTCCGATTGCACGCGGCCGATCGCCTCCTGACACTCGGCCGAGAAGGTCTGAACGCCCAGGCTTGCGCGTTCGATGCCGACCCGTCCGATCACGTCGGCCCATTCTCGCGTCATGGTTCGCGGATCGAGCTCTATCGAGAAAACCGGATTGGATATGTGAAGGTTCGCAAGCAGGCTGTCGACCAGACGTTGGAAGTCGTCAGGCTCGATGGCGTTCGGACTGCCCCCTCCGAAGGCGACCCGCGTGATTCGGGCAGATTCCGGCAGCAGCGCAGCGACCAGCTCGATCTCATGGTGCAGTGCAGCCAGATAGGTCTTGAGCCGCAGGCGGCGGCCTGATGCAGCGGTGTTGCATCCGCAATAGAAGCAGATCTTCTCGCAGAACGGGATATGGACGTAGAGCGAGATGTCGCCTTCCGCCTCCTCCAGCGCGCGCCTATGCAGGCCGGTGTCGATATCGCCGAATTCGGCGGCGGTGGGATAGCTCGTGTAACGGGGCACGGGCTTGGCGAGCAGGTCGGAGTAGTATGTCCACATGCGGGCCTAGTGAGGCTACCCGCCGTGCGAGTCATTGCGCCAGATCAAATCTCTTGCGGCATGATCCCGCATGGCACGCCTTCACAGTACAAGGTTCCTCGCGCGCTGGCTTACGATCGATGGGGATTTCCACCGCCCCCCCGTTACACAGCTTGGCTGTGATGGTTCGCGCGGGCTGCGGCAGCGGCCCGACCGCAAGCGGCAACAGCACGAGGATACCGGCGAGAACGGGGCCGTTCATCGTTCCTCCTCGTCCTCTTCGTCGATCAGGATACGCTGCGCAGCGCCATCGAGATCCTCGAACTGGCCCCGCTTCATGGCCCAGAAGAACGCGGCGAGACCGAGCATCCCAAGGCCCAGCGCAATCGGGATCAGGAAGGCGAGGCCGCTCATTGCGCCGCTCTGGCAAGCCTGAGCGAATTGCCCACTACGACGAGCGAGCTGAGCGACATCGCCACCGCTGCTATCAAGGGTGTTACAAGACCGGCCAGCGCCAGCGGCACGGCAAAGACATTGTAGACGATCGCGAAAGTGAAGTTCTGGCGCACGATCCGCATGGTCCGGCGGGCGACCCGTACCGCCAGCACGACAGGGCGCAGCGACCGGCCGAGGAAGACCGCATCCGCTGCCTGCTGGCTCACGTCGCTGGCACTGCCCGGGGCTATCGAGGCATGCGCCGCGGCCAGCGCCGGGCCGTCATTGATGCCATCCCCCACCATGAGCGGGTGGTACCCTGCCGTTTTGAGTTTTTCGATATGCGCGAGCTTGGCGTCGGGGTGCAGTTCGGCCTTCCACTCGAGCCCCAGGTCGCCGGCGACCGCGCTCACCGGCCCCGCCCTGTCACCCGAGACTACCGTACTTTCAATGCCCGCAGCGGCAAGCTTGTCCAATGTCACCTGGGCATCGTGCCGAACGGGGTCGTCGAACGCGATATTCGTGACCTCGTCGCCGATGCGCAGTCCGGTAGCGATACGGAATCCGCCGGTATCGGGGCGGGTGAGCGCCACTGCGATACCGCCGAAGACAGCGGAGACACCGTTGCCGCCCATTTCTTGGACACCCGACAAGTCGACGGGTTGCACGCCGCGCCCTTCGAGCGCGCGGGTGATGCTCTTGCTCAGCGGATGGCGGCTGGTGCGGGCAAGTGCCAGGGCGATCGCTGCCTGCCGATCCGTAAGGTGGTCCATCTCGGGCACCGGTTCGCCCACGGTCAGCGTGCCCGTCTTGTCGAACAGCGCGGTATCGATTTCGGCAAGCCGTTCCAGCGCGCTGCCATCCTTGACCAGCAGGCCGTTCCTGGCGAGCGCCCCTGACGCCACGACTTGGGCTGCCGGAACCGCGAGCCCCATTGCGCAAGGGCAGGTGATGATCAGCACCGCAATCGCGATCACCAGCGACTGGTACCATCCTGCCCCGGCGATCATCCACCCGGCAAAGGCCAGCAGCGCAAGCGAGTGCACCGCCGGGGCGTAAAGCCGCGATGCGCGATCCGCAATACGGACATAGTGGCTGCGTGATTGGCCCGCCTCGTCCATGAGGCGCGCGATCCCCGCGAGCGCTGTGTCCGAAGCGGCCTCTGTCACCCGCACGCGCACTGCATTCCCAAGATTGATCGCCCCGGCATAAACCGTATCGCCGACCCGTGCCGCCTGCGGTGCGCTTTCCCCGGTCAGCATGGCATTGTCGAGCGTCGTCTCGCCTTCCTCTATCACGCCATCGGCTGCGAGCGCTTCGCCGGCCGCGACGATCATCAGCATGCCTCGCTCGAGACCCTCCGCAGCGACGGTGCGATGCGCCCCGCTTTCATCGAGGACCATCGCGCTGCGACCCATCCGCGACAGCAGTGCTCCGATTCCTGCGCGCGTCCGGTTGCGCATCGTCGCGTCGAGCGCGCGCCCGGCAAGCAGGAAGAACAGCAGCATGACCGCGCTGTCGAAATAGGCATGGCCCGTGCCCGCGATGGTCTCGTAGAGGCTCAAGCCCGTCGCCAGCAGGACCCCGATGGAAATCGGCACATCCATGTTGGTGCGCCGGTGGCGCAGTGCCATTGCAGCGCTCGCGAAGAAGGGCCGGCCGGCATAGGCCACCACCGGCAGGGCAATCATCGCCGACAGCCAGTGGAACAGGTCGCGCGTAGCCCCTTCCGCACCCGACCACACGCTGACCGAGAGCAGCATGATGTTCATCATGCCGAATCCCGCGACGGCAAGCGAGCGCAGAAGCATGCGGGCTTCGGCTTCGTTTTGGCCTAGGGGGTTTGCATCGGTGACCTGCGCTTCGAAGCCGATCCTGCCGATGGCTGCAACAAGCTCTTCTGCGTCGAACTTCCGGTCGTGCCGGACGGCGACACGCTTGGCGGAAAAGTTGACGCGCGCAGCCTCGATACCGTCGATCTCTTGTAGACCGCGTTCGATCTTGGCGATGCAACCGGCACAGCGCATGCCGGGCACGGTGAACCTGCTATCGACGAGGCCGGGTCGCTCAAGCGTTTCGATTGCCGTAGGCGCGTTCACGGCAACTGCTCTTCGGTCGACCATGCCTCTCCCTCGGGAGATGCGACTTTCAGGCGCACAATCCAGCGTCCCGTATCGAGTGGTTCGAGCGATACGTGATTCCCGGGCGTCGCTTCGATAAAACTAAGGCTCTTGCTTTCCGGTTGCCCCAGCGGTCGGCGAGCTTCTGCGGTCACGGTCGCGCCATCGGGCACTGATGTGGTGTCGATCAGCAAATGCCCGTTCTCACTTCGCGTCATCTCGACCGACCAGCCCAGCGCCTCCTGCTCTTCGGCAGCTTCGAGCCAGTCATTGAACTCCTGGCTTGCGACCTAGGAGTTTTCGACGATC
>ENA-ORDI01000493-ORDI01000493.1-marine-metagenome-genome-assembly--contig:-NODE-493-length-26790-cov-3.465766_pt1 | contig 26790 bp, 26 predicted proteins | sample MGYA00248628_ERZ508525 | MGnify/ENA primary metagenome ERZ508525 (study PRJEB26195, sample SAMN05422138) | marine metagenome | isolation source: East of Porto Seguro, South Atlantic Ocean | place... | reverse complement strand
AGCATCTCCTACAAATACCGCAGGTGATACCACACCAGCGCCAGCCATTCGTACCAGATCTCCGGCACCATGGATAACGCCCCCGCAGAAGGCACCCATTCCTGTTTTGGCAGTCGCTTGCGCCAGGCAGCCTGGGCCAGGACCCCCTGGCTCTGAAAACACAGTAGAGCCCGCGGCAGGTGAGCCCGATCGCTGACCAGGATGATCTCGTCGATGCCGCGCTGCCCCAGTAACTCGCCGCAGTGCACGGCATTTTCCCAGGTATTACGGCTTTCCCCTTCCTCCAGCACTGTCATGGTTGGCCAGCGCCGGCGCACCAGCTCGGCCAGGCCATAGACTTCCGATGCCGAGAAGGCGACGACGGCGGTGCGCGGCTTCAAGCGCGCTGTCTTGCGCTCGCCGGTATAGCTGAGCGTCGAAAGCCGCGGCCGGGTGTCGAATTCGGCCTCGGGCACCAGTTGGCGGATCAAGGACTTGATGACGTCGGAACCCAGGAACATGGTCTCGTCGCGGCCCCGCGCGCTGAACAGCCGTTCGGTGAAGATGTGGCCGCGGTCGGGGTCGGCGCACATCTGGATCTCGTCGATGCCGACGAACGCCGTTTTGCGGTCCAAGGGCATCGATTCCGCCGTGCACAGGAAATAGCGCGCGCCTGGTGGGATGATCTTTTCCTCGCCGGTGATCAGCGCCACCAGCCCCCGGCCCTTGAGGACCACCGCGCGGTCGTAATTCTCCCGCGCCAGCAGCCTGAGCGGAAAGCCGATCATGCCCGAGGCGTGGCCGAGCATGCGCTCCATCGCCAGGTGGGTCTTGCCGGTGTTGGTCGGCCCGAGCACGGCGACGATGCGCGAGCGGGTTCTCGACGTATCGATCTGCATGGACGCAAGGGTGGCAGGTTTGAGCCCGCAATGGCAAGGGACGGGGATGGAACGGGAGAGCCGTTCACAACCCCGAGAGGAGCCCTCACGCCTCTCTCACGCCCTGTTGACAGAGGTTGATTGGCCCTTCTGGCCGGGAGAGTCTAGAAAGACGGCATTATGGAAAATGCAACGGAATACCAACGCCAGATTGCCATAAGCCTGATCCGTTCGCTGGGCATCGATGAAGCGGCCTATTTCGCTCTCCAGAACCACTGGGAAGACGTCCTCGCCCACATGCCGAAGGGCGTGCCCTCGCGCCGCGCCGCTCCCCGCGTCGTGCATGCTAGGGCGGATTACAAGGTTATCTGAATTTTTTCGCCACCATCGGCACGAAGGCGACCGGCAGGCCCGCCTGCTCGCTGACGTTGCCTTCGGCGTCCTTGGTCACGCGGACCAGGGTCTGGGTTTCGTGCACCCGGCCAATGGGGATGGCCATGCGGCCGCCGGGGCGGAGTTGCTGGATGAGCGTTTGCGGAATCCTTTCTGGCGCCGCGGTGACGATGACGGCGTCGAAGGGGGCCTGATCGGGCCAGCCATCGAATCCGTCGCCGGTGCTGACCTCGACGTTGTCGTAGCCGAGGGATTTCAGGCGCCGGCGGGCCTGATCGGCGAGCGGTTTCACCGTCTCGATGGAATACACCCGGGCCGCCAGCTCGGCCAGCACGGCGGCCTGATAGCCGCACCCGGTGCCGATTTCGAGTACCCGGTCGGTGGGCTCCAGGTCCAAAAGGTCGCTCATCAGGGCGACGATGTAGGGCTGCGAGATGGTCTGGCCGTGACCGATGGACTGCGGCCGGTTGACGTAGGCGGCGACGGTGTCCTTGGGATCGACGAATTCATGGCGCGGCACATGGGCCATGGCCGCCATCACGGCGTCGGAAAACCGGGCCCGCCCGGTCCAGTTTTTGGTTTCCCGCGCGTTGGCGGCGATCTCTTCGAGCAGGCGGTCGCGGGCCTTGGAAAGCTTTTCCTTGTCCGGGGTGAAGAAGCTCATGGGATGACCTTGGCCGAGCCGGCGCCCGGGCGTCAAGGCGCGATCGGATTTCGGGAAATCCCCGGCCTTGGGATTCCAGCCGATTCTCTTCCCTGGGGCTTGCGCAACCGGCCCCCTTGACGCATATCAGGCAGCGGACACACCGGCCCCCGATTAAAGACGTCAGGAAACGCCATGGCGGTAGAAAAATTCACCTTTCAGGCGGAAGTCAGCAAGCTTCTCGATATCGTCGCCCATTCGCTCTACAGCCATAAGGAAATCTTCCTGCGCGAGCTGATCTCCAACGCGTCCGACGCCTGCGACCGGCTTCGTTACGAGGCCCTGACCGAGCCGAAGCTGACCGAAGGCGACGCCGATTTCCGAATCACCCTCGCCATCGACAAAAAAGCCAAGACCCTCACCGTATCGGACAACGGCATCGGTATGGACCACGATGACCTGACCGGGGCGCTGGGAACCATCGCGCGCTCTGGCACCCAGGCCTTCGTCGACCAGATCGACGGCGCCGGCGAGGATAAGCTGGCGATGATCGGCCAGTTCGGCGTCGGCTTCTATTCGTCGTTCATCGTCGCCAAGAAGGTCGAGGTGCTGACGCGCAAGGCGGGCGGCAAGGACGCCTGGTTGTGGTCGTCGGACGGCCGTGGCGAGTTCACCATCGCCGAGGCCGAGCGCGACGCGCGCGGCACCGATGTCATCGTCCACCTGGACAAGAAGCAGGACGAGTTCCTGGACCCGGTCCACATCGAGACCGTCGTCAAGCAGCACTCGGACCACATCGGCATCCCGGTGGTGCTGAAAGGAGAAGGCGGAGACGGGGCCGAAGGTAAAGACGGGGGCGACAGGACCCTGAACACCGCCTCGGCGCTGTGGACCCGCGACAAGAAATCGATCACCAAAGACCAGTACAAGGAATTCTACCAACACGTCAGCCATTCGTTCGACCAACCGTGGATGACGCTGCACAACCAGGTCGAAGGCGTGCTCGCCTACACCAACCTTTTGTTCATCCCCTCGACACCGCCCTTTGACCTGTTCCACCCGGACCGCAAGCCGCAGGTGAAGCTCTACGTCAAGCGTGTGTTCATCACCGACGACTGCGAGGGGCTGCTGCCGCCTTATCTGCGCTTCATGCGCGGCATCGTCGATTCGGAAGACCTGCCGCTGAACATCAGCCGCGAGATGTTCCAGCACAACCCGCAACTGGCAAAGATCAAGTCCGGGCTGGCCAGGCGCCTGTTTTCGGAGCTCAAGAAAAAGGCCGAAAAGAAGCCGGACGAATACGCCGAATTCTGGGACAACTTCGGCGCCGTGTTGAAGGAAGGCATCTACGAGGAACCGGAAAACCGCGAGCGGATTTTGGGCCTGGCGCGGTTCAAAAGCACCACCCAGGACGGCCTCGTCAGCCTCGAGGATTACGTTGGGCGGATGAAGAAGTCCCAGGACGCCATCTATTACATCTCCGGCGTTGACGCCGACGCGTTGCTGAAAAGCCCACACCTGGAAGGCTTCAAGGCCAAGAACGTCGAGGTCCTGTTGATGACCGACCCAGTGGACGATTTCTGGATTTCCGCCGTCGCCGATTTCGACGGTAAGCCCTTCAAGTCGGCGGCCCGGGCCGGCGCCGACCTGGACAAGATCAAGGGCGGGGCCAAGGCCAAGAAAAAGGACGCCGATAAGAAGGACGGCGAAAAGGACTCCGCCGCCGCCATCGAGCCACTGTTGGCGCAGTTCAAGGTCGTTTTGGGCAAGGCGGTCAAGGACGTGCGCCCGTCCGAACGCCTGACCGAAAGCGTCGTCTGCCTGGTCACCGACGAAGGCGACATGGACGCCCGCCTGGAAAAAATTTTAAAACAGAACCGCCAGGCCGGCGCCGCCGACATGACGCCCCGGGTGCTGGAGGTCAACCCCGACCATCCCCTCATCCAAGGCCTGGCGAAACGGGCCAAGAAAGGCGACGGCCAGGACCCTTTAATCGCCGACGCGGCGCACTTGCTGCTCGATCAGGCGCGGATCGTCGAAGGCGAGGCGCTTGCCGACCCACAGGCGTTTTCGCGCCGCATGACGGCGGTGATGGAAAGCGGGCTGAAGGTTTAGCTTCCGGTCAGGGCCAGCTTGGCGGCGCCGAGGATGCGCCCGGTGGAGACCGATTGCAGGATCACGGCGCAGCCGTCCCGGTCCTCGGTTGATAGGTCGGCGTTTCCAGTCGGGATGTCCAAAGGCCGCCCCTTCCAGGTGCCGATCCGTTTCATGCCCCGGACGACGTTGTAGTAGCTGAGCATGCGGCCGCCGTTTTCGCCGCGCTTGATGTCAGTATCGTGCCTGTTGTCGAAAACCGCCAGCCACACGGCGGCCTCTTCCGTGGTATCGGCGCCCGCTACCGTGACCCGGACCCCGTCCTCGGCGCGGTTGATGGTCACCGCCACCCGTTTTGATTTTTGCGCCTTGGCGATCAACGCCAGGATTTTGTCGCGGTCCGACCCGGTAGCGTGATTGGCGCCCTGGACGATCATTTGCGGGGTGTAGACGTAGCGCATGCCGAGCTTGGGAGCGTAGGCGCGCTGGCGCTTGGTGTTATCGGGGCTGGCGAAGCGGTCCTTCCAGCCGATGTAATCCCAGTAATCGACGTGGATCGACAGCGCCAGCAGGTCGTCGCGCTTGGCCAGCTCACCGAGGAAGGCGTCGGCCGGTGGGCACGACGAGCAGCCCTGCGAGGTATAGAGCTCGACCACGGTCAGGTTTTTCTCGGCTGCGGCGGCAACGGTCTGAATGGAGACGGCCAGGGCGGCCGCCAAGGCGAAGGCAGTGAAGAAACTTTTCATCCCCCGAACCTAAGGGAAATACCCGATAACGGCCAATCACATCAGAGTGAGGTTGGGCGATTAACGGGTTTGTGAAGGTTGGGGGGCTTAGTCCCCCTCAGCCATCATCCGGCGCAGCACGTAATGCAGGATGCCGCCGTGCAGGTAGTAATCGACCTCGTCGAGGGTATCGATGCGGCACAGTAGGGTTAAGTCTTCGCTCACACCGTCGGCACGGGTGATAGTGGCCTTGACGTCCATGCCCTGGGTAATCCCGTCCTCGAGGCCGGTGATGTCCCAGGTCTCGGTGCCGTCGAGTTTCAGCGTCTTGCGGGTCTGGCCGTCCTTGAACTGCAACGGCATGAGGCCCATGCCAATCAGGTTGGAGCGGTGGATGCGCTCGAAGCTTTCGACGATCACCGCCTTGACGCCGAGCAGCAGGGTCCCCTTGGCCGCCCAGTCGCGCGATGACCCGTTGCCGTATTCCTTGCCGCCGACGACCACCAGCGGCACGCCTTCGTCCTTGTAGCGCATGGCGATCTCGTACACCGTGCCCTCGTCGCCGGACGGGTAATGCCTCGAATAGCCGCCTTCGGTGTCGGCCACCATTTCGTTCCTGATGCGGATGTTGGCGAAAGTGCCGCGCATCATCACCTCGTGGTTGCCGCGCCGCGACCCGAAGGAATTGAAATCCTCGGGCCGGACCTGGTATCCAAGCAGGTATTCGCCGGCCGGGCCGTCCTTGGGGATGGCGCCTGCGGGGCTGATGTGGTCGGTGGTCACCGAGTCCCCCAAAATCAGCAACGGCCGGGCGCCGATGATGTCCTGGGGTGGCAAGGGTTCTGGTTTCATGTCCTCGAAATAAGGCGGATGCTTGATGTAGGTGGATTCCGGCCAACCGAAGATGCCGCCGCCGCCGGAACCGATGGCCTTCCATTGCTCGGTCCCTTCGTAGACGTTGGCATAACGGGTCTCGAACATCTCCTGGTCGAGGCATTCCGAAACCGTGTCGGCGATTTCCTTGTTGGTCGGCCAGATGTCCTTCAGGTATACCGGCTCGCCGTCGTCGCCCTTGCCCAGGGGGTCGTTGTAAAGGTCCCGGGTCATCGACCCGGCCAGCGCATAGGCGACTACCAGCGGCGGCGAGGCCAGGTAGTTGGCGCGCACATGGGGGTTGATGCGGCCCTCGAAGTTGCGGTTGCCCGACAATACCGCCGTCGCCACCAGGTCGCCCTCTTCGATGGCCTTGGCGATCGGCCCATCCAACGGGCCGGAGTTGCCTATGCAGCTGGTGCAGCCGAAGGCGGAGACAAAGAACCCGAGCCCGTCGAGGTCGTCCTGAAGGTCCGCCTTTTCAAGGTAATCGGCGACGACTTTCGATCCCGGGGCCAGCGACGTCTTGACCCAGGGTTTGCTCCGGAGTCCCTTGGCTACCGCGTTCCGGGCCAGCAACCCGGCGGCCACCATCACCGAAGGGTTCGACGTGTTGGTGCACGACGTGATAGCGGCGATGACCACGTCGCCGTCGGAGAGCGTGTAGCTGGCCCCCTCGACCTTGGCCTCGCGGATCGGCCACGCGTGCGCGGTCTTGTGCATGGCCGGAACAGAGCCGCCGCCCTCCAACGCCATGTTGGTGGCGGCGTTGGGGATGGGTTTGCCGTCCCGCCCGGCCAGGTTTTTCAGGGCGTCGGCGAAGGCGGAGCTCGAATTCGTCAGGTTGATCAGGTCCTGAGGCCGTTTCGGCCCGGCAATGGCCGGCTTGACGGTCGAGATATCGAGTTCCAGGGTATCGGTGAATTCGGGGTCCGGGGTATCGGCGTCGCGCCAGAAGCCTTGGGCCCTGGCGTAGGCTTCGACGAGGGCGATCTGGTCCTCATCGCGGCCGGTCAGCTTCAAATACTTCAGCGTATCGTCGTCGATCGGAAAAAAGCCGCAGGTGGCGCCGTATTCGGGCGCCATGTTGGCCAGGGTCGCCTGGTCGGCCAGCGACAGCTCGTCGAGGCCGGGGCCGAAGAATTCGACGAACTTGCCGACCACGCCCTTCTGGCGCAGCATCTCGACGACGCGCAGCACCAGGTCAGTGGCCAGGGCGCCCTCGGGCAGCCGGCCGGTGACCTTGAAGCCGACGACCTCGGGGATGACCATGGTCACCGGCTGTCCCAGCATCGCCGCCTCGGCCTCGATACCGCCGACGCCCCATCCCAGGACCGACAGCCCGTTGACCATGGTGGTATGGCTATCGGTGCCGACGACGGTATCGGGCATGGCGATGGTGCGCCCGTCTTCTTCCTCGGTCCACACGGTCTTGGCCAGGTATTCCAGGTTCACCTGATGGACGATGCCGGTGCCCGGCGGCACCACGGTAAAATTGGTAAACGCCGACTGTCCCCACTTCAAAAACGTATAGCGCTCGCCGTTGCGTTCGAACTCGCGCTCGATGTTCTTTTCGATGGCGTCCGGCGTGCCGGCGAAATCGATCATCACCGAATGATCGATCACCAGGTTGCAGGTCGAAACCGGATTGATCTTTTCCGGATTCCCGCCCATGTCGGCCATGGCCTGGCGCATGGCGGCCAGGTCGACCACCGAGGGTACGCCGGTGAAGTCCTGCATCAGCACCCGGGCCGGGTGGAAGGCGATTTCGTGGTTCGACGTGCGTTTGTCCAGCCATCCGGCCAGCGCCTTGGCGTCCTCTACGGTGACCGCGCGCCCGTTCTCGTAGCGGAGAAGGTTCTCTAACAAGACCTTCAGCGATCCGGGCAGGCGCGACACATCGCCGAGGCCCGCGGCCTCGGCAGCATCGAGGCTGAAATAATCGTATTCCTTGCCGCCGACGCTGAGCGTGCGGCGGGTTTTAAGGGTGTCCTGACCAGTGATAGACAAGGCTTGGCTCCTCTGGGAGGTTGGAGGTTACGGGGGCGTTCATGGACTCACCATACTTTACCCCCCTTTGTCCATATTTTGCCCTCTTTGTCCATATTTGGCGGACCGAAACCCGATGACAAGGGGCTTTTTCGTGATTCTACAAGGGGTTGGCTTTTAGGGCTCGAGTGTCAGTTGCACCCGTTCACCGGCAAATCTTACGACGTGGTAACTGATCGCCAGGCCGTCGGGATCGACATCAACGCTTTCGACAACCAGCACCGGCATGTTCTTGCGTTGCTTGAGCAACTGAGTGTCCTCGGGCGTTGCAATGGTTGTCATGACCTTTGTGCTTTGGCGCGTGTAATCATCGATGCCATAGGATTCGAGAGCCTTGGTGATCGACAGAACCCGTTCATAGAGATCGGCGAGTCCCGGGAACCTCCGGCTCGGAAAGTAGTTGGCGGCGACGCTGATCGGATGCCCGTTCGCCTCGCCGACGGTTTCGAGCAAGGTGACGGGATCGCCGCGGGCAATTCCGAGTGCCGCCGAAACGGTTTCCGTGGCCGGCAATTCCGTGGCCCCGATGAGCCGGTGTCCCGGTTCGACGTCGCCGAGCAGGAGATTGGCGCTGAAACGGGTTCGCTTGCCGATCCGGTAGTCGATGACATGGTCTTCGACAAAGGTGCCGCGCCCTTTCTCGACTCTGACCAGACCCTGATCGGCAAGCGAGGCGACGGCCCGCCTTACGGTATGCCGATTGACGCCGAAGCGTCCCGTCAGCAGGCTTTCCGTTGGGAATTGCCGGCCGGCGCAGTGAACGTCACTCGATATCTCCTGACCAAGGATTTCCGCGATCTGGTACCAGAGCGGGATTGCGCTGCCGCGGTTGAGTTCCATCGCCGATCCTCCTGATAGAAAGAAATCGGTTTACCGGCTTGCCATCGTATGCATTAATATGTATAGATGTCTAGACATATTAATGCATGAGCCGGAGGCAGGCGGAATGAGCGACGATGCCGGAAACAAGCCCTATCCCAAACAGGTCGCGGATCGTCGCGAATGGCTGGGAGTTCTGGCGAAAACGCCATTAGGCGACCTGGAACAACTGTGGCAAACGGTTCCAAGGAAACCCCCCTACGAGCATCTGCGCCAGCCGGAAACCGGGCTGGCCATGGTCCGGGCGCAGGCCGGCGGCAAGGGCCCGCAATTCAATCTGGGCGAAATGACGGTGTCGCGCTGCGTGGTGTCCCTCGGCGGAGAGGCGGTCGGTGTCGGCTACGTCAAGGGCCGCGACCTCCGCCAGGCTGAGCTTGTTGCCGTCTTCGATGCGATGATGCAGGGCCCTGATGGCGAATGGACTGCCAACAGCGTCATTGAGCCGTTGAAGCGGGCCCAGGACCAACGGCAAACTAAAACACGGTCGAAGGCGGCCAGGACCCGTGTCGAATTTTTCACCATGGTCAGGGGAGACAGCTTTTGATGGCCGGCACGGCATCGACAAATTCCGCTCCAAGGGCTTCTCTTCCCGGTTTGCCCGGTTTCAAGAATCCCGTGTTCGACACTCAGCGGATTTTCCGCCGTCTCATGCGGACGATGAGTCTGCCCGGCACGGTGGTCACCATCGACGGCATCGATCTGCCGGCATTCGAGGGCGTCATGCCGGCTTCGGCGGCGACCCTGATGGCGCTCGCCGACAGGGAAACGGCGGTCTGGATTGACGGCGATCTTTGTCCATCGGGCATTTCCGATTACCTCCGTTTCCATACCGGCGCCCCTGCCGCCAAGCAGCGCCAGGAAGCGGTTTTCGCCTTGATCGACGGCCGTTCCGGCGCTTCCGCCTTCGACGGATTCAATCCGGGGACCGACGAATATCCGGACCGTTCGGCGACCGTCATCGTCCAGGTCGAAGGGTTCGGAACCGGCCAGGCCAAAATCATCGACGGCCCGGGAATCAAGGAACCAAGGGAAATTTTGGTACAGGGGTTGGTGGCGGGGTTCTGGTCCCGGTGGACGGCGAACCAGGGCAAATATCCGCGTGGCGTCGACTTGTTCCTGGTCAGCGGGGAGGACGTTCTCGGACTGCCGAGGTCGGTCCGCGAAGCCAGCAAGGAGCCAACATAATGTACGTCGCGGTGAAGGGTGGCGAAAAGGCCATCGACAACGCCCATGAGATTCTGGAAGAGGACCGCCGCGGCGATCTCGAATTGCCCGAGATCGGCGTCGGGCAGATCTCCGAACAACTGGGCCGCGCCGTCGACCGCGTGATGACCGAGGGCTCGGTCTATGACCCGGAGCTGGCGGCGCTCGCCGTCAAGCAGGCCCAGGGCGACCTTGTCGAAGCGATTTTCCTGCTCCGCGCCTTTCGCGCGACGTTGCCGCGCCTCGCGGTATCGCGGACCCTCAACACCGGCGAGATGCGCATCAGGCGGCGTATTTCGGCGACGTTCAAGGACTTGCCGGGCGGCCAGATTCTCGGTCCCACGTACGATTACACCCACCGTCTTCTCGACTTCGGTTTGATGGCGGAGAAGGCCGCCAATGAACCCAGCGGCGAAACAGACCCTTCCGATGCCGGGGATCAAAAGTCTAGGGACGCCGAGGACCCCATCCCTAAGGTCCTCGACCTGCTCGACCGTGACGGTTTGATCGAAACCTTCGAAGCCGGCGCCGGGGATGAAGCCGGTGAAGAAGAGGTCGGCGATCTGACGCGGGAACCCTTGACGTTCCCCGCCGGGCGGGACCTTCGCCTGCAGAATCTAGCGCGCGGGGACGAAGGATTCCTCCTGGCGCTCGGCTATTCGACTCAGCGCGGCTTCGGCAACAATCACCCTTTCGCCGGCGAAATCCGCCTCGGGGAAGTCGACGTCGAGATCGTTCCCGAGGAACTCGATTTCCCGGTCCCACTCGGCGAGATCACGGTGACCGAGTGCGAGATGATCACCCAGTTCAAGGGCTCAAAGGAACAGCCGCCAAAATTCACCCGCGGATACGGGCTGGCGTTCGGGCATTGCGAGCGCAAGGCGATGGCGATGGCGCTCGTCGACCGGGCGCTGCGGACCAAGGAACTGGGCGAGGAGCCGAAGGCGCCGGCCCAGGACGAGGAATTCGTGCTCTACCACAGCGACAACGTCGAATCGTCGGGTTTCGTCGAACACCTGAAGCTTCCCCATTACGTCGACTTCCAGGCCGAGCTGACCCTGATCCGCAAGCTGCGCCAGGAGCACGATGACCCCGGGTCCGGGTCCGAGCCGGCGGCGGAACGGGCCGAGGCCGGGGAATAGACTCATGGGCGATGGAACCCAAGTCCGAGGATATAATTTTGCCTACCTGGACGAGGGGACCAAACGCTCGATCCGGCGGATTATCCTCAAGGCGATCGCCATACCGGGTTACCAGGTTCCCTTCGGCAGCCGGGAAATGCCGCTGCCCTACGGTTGGGGAACCGGCGGGATTCAGGTGACGGCAAGCATTCTCGGCCCGGACGACGTTCTCAAGGTCATCGACCAGGGCGCCGACGACACCACCAACGCCGTCAGCATCCGCCGGTTCTTTTCCCGCACCGCCAATATCAGCACCACGGAGCGGACAACCGAGGCGACGATTATTCAGACCCGTCACCGGGTTCCCGAGACGCCGCTGCACGAAGACCAGATTCTGGTTTACCAGGTGCCCATCCCCGAGCCGCTCAGGTGGCTGGAACCGCGGGAAACCGAAACCCGGAAGATGCACGCCCTCGAAGAATATGGGGTCATGCATGTGAAGCTTTACGAAGACATTGCGCATTACGGCCATATCGCCACTGCCTACAATTACCCGGCCCTGGTCAACCGCCGGCATGTGATGGCGACGTCGCCGATCCCGAAATTCGACAATCCGAAAATTGACCGGATTCCGGCATTGCAGATCTTCGGCGCCGGCCGGGAGAAGCGGATTTACGCCATTCCCCCCTATACGGAAGTGAAGAGTCTCGATTTCGAGGACCACCCCTTTTCCATTGAAACGTGGGATCAGTGTTGCGCGATGTGTGGCGACACGGAAAGCTATCTTGACGAAGTGATCACTGATGACGAGGGCACGCGGATGTTCGTCTGTTCCGACACCGATCACTGTCGGCGGCGGCGCGACGATGGACATGCCGGGCCCGGGGAGCCCGGGGAGGATGCCCCCGGTGATGATAACGGCGGCGCCGGCAAGGGACTTCCGGGATGATGGATCTCGGGCCTCCGTTATTGAGCGTTCAGGGCATGACCAAGTTCTATGGCCGTCTGGTCGGCTGCCGGGACGTCGGTTTCGACCTCTGGCCCGGAGAGGTGCTGTGCGTCGTGGGCGAATCGGGCTCCGGCAAGACGACGCTGCTGAATTGCCTCAACGGTGGGCTCGAGCCGACCTCGGGGAGCATCAAGTATGAAACCCGCCATGAAGGCACCGTCGAGATAACGACCCTGTCGGAGGCCAAGCGGCGGTTTCTTTCCAGGACCGATTGGGGAATTGTCTACCAGAACCCCCGTGACGGGCTGCGCATGAGGGTAAGCGCCGGGGCCAATATCGGCGAACGGCTGATGGCCGTGGGCGCGCGCCATTACGGCAACATCCGTAGCGAGGCCGCAACCTGGCTCCGCAATATTGAAATCGACGAGGATCGCATCGACGACCCCCCTTCGACGTTCTCCGGCGGAATGCAGCAACGCCTGCAGATCGCCCGCAACCTGGTCACCAAACCGCGCCTCGTGTTCATGGATGAACCGACGGGCGGTCTTGATGTTTCGGTTCAGGCGCGCCTGCTGGATCTCCTGCGCGGGCTGGTTACCGAACTCGACATCGCCGCCATCATCGTCACCCACGATCTTGCCGTTGCGCGCCTTCTCGGGCATCGGCTGATGGTCATGCAAGGGGGCCGGGTCGTTGAATCCGGGCTGACGGACCAAGTGCTGGACGATCCCCATCATCCGCACACTCAATTATTGGTCTCGGCGATCCTTACGCCATAGACTGGAAACCGCCATGTCACGGGAAAAAATGATCGAAGCCGCCGACCTTGCGAAGACCTTCAGGTTACACAATCAGGGCGGCATTGAACTGCCGGTATTCAACGGCATCGAGCTTCGGGTTCAAGGCGGCGAATGCGTCGTCTTGTTCGGGCCCTCGGGCAGCGGCAAGAGCACGCTGCTCAGGTCGATCTACGGGAATTACAAGCCGACGGCGGGTTCGATCAAAATCCGGCACGAAGGTAAATGGATCGACATCGTCACGGCGCCCCCGCAAGCGATCCTGCGCGTGCGCAAGACAACGATGGGCTACGTGAGCCAGTTTCTGCGCGTCATTCCCCGCGTTCCGACGCTCGACGTCGTCAGCGAGCCGCTGCGCGCCATTGGCGTCGAGGCGGAGGAAGCAAAAGACAAGGCGCGTGATCTCTTGACCCGCCTGAACGTGCCCGAACATCTCTGGCACGTGGCGCCGGCCACCTTCTCGGGCGGCGAACAGCAGCGGGTCAATATCGCCCGCGGCTTTATCTTCGATTACCCGATCTTGCTTCTCGATGAACCCACCGCTTCCCTCGACGAAGAAAACCAGGAGGCTGTTCTCGGCCTTATCTTCGAGGCGCGCGACCGCGGCGCGGCGCTGGTCGGCATCTTCCATGACCCAGGCGTGCGCAAGGCGATCGGGTCGCGCCACTTCGAGATGCCTTATTCGGAAGTCGCGTGATGACCGGCCAAACCGTCCTGACCAACGGCCGGATCGTGCTTCGAGACGAAGTCATTGACACCACCGTGGTCATCCGCGACGGCGTCCTTGCCGACATTTCCGAGGGACCCTCGGCGGTTTCGGGCGCCGTCGACCTCGACGGGGACTTCCTTATCCCCGGCCTGGTCGAACTGCACACGGACAACCTGGAACGGCATTTGTCGCCCCGGCCCGCGGTGCGGTGGCCGACCGCGGCGGGGGTCATTGCCCATGATGCGGAACTGGCGGCCGCCGGCATCACCACCGTGTTGAACGCCGTGGCCATTGGTGATGTGGAGCGCAATTCCTTTCGCCAGGAAATCCATGGTATCTCCGTCGAGGCCATCGAAAAGGTGCAATCCGCCGGCATGTGCCGGGCCGAGCATTTCATTCACCTGAGGTGCGAAATTAGCGCCAAGGACGTCATCGAGCTTCTGTCCCGGCATATCCAGAATCCCCTGGTCCGCCTGGTTTCGATCATGGATCACACGCCGGGCCAACGGCAATGGACCGATCTTGAAAAATACCGCGTGCGCAGCCGGCGCAGACTGCACCTGGACGACGCGGAGATCGACGAACTGATAGAGTTTCGCCAGCACGAACAGGCAAAGTGGGCGGACCCGAACCGGCGCGAGATTCACCGCATCGTTGCCGAACACGCCCTTCCGACCGCCAGCCACGACGACACGACAAAGGTCCATGTCGAGGAGGCGGCGGCGGCGGGGGTAGGCATTTCCGAGTTCCCGACCAGCGAGGCCGCCGCGCGTCACGCCCACGACCAGGGAATGCGGATCATCATGGGTGCTCCCAATGTTGTGCTGGGGGGGTCCCACGCCGGCAACGTTTCAGCCGAACGGCTTGCCGAAGAAGGGCTGCTTGATATCCTTTCCTCCGACTACGCCCCTTCGAGCATGATCCTCGCCATGTTCATGCTCCATGACCGGCTGGGGTTACCCCTTTCGGATACCGTGGCCATGGTTGCGACCCATCCAGCCGAAGCGATCGGTTTCGACGACCGGGGATGCATAGAGCAAGGGCGGCGCGCCGACCTGGTCCAGGTTCGCAGGACCGACCACGGGCCCGTGGTGAGATCGGTTTGGCGGGGTGGTCTTCGGACCGTGTAGGAGGCCGGCACCCATTTTCATTCCCTTGGCGCTATCTCGCGAACCAGGGAAACAAATTCTTCGCGGCCCTCCTCAATCGACAGGTTGTTCGCAAACTCGGTCATGTTCTCCCCATCGAGGTCGAACATTTGCGAGCGTTCTATCCGTTCCTGGATTTCGGCCTCGCTCTCGCGACCGCGATCCCGCAGGCGTTGTTCCAGAATTTCCAGTTTGATGGTGACGTTGATGACACGTGTTTGAGGATAGCGGCGTCGGGCTTCTTCGATAATGGCGCGGGAAACGTTGATGACGACAACCCGGCCCTTTTCCAGGTCATCGTCGACCTATGGGGGGATAGCGTAAGACAAGTCGTGGGCGTGCCAATGGAAAGCGAACCGGAAAAACGAACCCGTCATCCTCCCTGATGGCGCTCCTAAGCCCGTCGATAAGGATGTCCTTTCCGGCCCCGCTGGGCCCGACAATCAACAGCAGCTTTCCTTTTGCGCTCATCATCCATTTCTACACTTTCAACCTGGGCCACTTGCGATTTTTCTCGCCCTTTCCCAATTTCAATACCAAAAGACTGGCACCAAACCGGAATTCCGGCTCGGGGGGGGCCAGGGAGGTGCCGGGGGTTGGACATCCCGAAAAACCCGGGGCCCAAGGGTCACATTGACGTGAATTGGTCCCGAGGGTGTTTTTCGCCTTGAGAACCGCCCAAGGATGTGGCTTTTTATGGGCGCCGACGCTGGGAAACCGGGCCTGTTTAGAACGCCTTGGCCCGGTTGCGTCCAATAACAAACGGCAAATAATAAATACTGGCGTCCCCGGGGGACGTCCTTGGGAGAGACCTTACATGACCGGCGATACGCCGATTTCCGGTAATCTTGACACGTTTCCGAAGCTGCTGGCCGAAAATGCCCGCGTCCGCGGCGACAAGCCGGCCAGCCGCGAAAAGGATTTCGGCATCTGGCTGTCGTGGACCTGGGGCCAGGTCGCCGAGGAGGTGCGGGCGATTGCCTGCGGGCTGGCGGCGCTGGGGGTGAAGCGCGGCGACAAGGTAACTATCTGCGGCGACAACCGTCCGCATCTCTATTGGTCGATGACGGCGGTGCAGGCGTTGGGCGCCATCCCGGTGCCGGTGTATCAGGATTCCGTCCCCGACGAGATGCAGTACATCTACGAACACGCGGAAGCCAAGTTCGCCATTGTCGAAAACCAGGAACAGGTCGACAAACTTCTGGAAATCAGGGACCGGGCCCCGGACCTAGAGCATATCGTCTACAAGTTCCCTCGCGGCATGCGTAACTATGACCAGCCGTTCCTCGACCTGTTGGCCGACATCGAGGAGCGGGGCCGCGCCTTCGACAGGGAAAACCCCGATTTTTACGAGGACAGCGTCGCCCAATCGACGGGCGCCGACATCGCCATCATGCTCTATACGTCCGGCACCACGGGCCGCCCCAAGGGGGTGATGCTGAGCTTCGACAATTTGATCATCACCGGGCGCAACGGCGTCATCCGCGAGAACCTGACCGAGGATGAGGCCATGCTGGCCTATCTGCCGATGGCGTGGATCGGCGACAACATTTTTTCCGTCGCCCAGGCCTATATCACCGGATTTTGCGTCAGTTGCCCGGAAAGCTCGGAAACGGTGCTCGAGGACCTGCGCGAGATCGGCCCGACCTATTTCTTCGCCCCGCCACGCATCTACGAAAGCCTGTTGACGACGGTGATGATCCGCATCGAGGACGCGGCCCGTATCAAGCAGCGCATGTTCCATTACTTCATGGGGGTTGCCCGGCGCGTCGGCATGGACATCCTCGACGCCAGGCCGGTTCCCTTTGGCGATCGCTTCCTTTATTGGCTTGGCAACATTCTCGTCTACGCGCCCCTGAAGAACGTTTTGGGCCTGTCCAAGGTGCGGGTCGCCTATACGGCAGGCGAGGCTATCGGCCCCGACATCTTTACGTTCTACCGCTCGCTGGGGCTCAACCTCAAACAGATGTACGCCTCGACCGAGGCTTCAGTGTTCATCACCATCCACCCCGACGGCGATGTCCGCCCCGAAACGTCGGGCACGCCGGCTATCGACGTTGAGGTCAAGATCGCCGCGGACGGCGAGGTCATGTTCCGCAGCCCCGGGGTTTTCCGGGCCTATTACAAGAACGAGGAAGAAACCAATAAGACCAAGGCCGCCGACGGCTGGGTGCACACCGGGGACGCCGGGTTCATGGACGACGAAGGGCATTTGCACATCATCGACCGCTCCAAGGACGTCGGCAAAATGACCGACGGGACAATGTTCGCGCCCAAGTTCATCGAAAACAAACTGAAGTTCTTCCCCCACATCATGGAAGCCGTCACCTTCGGCCACGACAAAGATTATGTTGGCGCTTTCATCAATATCGACCTGGAATCGGTCGGCAACTGGGCCGAGCGGCGGAACCTGGCCTATATGGGCTATACCGACTTGGCCGGCCAGGAACCCGTTTACAAGCTGATTTCCGAATGCGTCGCCCAGGTCAACGCCGATCTGGCCGCCGACCCGCATCTCGCCGGTTCCCAGATCAAGCGCTTCCTGATCCTGCACAAGGAACTGGACGCCGACGACGGTGAACTGACCCGCACGAGAAAGGTCCGCCGCACCATCATTGCCGAAAAGTACGCGGACCTGATCGACGCCCTCTATTCCGACAAGGACCACTGCCCGATCGAGGCCGAGGTCACCTTCGAGGACGGACGAACCGGGACCATCAACGCCGATCTCAGGATTTGGGAAGCGCCCCTGTCAGACACCCGGGCCACCCAGGCCGAAGCAGCTGAATAAGGCGGGCCTAAGATGACCGCGGACAGGAAGATCGGCGACGTCCTGCTAGACGTGGAAGGCGTCAGCATGACCTTCGGCGGCGTCAAGGCCCTGGACAGTGTCAGTTTCGACGTCAAGGAGCGGGAGATCCTGGCCATCATCGGCCCCAACGGCGCCGGCAAGAGTTCCATGCTCAACTGCATCAACGGCTTCTATCACCCCCAGGAAGGCATGATCACCTTCAAGGGGGTCCCCCGTCACCAGATGCGGCCCCACGAGGCGGCGTTGCAGGGCATCGCCCGGACGTTTCAGAACATAGCCCTATTCAAGGGCATGTCGACGCTGGACAACATCATGACCGGGCGGAACCTGAAGATGAAAAAGAACTTCCTCTGGCAGGCGCTCTACTTCGGGCCGGCGCGGGCCGAGGAGATGGAACACCGCGCGGCGGTCGAAAACGTCATCGATTTCCTGGAGATCGAGGCCATCCGCAAGACACCGGTGGGGCGGCTTCCCTACGGCCTGCAGAAACGGGTGGAACTCGGCCGTGCGCTGGCGGCGGAACCGGACCTGCTGTTGCTGGACGAGCCCATGGCCGGCATGAACCTGGAAGAGAAGCAGGACATGTGCCGCTTCATCCTCGACGTCAACGACGAGTTCGGCACCACCATCGTCCTCATCGAACACGACATGAGCGTCGTCATGGACATCTCGGACCGGGTCATCGTCTTGGATTACGGCCTCAAGATCGCCGACGGCTCGCCCGACGAGGTTCGCGCCAACCAGGACGTCATCGACGCCTACCTGGGGATCAGCCATGACTGATTTTGGGGGGGCCGCTTAGGCCATGGATATTTTTAACGTCCTTTTCGTGGCGCCGTTCCTCGACATGGCCGACAGCCCCGTTTTTTTCGCCGAGGTGGTGATCAGCGGGGTGTTGACCGGCGTCATGTACTCGCTGGTGGCGCTCGGATTCGTCCTCATTTTCAAGGCTTCGGGCGTCTTCAACTTCGCCCAGGGGGCTATGGTGCTGTTCGCGGCGCTGACCTTGGTCGGCCTGATGGAGCGTGGGGTGCCGGTGTTGCTGGCGCTCATCGTTACGGCCATGGTCATGGTGTTGTTGGCGATGCTGATCGAACGGATGATGCTGCGCCACCTGATCAACCAGGAGGGCATCATCCTGTTCATGGCCACCATCGGCCTCGATTTCCTTCTCCAGGGCGTCGGTCAGATCGCCTGGGGCTCGAACGTCAAGGTATTGGACGTCGGCATCCCGAATCAATCGTTCGAGGTCGCCGGCATCCTCTTGAACCAGTTCGACTTGTTCGCCGCCGGGACCGGCGCCGTGCTGGTGACCGGGCTTGCCGTCTTTTTCCAGAAAACGACCATCGGCCGGGCGCTCCGCGCCGTCGCCGACGATCATCAGGCGGCGCTCAGCGTCGGCATCCCGTTGAAGACCATCTGGGTCATCGTGTGGTCAGTGGCCGGCATCGTCGCCCTGGTCGCCGGCATCATGTGGGGGGCCAAGTCGGGGGTCCAGTTCTCACTAAGCCTGATCGCCCTGAAGGCGCTTCCGGTACTTATATTGGGCGGGTTCACCTCGGTCCCGGGCGCCATCATCGGTGGGCTGATCATCGGCGTCGGCGAAAAGATCGCCGAGATTTATTGGGGCCCCGCCTTCGGCGGCGCCATCGAAGGCTGGTTCGCCTACATGCTGGCGTTGGCGTTCTTGGTGTTCAGGCCGCAGGGTCTGTTCGGCGAAAAGATCATCGAGAGGGTATAAGTCCATGTTTTACAGGGAAGCCGGACAGTTCAAAACCAGCTACGGCAACGACCAGGCGGTCTTTCCGATCATCCAGGACCGTTGGTTCATCGCCCTGGTGCTGATCGTCGCCTACGCCGTGGTGCCCTTCGTCGCCGACGAATACTGGCTGCAAGCCGTCATCATCCCGTTTTTGATCTTCTCGCTGGCCGCCATCGGGCTCAACCTGCTGACCGGCTACGCCGGGCAGTTGAGCCTGGGGACCGGCGCCTTCATGGCGGTCGGCGCCTACGCCACCTACAAGATCACTACGGCGTTTCCCGGGATCGACATCTTCGTCGTCTATTTAATGTCGGGCATGGTCGCTGCCGGCGTCGGCGTGCTGTTCGGCCTGCCATCGCTCCGCATCAAGGGCTTCTATCTGGCCGTCGCCACCCTGGCGGCGCAGTTCTTCATCCTGTGGCTGTTCAACAAGGTCGGCTGGTTCTTCAACGACAACCCGTCGGGCACGATCACGGCGCCGCCACGCACTTTCCTCGGCATCATGGTCACGGGCCCTAGGGCGACGGCGGAGACCCGGTATTTGATCTGCCTGGTCTTCCTCACCGTCTTCGCAATGGCCGCTAAAAACATCGTCCGTGGGCGCATCGGCCGGTCGTGGATGGCCATCCGGGACATGGACATCGCCGCCGAAATCATCGGCATCCAGCCCCTGCAGATGAAGCTCATGGCGTTCGCCATTTCATCGTTCTATGGCGGCGTCGCCGGTGCGCTCAGCGTGTTCGCCTGGCTGGGCAGCGCCGAGACCGAGGCCTTCGACATTTTCGTGTCGTTCCAGGTGCTGTTCATGATCATCATCGGTGGACTGGGCTCCATCATGGGATCGATCCTGGGCGCGGCGTTCATAACCCTGGTGCCGATCTTCCTGACCAATGCACCGGCGATGTTCAATATTCCCATGGGCACCGACCTGTCCAAGCACATCGAGGAGATCGTCTTCGGTGGGTTGATCGTTTATTTGCTGATCGTGGAGCCCAACGGGTTCGCGCGGCTGTGGCAGATCGCGAAGGAAAAACTGAGACAGTGGCCGTTTCCGTACTGACGGCGAATTTGAGCAAAGCACGTTGGCGAGGGGATTGCCCGCGTGTTAGTGTCTACGCCGACGAATTCAATAATTCATAAGAAGCCGAAAATGGCCTGTTTAAACCAAGGGAGAAAATTCAATGAAGTTCCGTACTCTATTCCTGGGCATGCTCGGGGCGGTCGTCGTGTTTACCGGCGTGGCCGTGTCCAAGGCGGCATTCGCTGCCGAGCAGTTCTTCCCGATGCTCGTCTATCGCACGGGCCCCTATGCGCCTTCAGGCATTCCCGTGGCCAACGGGTTCAGGGATTACTACACGCTCATCAACAAGCGTGACGGCGGCATTAACGGCGTCACCATTACCTTCGAGGAATGCGAGACCAAGTACAATACCAAGCTCGGCGTCGAATGCTACGAGAAACTGAAGGGCAAGGGCTCGGCGGGGGCCACGCTGATCAACCCGTTCAGCACCGGCATCACCTATCAGTTGATCCCGAAAGCGCCGGTCGACAAGGTGCCGATCCTGTCCATGGGCTATGGCCGCACCGCGGCCGCCGACGGCCGGGTGTTCGAGTGGATCTTCAACTTCCCGATGACGTATTGGAGCCAGGCCTCGGCCTTCATCAAGTATGTGAGCCGGGAGGTAGGTGGATGGGACAAACTCCAGGGCGTCAAGATTGCCCATGTCTACCACAATTCGGCCTACGGCAAGGAAGCCAACCCGACGTTGAAGGCGTTGGCCAAGCGCTATGGCATCAAGCTGACACTGCTGGCCGTCGACCATCCGGGCCAGGAGCAAAAGGCCACATGGCTGCAGATCCGCCGCCTCAAGCCCGACTGGATCTTCATGTCCGGCTGGGGTGTCATGAACTCGGTGGCCATCAAGGAAGCCGCGGCGATCAATTACCCGATGGACCACTTCGTCGGTAACTGGTGGTCGGGGACCGACGCCGACGTGATTCCCGGCGGCAAGGGGTCGATCGGCTACAAGTCGACCGCTTTCCATGATGCCGGCGCCGGTTATCAGGTGCACAAAGACATCATCAAGTATGTCTACGGTGGCGACGAGGCCGAGGCCAAGAAGAACAATATCGGCGAGGTGCTCTACAACCGCACCCTGGTCAACGCCATGTACGGCGTCGAGGCCGTCCGCACCGCCCAGGCCAAGTTCGGCAACAAACCGATGACCGGCGAGCAAGTGCGTTGGGGTCTGGAGAACCTGGACATCACCGCGGCGCGGCTGACGGCGATCGGCATGGAAAAATTCACCAAACCCGTGAAGGTCAGCTGTGCCGACCACGAAACCAAAGGTTCGTTGCGAATCCAACAGTGGGACGGCACCAAGTGGAGCTTCGTCTCCGGTTGGCTGTCGCCGATGCGTGACGTGGTGCGTCCGATGGTCGAGAAGGCCGCGGCCGCCTACGCCAAGGAAAACAACATCACGCCACGTAGCTGCTAAGACATGACGCCGCAAACCGGACATCAAGAAGCCGAGGCGGCGGACACAGACTGGCCTCTTCTCACCATCAACAACATCGAGGTCATCTACGACCACGTGATCCTGGTGTTGAGAGGGGTATCCCTTGAGGTTCCCGAGGGGGGCATCGTCGCCCTCCTCGGGGCCAACGGCGCCGGCAAGACAACCACCCTCAAAGCCATTTCGAACCTCTTGGGGGCCGAACGCGGCGAGGTCACCAAGGGGTCCATCGACTGCATGGGCGAACGGGTCGACCGCCTGAGCCCCAACGAACTGGTCAAACGCGGCGTCATCCAGGTCATGGAAGGACGCCATTGCTTCGAACACCTGACGGTTGAGGAAAACCTGCTGACCGGGGCCTACACCCGGCACGACGGGCGCGCCAGAATTGCCGAGGACCTGGAGAAGGTCTATCACTATTTCCCGCGATTGAAGGAACGGCGCACCGCGCAAGCGGGCTATACGTCGGGCGGCGAGCAGCAGATGACCGCCATCGGCCGGGCCTTGATGGCCAATCCGAAGATGATCCTGCTCGACGAGCCGTCCATGGGCTTGGCGCCGCAACTGGTCGAGGAAATCATCGGCATCGTCGGCGATCTCAACAGGAAGGAAGGCGTTTCCATCCTGCTCGCCGAACAGAACACCACCGTGGCGCTGAATGTCGCCGATTACGGCTATATCCTGGAAAACGGCCGCGTCGTCATGGACGGCAAGGCCGAGGACCTGCGCGAAAACGAAGACGTCAAGGAATTCTATCTGGGCCTCAGCTCCGGCAGCCGGCGCAGCTTCCGCGACATCAAGCACTACCGCCGCCGCAAGCGCTGGCTCTGACATCCGGGCGTCGGGACGGGCCATGCTCGACAGCGAATATTACGACGAACTGGAAATCCGCGACCCGGAAGAGCGGGAAATCCTGCTATTCGAGGCGCTGGGGCACCACCTCCGCGCGACCAGGGAGGACTCGCCCTATTTCGACAAACTATTCAGGGACATCGGCCCCGAGGACGTCAAATCCCGCGCCGACCTGGCGGGTCTGCCGATCACCCGTAAATCGGACCTCTCGGCGCTACAGAAAAAAGACCCACCCTTCGCCGGCATGACCAACATCGCGGCGGCCAACTTCCTCCGCCTCTTCCAGTCTCCCGGCCCGACGTACGAGCCCGAAGCCGAAGGCAACGACTGGTGGCGGCTCGGCCGGGCCCTGTACGCCGCCGGCTTCCGCCCCGGCGACATTATCCATAACACCTTTTCCTATCACCTGACGCCGGCCGGAATGATGATCGAGGTCGGCGCCCGCGCCATCGGCTGCACCGTGGTCCCCGCCGGCACCGGACAGACGGAACAGCAGGTCCAGGCCATCGGCCATCTCCGCCCCAATGCCTATACGGGAACGCCGTCGTTCCTCAAGATCCTCCTCGATGCGGCCCAGGGGGCGGGCGTCGACGCCAGCTGCATCAACAAAGCCGTGGTTTCGGGCGAGGCCCTGCCCGACGCGCTGCGTCAGGAATTCAATGCCACCGGCATCCTCGCCTTGCAGGCCTACGCGAGCGCCGATTTGGGCCTGATCGCCTATGAATCGAAGGCCATGCAGGGACTCATCGTCGATGACCGCATCATCGTCGAAATCGTTCGCCCCGGCTCCGGCGAGCAAGTGCCGGACGGCGACATCGGCGAGGTCATCGTTACCTCGCTGAACCGCGAATACCCGCTGATCCGCTTCGCCACCGGAGATCTGTCCTCGGTCATGCCGGGCCAAAGCCCCTGCGGGCGCACCGGCATGCGGTTAACGGGATGGAAAGGCCGCGCCGACCAAGCGGCTAAGGTCAAGGGCATGTTCGTGACCCCGTCGCAGATCGCCGAGGTCCTCAAACGCCACCCCAAGGTCGCCAAGGCGCGGCTGATTATCGACCAAAAGGACGCCAAGGACGAGATGACCCTGCTCTGCGAGGCCATGGGGGAGGCCGGGGGCGACGACCCGCTGGGGGTCGCGGTGGCCGAAACCCTGCACGGGCTCACCAACCTCAAGGGCGCGGTGAAACTGGTCCCCCCGGGAAGCCTGCCCAACGACGGCCTGGTGATCGAAGACAAGCGCAGCCGGGACTGATGCCTGAAACCCCGCCATTGCTCAGCGAACGGCACATGCGTCTCAAGCAGTGCCGCCACGGGCCGATGCTTTACAGCACGAAGGACATCTACATCGGCCGCTCACTCGACCTTTACGGCGAGTTCTCGGAGGGCGAGGTCCATTTCTTCGGCCAAGTCCTGCAACCGGGCATGATCGCCATCGATGTCGGTGCCAACATCGGCTGTCACACGGTGTTCATGGCCAAACGGGTCGGTCCCGGCGGCGCCGTCATCGCCTTGGAACCACAGCGCATCATCCATCAGATGCTGTGCGCCAATGTCGTCCTGAATGGGCTCTTGAACGTGCGCGCCCTTCACGCGGCGGCGGGCACCGAGGACGGTGGCATCGCCGTTCCCGACATCGATTACGGGACGGAAGGCAAGGACGGCAAGCAGGTGCGCGTGGCGACCATCGACGGCCTGGCGCTGCCGGCGTGCCACCTGCTCAAGGCCGACGTCGAAGGCATGGAGGCCGATGTGATCCGGGGCGCCACGGAAACCATCAAGGCCCATTGCCCGGCGCTTTACGTCGAAAACGACCGCCGGGAAAAATCCCCGGACCTTATCGAACTGCTACTCGGTCTCGATTACCGCCTCTATTGGCATTTCACGCGGCTGTTCAACCCCGACAACTTCCAGGGCGAAGCCGAAAACGTGTTCGGCGAGGTGATATCCATGAACATGATCGGGATGCCCAAGGCGTTGGAACAAAACATGGGCGATTTGACCGAGATCACCGACCCCGCCGACTGGCCGGAGATGGTCAATAGCGACGCGCGGTAGGACGGCAACACCCCCCTGTCCTAAATATTCCCTTTAACGCCCATAAAGTCGCCACATTTGGGGGCTTGAATGGGGACCATAGACCTCCTCGTCTATATACCAGAGACTCCCCCTCTCTGGTCCCCTATCGGCATTTCCAATGCCGACACTCAAGCGGCCGGGCCGGTTTCGGCCCGGCCGTTCTTCTTTTTTCCGCCGATTTGATATACCGTGCGCCCTCCCATCCTCCAGGCCTTCCTCCAGGAGCATCCCTTGACCCGTTTCACCGGCACCGATGTGGTCTGTTTCCGCGCCGAACGCATCGTCTTCGAGGGACTGAACTTCGCCCTCGAACCCGGCGGGGCGCTGATGCTGCGCGGCGCCAACGGGTCCGGAAAATCGAGCCTGTTGCGCCTGATGGCCGGGCTCAGCCGGCCGCTTTCGGGGACCATCGCCTGGAACGACACCGACATCGCCGACGACCCCGAAGTCCACAACCGCCACTTCCATTACGTCGGTCATGCCGACCCGGTGAAGCCGGTGCTGACGGTGGCCGAGAACCTGGCCTTCTGGGCGGCGATCCGGGACCGGGCCAATACCGCCGGAGCGGTGGCGGAGGCCCTGGAAAGGCTCGGCATTAGCCATCTGGAAAGCGTCCCGGGGCGGTTCTTGTCGGCCGGGCAGAAGCGGCGGGTCAACCTGGCCCGGGTGCTGACGGCGCCGGCCGACCTGTGGCTGCTCGACGAGCCGCAGACGGCCCTCGACAGCCAGGCTTCGAGGAGCCTGGACGCCGCCATCGCCGATCACCGCCAACAGGGCGGCATGGTGGTGATGTCGTCGCACGCCGAGGCGGGCCTGAAAGACGCCGCACCCCTCGACCTCGGTGATTTCCAGGCGCAAGGGAATGCAGAGTCGACGGGGTGGGCGGCATGAGCGGTTTCGTGCTGGTTATCCGCCGCGATCTTCACCTCGCCTTCCGCCAGGGCTTCGAAAGCCTGATGGTGGTGGCGTTCTTCGTCATCGCCGTGCTGCTGTTTCCGTTGGGCGTCGGGCCGGAACCCAACATTTTGGCCCGCATCCTCCCCGGCGTCATCTGGGTGGCGGCGCTGCTGGCCTCGATGCTTTCGCTGGAACGCCTGTTCCAGACCGATTACGAGGACGGAAGCCTGGAACTGCTGGCGTTGCAGCCGGTCGCGCTGGAGGTCATGGTGATGGCCAAGGTCACCGCCCACTGGATGACCACGGGGCTGCCGCTGATCGTCGCCGCGCCCCTGCTGGCGGTGTTGATGAACATGCCGGCCGACGGCTTGTGGGCGCTGATGGCGGCCCTGGTTATAGGGACGCCAAGCCTCAGCCTCATCGGCGCCATCGGCGCGGCGCTGATTTTAGGATCGCGCCGCGGCGGCATATTGCTTTCGTTGCTGGTGCTGCCGCTCTACATTCCGGTGCTTATTTTCGGCGTCAGCGCCGTCGACACCGTGCTTGGCGGGTTTTCGGCCACGCCGCAACTCCTGATCCTGAGTGGGCTTTTGGTGGCCGCGCTGCCGTTGTGCCCCTGGGCCGGGGCGGCGGCGTTGCGCCAAAGCATGGAATAGGGCTTTCGATTGATCCCGGTCAATGGAAAACAGGCCATTCAGATAGTATCCTAGGACCATCATGTTTCACCGTTTCGCCAATCCCGCCCGTTTCCTGCGCCTCGCCGCCGCCGTCCAGCCGTGGGCCGCCGGGGCCACGGTGGTGTTACTGGCAACCGGGCTGGTCCTCGGGCTGGTGGCGTCGCCGGCCGATTACCAGCAAGGCGAAACCGTGCGCATCATGTACGTGCACGTGCCGTCGGCGTGGATGGCGATTTTCTGTTATTCGGCGCTCGCCGGCGCCTGCGCCGTGGCGCTGATCTGGAAGCACCCGCTGGCCGGGCTGGCGGCCCGGGCGACGGCGCCGATCGGCGCGGCGTTCACGTTTTTGGCCCTGGTCACCGGATCGCTGTGGGGCAAGCCCATGTGGGGAACCTGGTGGGTGTGGGACGCGCGCCTGACCAGCGTGCTGGTGCTGTTTTTCCTCTATCTCGGCTATATGGCGCTCGACAACGCCTTCGATGACCCCGGACGCGGCGCCAAGGCGTCGTCGATCCTGGCCCTCGTCGGTTTCGTCAACGTGCCGATCATCAAGTTTTCCGTCGATTGGTGGAACACGCTCCATCAGCCGTCGAGCGTCGTCAAGATGGGCGGCCCGGCGATCCACCCCTCGATGCTGACGCCGCTGTTGTTAATGGGTTTGGCGTTCACTACCTATTACGTCTGGGTGTTGCTGATCCGCATCCGCCGTGAAATCATCGCCACCAAGATCCGCGCCCTGCAAATGCGCCAGGCCGCGG
>ENA-ORDI01000492-ORDI01000492.1-marine-metagenome-genome-assembly--contig:-NODE-492-length-26899-cov-7.074640_pt1 | contig 26899 bp, 28 predicted proteins | sample MGYA00248628_ERZ508525 | MGnify/ENA primary metagenome ERZ508525 (study PRJEB26195, sample SAMN05422138) | marine metagenome | isolation source: East of Porto Seguro, South Atlantic Ocean | place... | reverse complement strand
ATGATTGTAGAATGGCCAAATGTTTCTCTTTTTTTAGTATTTTTTCCAGTTTGGTTTGGTGCAAAAATATAACAAAAGTTTTCAATAGCTCTTGCTTTAAGTAATTCAAGCCAGTGTTTTTGGCCTGTTATTTTTGTAAATGCTGATGGCACACTTATAAAATTCAATTTTTTCTTTGATAAATTTCTATATATTTCAGGAAATCTTAGATCAAAACAAATGGTAAGCCCTAGCCTTCCCCATGGAAGATTTACTGTCACAAGTTTATTGCCATGCTTAAATGTCTTGCTTTCTTGATGTTTTTCTTTATTTGGTAATTTTACATCAAACATTTTTATTTTATCATAATAAGCGGCTATATTTCCTTTGGGACCAATCATAATTGATCTATTTCTGTATTTATTTTTATCTTTAATTGCAATAGATCCTATCAATATCCATTTTTTATTTTTTTTTGATATTTTTTTGATTTCTTTAACAAGAGGGTCTTTGTTCATTGAGTAAGAATTCTTATAAAGTATTTTTTTATCGCTTGTAATAATTGATGTAGTTTCTGGAGTAATTATTAAGTCAGCTTTTTTCTTTATAGCTTGATTAATATAAAAAATAACCTGCTTAAAGTTTTTATTATAATTTTCACCACTGGACAGTTGAATACATGCTACTTTCATTGTGGATAACTAAATCTTTTCTCCAAATACTTTATAAAATTGTGGATTATAAAAGTCATTATTAAATATATACCACCAGCAACAATGAAAACTTCTACTGGTCTAAAAGTAGTTGATATAATATATTTTGCTACACCTGTAAGATCAAGCAAGGTAACAGTGCTAGCTAAAGAAGTTCCTTTTAACATCAATATCATTTCATTGCCATAAGCGGGCAATGACTGTCTTATAGCTATCGGTAATTTGATTTTAAAAAAAGTATGAACTTTGTTCAATCCCAGACCTTTGGCTGCCTCTAAAACTCCTTTATTAATTGTTTCAAAAGCAGATCTAAAAATTTCTGAAGAATATGCTCCAGTATTTAGAGTAAATGCAAGAATTGCACATGAATAAGGTTCTTTTAATACTATCCACAGAAATGATTCTCTTATCCATTCTACCTGACCAAGACCGAAATATATTATAAATATTTGAACTAATAGAGGTGTTCCTCTGAAAATATAAGAATAGTAATATGCAATATAATAAAAAAATTTATTTTTACCCGTTCTTAATATTGCAAAAAAAACACCCACAAAAATACCAAAAAACAATGATAACAAAGTTAATTCAATCGTTAGTTTTGTAGCATTAAGGAGCCTTGGCAAACTTTCTATCATTAAATCCATTTAGTACCCCTTGCTATAATGTTTTTCTAATTTGTTAAATAATTGCATGCTCACAAAAGTTAAAAATAAATACAAAACGGCTGCAAAAGAATAAAAGAAAAGAGGATCTCTTGTTGATCCAGCGGCAATATATGACATTCTCATAATTTCTACTAATCCAGTAACTGATATTAAAGATGTATCTTTTAGAGTAATTTGCCAAACATTGTTTATATTAGGCAATGCTAATCTCAACATTTGTGGAATAATTATTTTGTAATAATAAATTTTTTTTTTAAAACCCAAAACTTCAGAAGCCTCAAATTGACCTTTGTCAATAGATTGAATTGCCCCTCTAAAAACTTCTGTTGAATAAGCTCCAGATATGACTCCTATAGAGACTGCGCCAGTTATAAAAGCATTAATTTCAATATATCCATCATAACCAAATATTTTGGCTACATACATAATTGCGCCACTTCCTCCAAAAAAAAATAGATAAATTACTAAAAGTTCAGGCACTCCTCTAAAAACTGTTGTGTAAAAACTTCCAATTAAATTCAGCGCTTTAAACTTCGATAGCTTTAACGTTGCAAAAATTGCGGCTAAAAAAAAACCAATAAACATAGCTGCTGCAGCAACAGCTATGGTCATGAGAGTTGCAAAAAAAAGTTCGTCTCCCCAACCAGTATCTCCGTAAGCTAAAAGTCCCATAGATTTTAAGGCGAAAGAATTAAATATCTATCGCCTTAAAAATTAAATTATTACATTGAAGCATCAAAGCCAAACCACTTAATGGCTAATTCGCTTATTTTTCCATTTGCTCTTGCTGTATCAATAGCTTTATTGAAATCTTTTAAGAGTTGTGCATCTCTTTGACCGATAGCATCATCTCCAGCTTGTCTAATTCCAACACCAACACCACTACCGAAAGCACCACCTGAAAAAGTTGGTCCTACTAGTACAACAGGTTTACCAGATTTTTCTGCATAGTCAGTAAACGAAACTGCTGCAGCTAAAGCAGCATCACATCTACCTGCCGCTAAATCTAAGTTAACCTCATCTTGGGTTTTGTATGTTCTTACATTTATTTTTCCAACATCACCTGAATCTAAAAAATTTTGATGAATTGTTGCTGTTTGAACACAAACAGATTTTCCTGCAAGAACTCCTGTTAAAGTTTCTAAAGCACTTTTAACATCTGAACCACCTAAAGATAAATTTATACCTGATGGTGTATCCATGCCTTCTAAGTCAGATCCTTTCATTACCGCTAATTGTGCAACTTCGTCTGCATAACCTTGAGAGAAAGTAATCGTTTTTTGTCTTTCTGCTGTAATTGACATACCGGCCATGATTGCATCAAACTTTCTCATTAATAAAGCTGGAATCATACCATCCCAATCTTGCTCTACAATTGTACAATCATGCTCCATATAAATACAAAGCCAATTAGCAAGCTCAATTTCAAATCCAATTAATTTTCCAGATTCGTCTTTTGCATTCCACGGTGGGTAAGCACCCTCAGTTCCTATTTTTACTTTTTCAGCTAACACATTCGCCGTCAGCAATAGAGAAGCAAAAATAGTTAATATAGTTTTTTTAAACATACTCATTATTACCTCCAAAAATTATTGAAAGTATTTCACAATTTTACGAATTTAAAAAGATATTTTTATCCTGAATGATTAACAGATGAATAAAAATTCCAAGAACAATCAAAACTTGGGATATAAACTCTATCAAGAGTAGCATTTCCAAAGTTTTTATTAAAAACATTTAGCCAGTTTTCTGTTTGTTTGGGTGTCTTGTCCTGGCTACCAACTTGAGCAGTAATTACTCCATTGGGTTTTAATATTCGAACCAATGAATCCATGTTTTTTGCTGTCAGATCAATGCAAGACTGATCATCATTTAAGTCCACAAAAATTTTATCATATCTGTCATCTTCAACGTTTTTTATACTTTCAAATGCATCGCCCCAAACACATTTAACAGAATTTTTTTTTGTAGCTTTTTTTCCAATTGATCCAAGATGTTTGTTACATATTTCAACAACTTCTGGATCTAATTCGAACCAATCAATAAAACCAAAACCACGAGATACACATTCTCTAGCAATACCTCCATCGCCTCCACCTATAATTGCTGCTCTATCTTTATCTTTATTTAATTTTAATCCTGCATTTACAAATGTTGAACTGTACAAATGTTCGTCGCTTTCAGCTACCTGCAAGTCATTATCTATAAATAAAGACTTGCCATATTGTTCCAAATCTAAAATTTCTATGTGTTGACCAACTTTAGAAACAAAATCTTCTAAAACTTCTTTAACCAAATATGATTTTTGTAATCCTTTTGTACTTGAGATGTCGTGATAATAAGCAATCGTATCCCTATTAAATTCTTTTTTTATTATTCTTTTATGCTCTATTTCATTTTTAATTATTTCTAGTGCAACAGAAGGTGTGATTTTACCACAAGTAAAAAAATCAAAACTTATAATTCTATGTTCTGGAAAAGTATGAAAGCTCATATGACTTTCGGCTAGTAAGGCAACTAATGTAAAACCTTGTGGTTCAAATTTATGTGTTGAAATTTCAAGAACTGTTACTTTGGCTTTTTTTGCAATTTTGTAGAGAAGTTTTTCAAAAAATGATGGGCTATACTCTTTCTTGGTGCCAATTATATCTAAAGTAATATGCTCCCCTACTTTAACCATTATAAATTCTCCCGATTCTTTATTTTTTAAGATAATCAAATTTTTTTACTTCTTTCAAATAAAAAACTGCTGTAAAAGTTTACTCGCAAAGGAGCAATTTTGAAAAATAATTGGTCAAATAACGAATCGAAAAAATTTATTAGAAAATATAAAAATCTTGGATATTCCAAAGATTTGGCTCTACGAGTTTATACAACACGACTATTGGGAAGAAATAATGAATTAGTTTTGCATGGAGGAGGCAATACTTCGGTCAAAACTTCTATAAAAGACATAGATGGTAAAAAATATAACGTTTTATGTGTGAAAGGAAGCGGATGGGATATGGGAGAAATTGAACCTGAGGGTCTCCCTGCTGTAAAACTTGATCCATTGTTGGCACTTAAAAATAAAAAACACCTATCCGACGAAGATATGGTGAGTTATCAAAAAAGAAACCTTATTAACATTAAATCTCCCAATCCTTCTGTTGAAACATTTTTGCATGCTTTTTTGCCATTTAAATATGTAGATCATACTCATGCAGATGCGATCTTAAATGTAACCAACCGACCGAGAGGGTTAAGCTTTTGCAAAAAAATATTTGGTAATAAAGTCAGCATAGTTCCTTATGTAATGCCTGGCTTTAAGTTGTCTAAAAAAGTAAGCGAAATTTATTCAAAAAATCCAAAAATAAATTGTCTAATTTTAATGAATCATGGAATTTTTACTTTTAGTAATGATGCTAAAGAAGCCTACAGCTTAATGATTAAGTATGTATCGCAAGCAGAAAGAGCAATTAAAAAACTTAAAGTTAAAAAAATTAAACAAATTAAAAATTATTCTACAAAATTTAGTACCCATGACATTGCTCCAATAATAAGAGGTCTTTCATCTAATAATAATGATCAAAAATTTATAGTTAATTACAGATTAAACAAAGATTTAAAATATTTTATGAATGGAAAAAATGTAAGATCTTATTCATCAAAAGGTACTGCAACACCAGATCATGTAATTAGAGTTAAACCTTTTCCTTTAATAATAACGCCAAAGAAAAATTCTTCTATTAGTGATTTTAAATTAACTGCCAAAAAAGCCTTCGATAATTATAGAAAAAAATACATCAATTATTTCAATGTAAATAAGAAGAAAGTTAAAGGTAAAAAGGTAATGTTAGATACTTCTCCGAGAGTTGTATTTGTTCAAAATGTTGGAATGTTTAGTATTGGAAAAGACTTAAATGGTGCAAAAATTGCTGGAGATTTAACGGATACAAATGCAAAAGTTATTGCATCCGTTGAAGAAACATCCGCTTATAAATTTATTCCGGAAAAAGATCTTTTTGATGTTGAGTATTGGTCCCTAGAACAAGCAAAAATAAAAAAACAAAAGAAACTTCTTGAAGGTAATGTTGTTGTAATTACTGGAAGCGCTGGAGCGATTGGTTTTGCAACTTATAAAATTTTTAAAAGCTATGGTGCTGAAGTTGTTTTACTTGATTACAACTTAGAAAGAATAAAAGATTTGCAATCTAAAATTAAAGATCTTTGTATTCATTGCGATGTTAGAAATAAAAAAAGTGTTAAAAAAGCTTTCGATCAAATCTGTGAAAAGTATGGTGGAATTGACATTTTAATATCTAATGCAGGAACAACAATTGCTGGATCTATTGCTGAAGTAGATGACAAGGTACTAAGACAAAGCTTTGAAGATAATTTCTTTTCTCATCAAAATTGTGCATCAGAAGCTATTAAAATAATGAAAAGACAAAATACTAATGGTTGTCTACTTTTCAATATTTCAAAACAATCTGTAAACCCTGGCAAAAATTTTGGACCGTATGGATTACCTAAATCTGCTTTGCTAAGTTTATGTAAACAATATGCTGTTGATTATGGTTCGTATGGAATTAGATCTAATGGTGTTAATGCTGACAGAATAAGAAGTGGTTTAATGACTGATAAAATGATTAAGAGTAGAGCCAAAGCTAGATCAGTAACTACCACTGATTATATGAAAGGAAATTTACTATTAGACGAGGTAAAAGCAGAAGATGTTGCTAAAGCTTTCTTTCATTTAGCTGTTTCAAAAAAAACTACAGGAGCGGTTCTTACTGTTGATGGTGGCAATATTGCTGCTTCATTAAGATAAGTTATTTTATTTAGCGCTTGATTTTTGTCAAAATAGTAGTCAGAATAAAAACATAACATTATGTCCGATAAGACAAAATATTTTCTAGAAGAAAGCAAAATGCCAAAAAGTTGGTATAATATTTCTGCAGATTTACCTAAACCATTGTCCCCTATTCTTCATCCTGGAACATTAAAGCCCGTTGGACCAGATGATTTAGCACCATTATTTCCAATGGCTCTTATTGGACAGGAAGTTTCTCAAGAAAGAGAAATAGAAATTCCAGAACCAGTTAGGGAAATTTATAAACTGTGGAGGCCTTCTCCATTATACAGGGCAAGAAGACTTGAAAAAGCTTTGGATACTTCAGCTAAAATTTATTACAAATATGAAGGTGTAAGTCCTACTGGTAGTCACAAACCAAATACAGCTGTTGCTCAAGCATTTTATAATAAAGAAGAAGGTACAAAAAAAATTATAACAGAAACAGGAGCGGGACAGTGGGGAAGCTCACTTGCTTTTGCATGTTCAATTTTCAAAATTGAACTAGATGTTTATATGGTCAAAGTTAGTTTTGAACAAAAACCTTATAGAAAAATTCTTATGCAATCATTTGGGGCTAGATGTGTTGCAAGTCCTTCAAATGAAACTAAAACTGGAAAAGCAATTCTAGAAAAAGATCCAAACAACACTGGTAGTCTTGGTATAGCAATATCAGAAGCGGTTGAGATGGCTGCACAAAATGATACTACAAAATATTCTCTAGGAAGTGTTTTAAATCATGTTTTGATGCATCAAACTATTGTTGGAAATGAAGCAATATTACAAATGGAAATGGCAGATGATTATCCGGATATATTAGTTGGATGCACTGGTGGTGGAAGTAATTTTTCTGGATTGGCGTTTCCTTTTCTAGGAAAAAAATTCCGTGAAAAAAAAGATATAAAAGTAATTGCATGTGAACCAAAATCTTGTCCTTCACTAACAAAAGGTAAATTTGCTTATGATTTTGGAGACACAGGTAATTTTACACCATTAGTTAAAATGCATACTTTAGGATCGTCTTTTATGCCTCCACCAACACATTCTGGAGGTTTAAGATATCATGGTATGGCTCCAATGGTTAGCCACTTAACAGATATAGGAGCAATGGAAGCAAAAGCCTTTGGTCAAAAAGAATGTTTTGAAGCAGGAGTAAAATTTGCAAATGCTGAAGGCATTATCCCGGCACCTGAGGCAACTCATGCAGTTAAAGGAGTAATAGATGCGGCACTTGAATGCAAAAAGAACGGTCAGTCAAAAACTATTCTTTTTAATTTATGTGGTCACGGTCATTTTGATATGCAAGCTTACGGAGATTATTTTGATAATAAACTTTCAGACGATAGCTATAATGAAGCTGCAGTGAACAAAGCTCTCGAAAAACTGCCTAAAATTGCTTAAAAAAAACAATCTATATTTGTAAAAATTATATCTAAAAAATAGAATTGTTCTCTTTGGTATTATTAATTAAATTTCATTATGTATTTTATAAATCCATTTAAAGGTTTAAGACCAACAGAAAAAGAAGCTTCTTCAATAGCTATTACAAGTACAGATCATCTATCAAAAGAAATTATAGCCAAACATAGAAAAAATAATCAATGGAGTTATTTAAATGTTTTTGATGCTGAAAATAATTCAAAATCAAAAGAACAATTTGAATTAATGAAAAAAAATTCAATATTAACAAAAGACAGTAAAAATTCTTTTTATATCTATAAAATTTCTACAAAAGATCATGAGCAGGTCGGAATAGTTGGTATTGCTAAATTGTCAGCATATGACAATTTACATATTCGTGGTCATGAAGAGATTTATTTAGAAAGAGCTCAAAAAAGACTAAAACAAATGGACAATTTAAATGCTCAGGTTGGTCCCATATATGTAATTAATCCTGATAATGCAGAATTAACGGAATTAATAAAAAAAGAAATTTTTTCAAAACCTACCTATTCGTTTGAAGCTTTAGATCACTGTAAACACGAAATGTGGATTATAAACGAGGAAAGTAAAGTATTAAAAATATGTGATTTATTTAATACAATTAATAGAATTTATATTGCTGACGGACATCACAGAATTGAAGCTTTATTAAAAATAGCGGAATTCAAAAAACATCAAAATCCAAACCACACAGGAAAAGAACCTTATAATTATTTTATGGTAGCTATATTTCCTAAAAGTCAGGCGCGCATACTTGATTATAATAGATTAATAAAAGATTTGTACGGTTATTCTCCTAGTAATTTTATTAAGCAAATCAAAAAGAATTTTACTGTGCAAAAACAAGATACCTCATACAAACCCAAAGAAACGAAATCATTTGGAATGTATTTAGATAAAAATTGGTATTCAATTAAATTGAAAAAAAATCCTGAAAAAAATTTATTTCGAATTATTAATTTAGATATAAATTTATTACATGAGTATTTACTTGAGCCTATTTTAGGCGTTGGAGATCCAAGATATGACCAAAGAATTGGCTTTATAGCTGGTTTTCATGGATTAGATTCAATTAAAAAAAAAGTAGATTCGGGTGAAGCTAAAGTAGGTTTTTCTTTACTAGCAACACGAATAGAAGATGTGATAGATTTTGCAGATCAAAAATTAACTATGCCACCTAAATCAACTTGGTTTGATCCAAAACCATTGGATGGTTTGATTGCTTATGATTTTTATTAAAAAAATTTCTCTTTAATTTTTTATTATAAATTAATCTTTTTTAGTTCTAAATAATATATATAAAAAAAATAGTGATAAATATTATTAAAAAGAATTATACCTTTCCCAATAAAATTTACATCTATGGAACAACCAAACATTAAACCTAAGAATCCTAATTTTTCCAGTGGGCCATGCTCTAAACGCCCTGGGTGGAGCATTGATGTTTTAAAAAACGCACCAACTGGAAGATCGCATAGAGCTAAAGAATGCAAAGATAAACTTAATGAAGTAATAATTAAATCCAAAGAAGTTTTAAAATTACCAGATTCATATGTTTTATGTATAATGACAGGATCAAACACTGGAGCTTTGGAAGCTGCCATGTGGTCTCTTTTGGGCTGTAGAGGAGTTGATGTTTTGGCCTGGGAAAATTTTGGAAAAGATTGGATAATAGATGTACTTGAACAGTTAAAAATAAAAGATGCAAACAGTTATGTAGCTGATTACGGAATTCTTCCTGATTTAACTAAAGTGAATTTTAAAAATGATGTAATTTTTACTTGGAATGGAACAACTTCTGGCGTTAGAGTTCCAAATGGAAATTGGATACCTGATAATAGAGAAGGCTTAACAATTTGCGATGCAACATCTGGAATTTTTGCTATGGATATTGACTATAGCAAACTTGATGTGATTACATGGTCTTGGCAAAAAGTTTTAGGGGCAGAAGCTGCTCATGGGATGTTGGCATTATCTCCTCGTGCAGTCCAAAGATTAGAAACACATATTCCTTCTTGGCCAATTCCTAAATTATTTAGATTAGCAAATAAGAAAAAATTAATTAAAGGTATTTTCGAAGGAGGTACTATTAATACTCCTTCATTGATTTGTGTAGAAGATGCATTAGATGCTTTGAACTGGGTAGAATCTGTAGGTGGTACAAAAGAATTGGTAAAAATTTCAAACGAAAATTTAAAAATTGTAGAAGATTGGGTTAGTAAGAGTGATTGGGTAAAATTCATGTGTGAAGATAAAAATACAAGGTCTTCAACAAGTATTACTTTGTTAATTAAAGATGAATGGTTTACTAAGTTTAATGAAGATGAACAAAGAGGGGTATTAAAAAAATTATTTTCAATTCTAGATAAAGAAGGTGTGGCTAATGATATCAATGGCTACCCTAAAGCTCCCCCTAACATAAGAATATGGGGTGGTTCGACAGTACAAAATGATGATATGAAAGCTTTATTACCTTGGATAGATTGGGCATATCATTCGGTCAAAAATAATGCCTAAAGTTTTAATATCAGATTCAATGAGCAATGTTGCTCAAAAAATATTTGAAAAAAATAATATTTCAGTTGATGTAAAAACAGGTTTATCCGAAGAAGAAATTATTAAAATTATTCCAGAATATGATGGAATGGTTGTTAGATCAGCAACAAAAGTTACAAAGAATATAATTTTAGCTGCAAAAAACTTAAAAGCCATAGGTAGAGCTGGAGCAGGAGTAGATAATATAGATGTTCCAACTGCAAAAGAAAAAAATATGATTGTTATGAATACACCAGGTGGAAATGCTAATGCTACAGCAGAACATGCTTTTGCATTAATTATGTCAGTATTAAGAAAAATTCCTTTTGCAAATGAAACTACTCACAAAGGACAATGGGAAAAGAAAAACATTAAAGGAACAGAACTTTCAAAAAAAACTCTTGGAATAGTGGGTTTTGGAAATGTTGGTGTTAGATTAAGTAATTTAGTTAAAGGTTTTGATATGAAGATATTAGTAAATTCAAAATCACTAGAATCAAGAAAAAAAGATTATCCTCATGTAAACAATGTTAGCTTTGATGAATTAATAAGCAAAAGCGATATAATAAGTTTTCATTGTAAAGCAGCAGCAGATGGTAAGCCTTTGATAACCAAAGAACATTATAAAAAAATGAAACCTTCAGCTTATATAATTAATACTGCACGTGGTAATATAATAGATGAAAAAGATTTACACGATGCATTAAATGAAAATTTAATAGCTGGAGCTGCTGTAGATGTTTTTTCAAAAGAGCCTGCAAAAGAAAATATTTTATTTAATAATCCAAAAGTAATACTATCTCCTCATATAGCTGCTTCAACCACAGAAGCTTCAATAGTGGTTGCCGAAATGGTAGCAAATCAAATATCTGATTTTTTATTAAATGGAGTTAAAAAAAATACAGTATAATTTTTCAAAGTAACCACTTCATATGTCCTATAATTTGATCTGTGGAGTTTATTACTGGTCTATTTCTGAATTTTTCAATTTGACTTTCGTCAATTATTTTTAACTCAGATATTAATCCAGCAATAGCTACTTCCGCTGCTCTTGCTGCCCCGTCCACAATTTTAACTGCTAAAGCAGATTTTTGTTCTGGTATTAAGGCTACAAAAAACCCCTCTGCACCATTTTTAAAAAATATCTTTCCTTTTGAAAGTTTAGTTAAAATACAATTAGTACTATTGGTTCCTCCAGTAATTTCAGGAAATTTTGTACAAGAGTTAAAAATTCTTTTGGCTATACTTGAATGTTCGTTTAGTTTTTCATAGTCAGCAAGGCGAGCTGCTGCTAGTGCAAACTTTTTTAAAGGTATTAATGGATTGGGCAAAGTACATCCGTCTATGCCAATATGTTCTAATTTATATTGGGACAAGTCTTCAATTAATTTAATCAAATCTTTTTGAATTGGATGATCTTTTTTTTGATAATTCTTAATCGGTAAATCTTTATGTTTACATACAGCTAAATGTCCACAATGCTTTCCTGAACAATTATGAAAAATTTTTCTTTTTTTTTTATACTTTGAATGTGCTTGAAATTGATCAGTTATGTTCCATGGCCAAGCAGGTCCACAAGAAAGATTATTTTCATTTAAGTTGATTTTTTTCAGCCATGCAGAAATCATTTCCTGATGAAAGATTTCTGCGTGATGTGAAGCTGTTGTTAAAGCTATAAATTCATCAGACAAATCTAAAGCTTTTGCAACTCCTTCTTTATAAAGATTAAGAGATTGTATAGGTTTTAAGGCTGATCTTGGATAAATTAATATTTCTGAATTACCCCACTCTTTTAATATTTCTCCTGATGAATTGATTAGTACAGCAGTACCTTGATGAACACTTTCTACAGCTCCGTTTCTTGTAACTTCAACCATTTTAACTGTTTCCATAGAATTATTATAATTTTTGTTTAATTTTTAGCTTTATTTTTAATTTCTTCTTCACAATATTCTCTGGCTTCTTTAGCATTATTAAATTTTGAGATTTGTTTTTGCCATAACATACATGCTTGGATTGTTTTATTTATGTTGTAACCGCTGTACGTTACTCTTGCTAAATAAAGAACACTAATTGCAATAATAATAAATATTATAGTTACTATTTTATTTTTCATCTAAAAAGTTTTTTTAATCCTTGTTCTGATGCTTCACAGACTCCTTTTTCTGTAATTAATCCAGTTATATATTTTGCAGGAGTAATATCGAAAGCAAGATTCAATGCTTTGCTTTTCTTTGGATAAATTAATACTTTTTTAACTTTATTGTTTTCATCTAACCCTTCTACATGAGATAACTCTTCTGAATTTCTTTCTTCAATTGGAATATCTTTAAAATCTTTTATATTCCAGTCTATAGTTGAACTTGGTAACGCTACATAAAAAGGCACATTGTTATCATTTGCTGCTAATGCTTTTAGATAAGTTCCAATTTTATTTGCAACATCTCCTGTTGAAAGAGTTCTATCAGTACCAACTATACACATATCAACCTCACCTCTTTGCATCAATATTCCTCCTGTATTGTCGGCAATTATAGTGTTGGGTACTCCCTCTTCATTGAATTCATAAGACGTTAAATTTGCTCCTTGATTTCTAGGTCTTGTTTCATCTACCCAAACATGAACCTTTATTCCTTTTTTGTGTGCATGATAAATTGGTGAAGTGGCTGTTCCCCAATTAATTGTAGCAAGCCAGCCTGCATTACAATGAGTTAAAATATTTACTGTATCTTTTTTTTTGTTATAAATTTCCTCAATAATATTTAATCCATTTAAACCAATATTTTCACAGAACTTTACATCTTCTTCACAAATTTCTTTTGCTTCATTTATAGCTAAATTCAAAATTTCATTACTGTTTATTCCTGATAATTTTTTCATCATTCTATCTATGGCCCATTTAAGATTAATAGCCGTGGGTCTAGAATTAATTAGATCTTCGCTGGATTTTTTTAAGAATGATTGATCATTATTTTTTAAAATTGCTAAAACTAATCCATATGCAGCCGTAGCTCCAATAAGAGGTGCTCCCCTAACCTCCATTGTTTTAATTGCATTAATTGCATCTTTTACTGTTTTAAGATCTTTAATTATGAATTGGTGAGGAAGCTTTGTTTGATCTATAATTTTTACGATTTTATTTTTATCATCAAACCATATAGTGCGATATTCTTTTCCTTCTATTTTCATTTAACAAGAACTCTTCCAGCAACTGTTTTTAATTTATCTTTTGTTTTTTGAGTTCTTTTTTTAGGATCAGTAATAATTGCAACATCTAAACAATTTGTTGCAGGATCATTGGGATCTATGTGATTTTCAAAGTTATCTATTAGGTTTTTAATCATACTTTTTGCTTTTTCGGCATTACCTAATAAAACTTTAATGACTGATTGTACGTCAACATTTTCATGATCTGGATGCCAGCAATCATAATCTGTTACCATGGAAACAGATGCATATCGAATTTCAGCCTCTCTAGCTAATTTAGCTTCAGGCATATTAGTCATACCGATCATATCCGCTTTCCATGATCTATATAAATTTGACTCTGCTAATGTTGAAAATTGAGGTCCTTCCATAACTACATAAGTTCCACCTCTTTGATATGGAATATTTTCTTTTTTTATTGCTTCTTCACAAGCATTCATTAATCCATTCGATGTAGGATGTGCCATTGAAACATGAGCTACTATTTCTTCATCAAAAAAAGTTTTATTTCTTGTAAAAGTTCGATCTATAAATTGGTCTACAATTATAAATTTTCCAGGATTTAATTCTTCTTTTAAGGATCCAACCGCTGATATTGATACAATATCTGTTACGCCTAATTGTTTTAAGGCATCAATATTTGCTCTAAAATTAATTTTTGATGGCGAAATAAAGTGTCCTCTTCCATGTCTTGGAAGAAAAAAAACTTCTTTTTTGTTGAATTTAGTCTTTAAAATTTGATCAGAAGGTTTTCCCCAGGGTGTATTTAAATCTAAAAACTCTCTATCCTTAAATTTTTCGACATCATATAGGCCGCTACCACCAATTATTGCTAATTTATTATTTGCCATAATTAAAAAATAATTTATTTATCAATATATAACTTAAAGAATTATGGATTTAAAAGAATATATTAGATCAATTCCAGACTATCCTAAAAAGGGAATTCTTTTTAGAGATATAACAACTTTAATAAAAAATGAAAAAGCTTTTGCTTATTGCATAGATCAAATAGTTAAAAAATCTAAGCAATTCCAGTTTAATAAAATAGCTGCTGTAGAATCTAGAGGTTTTGTTTTTGCATCCGCAGTTTCATATATTCTTAATAAACCTTTTATTTTACTTAGAAAAAAAAATAAATTACCTGCAGAAACACATTCTATTGATTTTGAGTTAGAATATGGAACTGCCACTATAGAAGTTCACAAAGATTCTATAAATAAAGAAGACTCAGTTATTATAATAGATGATTTAGTTGCAACTGGAGGAACTGGAGATGCTGCCGCAAAGCTAATAAAGATCTCAGGTGGAAAAGTAGCTGGATTTATCTTTGTTATTAATCTTTTTGATATTGGTGGTTGTAACAAGCTGATAAAACAAGGTTATAAAGTAGAAAATCTAATTAATTTCCCTGGTCATTAATCTTTTATTCTAAACCAAGACTTTTTTCCAATCATTGAATTAAATAAACCACAAATACGCATTAAATAAATATTTCTTTTGTGTGAATTAAATAAAATAAAATAAAATATATATTTAAATATTGCAGATAAGAAATTTAAAATTACTTTATTTAGAGCATTAAAATAACCATAATGTTTTTTGTTAAAATAAAATTTTGACCACATCCAGTGCCAATTTCTAAAATATTCAATTTTCTTTGCAAATAATTTATCTGTAGAGGATGCGCCAAGGTGATTTAAAATAGAATTTTTAATTAGGTAAATATTTTGACCATTTTTTTTTGTTCTTAAGCACAAATCATTGTTTTCTAAATACAAAAAGAAGTTTTCGTCAAAAAAATCTTCGTCTTTAAATTTTTCTTTGTTTATCAACATAGAAAATCCATCTACATAATCAACACTAATAATATTTTCATTTATGTTTTTATTGTCATTTGATTCTTTGTAATTTGGATAACTTGGATCACTGTTTATCGGCGACAATATTGCAAAATCATTAATAGACTCAGAAGTTTCAAAAATTTTTTTTAAAGTATCATTATTAAACTTAACATCTGGATTTATAATAAAAGCGTATTTTGTTTTGCTTTTTTTTATACCAATATTGTTAGATGCGCCCATACCTATATTTTCATTAATTATTACCTCAATATTGTCATATTTGGTCTCTAGTTCTTCCTTTAACTTGATGTTTTTAGAATTCTCGATCACTATTTTGTATGAATCTTTTGGAAGTGAATTAATACATTCATAGACAATTTTTTCACTTTTAAATGTAACAATAATAAAAGTGATATTTTTGAGATTTAAATTCATTGGGATAAACAACTATACTTAAAGAAAGTATTATTGTAAAAAAAATAATGCATAGAGTTTTGGTAACTGGTGGATTGGGATTTATTGGGAGTAATCTTATTCAATTACTCTTAGAACAAAAATACTATGTAATTAATGTAGATAAAGTTAGTTACTCATCAAATTTTTATAACACTAAAGAATTTAAACAAAATAAAAAATACAAATTTATAAAGTGTGATATTCAAAATAAAAAAAAAATATCACAAATATTAAAAAAATATAAACCTGCTGGAATATTCAATCTTGCAGCAGAAACTCATGTCGACAGATCTATTGATGGGCCAAAAAATTTTATAAATAGTAATATTTTGGGCGTATTTAATTTATTAGAGTGCTTTAAAAAATATTACAAAAAAAATAAAAATATAAAATTAATTCATATTTCAACTGATGAAGTTTATGGGGATGTTTTAAATGGCAGATCCAAGGAAACTGATAGCTATAATCCTAGCTCACCATATGCAGCATCCAAAGCTTCATCTGATCATTTAGTTAGATCTTATATAAGAACATATAACATTCCAGCAATCATAACAAATTGTTCAAACAACTATGGACCAAATCAGCACCCTGAAAAGTTAATTCCTAAGCTAATTTACAACATACTAAATAATAGAAAACTTCCAATTTACGGAAAAGGTAATAATTCCAGAGAATGGATATATGTGTCTGATCATTGTGAAGCCTTAATAAAGATTTTTAAAAAAGGAAAATTAAGTAATTTTTATAATATTGGTTCAAATACTAATTTAAACAATTTATCAATTGCTAAAAAATTATTATTAATAGCTAAAAATAAAATTAAAATGGGTAAGAATGTAAAAATAGAATTTGTTAAAGATAGACCTGGCCATGATTTAAGATATGCAATCAATAGCAATAAATTAAGAAAAGAAATAAAATGGAAACCAAAAATAAATATTAATAGAGGATTAGAAAAAACATTAAATTGGTATCTAGATAATCAAAAATACCTTTCTAGTTTAAAAAAAAGAGATATCACTAGAAGACTTGGAAATAAAAAATGATTAAAAAAGGAATTATATTGGCTGGTGGAATGGGAACTAGAATGAGTCCATTAACTAAAGCGGTTAATAAACACCTTTTACCAATTTATGACAAACCATTAATTTTTTATCCTTTCTCAATATTAATGCTCTCTAAAATTAGAGATATTCTAATTATTGTTAATAAAGGTCAATTAGATCAATATAAAAAAATTATTCCGAATGGCTTAAATTTAGGAATAAAAATTTCTTACCTCGAGCAAAAATTTCCTAGAGGGTTGCCCGAAGCCTTTTTAATTGGTGAAAAATTTATTAACAAAAATAATGTTGCTTTAATATTAGGAGATAATTTCTTTTATGGACAGAGTTTAACGGAAAAATTAATTAAATGCACAAAATTAAAAAACGGTGCGAAAGTTTTTTTACACAAAGTCTTAAAACCTGAGTTATATGGAGTTGCCAAATTAAATAAGGCAAATAAAATAATCTCGATAAAAGAAAAACCAAAAAAATATTTATCAGATCTAGCTATCACAGGTTTGTACTATTTTGATAAGAAAGTTGTAGAATATACAAAAAAGCTGAAGCCATCCAAAAGAAATGAATTAGAGATTACTGATTTGCTTAAAATTTATCAAAAAAAAAGATTGCTCTCTGCAGATTTAATTGGAAGAGGTGGTGCATGGATGGATACAGGCTCTATTGATGATTTTTACAAAACTAGTGCCTTTGTATCGGCTGTTGAAAATCGTCAAGGTTTTAAAATTGCGTGTTTAGAGGAAATAGCTTTAAATTACAAATGGATAACAAAAAAAGAAATTATTAATTCAATAAAATTTTACGGCAAATGTGATTACTCAAATTATTTACAAAGACTCATTAAAAAAAATTAATGAAAAAAATAAAAACTAATATTAAAGGTTTGATTATTTTAAAAGGAAAAACTTTTTATGATGCTCGAGGTTTTTTAAGAGAAACTTTTAAAAAGAAAATAATTAAAAAAAATTTAATTTTTACAATAATATCTAAATCTAATAAAAATGTTTTAAGAGGATTACATTTACAAACAAAAAATTCTCAAGATAAATATATTTCTGTTTTAAAAGGTAAAATACTTGATGTCGCTGTTGATTTAAGAAAAAATTCTAAAACTTTTGGAAAGCATTTTAAATTAATTATAAGCGAAAAGAATAGTAAAAGTTTCTTTATACCAAAAGGATTTGCTCATGGATTTTTAGGATTAGATAAAGAAAACATTGTTCTATACGGATGTACCAACTATCGAAGTAAAAACCATGAAGTATCACTTTTATGGAACGATCCTGATCTAAAAATAAATTGGGGTGTAAAAAAACCCATATTATCTAGTAAAGACAATAATGCCATCACGCTTAAAAGATTTTTAAGAAATAAATGAAAAGAAAATTAGAATGTTTTTTCTTTAATTTTAAATTGAACGTTTTTTTTATTTTTATAGAATCTTATTAATTTTATTAATAAAAATGAGATTAAACCTATTAAAGATCCAAACCTTAAAGGTAAAAAATGATAATTTTCAATCATATCAAACCATAAAGAAAACAAATTCGAAATATTATAATTACTTTCTCCTTTAAATCTTTTTTTATGCTTTACACTTATAGTACAAGTTTTCTTTGAAACTTTAAGGAGCAAACTATCTAAAAAAATTATTGGCTTTTTATGTTTGATAATTTTGTTTTTTATTTCAGCTTTAAACCCTCTAAAAGAGGATAAGTAAATATGAAAAGGTTTATTAAACAAAAAACTTGAAAAAATATTGTTTATTTGACTTACTAATTTTTTCCACCTAACATGCTTTCTATTTATATAAAGAGTGTAACATAAGTCACATTCATTTAATTTTTTGTAAATTGAAATTAGGCTTGATGGAGGATGTTGCAAATCATCATCCATGGTAATAACTATTTTGCCTTTGGCATACTTTAAACCTGCAAAAATTGAAGAATGTTGGCCATAATTATTTGAAAGATTTATACCTTTAATCTCTAAGTTTTTTTTGCTTAATTCTTTTATTTTATTCCAGCTATTATCTTGACTACAGTCATTAACTAAAATTATCTCGAATTTTTTAATTTCTTTAAATTTTAACAATTTCATATTTTTTGTTTCTCTAAATTTAGAATTCTTTCTACAAATATATAACCTGATTGATCCTCCATGAGTTGGAATTTTTTCTATATCAATTATATTCATTTTATGTATTTGAAAGAGATTCACAAGTGAATGTACAGTATAATACATCACATGTTCATGGTATATGTTGTCAAAAGTGAGTTCCCTTAGCATATCTGCAAAATATTGCACTTCAAATATGAATATCCCATCTTCTTTTAAAAGCAACTTAACATTCTCGATAAATTCATGATAATTCTCCAGATGCGCAAATACATTGGCCGCTATTATTATATCAGCATTACCTATCTTGCCAATAATCCTGTCTACTGTTTCTTTATCGAAATAACTACATAATGTATCAAGTCCGTTCTTGTTTGCAATTGATGCTAGATTAGTAGCAGGCTCAATTCCTATCGCGCTAAATCCCATTTCTAATAATGGTTCAAGTAATATTCCGTCATTTGATCCAATATCTACAACTGATTTTGCATTTGGAAAATATTTTTTTAATTTATGAGCAAATTCATTAAAATGGTTTCTAAGTCCTCCTGATATTGATGACGCATATGCATAATTCAAAAATAAATTATCTCTTTCAACATAGCTCTGATCGGTTAATTGTATTAATAGACATTTACTACAAAAAGTTAGTTCAAGCGGATATGACATTTCATTATTAAAATCTTCTCTTTTTAAGAAGGCATTTGCAGGTGGTTGATTATTTAAAGATAGAAAATCCCTTAATCCTTCACTCTTACACGATCTGCATTTCATGACTCGGGTACCTTTATTGCGGGCTCTTTGTCTTTCACAATCAATACATCAGCTCCGTTTGGTACTTCAATTTCATCTATCAATATTTTTGTTATAATATCAATTATTCTCGATGTGGGTTGTTGCTTCTCAGCATCTTCATCACCAAATAATTTTCTTCGCATTTCCGTATTGACACCACCTGGCGAAATTGATATACATTTAATATTACTATTTTCTACCTCTTTTGCAACTGATTCAGTTAATCCTCTCACTGCAAATTTTGCCGAGCAATATGCTGATAACTTAGGTACTCCTCTCCTTCCAGATCTTGATGATACATTAATTATAATACCTGAATTTTGTTTCTTCATTATTGGAAGTATATATTTTATCATATTGAAAGTTGTCATTACATTGTCTCTTATCACTGATTGAAATTCTTCATACTCTAAATCTTCTAATAATGATAAATCTTGTGCCACTCCTGCATTATTAATTAGAATATCTATTTTTCCTGTATTGTCTATAATTCTATCAACATATTGTTTTACTTCACTTTCATTAGTCAAATCAATTAGCTTAAATTGGCATTTTTTTTCATCTTCCGCAAGAATTTCTTTTTGCCGTCGTGACGAAGCAAATACATCAGCATTATTTTTAATTAAATATCTTAAAAGTTCTAATCCAATTCCACTGGAAGCACCGGTTAAAATGATTTTCTTATTTTTGAATGTCATATTATTTCATAAGGAATTGTATCTTTTTCATATTTACCTTTGAGTCTTTTTTGAGTTGTTAATGCTAAAAACACTGAAGTTTCGACGAATTTCATTGCGTGTGGCACTCCTGGAGCGCTATATACCATTTGCCCAGTTTTTACAATAGCTTTTTCTATTTTTCCATTATTTTCTTCGTAATATTGCATTTTTCCCTTTATCATATACGACCAATGCGAGTCTTTTTTATGATAATGATTTGCCCTGATGGATCCTTTGTTACATGTTATTATTACAACACTAGTTATTGGTTTTTCTAAAATATTTGTTATTTTACCTCGTTTATCTACAAACGATTCCTTTACATCAATTATTTTTATTGCCATTAAATATTTTTCACCCAGTCTATTGTTCGATCAATTCCATCTTCAAATGAAACAGAAGGTGAATAACCAAAATCATTTTTAGCTTTGTCAATAGACAATGATAATCTCATTCCTTTTTCTCCTGATCTCCATGGCATACTCTTAATCAATGATTTACTATTTGTTTTTTTCAATATAATGTCAGCTATTTCCTTTATTGAATATTCTTTTCCATAGGCTATATTATAAATACCATAAATATTTGATTCAGATATTGATATAATTGCATCAACAAGATTTTGCACATAATTAAAATCTGTTGATTGACTTCCATCACCTTCTATAGTTATTGGAGAATTAGAAAGTGCCTGTTTGATAAATATTGGAATAACTTGTTGTAATCTTGATCTTGGACCAAACAAACCACTGCTTCTTATGACAGTTATTGGTAATCCGAATGCTGTAGAATAACTTTGACATATCAAATCTGCAGCTGCTTTACTTGCACCATATGGATCAGTTGGTTTTAATAGCTGTTCTTCAACTATGGGCAGTTTTTCTACCTTGCCGTAAACATTCTTACTACTCATGTAAATTAGATGAATATTTTTTTTTGTTCGTAATAGTTCTAATACATTAATTAAACCAGAAATGTTGCTATAAAATGAATATTTAGGTGATGATAGAACTAGAGGAACATCTGCTTGAGCAGCTAAAAATATAACACAATCAATTCCTCCTAAATCCTGTTCTTTCAAATCCTCAGTACCTTTCCAAATGTAATTTATCAGATTCATATGTTGCTTGATTTTACTTACATATTCCGGACCAATTATATCTGATACAGTAATTTTTGCTTGATTATCAATTAATGTTTTTACTAGATGCGAACCTAAGAAACCTGCTCCTCCTACAATTAGATAATTTTTCATTGAAGTTTACAAACTAATCATTATATTTGAATCTTAAGAGTTAACACGACTGTATATTCTAATTATGAATATATTCAACAATTAGACTAAACTTTTTTATAAAAACTTGTTATTTAGACTTGAACTGATTTTACTTTCTTGTATTTTTCTAATATTCCGTTTATTGACAGTAGATCCTTATAATACATCTTTGATTTAAAATCACAGTAACCACATAGTACTCTGATGAAACTTGTATTAGTATCCAAAGTAACTCTTAATGAACAAGGCAATGAATTCTTATAACTCGGATCTTCACGTAATGGGCAGGAAGGGCAACTTACATCCTTTATAGTTTTAATTATTCTAAATCTTTGACTTTCTTTCAAAAAAGAGCTCACGTTCAAATGAATCAATTGTTAGCTTCGATGAAATTCCTCCTCTAAGATTAAATTCTATCGTTATTATCAATCTATTTGGTTTGTATACTTTCACTAAATCATCATATATCACGTTGATAACTCTTTCATATGATAACATCAGATTCCTAAATTGCTGTAAATAAATTTTAAAAGATTTTAATTCAATAACTTTGGCGGATGGAATCATTTTGATATTAATTGTTCCATAATCTGGCTGATTTTTTGCTCCAAAAAAAGTGAATTCAGGCGCATTAATTTCTATTTCATATGGTTCTGATGTCGGATTTGAGATTTTTTTTAATATAGTCGCTTTTACATTATTATATGGTTTTTTGCCTACTTTCATTTTATACTAATATTACATTGAACATGTTAATTAGATTAACTCAGCCCAATGGCATTATATTCCAAATACTTCTGAAAAATTGACTTTTCATACAACCGGCGACCATCTATTAGCAAAGGTCTGTTCATTTGTTTTACAAAATCTTGAGGCTTAAGATTTTTAAATTCACTCCATTCAGTTACCAAAATACAACAATCCGCATTTTTAATACAATCGACTGGATTTTTTGAATATTGTATAGAATTTCCAAAAATTCTTTTTGCATTCTTCATTGCTATGGGGTCATAGACCTTTATTTTTGCCTTGAGTGTGATAAGTTTTTTAATTATGGTTATAGAAACAGCATCTCGCATATCATCAGTACCTGGCTTAAAAGATAATCCTAATATGGATATGTTCTTTTTTTGTAAATCATCTAATTTCTTTTTGATAATTGTAATTACTCTCAGTGGTTGTGTACGGTTTATTTCAATAATTGATTTTAAAATATCCGAATTTATTCCATTATCTTCACTAAAAGATGTAATTGCACGAATATCTTTAGGAAAACACGAACCACCAAATCCTAAACCAGCATTTAGAAAAGATTCAGATATTCGTTTATCTAGACTCATGGCCGTTTTTATTTCCACAATATCACCTCCAGGAATTTTTTCGGCTAATCGCGCTATGTAATTAATGTAACTGATTTTCAACGCTAAAAATGTACTTGTTGAATATTTAATTAATTCAGCGTTATTTGGAGTAGTGTAAACTACTGGTGGAATTTTTCGATATATTTTTTTATAGAATTTCATGATTATTTTTTTATCTTTTTTTGATGAATGTCCAATTATAATTCTATCAGGATATAATGTATCTTGGATTGCTTTACCTTCTTGTAAGAATTCTGGATTCACAATTATTCCAAAATTTATACCACTTGTTTTCTCTGAATATCTCTCTAAGTCTCTTCTAATTTTTTCAGAAGTATTTGGAACTGTAGTACTTTTAATAACAATTAAAAAATATTCATTACTTTTTTTAATTGATAATCCTATATGCTTAATCGCTGCTTTAATATACTTCAAATTTATTGATCCATTATTATTGCTTGGAGTTCCTACAGCTAGGAAAATTATTTTTGATTTGCATATTTCATCATAATTTGATTGAACATTCAGTTTGCCATTTTTTACTACCTTCTTTAATAAGATGGGCATGTTTTTTTCAAAAATTGGTGACTTTCCAGTTCTTATTTTTTGTACCTTTTTTTGATCTATATCTATTCCTAGTACCTTTATTCCTCTACTCGCAAAGCAAATAGCAGTTGATAATCCTACATATCCAAGTCCAATAATAGCTGCATCATATTCCATACTATTTCAGATGATACATTGAAATAAATGGATTATGAGAATAACTTGAGGCAAAATAATTGATAAAAAAGGTTGTTATTCCCGTGGCGGGTAAAGGTACTAGATTATTGCCTATTACCAAGGCACAACCTAAGGAAATGCTTCCACTCTTTTCTTCTAGACGAAATAGTGAATTGTTACTAAAACCTATTATTCAATTAATATTTGAACAACTTTTTAGATCTGGCATTCGAAATTTTTGTTTTATCGTAGGGAAAGAAAAAAGAATTATTGAGGATTATTTTTCTCCAAATTATTCATTTTTAACTCATTTATCATCCATTAAAAAAACTGCAGCACTTTCTGACTTGAAAGAATTCTATAAAAAAATTGAAAAATCAAATATTACTTTTATTTCTCAAACAAACCCTCTTGGTTATGGTCACGCTGTTTCACTTGCTGCATCTTTCGTTGGCAAGGAACAGTTTTTAGTTCATGCAGGTGATACTTTGATTATTTCACCAAATAATTCCCATATTTCTTTATGCATGTCGACTAGTGCAGACGGTGTTATTGCTTTAAAAAAAGTTAAAGACCCTAAACCATATGGAGTTGTATTGGGAAAACGAATTGGAAAATTTTATAATATTACTCAAGCTATAGAAAAACCTAAGAAATTTATTTCTAATCTTGCTATAATGCCTGTTAATTCTTTTAATTATAAGATTTTCAATATTCTCAAAAAAATAAAACCTGGAACAGGTAATGAAATTCAATTAACTGACGCAATCCAAAAAATGATTGATTTGGATTTTAACATAAAGGGATTTCAAATCCATAGATCTTCGTTACATTTTGATATAGGCACTGCAGAAAATTACTGGCATGCTCAAAAATTATCAAAAAAACTTGCTAATAACAGGTTGATATAATGTCAAATATCATAGAATCCGATATCGACTTTCTAATTCAAAATAGTAAAAAATTCCGTATTTCTAATAAAGAATTTTTAATTACTGGCGGCGCAGGATTTTTAGGCAGTTGGTTGTGTGAGATATTATTGGCAAAAAATGCCAAAGTCTATTGTATTGATAATCTTTCATCTGGCCGTGCAGAAAATATTAAATATTTGCGTAAAAATAAATCTTTTATTTTTAAAAAGATTGATATTACTAAAAAATCCCTGAATCTTAAACCTGATTATATATTTCACTTAGCTAGCAGACCATCTCCAGATGATTATCTTAAGAATCCAATTAAAACTATTAATGTAAATACTGATGGAACAAAAAAAATATTAGAATTAGCAAGAAAAGCTGATTCAAAACTTCTTTTCACATCTACTTCTGAAGTTTATGGCGAATCTACTGTTTTCCCTACTCCTGAAAGTTATTTTGGAAATGTAAATCCTTCTGGACCTAGATCATGTTATGACGAAAGTAAAAGATTGTGTGAATCTCTATCCATGGCTTATTTTCGAACATATGGTTTAGATTTACGTATTGTTCGATTGTTTAATACCTATGGACCAAGGCTTCGTGGCGATGGTAATTATGGCAGAGCATTATCTAGATTCATCTTGCAATCTGCAAATCATAAAAATCTTACCATTTGGGGTAATGGTAAACAAACTCGATCATTTTGTTATATTACTGATATGATTGATGGTCTATTGCGCTCCCTGTTCATAAAGCCAACAAAAGGAGAAATATTCAATCTTGGAAATCCGAAAGAAACTCGAATTATTGATTTGGCAAAAATGATAATTAAATTAACAAATAGTAAATCACAAATTACTTATTTGCCTCTTCCTGAGAATGACCCACTACGCCGCTTACCAAACATCAATAAGGCTAAAAAACTACTATCTTTTTATCCTAGAATTAAACTTGAGGATGGGCTATTTAAAACAATTCAATGGAACCTAGAAAACAACTACCGTTATTTATAATATATTTAATATTTCTCTTTTTAGCTCTATATCATCTTTCACGTATTTCATTAGAGTGTTTATCTTCTTATCTCCTCTTCTTATAATTATTGATTTACAACCTGCTTTTTCTGCGGACTTAAAATCATTAATTCTGTCTCCAATTATTAAAGTTTGATTTGATTTAATCTCCATTTTATTCATTGTGTTCATTATTTGTTCATAACGATTAGTATAATCATCTCTTGTCAATATATTTGAAAATAAATCTCTGATTCCAATTATCTCGAGAATTGTTGTTGCAGCTCTTTCGCACTGAAGTGTAACCATTGCAATCTTCTTATTTTTTAAATGTAATTCTTTTATTACATCTACTACTCCTTCATAAATCTCTAATTCATTTATTGCATTACATTCTTCGTTACAAATAAATTCAAAAGCTTCTTTTTTTAAATCTTCATTTCCTTTTGTCTTTTCTATTATTGTTGGTATTATGAAAAATTCTCCCTCTATATTGAATTTTTCTTTTAATTTAGTTCTAAGAAAATCATATTTTACCGGTAATCTAACTAAAGTACCATCTAAATCAAAAATAACCAGTTCAATCAAAGTATTTTTACCTTATATCCGTCTTCTTTCCAAATCCAAGTTCCAGTATCTATATGTCTAAGCAAATAAAGGTCTTCTGGATAAATGTCGTTTCCTAGGTTTTCTGGTTCAATTATGCCCATCCCAATTTTACAATAATAATCTGCCAAGTTCTTTCTCGAATCTAATTCTAATTTATCGGCTACAATTCCCCATACTGGTGTCGTAGTGTGAAATTTACCTGAATCAATTTCCGTCACAATTGGATTATCGTTTTTATTTCCTTTCAAATCCACTGCGTAGCTTCCATGAGGCTTAGGGTCAGCTGCTAAAATTGCTTTATTAGAAATCTCATTCACCTGCTCATTCATTATTATTCTAGATACTGTTGGCGTACCTGTAATTCCAGACGGTGAAATATGTTTGAATGGATATTCTAATCTTTCTCTAGTATACGAAGCAATAAATTTACCTTTAAACCACAAACTGTCATATGCTATATTTCTCCCAGGTAAATATTCTTGAATAATAAAATCTGAATATTCTGCAATTCCTCTGTTGACCCATAATTCGATCCAATTCTCTACTTCAACTACATTTTTACATAATAAGCTTAATCTTCCACCAGCTCCGCTTTTCATTCTAACCCATACCTCATCATCAG
>ENA-ORDI01000488-ORDI01000488.1-marine-metagenome-genome-assembly--contig:-NODE-488-length-27080-cov-5.765582_pt1 | contig 27080 bp, 15 predicted proteins | sample MGYA00248628_ERZ508525 | MGnify/ENA primary metagenome ERZ508525 (study PRJEB26195, sample SAMN05422138) | marine metagenome | isolation source: East of Porto Seguro, South Atlantic Ocean | place... | reverse complement strand
TCGGGATGGTGATCTAGATATTATAATGACTGAAAATAATGGTCCTGTGCATTTATGGCGTAATGATACTAAGGGAAATAATTTTCTGCGGGTAATTCTTGAAGGTGAAAGCAGCAATAAAAACGCCCTGGGTGCAAAGGTTGTCGTGGCTATTGATGATTATAAAATGGAACGCATAATCCGTACCGGATCAAGTTATCTTTCTCAATCGGAACTAGTAGCGTCTTTTGGACTTGGATATCACACTATGGTTGATTCGCTGTCTATATTATGGCCCAGCGGGATAACAGACACGTTTACAAATATAAAAAATAACAGGGAAATATTCATAAAAGAAGGCTCTAATCTGGCCGAGGACCTGTCTCGGAATTAATGTGCATGATAATATCTCGGTTCAGTCTCGTAATTTGGTCCTGTATCGGGATATTCGGCTGCAGTAGCAAACAAGACCCTTATACAATCTGGGAAACATACCAAGGAGATCCGGGAAGCAACCAATATTCATCATTAGGCCAGATAAATAAAGGAAATGTTGACCAGCTAAAGGTCGCCTGGGTCTATCAAACCGGGGATAGTTTGGGGCAACAATCCCAGATCCAATGCAATCCGATTATTGTTGATGATATTTTATACGCTACATCCCCCGCTATTAAATTGATTGCCCTGCATGCTGCAACAGGAGAATTATTATGGGAGTTCGATCCGGCGCTGGATTTTTCACCGCATGTAAATAGAGGAGTAACTTATTGGGAATCAGGCAGTGACAAGCGAATATTATTTACCGCTGGATCACTCCTATTTGCTATTGACGCAATCACAGGTAAACCAGTGGACAGTTTTGGGACGGCAGGAGTTACATCTCTGAAAAAAGGATTGGGTGCCCGAGCAGCGGATCTCTATGTGATTTCAACATCACCCGGAGTTATTTATAAAGATTTATACATAATTGGCACCCGTGTTTCAGAGAACGCTGATGCAGCACCGGGTTATATACGTGCTTTTAATGCAAGGACCGGTGCTGTGGAATGGGTATTTCATACCATACCGAAACCTGGTGAATACGGGTATGAGACATGGCCCGAAGATGCCTATGGGAAAATAGGTGGTGCTAACGCCTGGGCCGGTATCAGTTTGGACGTAGAACGAGGTGTTGTGTATGCACCCACTGGATCGGCATCATTTGACTTCTGGGGTGGAAATCGTAATGGCTCCAACCTATTTGCAAATTGTATTATCGCGATTGATGCAGAGACCGGTCAGCGTTTATGGCACTACCAGACCGTACATCATGATCTTTGGGACCGTGATCTACCGGCACCGCCAAATCTTGTTACTGTAACACATAATGGGATAAAGATTGATGCAGTAGCGCAGGTCACAAAATCGGGCTACGTGTTCCTTTTAGATCGTGATACCGGAAAACCATTATTTCCTGTCGAAGAACGACCCGTGAAGAAATCTGATCTTAAGGGTGAAAAAGCCTGGCCTACACAACCATTTCCACTGAAACCGCCCCCTTTTGCGAGACAACATTTCAGCGAGGACGAAATTACAGATATTAGCCCTGAAGCTCATGAATATGTAAAAACAATTTGGACAACAACTAAAACGGGCGAACAATTCATTCCGCCCAGTACACAAGGTACCATGTATTTCCCTGGTTTTGATGGCGGAGCTGAATGGGGAGGCGCCTCCTACGATAGCAACGCAGGTATTTTATATGTGAATGCCAATGAGATGCCCTGGATACAGCATATGGTTGAACTAGAATTGGACATGGAAGATCAATCAGAGCCTAAAACAATAAAAGATGCCGGTGAAAAAGTATACAAAACCAACTGCGCCATTTGTCACGGGCAAACCCGTCAGGGAAATACCGCCGGCACCTACCCCCCGCTTTTGAAACTTGAAAAAAGACTTCCCCGAGAAATCACAATGAATATCATTGAAAAAGGGAAGGGTTTTATGCCGTCATTCAATCAATTTTCCAAGGAAAAGAAAAATGCGTTACTTGCGTTTTTATACGATGAGACAGTTCAAATAGATCAAGGAAACAACGTCAACCAAAACTGGCTTGATGCCCTCAGCAAAGAATTGCGGGAGTTTGCAATTCCCTATTCACATACCGGGTACAACCGCTTTTTTGACCAAGAAGGTTATCCCGCTGTTAAACCGCCTTGGGGAACACTGAATGCTATAGACTTAAATAAAGGCGAAATTTTATGGCAGGTACCGCTGGGTGAATTCGAGGAACTGACCAAACGCGGAATTCCAAAAACAGGTACGGAAAATTATGGCGGCCCTGTGGCAACCGCTGGTGGATTGATCTTTATTGCCGCCTCAAAAGACGAATATATCCGGGCCTTCGATAAAGAAACGGGTATGGAATTATGGAAACATAAACTACCAGCTGGCGGTTATGCCACACCCAGCGTTTTTGAAGTAAATGATCAGCAATATGTTGTTATCGCCTGCGGGGGCGGAAAAATGGGAACAAAGCCTGGGGATTACTATATAGCATTTTCATTGCCTAATAATTAAAAGATTAATGTATCTAAAAACGCAGATAACGGAAATATTTTAAATTCTGCCTTTAATCGTTGCGAGAATTCGGTTAACAAATACTATTTTTGACTGGAATATAATCTTTAAATTTAGTTTCTGGTTCGGAAACTGTAGAAACAGATACAGTTATAGGTGTAAATCATATGAATAAACGAATTGTATTGATTGGTGCTGGCAGCACAAACTTTGGTTTGGGCACGGTGAGTGATCTTTTTAAGTCTCAGATTTTTCAAGGAAGCACCATTATTCTACATGATATTAACAAAGAAGCGCTCAGTAAAACGGAAAAAATCGCACTGCAATATAAAGAACAGAACAAGGTCAATATCAACATAGAAGCTCACCTCTCAAGAAAAGATGCACTGCAAGGAGCGGACTATTGTGTCATCTCTATTGAGGTTGGAGACAGGTTTGAATTATGGGAACAAGACTGGAAAATCCCACAACAATTTGGCATAAAACAGGTATTTGGCGAAAATGGCGGCCCGGGGGGCATGTTTCACTCAATGAGAATAATCCCACCTATATTGGAGATTTGCGAAGATATATCAAGGATTTGTCCAGATGCATTTGTTTTTAGCTACAGCAATCCGATGCAACGAATATGCCATACAGTAACTACCAAGTACCCCAAATTAAAATTTACAGGCTTGTGCCATGAGATTGCTTCAATGGAACGTCATTTACCAGAAATATTAAATACCCCCTTTTCTAATATTGAAATAAAAGCAGGAGGGCTGAATCATTTTAGCATTTTGGTAGAAGCAAAATATAAAGACACTGGTAAAGACGCATACCCGAAAATAAGAGAAAAAGTACCAGAATATTTCAAGGATCTCATCAATACTTGGGATGGTCAGGTTTCTAAGCCTGGTGCTGAACGGGGTGTTTTCTTTGAGCTTTTTAACCGTTACAATTATTTGCCAATTACAACAGATAGCCATCTTGGTGAATATTTACAGTGGGCTTATAGTGTCGCTGATCATGAAGGCATATTGGACTTCTACAATAAATACAAAAAGAAATGTTTATCATTTTATGATTCTGAAGAGACATACGAAAATTATTTTAAAATAGATGGTGATATGCACGAGAGGATTATTACAATAATAGAAGGTATAGATGCTGATTTGAATTTTGAAGAATCGGCAGTTAATATCCCCAATAAAGGCTTTATAGAACACCTGCCGGATGGTATTGTGATAGAGGTCCCCGCCTTTATAAACAAAGACGGGGTATCAGGAATGAAGCTAGAAAATTATCCCAAAAGCTTCTCTACATTACTTATGAACCAAGTTAGTGTTATTGAATTGACCACGGCGGCAATACTGCAACAATCAAAAGATATCGCTCTGCAGGCATTATTAGCAGATCCTGTGGTCGATAATGTTGGAGCTGCTGAAAAGTTGTTGGACACGATCTTGGCTTTACAAAGTCCATATTTAGACTATTTGCAGTGATATAGAATTTACGACCAGAATCGGGTTAGGTTAATGATCCTTCCTCTTTTACCTAAGAAGTAACTTGTTGCCCTCCAATTGCGTTTTTCCACCAAAAACGGATTAAAAATAACGATAAGGCAATACATAACCACGGCAAGAAACTCGACTCAGTAGGCGGCCGTATCAGAAGTTTACCAGCACCAATAAGCATCAAGAACAGCGATGATGCTGTAAGTAATGTGGTTTTCGCCTCCCCAATAAAGTCATTCAGAGGTTTTCTCGGATCTTCATCTACCAATGCTGCTGTTTTGCGCCAAAAACCAACTGGATTTACTCGTTTATAAAATGCTTTGAGTACTTTTACATCAGTGCGAGGAGTAAAGTAAGTGACTGTTACTGCTGCCACTGTAGAAAAAAGCGCCATTAAACTTAATCGAATCCATTCTTCATCACGAATCCAGCCGGCATTGGTTGCAACAAGCAAAATAGGAGCAAGAACTAGGGAAATTGCCATGGCGGCTAGTTCAGAATGTAGATTAATACGCTCCCAAAGCCAACGCATTACCAAGACAGAACCCATACCAGCACCAAAAAGAAAAGATATAAACCATGTAGTTTGAATAGATCCCAAATTGGCCATAATAATTAGTGCAATGATTAAAATAATTACGCTTGAAAGCCGTGCGACTAAAACCAATTCACGATTCTTTGGTTCTCGTTTTAACCAATGATTACAAATCAGTCGGTTATAGACATCGTTACTCCAGTAACTTGCTCCCCAGTTCAAGTGTGTGTCAATTGTAGAGGCCAATGCAGCAAGCAAACCGGTCAGTATTAGACCGCGAATCCCTATTGGCAGTAGATCATCTATTCCCATCACAAACAATAACTCCCTAGCAGCGACAAACTGATCACCACTTGCAGTTTCCGGAGTGAATGGATAAATCACCAGTAAGCCTACGCCGATCACAAGCCAGATTAAACTACGGACGAGAACCTGCATCCAAGTAAATACCAAGGCAGCAATCCGTGCATCTTTATCCGTGGCGCAGGCCATGGTGCGCTGTGCCAGATATCCCGTCCCATCACTATTCATTTGAAATAACCATTGTATACCTATTATAATAAGAAAAGGCATCAACATTTCACCACCTGGCGGCCCGAAGGAGAGCAATTTATCAGCAGTCCCCGAACCATATATGGTGGTTACCTTTTCCGCCATAGTACCAAGCCCACCGACATGATCAACAATGATGAACGCATAAACAAATGTACCAACCATCGCCAAGACAAATTGCATTAAGTCCGTTACCACAACACTGCGCAAACCACCGGTTGTTGAATACAATGCTGTAAAGCCTAAAATCAACAAAATACTTATCAGGTTATTTGTAGTGGCTATGGCGGGGTCAATGGCTGTATAAATCGCACCAATAGATAATCCCAGGCTCTTGGTGATTGTTAGTAAAAGGTCATATAACCCTGGTGGTAGCCACTCATTCCAAGGAAGAAAGACTTCAGATATGCGTACAGCAGCCACCAACACCATGGCAAGTACAATACAGTTGATGACAGTACCATAATAAACTGCCTTCAGTACCCGCAGCGACAAGACCCCTTTCCCGCTATAACGAATTTCCGTTAGCTCTGCATCAGTCAATACACCGGCCCGGCGCCACGACGCACCAAAAATAAAACCCAACATCAAAAAAGCGATACCATATATCCATAGACGCCAGAGCAAAAAGATTCCACCGGTTGCAATCAGTCCGGTAACCAATAGTGGCGTATCAGCAGCGAACTGGGTAGCTGCCATGCTCAAACCAGCCTTCCAGCCGGTGAGGGTTTTTCCAGCCAAAAAGTATTCCTGCAGATTTTGAGAGGCTTTTTTTCGGGCACGCAATCCAGTAAAAATCGAAAGGGAAACGAATGTCATTACAATCAAAAGATCAATCATTTTTTATCCCTGCATATGGTAATAATAAGATACGGAATACATAAAGTTTTCATGGTTGATCTAATTATAATCATTACTCGTTTAGTTTAATGAAACTTTTCTTTTTACCCAACCCTTGGATCGGTTGACAGCCTCCAGCCATCCATAGTAAAGTTTTTCAATCTGATTGTTAGACATTTTTGGTTCGAACTTTGTTTCAATTTGCCAATGTTGCGCAATTTCACCGCGATCTTTCCAGAAACCAACTGCTAAACCAGCCAGATAGGCGGCGCCCAGAGCAGTTGTTTCTGTTATTTTCGGTCTGATTACCGGCACCCCTAATAAATCTGCCTGAATCTGCATTAGAAGATTATTGACCGAGGCACCGCCATCAACGCGAAGTTCCTTCAAGCGAATGCCGGAGTCAGCTTCCATAGCTTTCAAAACATCGGTAGTTTGAAAGGCAATCGATTCCAAAGCGGCTCTGGCGAGGTGTGCTTTGGTGGTTCCACGTGTTATACCAATAATCGCACCACGAGCATAAGGGTCCCAGTGCGGGGCACCTAGGCCGGTAAAGGCCGGAACCATGTAAACGCCATCAGTGTGCTTCACCTCTCGGGCCAGATTTTCCACTGCATGTGAAGCACTGATGATACCCAATCCGTCCCGCAACCATTGTACGACTGCACCAGCAATAAAGACACTGCCTTCCAGCGCATATTCGACCCCACCTCCCTGTTGCCAAGCAACGGTTGTGAGCAATTTATTATTTGAATGAATGGGCTCTTCTCCGGTATTCATCAACATGAAACAACCCGTGCCATAGGTGTTTTTAGCCATTCCATTTTCCATACAAATCTGTCCAAAAAGTGCGGCCTGTTGGTCCCCGGCGATACCTGCTATCGGTATTTTATGAGCAAATGCATCACATTCCGTTACTCCATATACTTCACTACTGGTTCGCACCTCGGGGAGCATTGATTTTGGGATATCGATAATCTCCAGAAGCTCATCGTCCCACTCAAGTTCATGGATATTAAAGATTAAGGTCCGGCAGGCATTGGTCACATCTGTCACATGAACTTTACCGTTTGTGAGTTTCCACATTAACCATGAGTCTATGGTTCCAAAGGCCAGTTCCCCCCGTTCTGCTTTTTCTCTGGCGTCTTCTACATTATCCAGAATCCATTTTATCTTACTCCCAGAAAAGTAGGGATCAAGTACAAGCCCAGTTTTTTCGGAATACTTCTTCTAGTCCATCTTCTTTCAATCGACCTATTATATCAGCAGTTCGACGATCCTGCCACACGATCGCGTTGCAGATCGGTTCACTGGATATTTTATCCCAAACGACCGTAGTTTCCCGTTGATTGGTAATGCCAATTGCTGCAACATTTTTCGGATCATTATTGGCATTGGAAAGGGCTTTCACGGCTGTTTCTACCTGTGTTGACCAGATTTCATTTGGATCGTGCTCCACCCATCCGGGTTTTGAATAAATCTGTTCAAACTCTTTTTGCGCCATAGCAACGATGGTACCTCGTTTATCAAACAGGATTGCTCGGGAACTTGTTGTACCCTGATCAAAAGCTAAAATATATTTCATTCAATTCTTTCTTTTAGTGGACATTAAGCGGTCAAACTGGATATTATTATTTTTTCTTCAGAATGAATTCGTATAAAATACTTTATAGCCTAATGGACCTAATTCCACTTTATTCAACAAATCTGTTTTTTCCTGGGAATACAACTCTGTGAGTGATTGAAAGACAGGATCCTTTAAATCAATGAATTTTATTGTATCCGAAAAATTCAAAAAGACGAATACTTTATTATCTTCTTTGACTCTTTGATAACAGTACAAATCATCATCTTCATAATCCATTTTTTCAAAAGTCCCACCATATTTACCGTTCCACAAAGCAGGGTGCTTCTGGTGTAATTTCAATATAGCAGAAAATAAGTCAGCATAAATGTAATCTCCCCATTCAATTACATCCTTTTCAAAGAATTTTAGTCTTTTATTAAGGCCCGCCTCCTGCCCGCTGTACAACAACGGCATGCCATCAATCGTAAAAGCAAGGATAGCTTGAATTAAATGTGTATTTCCGTAGCGTTCGAACACACTTCCGTTCCATGAGTTTTCATCGTGGTTTGTAGTGAAATAGAGTCAATATGCTTCTTCAGTATAAACTGAATCCTCTTTAATCATTAGCTTGTCCAAATCTTCAAAATACATATTTCCTTTTGCAATCTCGTTAGTAACATGCAAATACTCCCAGGCATAAGTCATATCAAACCCTACTTCATGCAGCGCTGGAGTCTCCGCTTCCGCTAGCATAAAAACAGGTTTTAACTTATTTAAGGAAGCAATAGCCTGACTCCAAAAATCAACAGGCAACCAAGAAGCAGCATCGCAACGGAAGCCATCAATATCAAAATCTTCTACCCAATATTTCATAGCATCGACCATGGCCAAACGCATTTCTACAATATCATAGTTCAAATCTGCCACATCCCACCAATCCGTGCCGATGGGAGGCTGGAAATTGCCTGATGAATCGAGCGTGTACCATTCTTTATGTTCCTCAGTCCAATCATGATCAAATGCCGTGTGATTTGCTACCCAATCCATGAGTACTTTCATATCCAAAGAATGCGCTTTTTCAATAATTGCCATAAAATCTTCCTTTGTACCAAACTCAGGATTTATTCCCCGATAATCCTTAACAGAGTAATAACTACCCAAAACCCCTTTTCTATTTTTCTCTCCAATAGGATGAATTGGCATAAACCAAAGAATATCGATTCCTAGGTCATGAATTCTTTCAATGTGTGGCAAAAATGCCCGAAATGTTCCTTCTTCTGTGAATTGACGCAGGTTTACTTCATAAATAGTTGCATTTTTATGCCATACTTCTTGTTCTGTATTTTTTTTACCAACTCCTGGTTGTTGCAGGATAAAATCGCTAAATATAGCATAGAAATAATTACATTTTTCATCACCTGAAAGCTACTACTATTAAAATTGTAATAATCGTGAGGATGAATGATAGTGTACGATAATTTTTATACCATGGCAAACTTCGCAATTCATTAGTTTCTGATTGGTAAAACGCTATGCTCCAAGTCAGCTCATTTACTTTTTTCTGATCCGGCGGCGGTGTGATCAGGCTTCCAATAATAATTAACAGGGTGCAGACCACGAATAAAATGGGAGCTATATAGAGAAAATGAATATTTATGATTCCGGCAATCTCGTTTATGTAAAAGAACACAACTGCCAGCAGTACGCCTATAACAATGGATAAAAAAGCACCATGGGCATTGGCTCGCTTCCAGAAAGCACCAATTAAAAACATGGCCACCACCGGAGGGACGGTATAGGACAATACACTTTGCAAATATTTCCATATTGAACCGACTTTTTCGATCTGCGGTGCCCAAAGCGCCGCCAACACCATAAAGCTCAACGTTACCCACCGGCCCACGATCATTAGTTGGCGTTGCGAAAGATTCGGTTTTGCCTTGGCAACAAAATCCACTGTTACCAACGTAGATGCAGAATTCAATGTAGAGTCTATTTGCGACATTAATGCGGCAATAAACCCAGCCATAACCAATCCCAGTAAACCCGTTGGTAATAAATCAAACATCAGAGTTGGATAGACGAGGTCTGCCCGCTCCAATCCGGGATATAGTAAAATGGCTGCAGTTCCGGGCAACACCATGATAAACAGGACGGGTAGTTTTAGCAGGCCAGCAAAGAGGCTCCCTAGACGACCGTGCCATAGGTTTTTAGCGCTTAACAACACGTTGAACCATAAATTGATTGTTGCACCAGAAGTATACTCCCAGCAACGGCAAGCCGGTGAAGAGACCCAACCATGGCACACCAGGATCATCCAACGGCCGAATAAGACTAAGCATGTCAGGCGAAACTTGAGCGGTAATAGCCTCCCATCCGCCAACTTTGGAAAAAGCAGCAATTGAGATAATGACGGAACCAAGGAGTAGCATAACGGTCTGGATGGCATCTGTATAAATAACAGCAGCCAAGCCCCCCGCAATAGTATAAATACCCGCAACTACCGCAAGGGCACTAATAGTTTGCCACATGGGTATGTCCGGGAAAATTAGTTTCAACATCAATCCGCTAACATATAAACTGGCTGCTGTATCAACGATAATATTTAAAAATAAATTAAGGATAGAAAAATACGTTCTGGCTCGGCTATCATAACGTCGCTCAAGATATTCTGGAATGGTATAAACCTGAGACTTTAAAACAAATGGTAAAATAAAAATGACAAAAAACACCAATATAACTGTTGCAAACCACTCATAGTTGTACACTGAAATTCCTGTGCTATAAGCGTCACCCGCTAACCCTATAAGGGTAGTGCTGGAAATGTTCGAGGCAAATAACGAAATCCCTATAAACGGCCATATCATTGATCTGCCAGCTAAAATAATCTTCAGCTGATTTATGTTTTTTACCTATCCGAAAACCAAACCATACTACAAATACAATGTAAATGCCGACAATTGTTATATCGATGGGATGAAGTTTGAAGTCTGGCATAGATTATTTTATTTTATTAGACTTTTCTATTAAGGCCATCACTTATTCTTTAAGCGGTTGAATATCGCCACCGTGTGGTTATTACGTGCAACCATAATTCGGTCTTGATTGTTGGGGGTGTTTATTTTTTTCATCTGACGAATTTCTCCATTTACAATAAACCCACTTGTCTGAAAACGCAGGGGAGTGAACGACCCTTGACCGTCACCAAGGAAAGCCTCTCCATAACTCGCATCATATCTGCCTAAATCTGGTGGTACGCCACTAAAATTCCCCCCGGTGAGCAAGTCCTGAAATCCATCATTATTAATATCATCAATTAATAATGAATAAATGGGTGAGAATTGAGCTTCAATAGGAAGTATTTTTTTGGTGAATGTTTCATTACCATTATTTATCAACACCACCGAAGCAAATTCAGCCACTTGCCTTAAGGTAGCGCTTTGCAGCTGGTCGCTGGTAAAAATGTCATCAATCGCTTCACCTGCAAAATCAGCATATGTAGGATATTTTGTCTGGAGGAAAGGGATATTTTCAATCATCAGGTCCCGGGATACTAAAGGATAAGCTTTAGAACCGTTATAATAAGTCAGTATTTGTTCCAGTTTATTATTACCGGAGAAATCATCAATAAATAATTGTATGGGTTTTTTCTCTGAAGCCTTGAGAAAGGAGTTTAAACCAAGATTGCCAACTACTAAGTCTACAAATCCGTCTTCATTAAAGTCTCCCGTGGATACTGTATTCCACCACCCCTGTGTATTCTTCAGCCCATATTTTTCCGTGACTTCCGTCAATTTGCCAGCATAATTGTAAAATATCCGGATAGGCATCCACTCACCTACCACTACAAGGTCTTGGTGAGAATCGCTGTTTAAATCGATCCAGATTGCGTCCGTAACCATACCGCACCTGGATAAATCCGGGGCATTGGTCGACGTTTCATCCGTGAAATTTCCGGCACCGTCATTGAACAACAGATAACTTTGTGGTATGACACCGTATTCCCGGGGCACCGAGCGGCTGCCTACAAATAAATCAAGATCCCCATCCTGATCAATATCAGTTGGTTTAACACAGGCGCTGTTAGCATATATGTCTGGTAAAGCTGATTGTGATTTGACAAACCTGCCATTACCAACCCCAAAGTATAGGCAATCTTTTAACGGCTCCATTTTGGCAAAAAACTCATTACCTCCCTTGGCAACATAAAGATCAGGAAATTCATCGTTGTTAGCATTAAAAAAGGCAGCATCTACGCCCTCCCCGTGGCTGTCCCAAATAAACACTGAATCAATAACTGTCTTAAACTCACCCCGATCATTTTGTAAATAAATTGCACCCGGTTGATGCTTCCCGCCGCCTAGATATATATCAACTAAACCATCGTTATTAACATCCGCAACATCAAAAGCTGGGCCCTCCATTGATAGAAAATGGGGAATAAATGGCTCACGGTTGTACTCAATGAATGTATTTTCCTGGTGTTTATAATCAATGTGTGATGTTTCTGAAACATCCTGAAACATCCTGTCAGTCTTTATTTTGGTTTCATATGGATAGCTATCCGTGGCGTTCCTTTGATATAAACGAATCCTTTGATTGGCTTTTATATTAAATAATACCTGGTGTTCACCCGTTGGCCAAATCACTCTTAAGGAATCAATCGTTTTTGCATTACCCAAGCCAAAATTAAGAACCGGATCCACAGCCGACTGAAAGCCCCTAGTTGTCATTAACTCCTGAAAAAACATTTTTTCATTAGTATATAACAAAACCTTGGAACCAATTCCATGAGTGTTCAAACCTTTGCCTGTCAACTGTATTTTTATATAATTATTGTTATCTAATGAATCAGGGTTATCTAAATAAATAAGGTTTTTATATATAGCGGCAGGTCCGTTGGTATTATTTACTACCAGATCCATACCGCCATCATTATTAAAATCTGCATATGCCGCCCCGCTTGAAAATCCCGGATCGGCAAGCCCCCATTCTTTGGCACGATTTATGTAAGACAGGTCACCCTGTGATTGAAAGATATAATTCGGCAGCGGAACGCTTGGTGCATATTGAAGAATTTCCGCAAGCTTATCACTGTCTATTGGAGCGGGTATGGATTGAAATTTTCGTGAATTTAATTCCAATTGAACCTCGTTTTTCTTTAAATGATCCAGATAATCTAGATCATTTGGCCGTCTATAGATTCCATTACTGACAAACAAATCCTTATAACCATCATTATCCAAGTCTACAAAAAGTGGTGCCCAGCTCCAGTCTGTTGCATGAATACCGGCAAGTTGACCAATTTCACTGAACAGATTAAAGACAGTATTCGTCCCGGGAATATGTTTCAATGCGTTACCCCGATTCAGAAGCAACGTATTGCGTCGATATTGGAAATAATAACCAAAGCGTTGTTTTACATAATCAATATTAAATGGATCAGCAAACACCGATGATTTTCGAATATCTTCCCGTTCCGGCATCATATCCACAACAACAACATCCAATAAACCATCATTGTTCATGTCTGCCAAATCATTGCCCATAGAAGCTCTGCTCGTATGCCCAACAGACAATCTTAATGCTTCTGAAAAGGTACCATTTCCATTGTTATAATACAGGTAATCGTCTTCATGAAAATCATTTGAAATATAGATATCGGGGTATCCATCCCAATTAATATCACCTATGGCCACACCTAATCCATAACCCAGAATGCTTTCATAAATTCCTGACTCTACAGTCACATCTACAAAGCGGCCATTGTCATTTCTATAAAGTTTGTCTCCGGCTTCAACGTCTCTTTTATTCCGTAGTTCTATGTGACCATAGGTGCCCTTTGAATGGATGGAGTGGTTCAACAGAAACATATCCAGATCATTATCCAAATCATAGTCAAAGAAAGCTGCTTGCCTGGAAAGCCCTTTAAAATCAAGGCCATATTCTGTAGCCCTTTCAGTAAAGGTGAGGTCGCCATTATTGATGAAAAGAAGGTTCGCTCCCTGTTTATCAAATAAGTTGGAATAACACACATAGATATCAAGAAGCCCATCTCCGTTCACATCGGCCATTGTTACACCCGTGGTCCACCCCTCCATACCGCCGTAGACACCAGCTTTTTCAGAAATATCCTCAAAATGAAAATCGCCTTTATTCAAGTACAGATGATTGTTATACATGTTTGAGGTAAAATATATATCGGCTAACCCATCATTGTTAATATCCCCGACCGCTACACCGCCGCCATCATAAAAATAGAGGTAGTTGATACTATTGAATAATCCTTCTTCCTCAACGTTGTTTTCAAAAGTGATGTTTGTTACCGCTGGTGAAAGACTCATAAATAATCGTTGAATGGGTTCAGGTTTACTGCATACCTGCAATAAAAAAACAATTCCTATCGGTATGAAGAAAAGAAAGTACCTGATGATAATATTCGTCTTGTTTATTTGGATGTCTGGCGGAGAAACTGTGTAAATGACTCCGTTTTAATCTTCCTGGTGTTGTACGTGCTCATATAAACTTTAAACTCCTCGTTTTCAGGGTATGCATCATCTGGGCCATAAGGATAGGCTGTCATGCCATGGAACGGTAAAGGTTCAACCGTCTGTCCGTGAGCAGTGTTCAAATCACCGTCTTTCAACCAGCCATCATTATAAAATAAAAAATCCCTACGCCAGTTTTCAGGTAAGTCCGGCAGATCAGCAGCTATAAACTCTAGTGAAACTTCATCACCAGCATTCATAATTACATATTTACTGTCTGATTCCAGTAATAACGGTAATACATCACCATATCTCGTGTACGTACCAGTGAGATCACGCCATTTCTGACCCGTAGTTATATCGTAATAGTCCGGTATGTGCGGACTGCTGAAATCTTTCCGGGAAACCGTGGAAAAACCGCGGTAGTGAAGATCTGCTGAAATAGGCTGTAGACTGACCACTGCAAGATCATTGTTGGTCACATCGGTGGCTATAAATATATGATCCCAATAAATTTGCATATTTGTACGGATACGAACTCGATAATCAGCTGCTATAAATCTTTCAGTGAGATCAACAATCATAGTTTTATTTTTCCCTTTTGGGAAACCAAGATTTTCAATCACTGTTTCCCAGTTTCCGTCTTGATTTACTACCTGCAGCTGGGGAAAGATGAGACTGGTTACACTGGCTTGGGATATGTTCACATTGATACTGGCATCTGTGGGGAACAACCAGCCCTGCAGGAACAAAAAGATCGAATCGGCATGGTCGAGGTCGCCAAAATCCAAAATCAGATCGTGCAGTTCTGTAATTCCCTGATATGTAGCCGGTGTTAAATGCATCGTGTATTCTTGATCCTGGTCCAACACAGTATTGCGCAAATCATTGCCCAATTGATCCACAGCAGATAGGGGTAAGTATTTGTTGGCCACACTGTAAATACGAAATGGCGGGTAGGGCGGCGGTATGAATGTTTCATTAATATATACATCCACACTTTCAGGGTGATCTAAGACAACCAAATTGATATTATCCAAATAGGGGCTTTCCCACAATTCAGTAGTGAATTGCAAGGCATATTTGCCATCTTTGGCGTGGACTTTCTCTCCGGGCATCATGAGATATTCATCAGTTGAGTTAGGAAAGGAATATAGTGGTTCGCCCGCCATGATACCCAGCGGCATTCCCAGTGCGCTGGGCCACAATACGTCCGTCACAAAAACATATTCAGTACCATTCCAAGCAAATAGATAAGGGCAGGATCCTTTCAATAACTGGGTTTCCACAATTGTCTGGTTTCGTTCCGGCTTAAAGCGGTTCTGGGGTACGCCATTACTCCACAACACCCGTACAACATCGGCACCATCCCTATTCCCCAATCCAAAATGTGCTGTCGGCTGGTCCATATAACGCACCTGATATAAGTCTCCTGCCTTGACTTCCACCTTGGCCCCAATCCCAAAATAATTATTCTTACTGCTGCCAGTACGCAAACCTGCCAAACGGATATTTAAAAAATTATTTATATTGCCGCCATCGTTGCGCAGCAATTGAATTTGACCCCGGCTGGTGGCCAGGAAAATATCTACATCTCCATCGTTGTCAAAATCAGCAACCTCTACCTGGTCGATGGCGCCCAGGTTTCCAGGAAGCAAAGATGAGGCATCGAGAAAGGATCCGGATCCATTGTTATATAATAACCGTAGACCCGATTCTTGTCCTTGCTGAGCATCTGTGCTTCCTGCGATTAACAGGTCTAAAAACCCATCATTATCGGCATCAAGAAATACAGCATCATGGCCATATATTTTCCGGATACTTTTTTTAGCATTGTTCCATTTGATATCCGACTCAAATTTTCCATCGCCAAGATTATAATATAATGCATGGTCCTTTCCCGCCAGGTCTGTGATAAACAGATCTACGGACCCATCATTATTATAATCCCCAGCAGCTACGGCACCAGGCGTACCGCTGGTGATCAATCCAGTATTTTGTGTAATATCACGAAAATAACCCTGGCGCAAATTATCATAGTACCGATTACTCCCATCTTGATTTAATACAAAAAGATCAACATCTCCGTCATCATCAAAATCTCCAAACACAATATCCCGACTGGGAACACTTGTTCCGCTAACACCTGCGTCTTGCCCAATCTCAGTAAATGTACCATCTGAATTATTACGATATAATTGATTTTCAGAATCAGTAGCAATGAACAAATCTAGATCGCCCTCCAAATCCAAATCAGCAAATACTGCTGCCGCGCCATTAAAATCTATACGCATGTCCATGGCTGTACTTACAGGATGAAACGAACCCTCTCCTGAATTCTTATAAAGCTTGTTTCCATTGGTATTGGTTAAAAATAAATCAAGATATCCATCGTTATCATAATCAGCAAATAAAGCAAAAATATCCCTTGCTGAATGGGTGATGCCTGATGCAGTTGCAATATCAGAAAATACTCCGTGATCATTGGTGAACAAATATTGACAGCTGGTATTCGTATTGGCGGACCATGTAGATACGAATAAATCCTGATCACCATCAGCATCATAATCGCCTAAAGTGAAAATTATTGAAACGTTGTTATCATTATGATCTGAAGAATCACCCGGTGGAATAATACTTAAGCCACTGGCCTCAGTAACTGTAGTGAAAGTTAGTATATTGGGTATTTGAGATGGTTCATCACTGGCTGGCAATACAGTACGAATAAAGCGGTAAATTGGTGCACTAGCAATAGGACTGTCTGTACCACGCAACTCTGTAATTCCCGCTTTGTAGTAGGAAGTTGGTTTCATCAGATTATGAAACATGAGGACTGGAACATAGGATTGTTCTGCATTTCCATTATGCAGCAGTTCCAAACTGTTTTGAAATATATCCAGTGATCCTTTTGGTAATTGCGGTAGAACTTGGCGAATGGTTTCCATATAATATATGGCGTTACCGGGTTTACCGTTTTTAATCAATAATTCTATCAGCTTAAGCTGGGCAACTAAATTTGCCGGCAGTGAATTAACAATTTTTATTAAATACTTCTCTGCCTTAGCAACGAGAATAGGGGTTTGCTTATGGGTATAGAATTGTACTAGCTGGTACAATGTCAGTATATGATTGGGGTGCTTGGATAATGTTTCCTCTAATATGTTGATGGCCAGCGGTTCGCGATCTGTGAGCTCATAGACTTTCGCAAGCAGGAAACGTATCTCCGGGTGGTCGGGCTCTATAACTATTGCCTTTTGCAACCATTTTTCAGCGTTTTCAAATTCCTCGGACATGCGCAAATATGTCAAACCAAGATTCGCATATCCTAAGGGTTCCTTGGGCGCAATTGTTATTAGATTTCGAAATTCTTCAGCAGCGGCAGAGTATCTTTCTTCTTCCAAGTACGCCAAGCCAAGGCTGCGGTGAGATACCATTTGTTCGAATGTTTTCTGATCGACTGCTATCTGGCGCTCACAGCCAATGAAGAACAATAAGAATAAAAATAATACCAGAAGAAATTTTCTCATTAACGTATCCACTTATTTAATACGAGTAATTCAATTATTAGCAACTGTATATACCTGGATCTTGTCATTATTCTTTGCAAACAAAATAGCCTCACGACCCTGTTGATATGTAATTGAAATTATATCCCTTACCTGACCCGTAACATTCAAGCCGCTTTCCTGAATAGACATAGGAATAAACCCGTTTGATCCATCTCCAATTAGTATAATGCCGTGACTGGCATCGTAACGACCACGCTGAGGGTTTACCCCGTAAAAATTTCCGCCCAATAATAAATCTTTCCAGCCATCAGAATTAAAATCCCCGGACATAATAGCATACACTGGCGAAAATTGTGCTTCGGCAGGGAGTGGTTGGTATCTAAAGGTTCCGGTTTCGTTACCATAAAAAATTGAATTAGCAAATATATAGGCATTTTTCGTTATTGCATTTTTCAACTGATCCACTGTGAAAATATCTGTTATCTGTTTTCCGGCATAATCAGCATGTGTGGGAAATTGATCTTTCAACATAGGAATTTGTTTTATGAGTTCAGGCCTTAATACCATCGGGTAGCTTTTGCCGTTTTTGTAATAACAAATTATTTGCTCTGTCAGGCCATTATGATCAAAGTCCCCAATATAAATGGTGGCGGGTTCCGATTCAGACGCCCAAATCTTAGAGTTTTTTCCCAAATTACCAACGACCAAATCCAGATACCCATCTCCATTGATATCATCTGTTAAAATACAATTCCACCAACCGTTGGATTTCCCTAACCCCGCCTTTGCTGTTACATCGAGTAGATAGGTTCCATTATTCTGAAAAATAGTCACCGGCATCCATTCCCCAACAATAATCAAATCCAAGTCCTCATCATTATCATAATCGATCCAATCAGCATCGGTCACCATACCTACTGTAGCTAGTTGGGGATTATAATCGTCAGTAACAATATGAAAATTTCCAACACCATCATTTTCAAGTAAATAACTGGTGGGTGTCAACCCATATTTCCACGGCACACTACGACTACCCAAAAATAAATCTATATCACCATCGTTATCAAAATCAGCAGGCGCAACACAAGAACCGCTGTCATATATATGCGGCAATGAGCCGGTGGACTGGTTAAAATATCCCATACCATTATTCAAATAAAGTCTATCAAGTAGTGCCGGCGATCGCGTTGAGTATTCATTACCACCACTGACAACATATAGGTCCAAATCACCATCGCCATCTGCGTCAAAAAAAGCTGAGCCAATATCTTCTGAAATTCCTCCTTCTATCAACAATTGTTCATTAGTGCTGATGAATGATCCAGAGTCTGTTTGGATCAGTAATTGCCCTGGAGAACCTTTGGCACCGCCAATAAATAAATCCTCTAATCCATCACCATTAACATCTCCAGTAGTCATCTTGGGACCTTCATTAGATAACATATGTGGAATGAGCGGCTCTCTGTGAAAATCAATGAAGTGGTTCTCTACATGCTGGTATTGGACGGGAAAAGTAGCGGTAATTTCCTTTAGTAACGGTTTCACCTTCTTAGGTAATTTCCTATAATAGGGCTGTGCATCTTTCTGGTACAGAGTAACTGATTGATTTGCCTGAATATTATCTAATTTTATCTGAGTACCGTCCGGCCAATCGACAACCAACGTGTCTACAAGATTATTCTCCCCTAAACCAATAGTAAGAACATAATCAACAGATGACTGGAATACTTTCATTGGCATAAGTTCATGGACAAATATTTGCTGGTTGTTACATTGGACGGAAACCTTCGCCCCGATGGCATAAGTATTCATGCCTTCGCCAACTAACTTTACTTTTAAATAGTAGTTATCCGTAAAGTTATCAGTTTCATTGCGATATACAAAAGCTGCTTGATTAACATTATTAATGATTAAATCATTATCACCATCACCATCTAGGTCTCCATAAGCGGCACCGTTCGAAAAGCTTGGATTATCCAAGCCCCACATCTTCGCTTGATTATTAAATGTCAAATCTCCATTATTCTGGAATGCATAATTTGATAGTTTTGTAGACGGGATTTTTCTGATAAGTTCAGGAATATCTATAAAATCACCTTTTAGAACTTTCTGGATATTTTCATCCTGTCTTAAAAAATCTAGATAATCCTGATCGGTAACATCACGATACATCCCATTGGTAATAAAGATATCTTTCAAGCCATCATTATTTAAATCCACAATCATTGTACACCAACTCCAATCAGTCTGCGCAAGCCCGGCAAAGAAACCAACATCACTAAAGGTTATATTGTTACTTAAGCCAAAACCATTATTTAACTGCAAAGAATTTTGTGATAATTGGTGGTAGTAACCCCACTTCACCTCCTTTTGTTTATATTCAAATGGTTCATAGGTAAATGTGGTCTTTAATCGAAAATCGTCTTCCGGGAGCATATCCGTTGTAAAAATATCCACAAATCCATCATTATTGATATCAGCAATATCGCCGCCCATTGATGATAAACTAACATGCTCCATCATTTCTTCCAGCTGCTCCTTATACGTGCCATCCTGGTTATTGATATAAAGATAGTCCCGCTCAAAGAAATCATTGGCCACATAAATATCCAGCCAGTTATCGTTATTTATATCTGCTACCATGAGACCCAACCCAAAACCAATAACGCTCCCATATATACCTGTAATTTCACTAACATCCTTAAATGATCCTCCATCGTTGCGGTATAATTTATCCCCGCCATATAAATCTCTTTTATGGCGCAGATTTTTTGATAAATCAAATGTGCTTATAGCCCTGAAAGCATTATTAAGCACATAAAGATCCAGGTCGCCATCATTGTCATAATCAAAAAAAGCGGCGTGAGTAGAAAAACCTTTATCGTTAATGCCATAATCAGTTGCGGCTTCTATAAAAGCGGGAATTTCCCCGCGAACCGACCCCTGATTAATAAACAGTTCATTCGCGCGGGAATCCCCTTTGAAATTCCCTGAGTTACAAACATATATATCCAGTAGTCCGTCACCATTAATATCAACCATGGAAACACCGGTAGACCATTTATGTGAACCCGCAACTCCGGCAACATTTGTAACGTCCTTGAACTGCATATTACCTTTATTTATATACAGTCTGTTATTCTCATTATTTGCAACCAGATATATATCCGGTAAATAATCATTATTAATATCACCTATAGCTACACCACCTCCATTATAATAGTTTCGATACTTGAAAACATTGAACCCTAATTCATCCACGAGCGTATTTTCAAAGTCAATACCAGTATATACACTAGGCAATAATGTGAACATGCTATTCACCTCAACGGGTGGATATTTCTCCGTACAGGAAAACAAAATAAAAATTATTATCCAACGGCAACAGGGGATAATTTTATCGGCACCCATGGCTGGAAAAATAAGTTACTATCTTAATCGATAATAATAAAAAAGCGGCACTTTTAAATCGTGCCGCTTCTTACAATATATACCTTATAATGATTAGCGATAGCCAGACCAAAACAATGGTATATACTAAATTATACTAATCAGATATTAATAACCTGGATTCTGCACCAGATTTGGGTTCGCATCTAGCTGGGACTGTGGAATAGGAAAGAGCACTCTATGGTCACCATCACTGGCATCTTTATGTGTCCAAGCATCAAGAAACTTACCGTGCCGGATCAAGTCCTGGCGGCGGAATCCCTCCCAGAGCAGTTCATGACCACGTTCTGCTAAGATTGCATCTGAATCAATACTTGTAAGAGCATCAAGACCGGCACGAGTATGTACTTGGTTCAACTCCACAAGGCCGCCTCCGCTCAAATTGAACTCTGCTTCCGCTTTCATAAGCAGCACATGAGAGTAACGGAAAATGGCGTAATCTGCACCTGAAAACCAGCCAGTCATATTGGGATCAATCGGCCATTTGAGTATACGAGGTCCAGCAGATTCGTTGGCATCAACAAGAGGAAATTCCACTGTAAAACTTAACGGATTACCTTGACGATCAAACGCCGAATCTCCTGCAGCTGACCCGAACAGCACATACGATTGCCCTTCCAGTATCTGTTCCAGTCGGGCATCGGTTGATTCGTAACTGTTATAGAAGTCAGTTAAAACGGAGAATCCATTCCACGGACTGGCAGGTATATTATTATAATGCAGGGTTGCCATGTGTCTAAAAGAAGTAACCCCGTCTAAAGGTAGATGGGCAAGAGTAAGAATGTATTCTGTGTTTGCAGGGCCCTCATTTTCAAAGGCAAAGACGTCCATAACAGTTGGCATCAGGTCATAAACACCTGAGGTCATGACAGCGTCACAGGCTGCCTTACATTCAGACCACATTGCAGTACCCGTATAAACCTTTGCATTGAGATATAGCGTGGCCAGCAGTGTGTTGGCAGCGCCTTTGGTTATCCGACCATGACTTCCCGAGCTATGGGTTTCCTCAAGATCAGGCAGAGCGGCATTAATTTCATCCACAATCCAGTCAAATACTTCTGCCCGAGGAGTTCCTGATGGTGGATTGTCCGGATCCGTTTCTGATACAGTGACCAAAGGTACAGCACCGTACAAATCGATAAGCCACCAGTAATATAGACCTCTGAGTATTTTTGTTTCTGCAGTATAGGTCTTCACCAGATCTGTCTGTTCCGCCATAGCGAGAGCATCCAGAGTGGAATTGGCCTTCGCTACAGCACCAAATGCACCTGACCACCCGCCGCCAACGAAACTAAGGGTGGCATCCCAGCTGTGCAGCTGAAGCGCCCGCCAGGTACCTCCATCATCCCAGTCTCCACCACGAGTGGGGACCACAATATCGTCAGCGGAAACAGATTGAAGGTGAATATAGTCACCCCACTGTGCTTGAGCGAGACCATTATATACAGGAACCACTGCAGCAGTTAATTCGCCTTCTGTATTATAGAAGTTATCCGGTGTTACCAGATCATAGGGCGATTCCACCAGATCGGTGCAACTCCATGAGTACAGTAAGATGAAAATCAATGGAATTGAGAATCGAATTATTTTTTTATTTTTCAACATATGATGACTCCTTTCAAAGTCCAACGTTAATACCAAAAGAAATGGTCTTGGCTTTAGGATAATTAGTGTAATCAATCCCCTCAGCTAAACCAGAAATGGTGCTTACTTCTGGATCAAACCCAGAGTAATCTGTCAGAGTAAGCAGGTTATCAGCGCTCAAGTAAAAGCGTAAGTTCTTAAACTGGTCAGTTTTCAACGTATACCCGATTGTTACATTCTGCAGGCGGATAAAAGACCCATCTTCAATGAATTTATCTGTCAGGGCCACTGCCGCTTCAGCACCAAGTCCAGCATTTACATCATCCGCTGTCTCAGAGAACAGATTAATATTATTAAAGGGATTAGAAGGCCGTTGGTATTCCAGGCGGGTATTATTCAGGATCTTATTCCCCTGTACAGACCAGATATAGAAACTGAAGTCAAAACTTCCGAAATTTATCTGATTCGTCATGCCGAATGTATAATCCGGATGAGGTGATCCCAGGATTCTCCTGCCATCACCCAGAGGGCCACCATCCGTTGATAATATTTCCTGTCCATCCGCGTCATAACCACTTAATTCATAACCAAAAAATGTTCCAAACGCTTCACCAGGCTTGATAATCGCTGACTGTACACCAGATAGTCCAGCGCCGCCAACCTGGCCCGTAACAATATACTCTACATCTTTGCCCAGACTGACCACATTGTTTTTATTGGTGGAAAAATTGAAACTGGTATTCCAGCTCATGTCTTTTGTAGACATATTAACCGAATTGATAAAAAATTCGAGTCCCGAGTTCTCTACACTGCCTACATTGTCCAGCTTGGTAGTCACCACCGCCGGCTGGGGAACATTTACCTCAACCAGCATATCTTCAGTAGTCTTGGAATACATATCAACACTGCCGGTAATCTTATTATCCATCAAAGCGAAATCTACGCCAAAATTTATGTCACTGGTTGTTTCCCACTTCAGATCAGGATTGGCCAACTGGTTCGCGGCAACACCAGCCAGCAATTGGCCCCCAATAACGGCATTGGCTCCGGAACCAAGGGTAACCAACGAGCGGTAATTACCGATTTCCTGATTACCAGTAACGCCATAGCTTGCTCTTAATTTAATATCATCCGTCACACGGAATCCTACAGAAGCAGATGGGAAAACACCCCATTTGTTATCAACACCAAATCGGGATGATCCTTCCCGGCGGAGAGTAGCCATTACATTAAGATTGCCACCCATGTTATATGCAACACGGCCGAAGAAAGAGACCAAACGATTCTGGTTTTTAAAGGAGTAAGGCGCAGTTGTAAAATCAGTTGCACCGCCCATATTATTGTAGAGCCAGGCATCGGTAACAAAGCCTTTGGTAGTTGCTCCAAACCCGCTGTTTGTGAATTCCTGGAATTCATACCCTGCAAGGACATTCAGGCTCGAATTACTGTAATTTAACGTTGTGTTAAAGTGATCATTCTTTCTTTGAGTATTTTGGACAGCAGCCTGGCCGCCAATTGAAGCAGCATAGGGTAGCGAATTGGGTTCATAAATATTACGATTGTATGATTCACGATCCAGACCCAGAGTCACCTTAGCTCTTAAACCCGATATCAGTTCGTATTCTGCAGTTGCACTGGTTAAAACACGCAAATTTTCGCCAACATCACTGATTTCATTGAGCAGGGCCACAGGATTACGAATTGTCGTGGTTGCATATTCATAATACGATCCATCTGCATTTTTCACCGGATATGTGGGGTTGAACTTTAATACATTGGTGAATACACCACCAAAATAACCAGCTCCTTGATTATAAGGTGTATTGTTACGATTGCTAAAGCTGGGACTGACCTTGAGACTCAGTTTAAGTTTATTATCCAGCATCGTATGCCGCACATTTAAACGGGTAGATATACGCTGCCGTTCAGAATTTAAAAGAATACCCTGCTGGTCCAGGTAGCTTATGGAGGCTCGGTACTGCGTTTGCTGAGTTCCGGCGCTGAATGAAATATTATGATTTGTGGAAACAGCCGATCTTAAAATCTCATCCTGCCAGTCAGTATTGGCGCCACCATCTTCGATGTCTACGCCAATGCTGCTTGCATAACTCTTAAATCCAGCGGCGTCCATCAGATCCAGTTTTTTGGTAATGCTGGAAGAACTGGTAGAGGCACTGTAAGTTAAAGAAAGTTCGCCTGGGCGTCCTTCCTTAGTAGTAATCAAAATAACGCCGTTTCCGCCACGTGCACCATAAATAGCAGAAGAAGCAGCATCCTTTAAAATATCAATGGAGGCAATATCGTTAGGGTTCAGCATACCCAGTGGATTATCCATGGTTCCATCAGCTCCAGCTCCAGCTCCGGTGGTAAAACCACCAGGGAGGGCTGAAGAGTTGTTTATTGGCACACCATCAACAACAATCATAGGATTATTGCTGGCATTGATCGAGGTTCCCCCGCGAATACGAATACGTGGCTCGCTGCCAATATCACCATTGTTCGCGGTGACGACCACACCAGGGACCCGGGCCTGTAGTAAAGACTGCAAATCAGTTGTGGCGCCTTTTGTGAAACTACCCTCTTTTAATGAGGAAATAGCTCCAGTTACATCCCTTCGGGATTGTGTTCCATATCCAATCACAACAACGTCTTCACCCGCGATAATCGTGGACACCAAGGTTACCTCAATTACTGCGCGGCCGCTAACGGCAACTTCCGCAGTTTCATAACCAATATATGAAAACACAAGCACGTCATTTGCAGAAACACCCTCCAGTACAAACGTACCATTTTCATTGGTTGTTGTACCTGTGTCAGTATTTTTTACAACAATATTTACACCAACCAACGCACTTCCGTCATCTGCTGAACTTACTGTTCCAGACACACCACCAGTCTGAGCAGCTACCTGCCCACAACACAGTACGCAAATTAATAAACTAAAAAATATACTATTATTTTTCACTATTTGGCTACCTCCATAATTGAGTGAATATTTGAATTTGAGCAATATAGATAACTATTACTTGACAAGGAAAGGTTAATCAACTAGGGCTAATATAAACAACTGGCGCAAATATAAGCAAACTGTAAATAAGCATGTAAGTATTGTACGGTCATTCCTTTTGTTGCAGACACAAAATTAGTCTTTCAAAGTGTTAAAATAAACATTGAGAGGTCTTTAATCTCATTATAGATTGGTATGTAATAGCATGTAAATGAATGATAATAATTGATCGGATTTTAATAAAAAGTGAGGGTAAATTATGTTAACAAGAAGGAAATTTCTTAAAAATTCAGCAGCAATCACTGGCGGGGTCAGTATAGTGGGGCTTAGCAGTGCTGCCATTTCTGGATGTAGCAGTAGCAAAGATCCATTATTCAAAATATCCTTGGCAGAATGGTCACTGAATAAATCCATTTTTGGAAAATCACGCCAGCTGGGTTGGGAAGAGTTTGCTAAGTTACTAACTGATGATCCAGATGCCCTTTTACAGGGCGATGTCAAACACCTGGATTTTGCCAAAGTTGCACGCCAAGATTTTGGCATAGGTGCAGTAGAGTATGTAAATACATTTTTCTTTAATAAGGCGACAAATAAAAACTATTTAAAGGAAATGAAGACCATTGCTAATGGTGAGGGCGTTAAAAGTCTTTTGATCATGTGTGACGCAGAAGGCGCTTTAGGAGATCCAGCTGCCGCAGCGCGTACGAATGCTGTAGAAAATCACTATAAATGGATTGACGCTGCCAATTACCTGGGCTGTCATTCCATCCGCGTGAACGCCCAAAGTGAAGGCGGATATGATGAACAGATTAAATTGGCTGCTGATGGCCTAAGCCAATTGACAGAATATGGCACTAAATACGATATCAATGTAATTGTGGAAAACCACGGTGGTCTTTCCAGCAATGGAAAATGGCTTTCCGGTGTTATAGATATGGTTAATCACCCTCGCTGTGGCACACTACCAGATTTCGGCAACTTCTATCTCGGTACCTGGGAAGATAAAGGAAATGACTGGTACGATCGTTATGTTGGTGTAGAAGAATTGATGCCGTATGCAAAAGCTGTGAGCGCTAAGAGTCACAATTTTAACGAAGATGGTGACGAAAAAGATACAGACTATAGTAAAATGATGAGGATAGTCTTGGATGCTGGTTACCGCGGTTATGTGGGAATCGAATATGAAGGTTCTGACCTCAGTGAAATGGATGGTATAGCGGCCACCAAAAGACTATTGGAAAAAGTTAGGGATGAGCTAGCCTATAAATATAACTAGAGAATCTATAGTGTATAATGTCAAAATATTCTCCTAACACCAGGCGATCATTGCTTAAGAAATTTGCCGTACCAATGGTGTAAAAACGAATGGCGAACAAATACTTTAATATTTTATTTTTATCGGCGATCCTATTCCTTGGCTCTACTGATCTCCGAGGACAGACAGCATCTACAATATCCCTGCAGGACAGAAGCGTTGCTGCTGGAATTGACTTCGTACATTATGCCCCTCG
>ENA-ORDI01000487-ORDI01000487.1-marine-metagenome-genome-assembly--contig:-NODE-487-length-27114-cov-4.805859_pt1 | contig 27114 bp, 26 predicted proteins | sample MGYA00248628_ERZ508525 | MGnify/ENA primary metagenome ERZ508525 (study PRJEB26195, sample SAMN05422138) | marine metagenome | isolation source: East of Porto Seguro, South Atlantic Ocean | place... | reverse complement strand
AAAGTATTGCGGATCACATCTTCGGAAATATAGCGACTGCCAATGCGAATAGGGATAATTGCTTTAAGATGAAGCATACGCCGTGTTTCCTTCGCAGCATATTTGAACAAGAGCATAATACGAACAATTTTCATTCCACCGGTAGTAGAACCACCCATGCCACCGATAAACATCATAAATAAGAGCATAAATTGAGCAAAATATGTCCACAATTCATAATCTGCTGTACTATAACCGGTACCGGTTAAAATTGCAACTGTCTGAAAAAGCGAATCACGGAAATGTTTTTCTGTCCATTCATTCTCACCAACAGAAATACTTAAGAAAATAAGAAAACCAGCAACAATAATAATTCCAAAATAGGTCAAAAACTCCTTATCTCTAAAATAGGATTTCATATTCCCCATTATCGCATGAAAATGTAGGGTAAAATTGATACCGGCCAGGAACATAAAGAAAATGATGATATATTGAATGGCCATACTATCGTAATATCCAATACTAGCATTTTTAGTGGAGTATCCCCCGGTTGGCATGGTGGTAAAAGAATGACAAATCGCATCAAAAACACCCATGCCGGCCACCATTAAGGCAATGGCTTCTGCAGTTGTGATCCCAACATAAACAATCCAGAGGAACTTCGCCGTTTCACGAACGCGAGGCGTGATCTTATCCGCCACGGGACCCGGGACCTCTGCCTTGAATAACTGTACACCCCCCACACCCAGTAACGGAAGAATTGCAATATAAAATACCACAATTCCCATACCGCCGATCCATTGAATGAAAGACCGCCAAAACAGGATTCCGTGGGGCAGGCTTTCAATGCCATTGGGCAGATTTGGAAGAGTGTCTGTATTCCCAATGATGGATGCACCCGTCGTGGTTACGCCGGACATGGATTCAAAAAATGCATCTGTGATGTTGGGGATAGCACCGGAAAAATAGAATGGCAATGCGCCTGCCACAGCCGTGATGATCCAGGAAAATGTAACAATCGCAAACCCGTCTCGATTGGTCAGAGGTCTGCGATGCCTCGTCATGATCCAAACCGGTAACCCGATACTTATGCAAATCAATGCTGAATACAGGAATCCATTCAGGTCAGATTCGCCATAGCCATAGGATATAAAAATAGGCACTATCATTGTCATGCCTAAAATTGAGAGAAGCGCCCCGAGAATATTCAGGAGAGGTTTGGGTCTCATAATCCGAACAATTTTTTCAATTTACTGATGGCTTTTGGTTTTGCGAAGACCAATGCTGTGTCATCATCTGTAAGGATAGATGACCCATGGGCAATGCGAATCTTACCATGATGATTGATCATCCCAACGATACTATCTTTAGGAAAATTCAATTCTTTTAGTGGACGCTGGGTCACAAGGCTTCCTGCATCTGGCTGAAATTCAATCACATCCACTTCAATCTCATCAAAGGTAACCACGGGAATTTCAGTCACGTCTGTATGGAGTTCTTTTAAGATAGAATTCACAGTAGATAGGTTTTTACTGATGACGGCCCCTGCACCGATTTCCTGAATCGTAGGGATATATTCCGTTGTAGAGATGTGGATAATACTTTGTTTCGCGCCCAGATGCTTTGCTAATAGTCCAGCTATCAAATTGGTCTTCTCATTTTCGGTGACAGAAATGAAACTATCTACATCCTGGATATTTTCTGATTTTAAAAATTCAATATCAGTCCCATCGCCATAAATGATCATGGACTCATCGATATTATGGGAAATCTGCCCTGCTTTGGGACGGTTGTAATCCACCAAACGGACATTAATTGAATCACTGGGTAAATCCTTCGCTAGGGATCGCCCAATCTTGGATCCACCGACAATCATAACCCGGTGGGTTTCTGTTACTTCCTTGCAGAGCAATCCTAATAAATTTTCAATATCTTCTGTCTTGATAATAAAATAACCGATATCGCCATCCTGGAATTCGAAATCAGCCCAGGGAATAATGGTCTCCAAACCGCGAAGTACAGCAATCACTCCAAACCGGAAATGGCTGTTTTCCAAACAAACTTTGCCCAGTGGTTTTCCATTCAGGTTTTCACAATCTCCATTAATATGGAGACCTAACATGGTGAGGCGTCCCGCTTCAAAATCCATGACTTGGACAGCATAGGGATGTTTCACCAAGCGCATAATCTCTTCACAGGCGGCTTTTTCAGGATGAATCACTACATCCACACCGAATTTTTCCGGTCGAATAATAGAATCATGCGCAGTATATTGTTGATTTCGAAGGCGGGCAATAATCTTATTGGCACCCAGTTTATGGGCTTGCTGGGACGCGATCAAATTGACCTCGTCAACGCGCGTCAAACATAATACATAATCCGCTTCCCCCACATGAGCTTCAGTGAGTGTTTTAGGACTGGCGCCATTCCCCTCTACAACAATGACGTCCAAGTTTTCGGAAGCACGCCGACACTTGTACGGGTCAATATCGATAACTGTTATATCGTAATTTTCTTCGCTTAGGGCTTTAGCGACATGGAAACCCACTTCGCCACCACCGATTATCACTACCTTCATACCTTGATACTCTTAAAATATCGGATAAAAAAGTTACTTCATTTAAGCACTAAAAAAAGCATTTTATGCATTTGGATTCTCCCGCCAAATATTGGCACCAAGTGAACGGAATTTTTCTTCGATCTGCTCATATCCCCTGTCAATATGATACACTCGGCTCACTTCAGTTATCCCTTTTGCCGCAAGTCCTGCCACGATCAATGACGCACTGGCCCGAATATCGGTGGACATGACAGGTGCACCGACCAATTCATCCACACCGCGGACGAAGGCTGTATTATTATCCACTTTAATGTTCGCCCCAAAGCGATTGAGTTCCGGTACATGACTGAAGCGGTCGTGATAAACCGTATCGGTGATCATTGAAGAGCCTTTAGCGAGACTCATAAGTGCCACCCACTGGGCTTGGAGATCGGTGGGGAATCCAGGATAAACAGCTGTTGTCATATCCACAGCCTGAATTGTTTCTGCCGGCGCAATGGTGACTGAATTACTTGTTGTAGAAACATTACAACCCGCTTCTTTTAATTTCAGAAGGACAGCATCAAGGTGTTGGGGATTCACGCCGTTCAGGGTAATCTCCCCCGACAAAGCACCCGCTGTTAAAAAAGTACCTGTTTCAATCCGATCCGGGATCACATCAATGTCTGCCGGGTGCAATTCATCAACGCCGTCAATTGTGAGTCTCGTTGTTCCAATGCCACCAATGCAGCCGCCCATGGCATTTAAATATTCACAAAGTTGCACAATTTCCGGCTCTCGCGCTGCATTTTCGATGATCGTTGTACCTTCAGCTGTGACGGCAGCCATGGCAATATTTCCAGTGGCACCGACAGATGGAAATTCAAAACTGATATCAGCCCCTTTGAGCCGTTTTGCCTCAGCAATAATATACCCACTTTCCAGGGTGATCTTGGCGCCCAGTTTTTCCAATCCTTTCAAATGAAAATCAACCGGTCGCGGTCCCCATGCGCATCCGCCGGGCAGAGACACTTTTACCACGCCAAACCGAGCCAAGAGCGGACCCAAAACGTAAAAAGATGCCCGCATGGTTTTCACTAGATCATAGGGTGCTTCCGGGTTGTTCACGGTACTGGCATTAATCTCAAGCCGCCCATCTTTAAAGGAACAGGTCGCACCAACGATCTTCATCAATCGAATCATGGTTCGGGTATCTCGCAGATCAGGTACGCGGGTTAGCACCGATTTTCCCTCCGCCATCAATGCGGCCGTCATGATAGGCAGTACAGCATTTTTAGCACCGCTGATCATAACTGAGCCCGATAAGGGCTTTTGCCCTTCAATTAAAATTTTATCCATTAAGCGCTCGTCATTTCCGTCCCTACAAATAATTCATTGATCACTTGGGGACTTTCTAATTCATTTAAATAATTCGCTTTTACAAACGTTTGTCCATTTTTTACAAACTTGACGATGTGCAGATGATGATCTGCTTTCCGGACAATCTGTGATAAATGTGTAATGCAAAAAACCTGTTTTGATTTGGAAAGTTTCAATAATTGTTCTGCTACTTTCTCTGCTGCTTTTCCGGAGATGCCCGAATCGATCTCATCAAAGACGAGTGTCTGCACCGGATCCAGGTCCTGAAATACAGCTTTGATCGCCAGCATGATCCGTGATATTTCCCCACCGGAGGCAATGGATGCAAAGGGCTTCACCGATTCACCTTGATTTGCAGAAAGAAAAAATTCTACAGTATCGATTCCTTTTACATTTCCTTCATAGTGTTCACCCTTGAAAGCTACAAAGCCATTTTCTGAATTCTTCTGGGATAATTTGATCTCGAATACCGCACCGGGCATATTAAGTCCAGACATAGCATTTTCAATCTTGCTGGAAAGTATTTTAGAATTCTTTATTCGAGAATGATGAAGTCGGATTGCTAAATTGGAAAATTCATCCTCTTTGGTTTTGATCTGGCGAAGGAGTTCATCTTCAGATAATTCTGGACAGGTGAGTGATTTGACTTCTGCTTGAATCGACTCCCTTTTTTCCATGACTGATTCAATGGAACCCCCATATTTTCTTTTTAATGTTTCAAGCGCCTGGAGACGCTCTCCCACTTCTGCTAATTCTTTCGGATCAAATTCTGATCCGGATAATCTAAATGAGATATCAGACCCAGCTTCCTGCAGTTGAATAAGTGACGATTGAAGCAAATCCGATATTTTTTTCAATTCTTCATCATACCGGGATAAGGACTCCACAGACCGAAGATTTTGCTCCAATATATCGATAACAGAATTATCGCCTGTATTGACTTGATTTTGGACGGATTGAAGCGTTTTCAAAATGTCTTCCAAATGGCTCAATTTTTTGTATTCTTTATCCAATTCAAGGTCTTCACCGATATTTGGATTGACCGCATCAATTTCACTGGCCTGGAATTTCAAGAGTTCCAACCGATCCCGTCTTTCATCTGCAGACCTTCGTGCATAACTCAACTGTGACTGCAGCGATGTTAATTCCTGAAATATTTCTCCAACGTACACTACATCCTTTTTATGATGACAATACCGATCCAAATAATCGATGTGCCGGTTTACATCCAGGATGAGTTGTTGATCGTGCTGCCCGTGGAAATCCACAGTGGTTTTATTGGCTTTTACAAGATCACTGATGGTAATGGGTTCTTCGTTACGATACGCCTTGGTTCTGCCCTTATTTGAAATGAGCCGGCGAAAAACATTTTCCTTGAATTCAGTCTCGATGACAGCCCTTTGCGAGCCATCCCGAACCATGATCTTATCTGCTTTTGCGCCCAGAGAAATTCCCAATGCTTCGAGAAGGATGGATTTACCTGAACCTGTCTCTCCGGTAATCACGGTGAATCCCGGTTTCAGGTTGAGATTGACCTCATCAATAATGGCAAAATCTTTAATATATAGACGTTGAATCATTCGGATTTTTTATACATGAATGAGCCGGTCAAGGCACCGCAAATTACACCAATTCCATCTGCGAAAACATCATAATGACTGGGGAATCTCCCCGGGATCATGGATTGCCATGCTTCATCGAAACAGCCAAACAAAATGCTCAAAGGGATTACATAAACAAGGGGCGTTTTAATTTCAGAAAAATAGGCTCTATACCCCAACCACCCGACCATGGAATACTCTGCAACGTGGAGCAATTTATCCCAAGTGAAGGCAAAAATGGGCGGCATAGAATTTCCCGGAATACTGGATCCCAGGAGGATCAATCCCAGAAATCCAAAAAAGTGTATTTTAGGATTTTTCATACTGAGCAATAACCCTGGGAATTTGGATCAGAAGATCGGATGCAATTTGTCCACGAAAGCCTTTTTCCTTGATAAGATTATCCGATGCTTTTCCATGGATAAATGCAGCAAGTGATGTGGCGTTAAACAGATCCAATCCCTGCGCAATAAAACTGGCAATTATCCCGGATAAAACATCCCCGGTTCCGCCCGTTGCTAACCCGGGATTCCCAGTGGAATTAACAATGGCTCTATTCTCATAAAATGAACATGATGGTACCTGTTTCACCAATGCGATGTAACGGAAATTATGCATGATTTCTGTCATCACATTTGGGAATTCAGAAATGATCTTATTTTTTTCAATACCTGTTAAATTGGATAATTCGCCAATATGGGGCGTTATGATAAGCGGGAATTCCCGCTCATTTAATTCGTCCATTTTTTTTGAAAAAGGGAAAAGTGCATCTGCATCCAATACGAGCGGTTTATGAATAGACTCAACTAACTTTTTTATCAATGCCTTTGTTTCATTTTCTCTCCCTAGACCGGGACCTAAAACAACAGCGTCTGCCCACGCCACCTTATCCATGATTTCATCAAAATGATCGATAGATAAATGACCAGATCCCTCATCGTCCAAAGCAAGGGTCATCCCCTCGATAATAGATCGTTCATATATCTCGTCTAAGGATGCCGGTGCTGTGGTGATTGTGAGCCCTGCACCGGATCGAAGTGCACCATAAGTCGATAAAATAGCTGCACCGGTCATTCCTTTTGACCCTGCAACCACCAATACTTTTCCGGCAGAATACTTATGGGAATCAGTTTTTGGTTTTTTGAGTGATTTTTCAGCGAATGATTCAGGGAATATTTTCCAATTTAAACCGGACAATTTCAACTCATCCAGGTCTGGAAACCCAATTTCACCTGTTATTACATTTCCTAAGTGTTCCTTTCCATCCCGAAATAACATGCCAACTTTGGGGGCACCAAATGTCACCGTCGTTTCTGCTTTGACAGCAATCGGATTCACCAATCCAGAATTCCCATCCAATCCCGAAGGAATATCAACGGACAACACTTTTGAGCTGGTACTATTGATCCATTTTACCCATGGGATCAATGGCGTCCTTAATTCACCTTTAAATCCAGTTCCTAATAATGCATCGATGATTAAGTCAGGTATTGACAGATCGGGGAGTGATTTCCCATAAGTTGTGTCAATTCCTAGGCGTTCACACTTCAAGTAAAAATTTAATGAATAGTCCTTTAATTCATTTACATAGTTAATTGTGTGGATTCTTACCTTATATTTTTTTTCAATTAAAATTGATGCGGCTGCAAAACCATCTCCGCCATTATTCCCTTTTCCACATATAATAAGGATGAAAGGGTCATGAATATTGGCCACCATTTCCATAGCTAGTTGTGAAATACATATTCCAGCATTTGCCATGAGTTTTTCACCTGGAATCCCCATTTTTCCCATGGAGACTCGATCCAATTCACGAGCCTGGGACGGGGTTAATAATCTCATTCAGGTGTATAGATGGCCGAGGCGATAGCGTGGGAATCCGTGTGAGAAATGGAAACTCTACACTGTCCGCCAAATTTCAGATCCATAACCACAATGGGTTCGCCCGTATTCGATGATTGTATATCAATAGAATCAAATGAAATGGGGGCATTTATTCCCGATGATTTCAGAGCTTTCATAACCGCTTCTTTCGCCGCAAAGCGGCCGGCATAATGAATTTCGGGATTTGCTTTTGATTGACAATAGTCCTGCTCGGTTTTAGTGTAAATACGATTCAGAAACCGATCACCGGTTTCTTGGATAGCGGAACGGATCCTGGTGACTTCCACCAGATCCGTCCCAATGAAAATATCAACCACCGCTGTTAAACTCGTTTATGATGCCAACGAGTTGGTAAATGTCATCCAAATCCCAATCGGCTCCGGATTGCAGTGTACCGAATGTATCACCATATCGTGCGAATGCAGTTTTCATTCCAATCTGTTGTGCGCCAACAACGTCCCGTTCTGGCCAATCGCCAATCATAACGGTTTCTTCCGGTCGAAGTCCCATGCGATCCAATGCCATTTGGAAAGGTTTTGCAGACGGTTTCCTCTCACCGCTGTCATCGAGGGTGATGACCACATCAAAGAAATGGTACAAATTCAGATAATAGATGCGCATCCATGCTTCACGGCTTGGTGCATCTGACACCAGACCCATCTTGATCGCAGATTTTGCAAGGGCCATGAGTGTTTTATTCACATTGGGATAGGCCATGAGATTTGCTTCTCTGGCCCGCCGGTAAGCCACAATGCCGGCAGCAAGAAATTTATTATCGACATGACCAATGGATTTTTCTAAAAAGACATCAAAGACCTTTTGATTCTCCCACCCAAATTGTTCGTAAATAGAAATGATTTCGCTGTAAGATTTTTCTTCATCTACTTCCAAACCTGCTTCAATCATGCTTTTGATAGCAGCCTTTACAGCAAATTCCTTCATTTTCATGAAGTCGAGTAACGTATTGTCTAGATCAAATACAACACCCTTAATCATCAGATCTGACATATAATTTATTTTTCGTATTTAGCAGGATTATTGATCTCGTCAATATTACGTTCAGCCATTTCACGCCAATCCCTATACTTTTTCGCTTCCTCGAAATGCTTTTTAGCTCGCGTCTTATTTCCCCGGCCCATCTCGGCCAATCCCAACTCTAACCATCCACCACCGAATTTCCGTTTAAGGTCAACACAGGTTTGGGCAGCAACTGCGGCGCCGTCATATTTTTTAAGATAATTATAGGCGACTGCCAGGTTAAAGAATTTATTATAATCCTTTTCGTCCAGACTCGTTGCCATGGCCAGGTTTTCAGCAGCACTTTCAAATTCTTCCTGTTCAATATAAAGCAGTCCCAATCTCATGAATCCGTCAGCATAACCTGGGTCAATTTGGATCACTGTTTTCAGGATGACTTCAGCCTGTTTGTAATCCTGTTTTTCTGTATAAAGTTTTCCCAGGTTCCCATAGGCTTTGGAATAGCCGGGATTGATCTCGATCGCTTTATTGTAATGGGTGATGGCTTCCTCCGTATGTCCATCCGTTTCATGAGCCGTTCCCAGGGTGAACCATGTTTTATCGTGGTCGGGTTTGATCTCCAATACTTTATTTAAATGATCGATCGCTTTAATAGAATTTCCCATTTTCTTTTCCAACACGCCTAATTGGTAATACGCAAGATAAAATTCAGGATCAAATTTCAACGCTTTTTCATAGTAACTGGTTGCCTTACTAAGATTTCCCCGTTTATAGGATTTGTTCCCGGCATTCAAAAACTGTTTGGTAACATTATCCAATCCCTTTCTCGCTTTGAGATGGTCAGGATATAGCTTCAGTGCATTACTGAAATGACGTGCTGCCCCTTCGATATCCTTTTGCCGAAATCGGGTCAATCCTTTATAAAATTCTGCATCGGGGAAATAGGGGTGCGCAGCAGATATCGCATCATATTCTTTGATTGCTTCATCATACAGTCTCTGCTGAACATTACGATTTCCATTTTGGATATGTTCTGTAATCTCACCGATCTGGTTGGCCCAGTCCCGGAAATCTTCATCTGCCTGCACCGCTTGGTTGGAATATTCATTTGCTTTTTTCAAATCTCCCTTATGCAAATACAGCTTTGACAATGCCTGTAATGCAGGCGCAAAAGATGGATCCGTCTGAAGGGCTGCATTAAAGGATGATTCTGCGTCAGCCAAATCACCGGATGATAATTGAGATTCACCTTTGCCAAGCAAGGTTTCAGGGTCTTGTGCAAAGATCAGGGTAATTGTGAAAAGGAGTATAAATGTTCGCAAACTACATGCCATGGTTACCTCATTCTCTCTTTAGAGTTTAATTTGAAAAAAACTTGAAAATTTAGGGGTCGGATTTTAATAAATAATCTTGAAGGATAGCAGAACTGAATCGCTATTTGTTGGTAGGAATTTTGTCAACCTTTCTATTAAGTGTCTTGATATCGCCTTCCAGTGAAGTAATATTATTATTCAGACTGCTGACCTTATTTTTTAGTTTTGTAAATTCATCCTTAAAATCATTGAGATCAGTTAAAATCTTTTTCCGTGCTCTTAATGAATTATTATCCTGATCATCAAGCGTTTGACCAATTGTTTTCATTTGTTGGTTAAAATCATCAAGCGTTTGACCAATTGTTTTCATTTCTTGGTTAAAATCATCTAACATTTTTTCCATTCCGGAAGTGAGTTCATCTGTTTGTGCTTCTAATTTTTCTTCTAATGTCAAAATGGCATCTTGATTTGATTGAATTCCTTCTTCAACTGCTGAAAAACTATTTTGAACTTGTTGCACTTCCTGGATCAGGTTCGCAAGAGACCCGGCCATGATATCAATCTGGTTTTGCTGGTTTTGTTGATTGGTTTTGGTCTCCTGTATTTCTGTGTTGATGTTGGAAATCGTCCCCGAAATCAAATAGGATTGATTGACCATCACATCCAATTTTTGTTTTGCTTTTTCAAATTGTTGGTTCAGTGTCATGACTGTATCATCAATGCCACCCATATCCTGCCGATTGACGGCAATATCTATCCGCTGATTCACTAGATCATCCTGGACATAGGAAATTTGCTTCTTTTGCTCACGACCCTGGGAATGGAGTCTTAAAAGATCAATTTCAAATTCATTCTGCAATACTTCCAGGTTCTTGAATAACTCGTATAGATCATCCAATGCCAATCTCAGGGAATCATTCCAATGGTTGACCTGACCTGTTAATTGATTCACATGGTTTTGGAGATAATCCATCCGATCAGCTATAAAGGTCAGGTCCCCTTTTTTTGCTAGATCTTCCCTTCCCAAAATATTCTTTGGGAGGATCTTGATGGTTCCCTGTTCTGTTTTCAGGAAAATACGGTGCTGGTTCTCATTCACGACCTTTCCCTGGATAATGGATCCGTCTTTCAGGAAGAAGATGGTAATATCCTGAGCGGACAAGAGTGCTGCCACAAAAAGGACTATCGTAAGAAATATGAGTTTTTTGATCATCTCAATGGGGTTGTAAAGTCGGGGAATCTAAACCGATGGAACGATTTGGGCAACCGTGAAGAAAATAAAAAAGTCCAACTTTAACATTGGGCTTTCTCATCGTGATGAAATGAAGATGAGTACCGAAGGGGGGACTCGAACCCCCACAGCCATAAGGCCACATGCCCCTCAAGCATGCGTGTCTACCAATTCCACCACTTCGGCATTGATTATATTTTTATAATTCTATGAATAATTTTATTCCTGTCAGCTTGTCTACTTCATCTACATCCTTCGGATTTCGAAGGACGGGCCTGACCAAAAGAAAATGGTCAGGCGGGCTATTCCAGCACTTTGAAAAATTATTGGTCGCTGCCCAGATCCAGTATGGCATCACTGGCGGGTTGAATTGGGTCCGTTGCAGGTACAACCGGACGCTCTTCCGCAGCCTGTTTCACAATGGATGATGGCGTATTCGCGGAAGGTCCGCTTAACATGCTGATAATGACAGCGAGGGAAAGAAATAAAGTTGCGAGCCATGTTGTGATTCGACTCAAAACATTCCCAGCATTTTGTCCACCCAAAACAGAACTGGCTGCACTCCCGCCAAAAGTACCCGATAAGCCACCACCCTGGCTGGCCTGCATCAAGACAACTGAGATCAGCAAAAAGCTAACGATTGTGTGTATTACGATTAAAAATCCTGTCATAATGTCCTCATTTGAACGGTTTCTACCGTTCGGGTTATGGATGTGAAAGATTCAACATCTAAACTTGCACCGCCTATTAAAAATCCATTCACACCGGGAACTTGGATCAATTCTTCCGCATTTCCGGGTTTTACGGATCCGCCGTATAGGACGTGAATATTATACGATTCAGGATACAATTCTTTCAAAATTTTTCTAACCGATGTGTGAGCTAATTCTACCTGCTCATTATTTGCAGTCACACCAGTTCCGATGGCCCAGACCGGCTCATAGGCGATAACAATTTCCTTTAGTGAGTCCATGCTTGCCAGTCCCTGTTCTAACTGACTTTTCAAAACCAATTCTGTTTGACCTGCTTCCCGTTGATCCAGTGTTTCACCCACACATAAGATCGGTTTTAAATCACCAGCCAAAACGGCTTTCACTTTGCGATTGATCCAGTCATCCGATTCACCAAAAACATGGCGACGTTCTGAGTGACCAAGAATCACAAACTCTGCTCCGCATTCCTGAATCATTGAGACAGAAATTTCGCCGGTAAAGGCACCCTTTTCTTCCCAATGGCAGTTTTGTGCTGCAGAATAGAACGGCGGGGTCACATCCATGTCAAAAAGCCCCGTAAAAGGCGGGGCGAAAATAACGGAAACGTGTTGGATATCCAAAAGCAAATTTACGGTTGTTTCGACGAAAGATGCCCCTTCCGTTGGGGTTTTGTGCATCTTCCAGTTTCCAGCAATAATCGGTCTCAAATTCATCTTAAACCTCCAAGGCTTTCATGGCGGGTAAGCGGTTACCACTCAATAATGCTAACGACGAACCACCGCCCGTTGAAACATGGGTCATCAGTTTACTTAATCCATATTTTTCTGTGGCGGCAGACGTATCACCACCACCCACAATTACTTTTTGTCCATTTTCTACACAATTGGCTAAATGGATACCAATGTCCCGGGTTCCCCTGCTGTACCCTTTTACTTCAAATACACCCATGGGGCCATTCCAAACAGCCGTTTTTGACTGACTTAAAATGCTATTGAATTTCGTGATGGTTTCCGGGCCGATATCCAATCCCATGAGATCCTTTGGAATATCATTGATCTGAAAAGGACCTTTTGGTTCTGGATCACTCAAGGATTTCCCACAGATCACATCTTCAGGTAAATGAAGTCGCACACTACGGGTTCGGGCTCGATTTAAAATATTTTTTGCTGTTGTGATCATGGTCTCATCCACGAGGGAACCGCCCACTTCTTTTCCGCGGGCTTTCAGGAAAGTGAATGCCATCCCGCCTCCAATGATAATGTTGTCAGTTTTTTCCATGAACCGATCAATGAGCCCCAGTTTACTGTCGATCTTTGCACCTCCCAGGATCAATGTAAGCGGCCGATTTGGTTTTTGCATGAAACGGTCCAGGAAATTGATCTCTTTATCCATAAGCCATCCAATGCCGGCATGTTTAAAATAGGACGCCACACCCACATTCGATGCATGAGTCCGATGGGCTGTCCCAAACGCATCATTGATATAAATTTGTCCATGACGTGCTAACCGTGACGCAAAGGAACGGTCATTGGATTCTTCACCTTTATGAAAACGAAGGTTTTCCAATAAATGAATTTCTCTGGTTTTCAGGCTGATGGATGTATCAATTGCATCATTAGACACACAATCTTCGGAGAATTTGATGGGCATTTCCATAAGCCCCGCCAATTCTTCACCCACAGGAATCAAACTTAATGCAGGATCCACTTCTCCGCCCGGACGACCCAAATGCGACATGAGCACAACGGCTGCTCCTGCATCCAGGCACGTATTGATCGTGGGTAAAACCGCCTTAATTCGAAAATTATTGGTGACCCTTTCTCCATCTAATGGCACATTAAAATCCACACGCATGAGTATATTTTTCCCTTTTAAATCAAACGCTTTCAGCGTGCGTATCATCTGTCTTCTCCAATGGTGTTGCCACTGTAAGTGCAACGATTGTTTTTGCGCCGGCATCTTTTAAGACAGATGCCATGGATGAGATGGTGGATCCTGTGGTCAATACGTCATCCACGATTCCGATTTTTTTATCGGTAACATCTTTCGTGATCCGGAAGGCTTGTTTCATATTATTTAATCGTTCTTCCCTGTTAAGCGTCGTTTGCGAAATGGTGTATTTCATTCTTTTCATTAATCCTGTTTGGACTGGTTTTTGTATGGCTTTCCCTACCCCAATCGCGATCCACTCGGCCTGGTTAAAGCCTCTATCCCGGAACTTGACAGGATGGAGCGGCACCGGGATCAGATAGTCCAATTCCTGAATAGTTTTTAAATGTAAACGCTCACCCAATACTTTGCCCAGGAAAGAACCAATTCTTGCCCGCTCTTCATACTTCAATGAATGAATGGCCGTTCTCAATTCATCGCCAAAATCCCAACCCGCAAGTGCCATATCAATCCCATTATTCACCGTTAATTCTTTTACCCGATTCTCTATTGGGAGTGGGTTCATCTGTTGGAGACAATCAGGACAAATGGGATCCGATGAATGAAAATCTCCCCCTTTGCAGACCAAACACTGATTTGGAAAAAATAAACTTATAAATGCATTCCCCACAGATGCCAGGGCTGGATTATTTGTCAAAATAGCCATATTCAATTATTGAAATTAGTGAGATTCTTAAAAACATTCCAAGGTTGATTGGTTGGATATTCCTTTTTCTCATAAGGGTCGGTAATTTCACCCATGGCTGATTTTTTCGTTGGAAACAAATCCAAGATCGATTTCCAGGATCTCATGCCCCACCGCATCCACGAGATCTTACTTGTGGCAAGTCCCTATGATGCATTCATCCTGGAAGAGGATGGGCATCTCACGGAGCAGATCCTGACAGAATACATTGGGATGAATTTCAATTATGCACCAAGAGTGACCCATGTTTCTACAGGGCATGATGCCATAACAACAATGGTCAAAAAGAAATTCGATCTTGTGATCGTTATGCTCCGGATCGAAGACCAGGATCCAATTTCTCTTGGAACAGCCATCAAAGAGCAATATCCCAAAAAACCAGTTATTCTTTTGGTATTTGATGAAACGGAACTCAAACAACTCCCGGACACGATCACCCCAAAATCCATCAATCGTGTATTTATCTGGTCTGGCGATGCCAGCGTTTTCCCTGCCATCATCAAATACGTGGAGGACCGGAAAAACGCCAAACAGGATATTGGGAAAGGGGACGTCCGATCTATATTATTGATTGAAGATTCGCCCCGTATGTATTCTGTGCTTCTACCGTTGATTTACCGTGAAATTATGTATCAAACAAAAAACCTGATGGATCGGAGTTTAAGTCAATCTCAACGCCTTCTTCATTTGAGAGGCCGACCGAAAATATTATTGACACCCAATTATGAAACAGCCCAAAAATTTATAAAGAAATATAAGAATAATATGATTGGCGTCATCTCGGATGTTCGTTTCCCAAAAAATGGTATCAAAGACCCCGAGGCTGGATTAAAATTCGCAAAATGGGTTCGGAAAATTGATCCGTCTTTACCCATAATGCTTCAATCCACGGATGAAGAAAATATGAAAATGGCGAAGGAAGTGAATGCTACTTTTTTGCATAAAGGGTCCAAAACGCTTTTAACAGATCTTCGAAACTTTATTACTGAAAATTTTGGTTTTGGAGATTTTATTTTCCGAACATCCAATAAAAAGGAAGTGAGGCGAGCAACCACCATAGACGAATTCCGAATTGGGATTGAAGAAATTCCCGTGGAGTCTCTCCTGTATCATGCAAGTAAGCACCATTTTTCTAACTGGCTAGCAGCAAGGACAGAATTTAAACTGGCATCAAAACTTCGTCCCGTTTATGTCCATGAATTTGATTCAGGTGAATTATTAAGAACGTATTTGCTTGAATGTATGCAGTCTGAAAAAGACGATGGGGATACCCGGGTACTGGATTATACATCGGCCCGATTCAAAAAAGAAAAAACTGATTTTTTCCTACTTTGCGGGGGTTCCCTGGGCGGGAAAGCCCGGGGATTGGCATTTGCCCGATCTATGATCAAGCAATCAGGCATTAAGGAAGAATTTGAAAATGTAACCATACGGATTCCCCATTGTGCGGTGATCGGGACCGATGAATTTGACAAATTCATGAAAGATAATCATCTATGGGAGAAAGCGCTCAAGATCACGGATAATAAAAAAGTAGAAAGAGCTTTTAAAAAAGCACGCCTTTCTATGGATCTCATGCTCAAGTTGGAATATTTCATCCAAGATCATAAATATCCCTTGGCAGTCCGGTCATCCAGCCTCTTGGAAGATTCTCAATATCAACCCCTTGCCGGGGCTTATGAGACCATAATGCTGCCTAATAATTCGCGATCTTCCAAAAAGCGTTTGGTTAAGCTGATTACGGCAATCAAGTATGTATTTGCATCCACCTTCAAAGGAGAAGCCAAATCATTATTGGACAATACAGCCCACCGGATCGAAGAAGAAAAAATGGCTGTCATTATTCAGGAATTGGTGGGACAGCCCTATGAAAGTAAACGGTTTTATCCAACATTCAGTGGAGTACTAAAAAGTATAAATTATTATCCGGTCTCTTACATGAAACGGGATGAAGGTGTGGTCTATCTTGCTTTGGGGTTTGGCAGGACAATCGTGGACGGCGAAAAATGCCTGCGCATATCACCAAAATACCCATCAATCCTTCCCCAGTTTTTCTCCATGAAAGCAACAAAGCAAAATTCCCAAAACAAATTTTATGGCTTACCGCTTAAATCCATAAAAAATAATTCGAATGAAGATCTCTTCCCATTCTCACTCCGGGATGCTGAGAAGGATGGCGCCCTAAAATGGCTTGGCAGTGTGATATCCAATGATGACAATACGCTCCGTGATTCTTTGTCTAAATCGGGGACGCGGATCGTTTCTTTCGCGCCCATTTTGAAATGGAATACGATTCCTCTCGCTGATATCGCCAACCGGATGTTATCCTTAGGAAAAACGGCTCTGGGGTGTCCCATTGAAATTGAATTTGCCGTCAATATGCAGAAGAATAAAAATCCGGAATTTTGTTTACTTCAGATCAAGCCCATGGTATTGACCGGGTTGAAATCGATTCAAACCATTGCAACAGATGTGGGAGTATTTTGCAAAAGTCATGTCACGCTGGGAGATGGAAAAATCGATCAGATCCACGATTTGATTGTGGTTCGTCCCGATTCTTTTAATCCGGCAAAAACGCCGGACATTGCTAAAGAAGTGGACAAGATGAATCAAAATTTTGGTTTGAAGGAAAATTATATTCTTTCGGGTCCAGGGCGTTGGGGCTCCGCCGATCCATGGTTGGGAATTCCTGTAAGGTGGCAGCAGATTTCCCAAGCAAAAGTCATTATTGAAGTGGGACGAACAGATATGCCGGTGGATCCATCTTTCGGAAGTCACTTTTTCCAAAATATCACGAGTCTTCATGTGGCTTATTTCACAATTGACCCGCGGCGAAGAAAAGATCTTTTAGACATGGATTGGCTCTCGCAAGACAATCTGGTACAGTCTGGAAAATTTGTAGATTGGTATCGGTTTGATCAGCCCTTTTTGGCCACATTGGACGGAACAACGGGAAAAGGACTGATTTTCCGGCCTGAACCGGAGGAGCCAGAAATCATGGATGAAGAGGAATCCAGCGGGATTTAAGTCTCTTTATCCTAAAAATTAAACGTTGTCATATTGAACGGAGTGAAATAATTCTAACAAATGAATTAGTCCCATCCTAATCTTGAGATTCTTCTTTCGCTACTCTCAATCAGAATGACAAAAAATAGTATATTTACACAACACCCTGATCAAGCATCGAGTCCGCTATTTTGATAAATCCGGCAATGTTGGCGCCTTTTACATAGTTCACGCTACCATCTTCAGTTCCATGCGTCACACAAGCCAAATGAATATTCTTCATAATGGTGTGAAGTTTGCTATCCACTTCTTCCATGCTCCAATTTAGTCGCATACTGTTCTGGCTCATTTCCAATCCACTAGTTGCAACGCCACCCGCGTTGGCAGCTTTCCCGGGACCAAATAAAATACCACTATCCATAAATACATTCACAGCTTCAGGATTAGAAGGCATATTTGCGCCTTCAGAAACAACTTTACAGCCGTTAGAGATAAGGGTCTTTGCATCATTACCATTGATCTCGTTTTGGGTCGCACAAGGCAACGCAATATCACATGAGACAGACCATGGGCGCTGGCTTTCAAGATAGGTTGCACCAAATTCATCTGCGTATTCTTTGATCCGTCCACGACGATTATTCTTGAGATCCATAACCCAGGCTAACTTTTCACCATCAATACCATTTTCATCATGGATTGAACCTGATGAGTCTGATAATGTTACAACTTTTGCTCCAAGTTCAGTTGCTTTTTCAGTGGCATATTGGGCGACATTTCCGGAACCGGAAACTGCCACGGTTTTTCCAACAAAACTGTCACCGACGTGTTTTAACATTTCTTCTGCAAAATAAACACAGCCGTATCCCGTAGCTTCCGGGCGAATCAGGGAGCCACCCCAATTCAATCCTTTCCCGGTTAAGACACCGGTAAATTCATTCCGAATTCGTTTATATTGACCAAACAAAAAACCGATCTCACGGCCGCCCACACCAATATCACCGGCCGGTACATCCGTATCTGCACCGATATGACGAGAAAGTTCTGTCATGAAACTTTGGCAAAAACTCATGACCTCATTATCGGATTTTCCTTTCGGGTCAAAATCAGAACCGCCTTTTCCACCGCCCATGGGAAGCGTTGTGAGGCTGTTTTTAAATATTTGTTCAAACCCGAGAAATTTCAAGATAGAGAGGTTCACTGATGGATGAAACCGAAGACCGCCTTTATAGGGTCCAATGGCTGAATTAAATTCAACGCGGAATCCACGATTTACTTCCACTTCACCCCGGTCATTCCGCCATGGTACACGAAACTGGATCACCCGTTCTGGTTCAACAATTCGATCTAAAATTTTTGCATGTAGATAATGGGGATTATCCTGTAAAAAATCCCAAAGGGATTCAACAACCTCATGAACTGCTTGGTGGAATTCCACCTCACCAGGATTTCTAGTCCTTACACTGTCCATAAATTGATCAAGGGATGAATACATTTTTTACTCCTTTATTCAAAAAAACGTGGCGGAAATTACATGTATCATTTAAGGGATAAAGCTAAATTTTATCAATGAATTCCCGTTGGATTTAGGTGGATTATCTACCTAATTTTTCCAGCTTTTCTAGGCCCATTTTAGGCGGAGTAGCTCAGCTGGTTAGAGCAGCGGAATCATAATCCGCGTGTCGGGGGTTCGAGTCCCTCCTCCGCTACAACCTTTACGGGAAAGCCTTTATCGATTGATAGAGGCTTTTTTGATGATGGGATGATGGGTAGATTTGAGTAAACCAAGGGCTTCCAAATGAAAAAATACATTGGTGAATTTATTCGTCATCCTTAAGAAATGATGAGTCAAGATTTAAAAGAAAGCATGCTTGAGTACTACACGCATTGTGCACAGGAGTTCGACGAAAAGTATAAGGGGCGTGGGTCAGCATCTATTTTAGACCCACAAGCCTGTCAAGACGAAGTTTTAATCCTGTCTGACATCGTTAAAGCAACTTGTTCTGGCAACTTACTTGATATGGCTTGCGGTACTGCTTTCTGGCTTCCACATTATGCAAGCAATTGCTACCATATCACGCTATTTGACCAGTCTTATGGAATGTTAGTTCAGGCACAAAACCGTGCCGCTTCTATTGGTGTTAGTGACCTAATTACTACAATTTCAGGTGATGCGCTCTCATATCAGTTTAGAGAAAACCAATTTGATATAGTTTTGGTCGCATTTCTCATTAGTCATTTCACGGCCGACCAAGAAGCTCGTTTCTTTCGAATGCTTAAGTCCATTATCAAACCAAATGGAAAAGTTCTGGTTTTAGATTCTGTGTGGAGCGATACCCATGGCCAGAACTATAAGAAGGAAGGCATCCAGAGACGAAGCATAGGTAATGGGAGAGAGTTTCAGGTATACAAGAAATATTTCACCAAAAAAGATCTTTCGTCATTCATTACAAAGTATAGTGTTGAACTCTCAGTTGGGTATTTCGGTAAATTGTTTTTTGCTGCACATGCAGTAATCGAGAAATGATAACAAATACATTTATCAGTTGCACTCTAGTTTGTTGGTGATACTGGTCATTGGTCATTTAGCCCCGCCAAGTAGCAGGGTTTTTTTGTTTGTGGGATGATGGGTAGATTTCAATAATTAATAAAAAGGATATAAAAATGAAAAAACAAAACAAAGCTTGTTGTGATAAGGATTGCAAATGCTGTAATGGTATTTGCGCTTGCTCGGGATGTGAAAAGGGTAAATCCTGCAAGTGCAATTGTGATTGTACCTGCTGTAGGAAAGAGTGCTGCTGTTGTAAATAATCAGTATTTCTCAATCTCCCCCCACTTATCCAGCACCTTACAAGTACCCTGCAGATATAAAAACGATAAATGAGCTTGCTCATCGTAATGAGCGAAGTAAAAGAAGATGAGCGGTTGGATGGATGTTTGTGGGAATATAGTTCTTTAAAAGTTTCAAGTGTTTTAGGGTTTGGTTCTAATGATATCCAAAATAAAAACAATCAGTATTATCATCATGAGCTTATTCTATATTGGAGCGGGGTTAAGTCATTTTTTCAATCCAGATTGGTACGTGCGTATTGTTCCACCAATCTTACCGTTTAAGATTGCAATAGTCTACATAAGTGGTATTTTTGAGATAATCTTAGGTTCTTTGCTAATCTTTCCCATGACAAGGTTCATTGCTGGCTGGGGGCTCATTTTACTTCTATTGGCAGTTTTCCCCGCAAATATCTATGTTGCTTTAACTCAGGGTGAAGCAATGGACACAACGCCAATGATCGCTTGGGCTAGGCTTCCATTTCAAATTGTTTTTATTGCACTTGCTTATTGGCATTCAAAGACTTAGAAAGTATCCTTTAATCCAGTAGTGGGTTTTTTGTTTGTTTTGATATTGGACAGATCAGTCAAAATAATTTTTTATTTCATTTTACCTATATGTGTATTCTTCATTACTTTAGGACAACAACAATCACAGGATTAATTATGAAATACACATTACTGATAATCACATTTGCATTATCCGTCCTTGGTGCAAAAGATAATACAGTTTACCTCAAAGTAGATGGAATGCGGTGCAGTTACTCATGCGTTGGAAAGGTCAACTCTGTAGTCCAGAAAATGGACGGTGTAAAAGAATGCTCTGTAGACTTTAAAAAAGGAATGGCTACTGTTGTTTTCGATGATCAGAAATTGGAACCAAAAGATATCGTTGATGGTCTTAGGAATAATACGGCATATAAAGTCACTGAATTCAATAAGGTCCAAAATAAAAAAGAACCAACGCAAATTTAACTAAACTTTTTTCCATTCAATAAAAAGCCCCACATCCGTGGGGTTTTTTATTTGGAGTATGAGGGGTAGATTTTGATGTGAAATGTTTATCTTGTTCTCATAAATGGAAAAGGACTAAATGGACTGAGTACGTTTCTTTCCTAACCAGTTGTCCGAAGTGTAGCAGTCGTCGCATAATTAGAAATGATTTTATTCTTTTTATAAAAAACACACTAAAATCATTACTATACAGAAAATAAAATATGATGAACCGCATTATACCACTTCAGTTGATTAATTTTTTTTAATGAACTGTCTACTTTTCACCATCATCAACAACGCATTCAACCTGCTGCAAATGTTGATCATGATTCGTGTTATTCTAAGTTGGATTCCACATGATCCCTACAATCAGTTCATACAACTCCTGTACCAGGTTACAGAGCCCATATTGAAGCCCATAAGAGAAACCTTACCAATCCAAAGCATGGGAATGGATTTTTCCCCCATTGCGGCTTTTTTTCTTTTGGGGTTTGTAAAAAAGTTGCTTTTGATGGTTATTTAAATAATGTTTAAAAAAACCACGACGTTTTTTATACATTTTATCCTGCTTTGCATGTCTCTTTTCGCCTGTATGCTCACACCTGTTTCAGCACAAGAAAACAAGCCAACCATTGATACATCCGATCAAATAAATAATTATAAAATGCAAGATAAATGGTTTGCGATTGATAAAGTTCAGCATTTCTCCTACAGTTGTCTTATTTCACTGGGCATACAATATGTTCTTGTCAATAAAATGGAAATGGATGAGACTGCAGCCTTACCTGTTTCCCTGGGAATAAGTTTTACAGCAGGCATCACCAAAGAGATCCAAGACAGTAAAAGCAAGAACGGCTTTTTTAGCCGAAAGGATCTTGTGGCAAATGGATTGGGTATCATACTAAGTGCAATCATTATTTTATTGCCTGTTAACTAATACAAAAATGGACATTAAAACTCATGTTTAACTCAACCAGGAGTAAAGTTTGAAAAATAAACCTGGTCGAAATGAACCTTGTCATTGTGGCAGTGGAAAGAAATTCAAAAACTGTCACGGGAAGACTCTTGATAAATCTCCTCAAAAATGGGTTATTGTTGCAGTTCTTTTGCTGGTCGTACTTTGGTTTTTATTTTTTGAAATAGAGCCCAAGTCAGCCGTGCCCAGTTATTCACCTGCGCCTCTTATTCCTAGACAACCAGATGTCACATCAACATCACCTGGACCGGCACCCCCGGGGAAAGTCTGGTCACTAGAACATGGCCATTGGCATGATGCACCTTTGGGGCCTTCATCTCCACCAATCAGACCCTTAACGGATGAATCAAAATCTCAACCGCCTGGCGCAGCACCACCTGGAAAGGTATGGTCTCCAGAACATGGCCATTGGCATGATCAAAATTAAATAACCACCTGTCTCTGCCAGGGGCTACGAGAGGTCTCTTGTTTGTGAGATAATGAATAAATTAAAAATCTGGTTTAAGAGTTTTTAATGATTTGGTTTCTAGATCGATTTAAAAATAATCTTCAATCAACGGGTATTGAATAGACGAGCAGGTCATGTCCGTTTCTAAAAAGAAAGCATTCTCCTTCAAACAAATTGAAATCATTACCATGGTTTTAACCAAACTTTATTTTTTATGGGATGCGCTTGATCATTTTGGTCATGAGATAGGGATAATAAAAAAAGATAAGGATGATGATTCTATAAAATACCAATTATGGAGAAAAGAAATTTTGCTGGATGATTATCGTAAAGATGAAATATTTGTTAAGTATTTCAAAGACAGATTAAATCATCATATCCAGTTTTAACCTAATTTAAGAAAAGTTTTTAAAGGTGGCTTAAAAGGTAATCCGTTGGTCAATATTCAAATTAAAGATTGGACAAATCATAAAGAAATATTTACGAAATGGTATTTTGAGAAATTTGATACATCTACCCTATCAAGTGATACAGGGATGGAGAAGATTTTAGAAGTTGACCGTTCGTTATTTGTTGATAAAAAGACCATCAACCCCAAACTACTGATGGAAGAAGGAAATCGGATATGGAAAGCATATAAATTTAGTGAGGTCTATACACTACCCAAGATCAAACAATTGTCTGACTATCGTTATGTTGACATAAATGAATATAAAAATAAAGTGTGAATAAAATACTGTATCATGCATATGGGTCTCTGCAAGAAAAAACCCTAAAATTCAACTAGTGGCTGAGTGGGGGTTTCCTGTTTACAGAATGATGTGTATATTAGGATATGGTGATTAAGAAAAATATAACTCGAAATTTTTGCCTATTATTATTGGTGAGCCTTTGTGGTGCCAAAACAAAATTCACGGACCACCAAGTTGCATCTATGATCCCAAGATATTTTGCCAGGGATCACCATGCACCTCCAATCACCCGGACACGTATCTATGGAGAAAATGGGCAGAAGATTTTACACCTTGATATTCAGGTCAACCGGAACCGGTATGAGGGCGAAATGGAATATGCCTTGTCTGCAATGGCCAGTGTTTGCCAATATGCTAAAAAGCCATTCGATAAGTTTGTTTTAGTCATGGAACCTGACAACCGGCAATCCGAAACAGAAATGGTAGAAGCAAAGGCGAAATGCACCATTGATCATTTTGTATTCAAACGAGTGAAACGTGACCGCTGGCTGAAAAAATGTACAACACTTACCAAGATATAAATTGGGTTACCGGTCATTGTTCATTAACCCCTATTATTCGCCACTAAGTACACCCCCGCCTGTCACACACAAACAAAGTGAGTGGGGACGGGCAGGCGGGGGTAAAACTTCCCGATCTTCATTTTCCCGATAATCGGGATTCAATACAGGTGTGGCTGATGAATTAATAAGGTTAAAAAAAGATTAATTTTTCATTCAGCTTTTTATTTAATTTGAGCGATGATTTCTGAACCAAAAAGGATCATGGTAGCTCTGGTTGCCCGTGGAGATGAAAAGCCGGTTATAGAACAGGCAGTCCTAATGGCTGAAAAATTTAATGCACAATTGGTCGCCATCCATGTGCACTTACCTATTCTCAGTCAGCCCAAAGGTACTGCTGGAATCACCGTCACAGAGGAAATCATACGCACCAGATTTACGAAATATGGTTTTGAACACGTTGTGGATGAACTTGAAATCATCATCGCAAATAGTGATAATATCCCCCAAAAGATTCATGACCATATCGGTGATATTGATATGTTGATCGTTGGACACAAAAAAATGGGTGGGTTTGTAGCCAGTATAATGGATTCGATCGATGAAGGCATCAGTAACCTCATCCCCTGCCCGGTTTTGGTTGTACAAAAAAGTTAATATCGGTTTTTTATTTTTTTAATTAAATAGGATAATATTTTGGAACACGCAGTCGAACATTCCAGCGCTTTAATACCAATTCTCGTTTTTCTAGTCGTTTATGCTGGGATTACGTTTGAATTAGTCAATAAAGCTGCTGCTGTATTAACTGGTGTTGGCGTTCTAGTCGTTTTGAAAGTGACCACCGAGCACCATGCTGTGGGATATATTGATTTTGAAACATTGATGCTGCTGACCGGCATGATGATTATAGTGAGTTTGATAAAAGAGTCGGGGTTTTTTACTATTGTTTCAGTAAAAATTGCTGAGATTACAAAAGGAAGTCCCGTTAAGATTCTAATCCTTTTCTCCATTGTTACAGCTGTCATGTCCGCATTCTTAGATAATGTCACAACGGTGCTGATTATTATTCCCATTATTATTGAGCTGACTCGGGGAATGGGTCTTGACCCAAAAAATTATGTTTTAAGTCAGGCTCTCATATCCAATATAGGTGGTGCTGCAACTCTGATAGGAGATCCCCCAAATGTGATTATCGGCTCCAAGGTCGGGTTAACGTTTAATCAATTTATTGTCAATATGACGCCAGCAGTTATTCCTGCCTTTTTTTTGGCTTTAGCCTATATCTGGTTTATTAATCGAGTAGAGTTCAAGCCAATCAATACCAATCTAACAAAACTGGTGTCTGTCCAACTTCTACTACAAAAGATCCGGTTTGAATTCGCTAATATCAGGATTGATAAAACCCTTATGATCAAAAGTCTATCGTGTCTGATTTTAGCCATTATGCTTTTTATCACCCAAACCATGACAGGGCTTGCTCCTGGCGTTGTTGCATTGGGAATGTCAATGGTACTGCTCCTCATTTCTAATGCAAATGTAGAACATGTATTGGAAGAGGTAGAGTGGAGTACGTTGTTGTTTTTCACAGGTTTATTCATCCTTGTTGGAGTACTGGAAGAATATGGTGTGATCGAGTGGATCGCCCATAACGTTTTTCTGAATATCGGGGATGATCCTTATGTTATAGTTTTAACGGTCTTGTGGGTGTCTGGGATCATTTCAGGATTTCTTGATAATATCCCTTTTACTATCACAATGATTCCTATTATTCATCTGATGCTTGAAAGCAATCCAATTCCCAATGATATCTTGTGGTGGGCTTTGGCTTTGGGCGCATGCTTTGGCGGTAATATTACCATGATAGGTGCATCAGCAAATATTGTATCCGTTGGTATTGCAAAAAAATATGGTGTAGAAATATCATTTATTGATTTTATGAAAAAAGGACTCATTGTAACCTTTATCTCTCTCATTGTTGCATCCATTTATCTCATAATTTTTTTAAAGGTGTCCTTATGAGTTCAAAAGATCAATTGATCCTAGATACCCTGTTCAGGGATATAGTAAAATTCTATTCGTCATCTCAGACCAGCCTGGTAACACTAGATGCCATTATTGAATCCATTAACGATCTTGAGTGTGATGATGAAATGTTTGCCCCCCAATTAAAAGAGGTTTGTTCAATCATTACCAATAGCCAGCCTAGGATGTTTCCAATCGATAACCTCATTATTCTTTTTGAAAAAGAATTGGAAAATAATGACTATTTCAAAGATAAGGACTTGACTACTAAAAAATCGGGAACGATTGAGATTATAAAAAACCTTATCAAGCGGCTTGAGCATGATATGAGCGAACTAGCTAAGCAAGGGCTGGAACATATTGAAGATGGAGATTTTATTGTTCTTCATGCTGTGGAAGAGCCTGTAGAACTGCTCATCCCGGAAGCTAAAAAAATGGGAAAGGAATTTGAAGTGCTGATCCTGAGACAGGAGTCTGTCAAGACCGAACAAGTAGTGAATGTTATGGAGCAGAATCAAATTAAATATACGGTGATTCCGGAGTGGGATCTCATTCATTTCTTTGATAAGGTAAATAAATTGTTCATTGGTGCCTATGCTATAACCACTGATGGGAAATTTGTTAGTGATAGCGGCACATCGAACATTGTTAGTGAATGCCATGTTCATCAATTACCAATCTACCTTTTTGCGCCTGTTTTAGAAATTACACCTACCTTTTCACGGGACCAAAATATTTACCTGAAAGAAGAATCTGAAACCGCTGGTGGCGTAGATTTTACACTTATTTCCCATTCCAGCGATATTGTATCTTTGGATCTGGTAGATCATATTATTACAGACCAGGGTGAAGTCAACCCAGAAAATTTAGCAGAACACTGTACAGTTTAAATTGTCATTTGAAATTGAAAATACCCAGACATTCAAAATAACATAATGTAATAAAAGGAACCCAGCATCATGAAAAATATAACTTACTTAATTCTTATATCTCTTTTTTCTATTAACCTGGCTTATGCCGGCTGTGGATCTTGTAAAGTTTCCAAAAGTAAAGCTGCCACCCTTGGTGATCATAATTTTGTAACCACCATTGCAGAGGATGGTACTGTTAGCGGGTTGGTCCAAACTTCATGTGGAATGTGTAATTTTAGCATGAAAAGCCAAAAAGAGTGTAGCCTGGCAATTCAAATTGGTGAAAAATCTTATTTGGTTAAAGGAACAAAAATGGCAGAGCTTGGAGATCCACATGCAAAAGATGGCATGTGCAATGCAGTTCGTGTAGCAAATGTCGTCGGCAATGTGAAGAATGATATTTTCTTAGCAGATTCCTTTGAAC